>WNEZ01000024.1_pt1 | contig 320406 bp, 300 predicted proteins | sample 5400521 | NCBI WGS metagenome assembly WNEZ01 (sample SAMN13153339, study PRJNA577476) | soil metagenome | isolation source: 120 cm saprolite under Douglas fir tree site 2 hole 1 replicate 1 | place: USA:California | collected 2015-04-18
TGGGTACTTGGTGGTTCCATTTTCAGCGCGGTGGTCGGACACAGAGCCGACCGGAGCCGTACGTATGAGATGGAACTAAGCTGTGAGCAAACCATTCGCGGTCGGGGCGTATGCGAACCAGCGCTTGAACCTCGCGGCGGTTGCCGATAAGATGCTTTAACGTCTGCCCGTCCAGGTACTCCATGGTCAAAAAGCGCTCACCATTGTGCTCACCGATTTTGTAGATCGTGCAGATATTGGGATGATTGAGCGCAGAGGCCGCCCTGGCTTCGCGCCGGAACCGTTCCAACGCCTGCGGGTCTTGAGGCCACGTCATCAGGAAGAAACTTGAGCGCGACGAAGCGGCCGAGCGACGTGTCCTCAGCCTTATACACCACTCCCATGCCGCCGCCGCCCAGCTTCTCGACGATGCGGTAGTGGGAGATGGTTTGGCCGATAATGGAATCGGGCAATGTTAGGCGGGAAGCGGGAGCAAGTCAATGAAGGCCATGGAGTTGGATGGAGTTGGCGGAATCTCAGAGGGTTGATGGCCTAACATCGCCTACACTGATTTGCCTATACTCTCCTGTAGTTCTTTCGCACCGGACACGCCACTGCAGTTACTCCCTAGCGCCGCCGTAGCGGGGCGAAGCCCTGCACAGCGCAGTGGAGCGGAGGCGGCGCCCACATCCAGCTTCGATCCTCTGAAGCGGGGCGCTCTTTACATAATGCATTGACCTCAGGTCCGTTTGAAACCGCTGATAAGGGCAGGGAGGGCGAACGGCTCATGCCAACGCTCTTGCGCGGACTGCCGTGAACGAACCAAAAGCCGCCGAGGGGGTGCATATTCCATCCCCGCTATATTCTGACCCCGTCAAACGAACAGGAGTTTCGGCGGGACTTACTTCTTCTTCTTTTTGTCCTTTTCTTTCTTTTCCGAATTCATCTTTTTGGCAATTTCTTCCACTAGCTTGGGCCGCAGTTCGGCCAACATGCTATCGACGATGCTGGCGATGGCGGTGGATTCTTCGGGAGCATCACTTGCGGCTCCTTCCACCTCCACCGATTCCGCAACCACTTCGGCAGACGCGGACTGAGCGGGCGCTGCCGCTTCTTCGTGATTAGAATTTAGTTCGGCTGGAGCGTCCGCCGTCGCCGCGGGTGGCTCCGAACCGACGAACGATTCGCGAATCTGCTTCCAGTTCTGCCAGGCGGCGGCCAATTCTGCTTCGCGTTGGGGCGCACTCTCCGCCTGGGCGATTGCATTGATCTGTGGCGCCGTGGTGGTGGCAGATACGGCTTCCGTGGGCGCTGCGTGTTCCGCGACAGCACCCGCCGACGCAGCAGCCGCATAGGCGGATTCTTCCGCAACCGCCGGTTCGTGGTCTTGAACCGTCGAAGCTTCGACGATCGCGGATTCGCTGGCTCCGGATTCGCCGACGCTCGCCTCGATGACGGCTGGGACCGATTGTGTGGCAGTGGCGGATTCGGTGGCGCTTGCCTCGGCGGCGACGGCCGGTTCCGGCTCAACTATTGCGACGGAGCTTGCGCTTGCCGCCGCTATCGCCGCTGAGAAACTCGCAGCTTCGGCCGAGGCTCGGGCCGCATGGGCCAGCTGCATCTCCTGGTCCAGCACAAGTTTCGATTCCTCCAACGCAACTTCAACTGGCTGCGCCATCCAACGCGGGCCGCTCACTTCGGCAGCCACTGCGGAACCGTAGGCGGAGGCAGGAACTTCATGACCCGTTCCGTTAGAACCGTGAATCCCTGGCTGGACGCTTTCGATGGCATGGCCGTTGGTTGGCGCCAGAGAAGCGATCGCGGCCATGACCTCGGCATCACCGGGCGCTGGTTGGGCGGGCAGGGAAATTTGTATTTCGGAACTAGTGGTTGCTTCTGAATTCGTGGCCGCTGGAGGCAAATCGGCGCCGGCGGCCCGCTCTTCTGTCGGACGATCTTCTACGTGATGATCTTCCGTCTTCGCAGCTTCGGCCGCTTCGGATACAGCTTCGGCGGGGACCTCTGCTTGAACTTCCTGGCTCACCTCCGAGGCGGAGGGCATGGTTGCTGCGGGCGCCTCAGCTTCGCTGGGCTGGACGATGGCAGCTTCCGGAGATATCACTTCCCGACTCGCCATTGTGTCCGGGGCGGTGGTATCGGGAATCGCAGACGGCTGTTCCGTCTTTCCGCCAAAAGATGCTGCGGCCGCCGTAATCGCGGCGATTTCTTCCGGCGTGATGTCTACCGGCAGGCCCGCAGGAATGGGACGTTCAAACCCCTGCGCTGGCTCCACAGGCTTGACCGCTTCGCCCTGTTCGGGACCACGTGAAGCTGCAGTAACGATTTCCGGCGCGTCCTCTTCCGCCCTGGGCTTGGCAATGGGGCTGGGGATGGTAAGGCGATTTTTCCAGCCTGTCTCTTTGTCGCCGAATCGGTCTCCGGTATCGGACTGTTCCACCGCAGCCAGCGCCTTCGCGAAACGGCCGGATTTTTGAGGCTGAGGTTGAGCGACTATTTTGTCTTCGAGCTTGGTCAGTACGGTGAGAAGTTCGGTCGCCTCGAACGGTTTGATGATAAATGCGTCAGCGCCTACACGCCGCGCTTCTTCTGCTTTGAACGGTTCCAGCTTTCCCACGGTCAGCAAGACTGGAATCTGCCTAGTCTCCGGGTTTTCCTTAACCCGCTGGCACACTTCCAGGCCACCATAGCCCGGCATGTAAACATCGAGCACGATCAGGTCAGGCTTGTTTTCCGCAATTTTCTTGAGCGCCGCTGAGCCGTTATTGACGGTAACAACTTCGTAACCGGCATCCGTGAGGATGCGCCTGCCCATATTCTGGGCAGTCACGCTGTCGTCAGCAAGCAGTATTCTTCGCGCCAAGGGATTTCCTTTGGTGAGGGGGAGACAGCCTGAAAGTAATTGGTGCTGGGCCGTAAGTCAATGAGAAGAATACAGTAAACACGTTACCAGTGTTCAGTGACGAGTGGGTGAAAACGGCCCCTGCCTTGCTAAAGCACGCTTTTACCTACCCCACCTCAACCTGACCGTGGCCGCCCGGATTTCAGAAGGGGACGACCTTCCGCAGGCCCTTCTTTTTCTTATGCTTGCTGGAGGACATCGCATCGTTGATCTCCTTGTCGTCGGCACTGGCTGACGCAGCCGGGGCAGTCTTGCCATCGGCAGCGGGCCCGCTCGCCTGACCCTCTCCACCCGACTGAATCTCGTTGACCTGCGTCGGAGGAGGCGCAGTCTGGCCACTGTCAACGTTGGGTTTCAGTTCATTCGGGTCGGCTGCGACGTTCGGCTTTAGTTCGTTCGCGTCTGCGCCCGGAGCTGCCGGGCCTGTCACGGCAGAGCCCGTCACACTCGGGTCGGCGCCAGCAGAGGCTGCGGCAGAGGGACTCTCGGTCTGAGGAACCGCAGTCTCGGGCGGGGGCTGGTCTGAACGCGGCGCGGGCTGGTCCGGGCCCAGCGGTCCTTTGCCGACGGTTTCGATTGATACTGAATTCTTATCACCCGCGGCAGAGCCTCCCATCATTGCCCGTGTGGCATCCTGTACTACCGAAGTGGCGCTTACCACTTGCGGATCCACCAGCGTGGGCTCGCCCACCCTCGACGCCTGGGCCACATCCGGATGCTTCTGGAAGTTCCGCACCAGCTTTGTAACCGTGCTGCTTTCACGTCGGCTGTCTTCTTCGGCCTTGTTCAGAGCGATCGCTGCCTTGGTCGGCCTGGGCACCGGTTGATGGAGAGCTTGCAGCCGAGCCTTTGCGTCCTCGGTCCGCTCCATGAGCGGATATCGCGTCAATATTCGGGAATAGGCGTCGGCCGCGTCCTTGGTAAATTCCTCGATCATTCGGGCTTTGGCGGTCTCGTTGCCCGGTCGCGACCGCACCATGGCAATCTCACCCTCATAGGCCTGCCCCAACAGATACAGAGACTCATCCGCCTTGCTATACAAGGGATATTTGTCCAACAGGGACCGCAACCGAGCGATGGAGGCGGGATAGGATTGGCGCAGGTAATAGAAGCGCCCCACCCGGAATTCGCGTTCCGCGATCACTTCCTGAACTTCCAGGAGACGTTGCTTGCCTTCCGCCACAACCTTCTTGTTATCCGGGTATTGCAGAATCAGCTGGCGGTATTCCTCTTCCGCGCGCATGGCATGGGTGTAGTCGCGGTCCGGTTTTTCCATCTGCTGGAAATGGATGTTGGCAATTTTCAGCTGAGCTTCGGCCGCTTCCGGCATGTTGGGGAAGAAAGTTTCAAAGTCCTTGTACTCGATTTCCGCCTGCGCGAGAGCTGTGCCTCCGCCCTCGGCATACCAGGAGTCGGCCACCGCCAGTTTGGCGCGGGCAATGTACTCCGAGTCCGGATACGTATTGATCAAGGTTTGCAGCGTGATCCGCGCCACGTCGAAGCGGTTGTGTTTCATCGCGTCCATGGCCCGGTCGAACAACACCTTGTCCGGTTGTTTGGAACCGACGTTCGCCAGCGGGTTGTTGACCTTCTTGTTGGTGCAGGCGAGAGTAAAAGCAAGCGCGCCCAGCAGAACAATGACCGAAATACGACGTGACATTGAGAACCCCTTAGAATCGGCTAGGGACTGTGGGGCCACCTGGGAAACCAAGGTAGCCTAAACTTTCTGCAGTGTAGCCTCCACCGCAGTTTTCAACAGCTTCTCAGCATTAACCCTTGGATCGCCCTTACCGAAGATGGCGTTGCCTGCAACCAGAATTTCGGCCCCCGCCCGAACCACGTCGGCTACAGTCGTAAGGTCAATTCCTCCATCCACCTCAATACGATAGCCCAATCCTCGCTGGACCCTGAGATCGGCCAGGCGGCGGATCTTATGCACTGTCCTGGGAATGAACTTCTGGCCTCCAAACCCCGGGTTTACCGACATCACCAGTATATAGTCTGCGACGTCGAGCACCTCGCTGAGGGTGTCCACCGGAGTCGCCGGATTGATCACTACGCCGGCCAGGCAGTCGTGACTCTTGATCAGATGCAGGGTGCGATCCAGATGCGCGCAAGCCTCCTGATGTACCGACATCCAATTGGCCCCGGCCGCCGCGAAGTCGGGGATGAACTGGTCTGGGTTCTCGATCATCAGATGGCAATCGAGCGGCAAATCGGTGGCCTTGCGCAACGACTTCACCAGCGGCGGCCCCACCGTGAGGTTGGGGACGAAATGACCGTCCATGATGTCCACATGGACGACCGTTCCGCCGCCCGCGGCGGCATCGCGCACCTGGTCCGCCAGGTAGGCGAAGTCAGAGGCCAAAATCGAGGGTGCGAGTTCAATCAACCTAGGCTCTCGCAGTGTTGCGTAAGTCATCGAATTCTACCACGTACAGCGCCATACCCACTCTCGTGCCGAGGGCCGGGTCGTAGGTGCCATTTCGTGCGGGGACAGGTTCTCGCTTCGTGGTCTTTGCGGTCACTGCGCAAGAGCGCGACGGACCAAAATTCTCACCCGTAACCTTTTCGTCCCCCGAAAGTTTATATAGTTAGAGGCACGATGGCCGTCAGGCGACCGTCAGCGAAAGGGTCCCGGGAGGAAACCTCCGGTTTTCCGGGGGAGGACCGTCTGCTGGTCGAGGCCGCGCAAAAGGATCCGAGCCGGTTTGCCGAACTTTACGAGCTTAACTTCGCCAGGGTGTATGCCTATATCGCGCGCCGCGTCGGTGACCGCGATGTGGCTCAGGATCTGACCTCTGATGTCTTCCACAAAGCGCTGGCCAGCATTCAGAGCTTCGAGTGGCGCGGCGTGCCCTTCGCCGGCTGGTTGCTGCGGATTGCTGCCAATATGATTGTGGACCGCTCAAAACGTTCCGGCAGAGAAGTTTCTGGTCAGGACGACCTTCCCGAGCCGAGTACGCAGCCGAATCTTGAGGAAATCGATCAACAGGGGCGACTCTTTCGCCTGGTGGAACAGCTGCCGGCAGATCAGCGGCGAGTAATCGGGATGCGCTTCGCCGAGGAGAAAAGTATTCGTGAGATCGCGACTGAGTTGGGCCGCAGCGAGGGTGCAGTGAAGCAGTTGCAGTACCGCGCTTTGCAAAATTTGCGAGCCCGGATGGAGGGTGCCAATGCCTAAGCGCTCTCTGCCGAATCGTTCTCTGATAGACCAACTCGACCAGGCCGTAACCCAGCTTCTGGCCGCACCGGTTGTAACGGTTCAATCCGCAGACCCGGAGCTGCTGCCGCTGCTGCGCATCGCCGCCCAGCTGCGCCAGCTTCCGCGCGAGGATTTCAAAATTCGTTTGAAGAATGATCTGGAAAGGGGTACATCGATGGCAACCACGACAGAACCTATCGCGGCAGTGCGTACTTTCGCTTCACCGAGGCTGAGCTTCAAGAGCGCGGCCAAAGCGATCGAGTTCTACAAGAAGGCTTTTGGAGCGAAGGAAACATTCCGCTTTGAAAACGAATTGGGTGTCGGCCACGCGGAGATGATGATTGGAGATTCGGTCATCATGTTCGCTGAGGAATGGCCAGAAGGCGGCCGCTACAGCGCTGAGACGTGGGGGCACTCGCCCGTCAGCATGGTGATCAATGTGCCTGACGTGGACGCTTTCGTCGAACACGCTGTCGCAGCTGGCGCCAAGCTAGTGCATCCGGTCGCCGACCAGTTCTACGGATACCGCGAGGGAACTCTACTCGATCCGTTCGGATACACGTGGGGCGTACACACGGTAAAGGAAGAAATGCCGGTCGAGGAAATGCACCGCCGCTTCCGTGAGACGATGAAAGAGCCGGAGAAGAAGAAACCACAGGTGGATCCGGTTCCCAAAGGCTACTCCACCATCACTCCTTACATTGTGGCGCAAGACGCGGACGCCTTGATAGGGTTCATGCAGAAGACCTTCGATGCTGAGGAACTGTTCCGCACCGGGCCGGGCTCAGAGGGCGGCCTGCACTGCGAAGTTCGGATCGGCGATTCCATGCTGATGGTTGGCGGCGGCGGCGCGGGAATGAAGTGGCGCGGTAGTCCCATGCCCAGCGCGTTTCACATCTACGTCCCCGATTGCGACGCGACTTACGCTCGCGCCCTGGAATCGGGAGCCACTTCCATCGATGAACCAGCCGATCAATTCTATGGCGAGCGCTCCGCAACCGTGAAAGACGCCGCCGGGAATTCGTGGTACATCGCTACCTACAAGGGCGAGAGCTACAAATGGCCGGGAGCGCCCACGGTGCAAACGTCTCTGCATCCTCTGCGAGCCGAGCCTGTGCTTAATTTCGTCAAACGTGCCTTCGGAGCGGTGGAACTTGGCCGGCATGCGTCACCTGATGGAGTGATCCATCACGCCACAGTGAAAATCGGTACGGGCTTGATCGAAATGGGCGAGGCCCACGGTCCGTATCAGCCTATGCCAACGATGTTCTATCTCTACGTGCCGGATGTTGATGCGCTGTACCGCCGCGCCATCGAGGCTGGAGGGACTTCGATCTCCGAGCCTACAGATCAGCCTTACGGCGATCGCAGCGGAGGCGTGACAGACCCCTTTGGCAACAAGTGGTACATGGCCACGCACATCAAGGACGTGAGTCTGTAGAGAGTTAGAGAGTTACACACTTAGAATGTGCGGTCGCGGGCGACTCGCCCGCGTTTTCCAGCCGCCGGCTCGAATGTTCCCTCAAGAAGGTGGCAGTGTCAGAAATCTTCCAGGACTGTGCGGCTCGGAGCCTGCACCGAGCGAAGTTGAGGGGATCCACCCAGGCCGGGCGCGGTTCAGCCACTCGGTGTTGTGGTCATGCGCGACTGGCCCGCGAAGCCCTTGGAGTGAAGCTCGCCTAAGCTGAGGCTGCATGTTCCCGGGCCAAGAAAGCGCGGGCGAGTCGCCCGCGTCCACATGGCTACGTTACTGCGGCAGTTTTGCATACTCCGCCTTGGCTTCTTTCAGGATGGGAACATCGGGGTCCGCATCTTTCCACAGGGCAAAGAAATCCTGATAGGCGGTGCGGGCGCCGGTTTTGTCGCCTGAGATCGCCCGAGCACGTCCCAACTGCAGGTGTGACAGAGAGCACTCCGGCGCCGTCTGGCAGATTCCCGGATGATCCAGTACTTTTTGAAACTCACTCGCTGCCTCCAGCCCTTGACGCGCCTTCAGGTAGGCCAGACCGCGAACGTAATTTGGCGTCACCCGCGAAGCCCAACCGAATTCGTACGGAGATGGCGCCCGGAGCAATTCGATCGCTTTGGCGGGATTGCCACGGTCGATCTCGATTTGCGCCCGAATCGAAGGCACCCAAACACTATTGATGTAGGTGTGGAGTGGAAAGCGTCTGCTCAGCTCATCCGCGAGCGCGGTCGCGTTAGTTACATCGCCAGCGTGAGCAAACGCGGTTGCTGACAATACCAGAGTGGGTCGGTTTCGACTTACCGCCAGCGCCGCCGCCGCCCGGTCGCGCGCTTGCGCGGCATTTCCCACCAGGGCTTCGTCCCCTGCGTGCAGGGCCATGATGCGAGCCACGATTTCTTCGAACTTTCCCCTGCGTGCAACATCCGCTGCCTGACCGTAGACCTCTCTCGCCTTCTGTAGCTTTCCGCGCGAGGCAGCTGCTTCGGCGACAACTTGCAGCATGTCGAATTCGTCTGGTTTGCCCCTAGCCCACTCCGCCTGCCGCTGCATGGCTGCCGTGTCGCTTTCCACAAAAGCGATGACGTACAGTTCCGCGTGGTCGCCGGCGTTGTCAAGGTTTGCGGCTATCTGCTTTTCCCGCACCGCCTTGGCTTCGGCAAAGCGGTTCAACCCCAAGTAGTCTCCGCCTAAGTTCTGGTAGCTGAGGGCTTCGTTGGGAGCAAGCCGTACAGTTTCCAGGGCCTCCGGCAAAGCTTGATCATACTTGCCATTGGCAGCATAACCAGAGGAGAGATTGTTGGTCGGGATCGAATCTCGGGGATAGGTCCGCTTCCACAGCTGATAGGCCTCCATCGCCTTGTCCGTCTCTCCGGTGACGATGTCATAGTAGTGCGTGGAAATGTAAAGCTTCTCCAGCTCGCTGGTGCGCTCCCGTCGTTCGAACGCCTGCTTCGTGTTTTCAATGGCGGGCCCGCTCTGTCCACTATTTCCGTAGCACTGGCCCAGGCGCGCATAAGCCACGGCGAAGTTGGGATCTATTTCAACAGCGCGTCTATAAAACGGGATTGCGCCCAACTCGCTTCCTTTTGCCCTCTCTGTTTCGCCCAGGCTGAATGCCTTGAGCGCTTCCAGCGATGACGTAGTGGCTTCTTCGACGGGGGCGTCAAATTTCTGCACCGAAGCCAGCGACTCTCCCAGTTTGCCGCGCAAATTCGAGGCCGCCTTCCCCACGGCTCCCAGCACCTGCTCTTTTTTGTCCGCCTGGACCTGTTCGCGCGCCAGACTGTCGCCGGTCAGACAGTTCACCGCATTGACGTCCACCACATACTGGGTTCCGATGGTGCTGATGGCGCCATTCAGGACAGCTTTGATTCCTTCTCGCTGGCAGACATCTCGCGCCAGGTCGGGCGTTAGCCGTTCATCCGGTGAGCGCCCCATGAAGCGCAGCGTGTCCCGCACCCGCTCCTGGGGGAACACATTCAGGTAGGGCGACTGCTCGAGTTGCACTGCCAGGGCTTGTTTTAGCGTGCCATCAAAAACTGCATCGCCCGTGGTGTTGACGAAATCGGTCAGCAGAATGGAATCCTTTTCGGTCAAGGACCGCGAACTCCTGCGGTAGAAGAATGCAGCTACCGCTGCGGCCACGATGACCACAGCCACAGCCGCGAAGTACCACCGTTTTCGGCCACCTGGCGCGGCAGCCACAGGCGAGGAGGCCGGACCTGAGATCGCCGAGGCCGGCTGCACCGCCGGAGCGGATGGTGCCACTGCAGATGCCCCGGACGACGCTGGCGTGAGTACAGGCTCTGCGACGCTCACCGACGAGCTCTTGCCCGAGTCGATCTCCCGCTTCAACCGCTTCAGGTCTCCACGCATCTCCGAGGCCACCTGATAGCGCAATTCACGGTCCTTCTCCAAAGCCTTATTGATGATGCGCTCCAGCTCCGCCGGCAAATTGGGATTCAGCCGCACCGGCGCGGTAGGGGCGCGGTTCAGGATGGCGTCAAAAATCACCGCTGATGTGTTACCGGTAAAGGGCTGGCGCCCGGTGGCCATCTCATACAGCACCGCACCGAAAGAAAACAGATCGGTGCGGGAATCAATTTCTTCGCCGCGCGCCTGTTCCGGCGACATGTAGGCCACCGTTCCGACTGTGCTTCCAGGGCTGGTAAGGTGGGCTGCGTCCACTGCCGCGGTCGCCAGCGAGGCTCCCACTGGCTCCAGCTCCGGCAGCGGACGCCCCGCCACCTTTGCCAGTCCGAAATCAAGTATTTTGGCCTGCCCGCGTTTGGTAAGAAACAGGTTCGCCGGCTTCAGATCGCGATGTACGATGCCCGCGATATGCGCCACATCCAGCGCATCGGCCATCTGCGTCCCGAAATCCACCAACTGATCCACGGAAATAGGCTTGCCCTCGATGCGGTACTTCAGGGTCGTGCCGTCGAGGTACTCCATCACGATGTATTGACGGCTCTCGTCTTCGCCGATGTCGTAGATGGTGCAGATATTGGGATGGTTGAGGGCGGAGGCGGCCCGGGCCTCGCGCCTGAATCGCTCCAGCGCCTGGGGATCCCGCGCCAGTTCGTCGGGCAGGAACTTCAAAGCCACGCGACGTCCCAGGCGCAGGTCTTCCGCCTCGTACACCACACCCATTCCGCCTCCGCCCAGCTTCTGCAGAATGCGGTAGTGCGAGATGGTTTGGCCGATCATAAGAAGTCAACAGGTGTGGTCGGTAATGTTAGGCTGCCCGCTTTGGCAAGTCAATTTGGATAGCGATTGCCTGGGCTCGCGTCATATGACGTGAACATCTAATCGCGTGCTACTCTCGTGCTCCGGAGATCCGTAGAAAGGAAAAAGGAGAAGACTGATTGGCCTCAGCCGGACAACTCGTTCCCGTCGGTTTCAGCTTGGCTGCGGTGCTGTGCTGGGGGACCAGCGATTTTAGTGGCGGCTATGCGTCGAAGCGTTCCGATGCCTTCCTGGTCACGATGCTGGCGCACGCCAGTGGCTTCGCGCTCATGCTCGCGCTGGCGTTGTTCACGCATGCACCCTATCCGTCGTCTTCGAGCCGTTGTTGGGCCTTGCTCGCGGGAGCGCTGGGGGGCACAGCCTTGGCTATTTTTTATCGCACCCTGGCCAGCGGAGACATGGGGATCAGCGCTCCTGTGGCAGCTGTTCTCGGGGCGGCCATCCCGGCCGCGTTTGCCATGATTACCCAGGGCTTGCCGGGGACTCCAGCCATCGCCGGCTTTGGGCTCGCTGGTCTCGGCATCTGGCTGATCTCACGTCCCGATGGGTCAGCCCGTAACTATGCCGGGATTTCCATGGCCGCGCTGGCCGGCGTCGGCTTCGCAGGATTTTTTATCTGCATCAGTCGTACCGGCGACAGTTCCGCTTTGTGGTCGGCGGTACATTCGCGCGTTGCCTCACTGGTGATCGTGGGAGCTATCGTTTTGTTTCGACGAGGCCAAGGCGGTCTGCAGCCCAGTGACGCCACGCTCGCTCTGTTCGCAGGATGCCTGGACGTTACCGGAACCGCGCTCTTCATCCGCGCCGGACAGACCGGGCGGCTGGATTCCGCCGTGGTGCTGAGTTCGCTTTATCCCGTCATCACCGTTCTGCTGGCTCGGATGGTGCTGCACGAAGATTTCACTCGGTGGAAGACGGTCGGCATCTTTGCCGCACTGCTGGCGGTGCCCTTGATCGCGCAGTAGCAATGCCGGAAGCGCCCCGCCCGCCACACTGTTATAATCAAGAATTGCGCTCATGCCTACCAAGCGTCTGATTCGCTCCACCACAGTTCTTTGCGTTCGCCGCAACGGTATGGTCGTTATGGCCGGAGACGGCCAAGTCACTCTCGGCGAAGGCGTCATCAAGCACACTGCCAAGAAGATTCGTCGTTTGTATCAGGATAAAATTCTGGCCGGATTTGCCGGCTCGACAGCCGACGCCTTCACCCTTTTCAGCCGGTTTGAATCGAAGCTCGAGCAGTATCACGGCAACCTGGGCCGAGGCGCGGTGGAGCTGGCCAAAGACTGGCGCACGGACAAATTTCTGCGCCATCTCGAAGCCCTGCTGCTGGTTTCTGACAAAGAACAGACATTCCTGCTCAGCGGCCAGGGCGACGTGATCGAGCCGGACGGAGGCATTGCCGCCATAGGCAGCGGCGGCCCCTATGCCCAGGCAGCTGCGCAAGCCCTGGCAGAGCACACCGCACTGTCTGCACGCCAGATCGCTGAAGAAGCCATGAAGATTGCCGGCAAAATGTGCATCTATACGAATGACAAGGTAACGATTGAGGAACTTTAGTCGTCGGTCGTCAGTCGTCAGAAATGACCGAAGACCCGACGACTGAAAACTGAAAACTGATTTATGGCTATCTACTTACCCGCTGCCGCTGAAGAAGAACAGATCGCCCTCGACGAACTCACTCCGCGTGAAATTGTCGCGGAACTGGACAAGCATGTCGTCGGCCAGAAGGACGCCAAGCGCGCCGTCGCCATTGCCCTGCGCAATCGCATGCGCCGGCAGAAGCTTGCCCCCGACCTGGCCGAAGAAGTAATCCCCAAAAACATCATCATGATCGGGCCCACCGGCGTGGGCAAAACTGAAATTGCCCGCCGCCTGGCCAAGCTCGCCAACTCGCCCTTCCTCAAAGTGGAAGCTTCGAAGTTCACCGAAGTCGGCTATGTGGGGCGCGATGTCGAGTCCATGATCCGCGACCTGGTGGAGATCGCCATCGAAATGGTGCGCGAAGAGAAGCTCGAGGATGTTTCCGACAAGGCCGAGCTCAACGCCGAGGAGCGCTTGCTGGATATTCTCCTCCCTCCCGCCACTCCCAAGCCGGCCGAAAGCTCCACGGGAGGCTTGGTGCTCGAAGGCGCAACCTCGTCCGGTGGAGAGTCACAGAGCCGCACTCGCGAAAAACTTCGCCAGCAGTTGCGCGAAGGCAAGCTCGACGAGCGCACCGTGGAAATCGATGTCCGCGAACGCAATTTCCCGTCCTTCGAGATCATCTCTAATCAGGGCGTCGAGGAGATGGACGTCAACATCAAGGACATGCTGCCCAACATTTTCGGCCAGCGCACCAAGAAACGGAAGATGAAGGTCAACGAAGCCTTCGAGTACCTGATCCAGGAAGAAGAGCAGCGGTTGATTGATATGGACCAGGTCACCCGCATGGCCATCGACCGCGTGGAAGACTCCGGCATCATCTTCCTCGATGAAATCGATAAGATCGCCGGGCGCGAAAGCGGTCACGGCCCTGACGTTTCCCGCGAAGGCGTGCAGCGAGACATACTCCCCATCGTCGAAGGCACCACCGTGAATACGCGCTACGGCATGGTGCGCACTGACCACATCCTGTTCATCGCCGCGGGCGCGTTCCACGTTTCCAAGCCCAGCGATCTCATCCCCGAGTTGCAGGGTCGCTTCCCAATCCGGGTCGAACTGCAGTCGCTTACCATGGAAGACTTCATCCGTATTTTGACCGAGCCCAAGTCCTCCCTGGTGAAGCAATACGTGGCGTTGATGGAAACGGAGGGCGTGAAGCTGGAATTCACACGCGAAGCTCAGGAAGAAATCGCGCGTTACGCCTTTCGCGTGAACGAAGGCACGGAAAACATCGGCGCACGCCGCCTGCACACCATCATGGAACGCGTGCTCGATGAAATCAGCTTCGACGCTCCCGACAAGAAGGGCGAGCACATCAAGGTGGACGCCGATTACGTGCGCAAGATGCTGGCCGATATTGTGAAAGACCAGGACTTGTCGCGGTACATTCTGTAAGAGCCCGTTCCCACTTTAGAATTGAGCACGGGCCGTGTGGTCGCGGGCGACTCGCCCGCGCTCACTTTCATGCTAGATTGAGCCATGCTTTGCCGATACGATTATCGGGGATGATACCTGCCTCATATCCAATAAAGACAATAGATCGCTTTTTATCACTTTTGCTGCGCATCATGGCTGGCATCTGCCAAGCCTTGCCCGAGACTTGGCTATGGAAGCTTGCGTTCATGCGCACAAACAGGAAATGTATTCTACAGGTGGCGGTCATCGTGCCGCTTGCTGACCAGGAAGGTTTTTTTTCGATTCCCCAAATTATACGTCGCCATCAAGAGCGAGTCTGCTCACCGGATCAACCGGGCCCTCGATCGGCGAGGCGGGGTTTGGCAACACGAGTCGTTCGATCATGGGCTCTGGAACGACGAGAACCTCGCTAGCAAGATGGCATAGGTGCTGGAAAATGCGGTTAGAGCTGAGTTGGGAAAGACCCTGCTGAATATCGCTGAATATCAGTGGCTCTGGCGACAGCCCGGACCCATACTCCAGACTGCATAGCTGCGCGGGCGAGTCGCCCGCGCCCACACAACCAAGTCCACGCTCCCAACACAGAAACACGGCCCAACGTTCTGCTATGCTTTCCCGAAGCGAAATATGAAATCCATCGACCGCAAGCGCCTCAATACCCTCATGCAGCGCGAGCAACAGCGCTTCCTAAGTGGGCATCCCAAATCAAAAGCCTTGTTCGAACGGGCCGGCAAATCACTCCTCGGCGGTGTGCCCATGAACTGGATGATCAAGTGGGCCGGCGCCTTCCCGCCATTCGTGCGCGAGGCCCAGGGTGCGCAGTTCTTCGATGTGGACGGACTTCGTTACATTGACTTCTGCCTGGGCGATACCGGCGCCATGACTGGACATTCTCCTTTCCCGACGGTGAAGGCGGTTGAGGAACAGTGCAAGCGCGGTATCACATTAATGCTGCCTTCCGAAGACGCAATTTTTGTGGCGGAAGAATTACAGCAGCGGTTTGGTTTACCGGTCTGGCAATTCGCGCTCACCGCTACTGATGCCAACCGTTTTGCCATACGCCTGGCACGCCAGATCACGCAACGCCCTAAGATTCTGGTTTTCAACTGGTGCTACCACGGCACGGTGGATGAAAGTTTTCTCACGCTGAAAGACGGTGTCGCGCAATCCCGGCGCGGCAACATTGGTCCTCCGGTCGATCCGACACTTACCACCAAGGTTGTGGAGTTCAACGATGTTGCGACGCTAGAGCAAGCTTTGGCTCCCGGGGATGTGGCCTGCGTGCTGGCCGAGCCGGTCATGACCAACGTGGGCATCGTGCATCCTGACGCGGGCTATCACCAGGCCCTGCGGGAGCTGACCGACAAATTCGGCACCCTGCTCATCATTGACGAAACCCACACCATTTGCGCCGGGCCCGGCGGATACACCCGGGCGGAGAATCTCGACCCCGACTTCTTCATTTTTGGCAAAGCCATCGCCGGCGGAGTTCCGGGCGCGGCCTATGGTTTCACGGAAGCGGTGGCCAGCTCCATCGCCAAAAGCCAGAACCTGGAAGATTGCGATACCGGTGGCATTGGCGGAACCCTGGCGGGCAACGCGCTTTCTCTCGCCGCGATGCGGGCCACGCTGACCAAGGTGCTCACTAAAGATGCTTTCGCGCGAATGATCCCGGCGGCGGAACGCTGGACTGCCGGAGTTGAAAAGGCGATCTCCGAATTTGGCGTGCCTTGGCACGTCACCCGCCTGGGTTGCCGAGCCGAATATCAATTTTCTTCCACGCCCCCCAGGAATGGCGCCCAGGCCCACGATGCCATGGATTTCGAACTGGAACGCTTCATGCATCTCTACGCCATGAATCGTGGCATCCTGCTGACGCCGTTTCATAACATGGCGCTGATGTCGCCGCAGACTGATCTGGCTGACGTTGACCAGCACACCCGGGTCTTCCGCGAGGCATTGAAGGAATTAGTGGGATAGTTCGCTTCTGTTACCCTTCTAGCTTCCGTCTGCAAACTAAAAAATGAAGCGCTTCGACTGGAATTTCCTGTTAGGCATGCTGGGCTGCGCCGTGCTGATCGCCTGCGGCACTCCAGGCGCGCCCATGCCTCCCGCTTTGGAGTTGGCCCGGCCCGTTACCGATTTGCGCGCAGCCCGTAAGGGGGACAGAGTCTATCTTGCCTGGACGGTGCCGGTCCAAACCACCGATCACCAGACGGTGCGTAATCCGGGTCCAACCCGCGTCTGCCGCAGCCTCACAGTCGAAATCGGCGATTGTAAGGCGCCGGCAGCAGAAATCTCGGCGGCGCAATTTCCGGTTCCCCCCTTCGAGTCAAAGAAGGGAGCTTCCGCCCCAAAAATTCAGGCCAGCTATGCCGACACTCTGCCCCAGGCGTTGCAGACACAGAATCCCATGGCAGAGATCACATATGCGGTCTCGGCGCTGAACGAAAGCGGACGAAGCGCTGGACTCTCCAACCTGGTGCAGGTTCCATCCGCCCCAACGCTGTCACCGCCGGAGCATTTCAACGCCGAAGTCAGAAGCGATGGCGTGCTGCTTTCATGGGTCTGTCCTCCTGCCATCGGGCGGATAGATCCGCGCATCGGATACAGATTGCGCATCTATCGCCGTGAGCCGGGAAAGCAAACGGATGCCAAGATAAGCGACGTGAACTTTATGGACTGTTTGCAACCCCGCATGGCTGGGCAAGTAACAGAGGAACAGGCAAATTACGCACCCCAGTTTCTCGACCAGACTTTCGAGTGGGAGAAGCACTACGATTACTACGCCACGGTAGTGACGGTTGTGTCCCAGCCCGGCAAACCTGAGGTTGAGGTTGAAGGCAACGACACTCCGGTCATCCACGTCTTTGCCCACGATGTTTTCCCGCCGGCGGTGCCCACGGGTGTACAAGCGGTTTTCTCGGGCGTTGGTCAGGCGCCATTTATAGACCTGGTCTGGTCTCCGGACACCGAAGCCGACCTGGCCGGATACAACGTCTTCCGCCACGAAGAAAGTACCCAGCCCGTGAAGCTCAATTCCGAACTGGTGAAGACCCCCGCCTACCGCGATTCAAATGTGCGGTCGGGGAAGAAATATTTCTACTCGGTGTCCGCCGTCGATGAACGCAACAACCAGAGTGCGCGATCAGAGGAGGCGAGCGAGCAGGTACCATAGAAGCTGTCGGCTATCAGCTTTCAGCTTCAACCCTCAGCCCTGCCCGATATTGCTGCAACGCTCATCAGTCCTGTCTTGGCTGAAAGCTGAGAGCTGACAGATGCTTTCCGAGGCTCTATGAAATATTGCCGCTTTCAACTGAATGATCGCGCTCACTACGGTCTGGTCGAATCCGTCGCCGGCGTGGAGCAGATTACCCGTTTTTTGCTGAGCCCACCGGAAGGTGCCAGCGGAGGCCTGGAGGACTTGCCCACCAAGCGGATGGATTGTCTTTCGCTGGCAGACGCCACTCTGCTCCCGCCGACCCGTCCCTCGAAAATCGTTTGTGTCGGACGCAACTACCGTGAACACGCCGCCGAACTGGGCAACGAAGCTCCCGCCGAACCGCTGATTTTTTTCAAGCCGCCTTCTTCCCTGCTGGCGCCGCGTGGCCAGGTCCGCCGGCCCAAGATCTCGGCGCGGGTGGACTATGAAGGCGAACTCGGAGTTGTGATCGCCAGAACGTGCTACCAGCTGGGCCCGGATGAAGATGTTCGTCCCTACATCCTCGGTTACACCTGTGTGAACGACGTAACCGCGCGCGATCTACAAAATAAAGACGGGCAATGGACTCGCGCCAAGGGTTTCGATACCTTCTGTCCCGTGGGCCCGCTGGTTACGGATGAAATCGACCCTTGGGCGGGGATTGGGGTGGAAACCAGAGTCAATGGAACAGTTCGCCAGCAGGGCAACACGAGGGATTTCATCTTCCCGCTCGACGTCATCATTCGCCATATCTCGCAGATCATGACCCTCGTTCCCGGTGACCTGATTCCTACTGGGACTCCCAAAGGCGTTGGCCCGGTGGTTGCCGGGGAGATGATGGAAGTGATGGTGGAAGGGGTAGGGGTCCTGAGCAATCCGGTAGTGGAGGGCTGAAGGGCAGCAGTTGGCATCTGGCCCTTGGTCCTGGGTCCGATATAGCGAACAGGGTTGGCTAAAATGCCAAGGGCCAAATGCTATATGCTGAGTAATCATGATACCGCTTCGTTTTTATGTCCTGATTCTGGCCGCCGCCGCTGTATTGACCGCCGCCTACTTCTTGCTGCGGCGCAAGCCGAAGACCCCCGATGACCTGGAACGGGAGCGGCGGGAATGGCTTGACCGCATCGGCCGTATCACCGACGGTACGGTGATTGACGTTCAGGAAATGCCCGGTGCCGCCGATCAGCCCGCGACTTTTCTGATCTATCACTACGACGTCGCCGGCGTCTCCTACGAAGCCTCTCAGGACGTAACCTATCTGCGCCAACTCATCAATCTTCATTCCTGCCGTCTCGGGCTTCCAACCTCGGTGCGCTTCGATCCGCAAAACCCAGGAAATTCCATCGTGCTCTCGGAGCGCTGGATGGGACTGAGACAGTAGATCAGTCGTCAGTCATCAGGAGCCGGCAGCGGTCCCGCAACAGCCATTGCCTATTGCTTTGACTTCGTGACCCGGGGAAACTAATATCGGCGCTCGGGGAGCCCGCCTTGATCGGCCACGCTATCTCTCACTACCGCGTTCTCGAGCAGCTCGGCGGCGGGGGCATGGGTGTTGTCTACAAAGCGCAAGACACCAAGCTGGGCCGTTTCGTGGCGCTTAAGTTCCTCCCGGAAGGCTTCGCTCGCGACCCGCAAGCCATCGAGCGGTTTCAGCGCGAGGCCCGGGCAGCCTCCGCACTGAACCACCCGCACATCTGCACTATCTACGAGATTGACACCCACGACGGCGTTCCTTTCATCGCCATGGAGCTGTTGGAAGGAGAAACGCTCAAACACCGGATCGAGGGGCGTCCCTTCAAGGTCGATCAGTTGCTGGACATTGCACTCCAGATCTCGGATGGGCTGGACGCGGCGCATTCCAGCGGGATCGTACATCGCGATATCAAGCCGGCAAATATCTTCATCACGCAGCGCGGGCAGGCCAAGATCCTGGATTTCGGGCTGGCAAAACTCACGCCGCTAACTCGCCATCCCGATGAGGCAACCGCGGCCACAGCAATGCCTTCGGACTATCAACTCACAAACCCCGGCAGCGCCATGGGAACCGTGGCCTACATGTCGCCGGAACAGGCGCGAGGCGAGACGTTGGATCACCGCACCGACCTGTTCTCGTTCGGAGTGGTGTTGTATGAGATGGCAACTGGCCGGCAGCCTTTTTCGGGGACCACGTCGGCGGTAATTTTTGAAGCGATCTTGAATAAGGTTCCAGCCTCGCCGGTCCAGATGAACCCAGGATTGCCGATGCAACTGGAGTTCATTGTCAACAAGACTTTGGAGAAGGACCGCGAGTTGCGATGCCAGACCGCGGCCGAGCTTCGGGCGGATCTCAAGCGGCTGAAACGCGACACGGATTCGGCCCGCGTCGGGATCGGCGGCGTCTCCCAACCACCCATCGCGGCGGCAAGTCACGATGCAGCGTCGCCGGCGCGTCGGGCGAGCAGAGTCACGGCGGCCCTGGTTGGCCTCGGTCTCCTCGTGGGAGCGGGCGCCGGGTTGATCGCCGGGAAACGATTGTGGCGCGTTGAATCGCCGAACCCGCGATACCACGAGATCACCTTTCGGCGTGGTGAAATCCGCTCGGCACGATTTGCTTCGGACGGCCAGACGGTGTTGTACAGCGCAGCCTGGCAAGGAAACCCAGTGGAGATCTTCAGCGCGCGTCCTGGGGCGGCGGAATCGCGCTCGCTTGGTCTGGAGCATGCGCAGTTGCTGGCAGTCTCACCCTCGGGTGAAATGGCGGTCGCCCTGAACAGCCATCGAACTGGCACCTGGATCAATGTGGGCACGCTGGCCAGCGCCCCACTGGCAGGTGGTGCGCCCCGAGAAGTGCTGGAGAACGTGCAGTGGGCGGATTGGTCGCCGGACGGAAGCAACCTGGCCGTGGTGCGCGACGTGGGTGGCCGGAACCGGCTGGAATATCCTGTGGGTAAGGTACTCTACGAAACCGGGGGTTGGATCAGCCATCCGCGGATTTCTCCCAAAGGCGACTTGGTAGCTTTTCTCGACCACCCGCTCCAGGGAGACGACACCGGATCGGTTGCTATCGTTGACCTCTCGGCCAACAAGAAGAAGCTTTCCGCAGATTGGTACAGCATTCAAGGCTTGGCCTGGTCCGCGGACGGGCGCGAAGTGTGGTTCACCGCTACTGAAACCGGCTTGGATCGCGATTTGTCAGCGGTGAATCTGTCCGGACAGAAACGTCTGGTGGCACGGATGCCGGGCACGCTGATGCTTTTCGACATCTTCCACGATGGCCGCATTCTGATGGGGCGGGCCAGCTGGCGGCGGGAACTGATGGGGACATCGGTTGACGGTGGCAAGGACCGCGACCTCTCCTGGCTCGATTACTCCTACCCGGCAGATCTCTCCGCGGATGGCAAAACAGTTCTATTTGACGAGGAAGGCGTGGGTGGCGGAGCGCGGTATGGCAAGACACAAGAGCTGACCTATGCCGTCTACATTAGAAACACGGATGGTTCTGCCGCGGTGCGGCTGGGTGAGGGAACAGCGGAGGCCCTGTCGCCGGACCAGAAATGGGTAATCTCGCAGACTCCAGGTTCGCCGGCACAATTCCGATTGTTGCCTACCAAAGCAGGGGAAGCCCGGCCTTTAACGAGTGATTCCATCAACCACAACGGCGCCCGCTGGTTGCCGGATGGTAAGAAAGTTGTGTTCTCCGGAAATGAACCGGGTCGCGGCGTGCGGCTGTATGTGCAGGATGTCGCCGGAGGTCTGCCGCTGCCGATTGCGCCCGAAGGAATCAACGGAACCGCGTTCGCAGTTTCGCTCGATGGCCAGATGGTGGCAGCCATCGGGTCCGATCTGAAAGGATATCTCTACCCCACTTCAGGACGTGGGGACCCTCGACTGATTCCGGGACTCGAGCCGGGCGATCTGCCGACCAGCTGGAGTCAAGACGGCCATGCTCTTTTTGTTTACCAGACGGGAGAAGTTCCCGCCAAAGTCTACCGTGTGGATTTGGCGGCGGGAAAAAGAACTCTTTGGAAGCAGCTTGTGCCCGGAGATCCGGCCGGCGTTGCAACCATCGGTCCGATCCTGGTCACCCCCGATGGAAAGACGTTCGTGTACGGCTTCCACCGAACTCTCGCAGACCTGTACCTGGTGGAAGGGCTCAACTGAGGGCGTCGATTCCGCCCGAAACTCCCGCCCGCAATAATGCCAGAAGAAGAAAAGCCCGGCAGCACCGGGCTATCTTGCGACAACTCCAGAGCTCTGATCCGTAACTCGGCCCCAAATTACTCCACATCCCGTTACGGGGCAATGCGATCAGTGAGCGTGTCGTTGTGATACGACGAGTGCTCACGCACCGCGAGCCATCCGCCGCCTGGTTTGAGTGTGTCGGCAACGTTATTCTTTTCGCTGCTGGCAAAGTCCTGCCAGGAGTTGTAGCGGACGACGGTGAGGAACTGCCAGGGCCCCCCTTCCAGGTGTTGCATCAGCACGTTCCCGGACGCTGTATCCCCGGGAGCGCTCTGGTTGAGCGACTTTTCCAGCTGTTCGCGATGCCCTGGAGCGGCGCGATAGACGGAGACTACATAGACCGAGCCTGCAGTTTTTGTAGGCGAGCCCTCGTCAATGCCCAGCGCTTTACTAAACTCGGACCAGGACGGGCCGTTGACAAAGGTGTCGTTGTGCCATGCGCTCAAATCACGCATTGCAGCAGGAACCGCGGTACCGGCGGCTTCCACGGTGGTCTTGGTTCCGAGATGTTGGATGACCACGTAATCCCAATCCTCCCCATCCTGGTGGCGCAGGACGATGTGATGTGCGGACATGGGCACGTTGGGATCGGCTGTCTTCAGATATTCGCCTAGCTCGGCGCCCTTGCCGAGTGCGGCCTTTGCGAAGTGGACGTGATAGACGTCGGTGCGGGCCGGGGGCGTGCTCTGAGCCGCGGCAATGGAACCGAACAAGAGTAAAGCGAGCAGCAGCCTACAAATGCTTTTCACAGTTTCCTCCAGGTTTTTTCGATTTGGGATTGGTTACCCGAATGAGGGCCGGCGGGACGGGCGGATTATAACAGCTAGGAAGGGTTTTGTTGGAAGGCTTGGGTCACGATAGAGATTTCTCAGCCTTGCGGACGGTGTTGTCCCCGGTTGGGCTTGGTCTTCCGAGGAGTTCTTATTGGTCTTCGGTGACGTTCTCAACGGGGTTGGGGATTGCTAGTGTTCAGGCCAGCCGGGAGAGAGAAAGGCCGGCCCGACTCCGTATGGCAAATACCTCGAAATCCGCATCGAAAGTGAAGATTCTCTATGGTGAGGGCGACTCTGAAGTCCTTGCTGCACAGGCGGTTACGATTCAACAGGCTGGATATCATGTCACCCAGGCGGAGGGCCGCCAGCAGGTGCAGGATGCGTTGCGGCGGGAAGCCTTCGACCTGGTGATCCTGGGACCCACGTTGACCAAGAACGACCGCCACCATCTGCCGTACATGGTCAAGAAGGCGCATCAAGAGACCCAGGTGCTGGTGACGCACACCGACGGCGAGGGCCATCACGCGGTAGACGCAACCCTGGAAACCGGACGCAGCATGAATGCGCTCCTGGAAAAGATCGCTTCCATGTACCCGCAACAGGCGGCAGGGAAGGCAGCCGGCAAATAGCTGTTCAGCACTCTAATGTCAAATCTTCCACTTAAGGCGGCCCCGCACAGGCCGCCTTTTTGTCTCTCGGGTTCGCGCTGAGTATATTTGTTGGCACGAATTCGAACACTAAACAGGTGGGACGAGGGGACAGGCTGAGGGGCATAAACTCTACAGATTGGTGATTTCTTCCTTCGAAGTGGAACCCCACCCAGTTCTCTGCATTGACCATGGAGGGACGGGTCTCCGATCCGTCCCGGCCGCGCGAGGCTCGGCAGTCGCGGCCTCAAAAGCGGCAAGAATCAACTAGGTTACCGTGGGAAACATAAGCACGCGGGGGCGCAGAAACAGCACGCCTGAGCTAAATCCCGACGGTTTAAGGACCAAAAGTGGAATTGCACCGTTAAAATACCGGACATGACGCAATTCTGGATCGACCAGCGATGAACACTCCCCTAAAAGGCGACAAAGCGCGGGAAAAGAAGATCTACGTATGTCAGAGCGGGCTGCCACTCTCGTTTCATCTGGAGTGGCCGTTTCACAAGTCCACCTCAGGAGCAGACTTCTGGGTGCTGCATGCCGACATTGCCTTGGAGAATTCGCAGGGACTACACGCCCCGGTGTCGGTGAATCTGTCCGCGACCGTGTACGAGGTGATGCCGTCGCTCGAGCCGAAAGACATTAAGGCGCCGGTGATCAATGCGTTGCGCAAGGAAGTCGATCGCAAGCAAATAGAATTCCTGAAATCGGGAAAAAGAGTGCCGGTGCAATTTTCCAGCCGCTATTACGATTTCAAACGCAGCAAGTGGGTGTTTGGGAAAGCGACGGACGAAGCGATTGCCCTGCTGATCGCGCGGAAAGTCTATTGGCAGACCAAGGTAGCCGGAGGCCCGATTTGGGCAGGGGATCCGACCGAGGCGCTTTTTGTGGAGAACTCAGTGGAACACATACTGGAGATAGCGCAGAAACTGAGAAGCCAGGAGTTGATGACGCTCGAGGGAGAGTGGGCTTCGGCGAATGCGTCCCTCATGGCTCAGTCTGAAAAGTTTGAAGCCGACATGCGCGCGGCCGTGGCCGAGTTGGAGCAGAAGCACGCGTTTGAACGAGGCTAGTGCTGGTGCACCACCAAGGAGTGACATTGTCGCGTAGCTTTATGCTCCTTTCTTATATTTTTGTGTGAAAGCCCCGACTGTTGCGCTACGAAAACCCAGCCAATAAAGACCCAGTTCCGCCACCACCGGCGGGTCAAACGCACGCAGTGTTTATGAGCTCCGCTGAACGGGACACATTACCCACAATTAGGACTATTGCTGCTTGCTCACTGTTCCATCAATCTGCACTCCGGAATCGTTCTGCACCACGTAGGCGTCGCTGCCCGAAACCAGATAAAACACCAGGTTGTTGGAGAGCGTGTTGATCGAGCCAGTGGTCCGCCCGTTGCTCGAAACTGAGTAGCGTCCCGAGAGCACAATCGGGACGGTGATCACTCCATTGGCGTTGCTAAATTCATTCAGTATCAGCTTTCCGGAACCGTCCCACTGCAGCGTACCGACGCGGTCTTTCGCTCCTCCGGCATCGAATCCGTCCATGACCAGCCCGTATTGGCCGTTCATCGTTGCATTTGAAAACGTCGCCGTCTGCTGCAGGTCAACCGTGCCTTCCTGGATAGTATTGGGATCATTGACCACAAAGAAACCGCGTGAAGGGCTGATCATCCAGACCACCAAATTACTGTTTGCGGTGGTGCTAAGGGCGACTGCGACACGACCGTTGGCTGCCTGGGTGTAAGTTCCCGTGAACGCCACGTTGGCGCTGGTGTTTCCATCCTGCACCGTGTCACGCGCGCCGCCGGTGATAGTGCCGCTACTCGCGGTGAAGCGGCCGGCACCATTTACTCCGCTCAGAAACTTGAGGGTGTCACCTTCGCTGCCAAAGGCGTAGCTGCCGGAAAGCGCGGGCATGCCACTCTGTTTCTCAGCGCGACCCGATCCGGTAATCCCCGAAGTGCCCGACAGGAAACGCACGTTATTCGCATCCACGATGTAGTAGAAGAAGCTGGAAGTGGCGGGCGAGCTGTCGGTGAGAGTTCCACTGCCGCGTCCAGTCACCGGGTTCGGAGCGTTAAAGGAACCTGCAGTGAATGTTAGGGAAGTCAAGACTCCGCCGCGATTCACATCCTCGCTGCCGGCGCTGACAACGCCGCCCGATACCGTGAAGGCACCCACACTGCCCACGGATTGCAGCGCGTTCAGATCATGCTCTCGAAAAACAAAGGTTCCGCTGGGAGCGGCGGCAATTACTGTGGCGTCCTGCTTTTCCGCCAGTCCGCCCGCGTTGAGAACCGTATCGCCTTCCACCAGGTAGACTTTGGAAGCACTGACCATCGTTACCGCCAGGTTGATCGTCCCCAAAGCATTGTTGAAGCTCAAACTGCCGGTTCCGTCTTTGCTGATGGCATAGGAGCCAGTGCTGGTGGTGGGAAAAACAGTGCTGCCCTCGGAGAAATCATCCGTAGCGGAGGTAATGCCACCGCTGCCGTTGGCGGTAAACACGCCGGCTTCGCGATAAGGCACTCCGTTGACGCTATTGCTGAAGTCAAACCCCTCGATCTGATAGACGTACTGCCCGTTGAGGCTGGCATTGGAGAAATTCCCCTTGGGGATGAAGCCAGTCACGGTCCCATTGTTCGATCCACATGCGACGCAGAACAGAAACGAAACCAGTCCTAATGACAGATATAGTTTTCTCATACCAGCGGGCCACGCGAACTGCCTTTACTCCTTGGAGGCGGTCAGATTGAGGGCTACTGTCACTTTGAACACAATTGTGCGGAGAAAGTTGTCCGCAGCTCGGTCTAGTTCTGTGTACGCGAAGAGGACAAATCACGAGCCACGAGCTTGGCAGGAACGGCTATCCTTCGGCAATCTCAGCACTTCTCGCCGGAACTGAAGCCGCCTTGCCGCCTGTTCTCCGCAGCACCCCTACCACCAGGCGATACCCCAGTAGCAGGGAGAGGACAAAAGCATACTGCGCCGGTTTGGTGATGTCCGCCTTCACCAACCACCAGTAATGGATTACGCCGGCGATCGCACTGAGGTAGATCAGGCGGTGCAGGGCCTGCCAACGCTTGCCGCCAAGACGGCGAATCCAGGCTTGGGTTGAGGTGAGCGCGAGTGGAATCAGCAGCACGAATCCGGTGAAGCCGACGGTGATGAAGCGGCGCTTACTCACGTCCGCCCACATCTCATGCAGGTCAAAAAACTTGTCCAGCCAGATATAGGTCAGGAAGTGCAGCACTGCGTAGAAGAATGCGAACAGCCCGAACATGCGGCGATAGCGGATCAGCCAGAGCTGCCCGGTCAGCTTGCGCAACGGAGTGATGGACAGTGTCACCAGCAGGAAGATCAGGATCCAGTCCCCCGTCGAGTGCGTGATCACCTCGATGGGATTAGCGCCGAGAAGACCCATGTAAGCCTTCCAGCCCAGCCGCGCCAGCGGCCCCAGGCATGCGAGAAAGACAACCGGTTTAAACCATCGGACCATGAGTCGTTTGTAGCAGGCCTTTCGTAACCCCACCGTTCCTGCGGCTATCCTGCGCGCGCGTCCCGCCCGCAGAGCGAGAGCAAGATGCCGGCGCTAGGCAAAGCTAGAAATTCTTCTTTAAATCCATTCCCGAATACAGTGACGCCACCTGGTCATACCCGTTGAACATCAACGTGGGCCGCTTCAGGAATTCGCCTAAACGGCGTTCCCTGGCCTGGCTCCAGCGCGGATGGTCCACATTTGGGTTCACATTGGAGTAAAAGCCGTACTCGCGAGGAGCGGATCTGTTCCAGCTGTTGATCGGTTGGCTATCGGTAAAATGAACGCGAACGATCGCCTTGATGCTTTTGAATCCGTACTTCCACGGTATCACTAGGCGCAGCGGCGCGCCGTCCTGATTGGGTAGCACTTCTCCATACATGCCAAAGCAGAGCAGCGCCAGCGGGTGCATGGCCTCGTCCATCCGCAAGCCTTCGACGTACGGCCATTCCAGCACGCTACTGCGCTGCCCTGGCATCTGCCGGAGATCCATCAGTGTAGTGAACTCGACAAATTTCGCCTTGGGCAAAGGATCGGCGCGCTTGATCAATTCGCTCAGCGAGTAACCCACCCAGGGCACAACGATCGACCAGCCTTCCACGCAACGATGGCGATAGATGCGTTCCTCTGGCGCCGCCATCTTCAGCATCGCGTCTAGGTCGAGCACCTGTTTCTTCTTGACCTGGCCGTCAATGGCGACCGTCCACGGCCGCGTTTTGAAGTTCTTGGCCAAACCTGCGGGCTCGTACTTGTCGGTGGAAAATTCGTAGTAATTGTTGTAGTTGGTCACATCTTTATAAGGCGTGATCTGTTCGCTGGTGGAGAATGGGCTCTTCTGCAGGCCGTCAATTTTTTCATTGGCGCGGGCCACGGCGGACGGCGAACTGATTTCGCGCAAACCCACACCAGCCAGTGCCGCCGCGCCCGTGATGGCGGTGCCGGCCAGAAATTTCCGCCGGTTCAGGTAGAGGCTTTTCGGAGTAATCTCGGATGATGGAATGTCGACCGCTTTCTTGATCAGCATGGCGGAAGTCCTTCAACAAAAGTACGCAGCGTCTCGCCGCGCTGGATTCGATAGCTTCTGGATTTCTATTCTCTGCCAAATAAGACGCTGTTGGCGATGGAAAGTTGCATCCGGCGGCCAAGCGGAACAAACCAAAGGCCACCCGGTTCCCCAGGGGGCTGCTACGTGGAGGCCGCGAGCATCTCACAGACGCGCCGGATCTCGTGGCGCTGCAGGGCAGTCAAGGTGAGAAACTCAAACCCATGGCGCAGGCCGTCGCGATATCGGACTAGAGCCCGAAACTTGATGGGATACGCCGCCATCGGCAGCGTCAGTTCCATAGCCACGACTTCCCCGTATTCCAGCATGCCAGTCAAAGTGGCGCCGATACCGTCCTCCCCCAGTTCGTTCGAACGCCCCCAAAGGGGAATACTCTCTCCTGCGCGAAAAACGTGAACTGAGAGCCTGATGTCGAGCGGGTAACGGGGAAAGCGGCGCGACGGCCTCGCCCCAGGTTTGTCTGTGTGGTCGGGCACGAGCGATTGTCCCCGATACACGAGAGATGCTCAACGCCAACCGAGGCAGGGTTACCAGCAGAGGTAATACGGGGATGCCTGTCGTATCATCTCCTGCATGGCTGCCATACCCGAGCCGTCTCTGATCCTAAGCTTCGAAGAAGCGCGTCACCTGGTGGAACATCACGCTGCCGCTCTGCATCCACGCGGCAAGGAACTGGTGGATCTGCTGGAAGGCACTAGCGCCGGGCAGGTTTTGGCCGAGCCCGTTCTCGCCGACCGCCACTTCCCGCCGTTCCCACGGGCCATGCGCGACGGGTATGCGGTCCGCGCTGCGGATCTTTCTCAACTCCCCGCCACGCTCGATGTGATCGCAGAGATTAAAGCAGGCGCAAGCAATAAAGATATTCCGGTTCTACAACCGGGCCAGGCCGCCACCATAATGACGGGCGCAACCGCACCCCCGGGGGCCGATGCAGTCGTAATGGTGGAACATACAACGCACCAGGGAAAGCGCGTGCAGATCACGAAAGGCGTGGCCGCAGGCGACAACATCGCTCCCGTCGGCTCCGAGGCCAAGCGGGGAGAGCGGCTGTTGTCTCCAGGATTGCGGCTCGACTACCCCGCGATTGCCGTGGCTGCTGCGACGGGAAGAAGCCGTCTGCTGGTTTATCGGAAGCCTCAAATCGGCGTGCTCGCTACCGGCGACGAGATCGTCGACATCGACGTTCCTCCGGGGACCAACCAGATCCGGAATTCCAATAGCTATTCGCTGGCCGCGCAGGTGCAGGCCGCGGGCGGAGAGCCAATCCTATTACCCATCGCTCCCGACGAGCCCTCACGCCTGCGCGAACTCATCGCCGACGGGCTCGAAGCCGACCTGCTGCTGCTCGCGGGCGGAGTCTCGATGGGCAAGTACGACCTGGTTGAGCAGGTCCTGGCAGAATTCCAGGCAGAGTTTTTCTTCACCGGTGTACAGATCCAGCCCGGAAAGCCGGTAGTCTTTGGCCGTGTCCCATGTGGCACCCCCGCCCGCGGGCAGCCAGCCTCCTCTGCAAGCTATACATATTTCTTCGGCCTCCCAGGAAATCCGGTCTCTACGATGGTCACGTTTGAACTGTTCGCCCGCCCCATGCTGGAGGCGCTGGCCGGCCTGACGCCCCGCAAATTGGTATTCCTGAACGCCCGACTGAAATCCGAAATTAAAACAAAGACAGGCTTGAAGAGATTTCTGCCTGCAGTCCTTTCCGGAGAGTTCGAGCATGCGGAAATAGAACTGGCGCGATGGCAAGGATCGGGCGATGTGGCAGCCATGACCAGAGCAAATTGCTACATCGTGATTTCCCTCGATCGCGATCGAATTGCGGCGGGTGAGTGGGTCCCGGTGCTGATGCGGTAGCAGATATATGGACGTTGAAACGATTTTCGTTAGCGCTGCCGTGGGTATCGCCAGTGTGATCACGGCTTGGGTAACAACTCGATTCAAAATGCGAGAGGAAGGTGACAAATGGGAGAGGGATTTATTATGGAAATATACCGAATTAAGTTCCAGAGACCGGGAAGCTGGAGATAATCTCGCAGCTCAGCTCGCCATGGGATCTTTGGATGTTGAGTCCCCTGACGGCATGGGTCGTAAAGTCTTCATCCCAAAACATGCTCACCTCACGATTGGTTCGAAGGAAGGCAAGAAGGCAAGAATGCAAGAATCTCGTACTCAACTATGACTTTGTTTGCAGAGATCACGCAGTAATCATTCACGAGGGTTCTTCATTGGTCGTGCTTGACCAGGGGACCAAGCACGTCCGCCTCAAAGGAACGTTGGTGGATTGGGTGACTCGTCAACCCGGAGACGTGTTTTATATTGCCAATGTGGCGATCACCTTCCACAAATTGTGAAGTATTTTAGAATTTTTGAATGCCGAGGAAGCTCTCACACTACGATAGAGCGGGCCGTGCCAAAATGGTGGACGTCTCCGCCAAGTCGGCCACCAACCGCGAGGCCGCTGCCAGCGCCTTTGTCGCCTTGAAGCCTGCCGTGCTCAACGCCTTGCCCAAGAATCCCAAGGGCGATGCGCTGGAAGTGGCCCGTCTTGCCGGCATCATGGCGGCCAAGCGCACATCCGATCTGATCCCGATGTGCCATCCCCTTCCGCTTTCCCACGTTGATGTGACCATGCGGCTGTGCGAGAATGGCGTCGCGATTAGCTCAAAAGTTATAACCACGGCGGTCACCGGAGTGGAAATGGAGGCCCTGGTAGCGGCCAGCGTAGCCGCGCTAACCGTGTACGATATGTGTAAAGCGCTGGACAAGGGAATCGAGATCCGGGAAATCGTGCTCGAGCACAAATCCGGAGGCAAGAGCGGCGACTACACCCGTGTCCGCAAGAAAATCTAGCCTGTCATGGCGAATCACGTCAAAGTCCTGCTGGTAGACGACAATCCCATGGTCCTGGGAATGCTGCAGGGGGCGCTCACCCCGCTGGCCAAGGTGAGCACGTCGAACGATTCCGCCGACGCCTTGCTGAAAGCGGTGGACGATCCGCCCGATCTGCTGGTCAGTGATTACCGCATGCCCGGCATGGACGGGCAGCAATTAGTGGAAAAGCTGAAGAGCCGTCCCAAGACCGCCGGTATTTCCGTGATTCTGCTCGCCAGCAAGGCCGACATTATGGAAAAGTTTTCCAACCATGAGCCGGTCGATGATTTCGTTGAAAAACCTTTCTTCCTGAAAGAAGCCACCCAGCGCATCAAGCGTTTGATTGACAAGATTGCCCTGGAAAAAATGGCCAAGACCGCGCCCTCGGACGGTGTGGTGCGAGGCAGCCTGGCGCAGATGAACGTGATCGACCTGGTGCAATCCCTCGAAATGGGACGCAAGAGTTGCGCCCTGACTCTCACCCTCGACCGCGACAAATGCGAAATGTACTTCAAAGAAGGCCAGGTAACCCACGCCGTCTACGGCGCACTTACCGGCGATCCCGCCGTCTTCAAAGTTCTGGGCTGGACCGGCGGCAACTTCCAGATCAACTTCGAAGGCAAGACCAACAAACAAACCACCACGCTGAACACTCAGGGCCTTTTGATGGAAGGCCTGAGGATGCTCGATGAATCCAAGCGCGATGACGGGGGCGCCGAGGAAGAAGAGGAAGATGTCCTCCTCGACTCCTGAGGTTCTGACCGCGGCTGTCCTCACCGTCAGTGATTCCTCTGCTCGCGGCGAACGCGCCGACCTCTCCGGTCCGGCGGTCGCGGAAATTCTGAAGAAATGCGGTTTCGCAGTAGCCGCGACTGAGATCGTAGCCGACGACCAACCCCCCATACAGCAGGCAATCATTCGCCTGGCTGGCAAGGCGCGTCTGGTCGTGACCACCGGCGGGACCGGGATTGCCGAGCGTGACGTCACCCCCGAAGCTACCCGGGCCATCTGTGACCGTCTGCTAGAAGGCGTACCCGAGCGCATGCGCTTCGAAGGCTCAAAAAAAACTCCACTGGCTGCGCTCAGCCGCGGAATCTGCGGCGTGAGGGGAAAAGTGCTGATTTTGAATCTGCCTGGCAGCCCCCGCGGTGCGGCCGATTCGCTCGAGGCCGTAATTGATCTGTTGCCCCATGCGCTGGAGTTGCTGAGCGGGAATACCAAGCATGCGTGACATCTCCCGTCCCATTGCCGTCACGGCCAGTACGGCGTGACGCCCGCGCCTACACTGGCCTGCCAGGCGCTACAATCATTTCATGCCCCCGCGCATCGCCATTCCTGTGCCCCACTCCGGAGATAGCGAATATGCCGAGCGGGCTTTGCCGCAATACCTGCATGCCGTCGAGATGGCAGGTGGAGAGCCGGTCCGCATTCCTCTCGGGCTATCTCCGGCAGAAGTCATGAAGCTGATCGAACGCTGCGACGCGGTGGCGTTGCCGGGAAGTAAAGCCGATGTGGATCCAGCGAAGTATCATGCATCAAGAGATCCCAAGACCGCGTTATCCGATTCCAGACGCGATGCCGTGGATGAACTACTGCTGCAGGACGCTTACAACATGCGCAAACCCATTCTCGGCATTTGCTACGGCCTGCAGATTCTGAATGTCTACCGTAGCGGTACTCTGTTGCAACACATTGAGTCGCGGGTCAACCACGAAGCCGGAAAAAGCGCGCCGGTCGCACACACGGTCGAAGTGGATTCTGACTCGCGGTTAGGCGAGATCGTTGCAGCGGGTGCGAAGATCCCAGAAAGCCCTGTGTTTTCGATGGCGGTGAATTCGAGTCACCATCAGGCGGCGGAAGTCGTGGGCGGTGGGCTTCGCATTGTAGCGCGATGTCCAGAGGATGGAATCATCGAAGCGTTGGAGGGCACATCTCGCGCCCATTTTGTGCTGGCCGTGCAATGGCATCCCGAACGTTCGGTGGAAGAAGACGAGGGTTCACGGGCAATCTTCCGGGCGCTGGTTGAAGCGGCGCGGGCAAGACACGGCAAAATGGTCGGAGAGCCCGCTGGTCGGAGAGTATGAGACGCTGTATGAAAACCCACACGGCCCGGAAAATTATCGTTTGACTTTTTGCCGCCCCGCAGGTTTGCGTGCTCTTTTCTGCAGCAGCACCACGGCATGCGCAATCGCCGCATGGTCTGTTCCCATACCTTCCGGAGTCTTGGCTTTCAATCCGACACAGTCTGAGGGGATCCCCAGCAACTTGGCGACGTGCCCGCGGATGGCGGCTGCATGCGGGCCAATCTTGGGAGCAGCGAGAATGAGGGTTGAGTCCATATTGACTACGGCATAGCCAGCCGCGTTTACGCGTTTGAGCCCTTCAGCCAGAAACATCGCCGAGTCGGCGCCCTTCCAGCGCGGGTCGGAAGGCGAAAAAAGAGTACCAATGTCAGGAGCGGCGACCGCGCCGAGCAAAGCGTCAGTGAGAGCGTGGAGCAGGACGTCGCCATCGGAGTGGCCGCCTAAGCCCTTGGGGTGCGACAGGGTCATGCCGCCAATCTTGAGCGGGATGCCGCGTTTGAATTCGTGAGAGTCCCAGCCGTAGCCAATGCGGGTTTCCGGTTTCAAGTTTCGGGTTTCCAATCTAGTGGCTAAGTCTCTGGCTGTTCCTCGTTGATCGTTGGCCGAAACACGCCGCGGAAAATACGTGTAATCGGTTAAAATCCGTGGCACGCTTTTACCGCTTCAGGAAGAACTCAGCCAGTTCCATGTCTGCCGGAGTAGTGATCTTGATGTTTCGCGGCGAGCCCATCACCACTGCAACCTGATGTCCCGAGCGTTCGACCAGCGAAGCTTCATCGGTGCCGAGAAAGCCGTCAGCCGTGGCTTCGTCGAAAGCCTTCTTCAGCACACTATAACGAAAACCCTGGGGCGTTTGTGCCATCACCACGCGCTCGCGGGGCACGGTTGCGGTAATGATAGCGCCTTCGGCGGTGCGCTCCACTTGCTTCACTGTGTCCATAGCAGGCATTCCGGCAATGGCCGCGCCGTATCTTCCGGCCGCTTCGATTACGGCGTGAATGATGTCCGCGGTCACGAAGGGGCGAACCGCGTCGTGCACGAGAACAATATCATTTGGCGCCGCTGAAACCGCAGTTATCGCATTGGCCACCGATTGCTGACGGTGTGCGCCGCCTTCCACCAGTTCAATCTTCTTGCGCGAAAAATCCTTGGCTTCCCTTTCCAGGCGGGCGCGGAAGCCCGCGATCTCGTTGGCGCGCAGGGCGATGTAGATTTCCGTGATCTCAGGGCTGGCCGCGAACTTGCGCAGCGTATGAATGAGGATCGGCGTTCCTCCCAACTCGGAGAACTGTTTGGATGCGGCCGGCTTTTTGCCTTTGGCTTCGGAGGCGGGGGCCATGCGTGTCCCCAGGCCGGCCGCCGGAATGATGACTACCACCTTCATAGCGGGGTGTAAGTATAAGGGCTAGGAAGAGGGACTTCAAATCGGGACGATCAGCGTCCAACTAGGGGGATAAAAGCGATGGCTTCACGTTCAATGATACCGCAGCTGGGACGATTGTTATATCTCTCGCCTTAAATCGATTGCAGAGCGAATCTGTCAATGTCCCGAAAATCCCGACCTGCCGCTTGACGTGAGCGTCCACCACCTCACCCAACTCATCGTCTTCGCGGTGCGGATCGATTTGCACTCCTTCTTTTTTCAACGCCTCCCGCAGCGCGTCCAAATCATCGACACGATAATTGATCACGAATGCGGAGCGGCTGGGGTCGAAGTATTTGGCATGGTGGAAAAATCGACCACACGGTCATGCCATTCTTTGCAGCCTCGTTCTCTCAGCACCCTTCCTCAGCGGATCATCAACCTCGCGCCATGCGAAGACCGCGCCCGTGCCGTCAGGGATCGGCGAATTCCCAGGGAGCCTCGTGCCACTGATAGAGTTTGTCAGGATCTTCAGATTTGAAGAAAATGCCGCCGATGCCGGTGACGCGCTTCATACTTTCCTTTCGCTCTTTCGTGGGCCGCCCTGGAACTCCCCCCACAATCAAGAGGCCGTGACTCCTGCTCCTTCCTTCGAGCCGCATGACAATGGACTATCGATCGTATTCGTCATGGCGACGAACCCAGTAAGGTCCACGACCAGCTTCATCTCGACCCTTGGGCACCAGGTCAAGGTAGTGGTAGTGGATGTTCAGCATGTCGTTGCCCCGGTCGTAGCACGAATAGCAGTGAAACACGGCGCCGTTCCCGTCCTTATAAAACACGCTGTGCCCCTCGCGCTCTGGCGCCTTTGGATCTTGCATTGTGTAGTTGTAGAAGGCTCTTTTCTCGGCAGACTGTTCCGGCGTAAAAGATACGTGGTAGTCGAAATTGAACTCTGTCTCGCGCGATGAGACCCACTGGAAACTCCAGCCCATCCGCTTCTGGTACGCCGCCAACTTGCTGTACGGCGCCCGAGAGATAACGATCATGGTCACATCGCGGTGCTTTAAGTGTGCACCGATGCCATTGAAACCGTCGGCCCGCAACGAGCAGTGCGGACATCCCACCTCCGCGCTTGGATGAAACATGAAGTGATAGACGATGAGCTGGCTCCTTCCGTCGAAAAGAGCCGGCAAAGTTTGTTTCCCGTTTGCTCCTTCGAAAACGTACTCTTTGTTCACGGCTTCCCAGGGCAGCTCACGCCTTTGCTGGTTCAACTCGTCCCGTAGGCGCGTGAATTCCTTTTCTTTCGCGAGGAACGCTGTCCGCGCGGAGAGCCATTCATCGTGCGAAGCCACCGGATGGTTGGTGAAACTACTGCCGTCGTTTGTCATGCTTCTCCTTAAGTCAGCCTAACTTCTTTGCGGGGATGGGATGGCGTCGATTTGTTGAAGAAGCTACAACGTACTGAGTTCCACCCAGTGTTCAGCGATTTTTCCATCGACAAAGCGATAGATGTGAATTTCAGTCCAACGGATTCTTCGTCCCGTTGGAGGAGTGCCCATAAACTCACCCTGGTGAGTGGCAGCGGCCGAACTTCGCTCGACTACCGTGTTGTCATTCGCAATCAGATCTTCCTCGGTGACCACCACGTCGGGCAAGGCGTGGTTCATCATTCGTCCGATATCTTTGAAGCCCGCAAGCCCGGGTTTTAACGGCGCGAAATTGTGCTTGAAGGAGCTCGCAAAGAGATGATCAATTCCATCCACATTGTGCTCATTCTTGAAAATGCGGGTAAAAGTTCTGACTGCTTTCATGTTATTTGCAATTGAATTCATAGGATCTCCCGTGACCCAGGATTCTTGCAATGCCGACCCATCGCATTACCTCTCACCAATGTATTGCTCCAGGCGGGTGACGATTTGGCTCCAACAGCCTTGGTATTGATCACTGACTTCTTTTCTTGGAATCTCCAAGTGGGTTAAGACAAGTTCGCTCTCGGTTGCCGTCACTTCGAAGAACTCGACCGTGACGAGTGTTGGGCGTAAATCAGTCGATTTTGCAATCCAGGTAAAGGCGAGTTTTGAGGGCCGATCTACAACGGTAAACTCGCCCCGGTGTTCGAACACGTCCGTGGGGTCACGCATGATAATGATCAAATGTCCCCCGACGCACGGGTCTATTTGAACATCGGCGGAAACGATATTTCCTGGCACATCCACTCCCGCATGCCCTCAGGATCGGTCCAGGCGTCAAACAACTCTTGCCGCGTGGCGCGGATCTGCCTTCGGATGAAGACCTTGCCGCCGCGCGTACCAGCCCTCACCGTCGCCTTCTCCTCCTTGCCACCATATGACGTTCGAGGGCATCGAGCTGTTCTTCCCAGAAGGCATGCATGTTCATCATCCACGCCGAGGCTTCCTGTAGAGGCTCCGCATCCAAGCGACAGATATGATCGCGCCCGTTGATTTCGCGCCGAATCAGGCCAGCTCGTTCAAGGACAATCAGATGTTTTGAGACTGCGTTCAACGAGACTGGAAAGTGCCTTGCGATGTCGGTGACCCGGGCCGGATTCGATTCCAGTCGCTGGAGGATCGCTCTCCTGGTCGGATCAGCGAGGGCGCCAAAGACGCCGTCGAGCCGAGGACTATATTCAACCATAGGGTTGAATAAAGGGATGTCTAAGCCGTCTGTCAATCGCTTACTACGCCTTCCTTGAGGATTAACCCGCGGTGTCGGCGCGCCAATCCGGTAAGCCGGTTTCGCGTTATGCCTTCTAAGGTCTTCCCTGTACGCCTTTTTGCCCGCTTCGTGAATTTTTTGCCTCCCAGAAGCGCGCTTGTAAAGGTGCCGTGCGCGGGCCCAATGGGCTTGCTGCACGCGACTTACAGGCCCCCACCCCAGTGCAATCAGGGCAGTTGAGTAGCGTGTCTAAAGCCGGTCCTGATCGGCCCTCGAAATGCTACACAATGAGACAGGATAGATCTGGGGGGCGACCATGAAAGAACAACCAGATTCCTGGCTGGCATTGGTTGCTTTTTGTGCGGTGACGACGCTTACCGTCGCGCTCGGGTTTGGCGTCCTGTTCGCAGGTGGCTCCGTAACATTCGCTGTTGCTCGGTCCGCGCATGTCTCCGATGAAAAACAACTAGACACTCAAGTTCCCCCAGCTTCCCGTGACAAGTATGTGGAAGCCGACGTTTCGCGCCCTTCGCAACTAAAGCAGATCGACGAGAGCGGCGCATCCAGTCAGACTTTTGCGGGGATGATCACTGACTCCCACTGCGGCGCCAGACACTCTATGAAGTCGGGTAAATCGTCCGCGGAATGTGCCCGCTCATGTGTGCGCAACGGCGCGCACTACCTCCTGGTGGACGGCGAGAAAAATCACATGCTGGAAGGCAATCTCACGCAGCTCGAGAAACTGGCCGGCGAGAGAGTGGAAGTTGTGGGTATGCTCGAGGGCGACACCATCAAGGTAAAGTCGGTGGGGTCGAGGTAAAACCGGACGCGCCAGCAACCTCATCAGCGATAGAAGTCTCGCTTACTCCGCCGGCCGCTCCACCATGACCGGGTGCGGCTTCTTCAGCTCTCCGCTTTGGCCCGCGGACGCGGCTGGTACCGACGGTGCAGCGGACACGGCGTTCACCGCCGGCCGAGAATCGGCGCGAACCCCGTTACGCTCGTCCCATTTTCCGAAAATCATTTTCCCGGCAGTGGTTTGCAGAACCGAAGTTACCGAGATATCGATGGTCTTGCCGATCATCTTTCTCGCGTTGTCCACCACCACCATGGTTCCATCGTCGAGATAAGCCACGCCCTGGTTGTACTCTTTGCCCTCCTTCAGGATGAAAACCTTCATGGTTTCGCCGGGCAGGACAATCGGTTTCAGGGAGTTGGCCAGTTCGTTGATGTTCAGCACGGCCACTCCTTGCAGTTGCGCTACCTTGTTCAGGTTGAAATCGTTGGTGATGATTTTGCCTTCATACAGCTTGGCCAGTTCGATCAGTTTCAGATCCACTTCACGAACGGCGGGGAAATCATCTTCGACGATCTGAATCTGCAGGGAGGCGATTTTCTGCAGACGTTGCAGGATATCGAGGCCTCGGCGCCCCCGGTTTCGTTTCAGCGAGTCGGCGGAGTCTGCAACCAGTTGCAACTCGCGCAGCACGAATTGCGGAGTCACGATGATGCCGTCTAGAAAACCGGTTTCGGCGATGTCCGCGATCCGGCCGTCAATAATGACGCTGGTATCGAGAATCTTGTAGCTCTTCTTACTCTGCCTCTCGCCTCCAAAGACGCCCCCCAGAGCCGCCAGATTCAGCAGGTCGCCCTTGTTGGCGCCCACCACCAGGCCGACGTAGGCCATCAGCAGCATCACCAGAATTTGCAGGAAGCTCTGCGTGTGCCCCGGGGCGACACTGTTGCGGATCACCAGAGTGAACAGGTAGGCGCCGAAGATGCCGAGGATGCTGCCAATGGCTGCACCGATCAGGCGGGTCAGGCTGACCAGACGCAACCGCCATTCGAACAGGACGATGCCGACGCCTATGGCCGCGCCTACTAGTGCAGCATCCAGCTTCGAAGGCAGGTCGAAAGGATCAATCAGGTAACAGGTAACAGTAATAATGAGAATAAATAAAAAACGAACCAAAACCAAGTCCACCGAAGGACCTCCCCGGAACCCACCTGCGACCCCTGCCGCGAACGAGAGTCCCGCACTGGTTCCCTGTGCTTCCCCAAAATTGGTACCAGTGATCTGCTAACCGGAGCCTATGAATTAGAAGATGAAAAAGCTCCGACCTCCCCATCCGGCACAACTCGGAGCGGGAAACCCCAACTATATTAGGTGAAGTATATACCTGCCGCCAAATCCGCTCGCAGGTCAGCCTGTCGGACGTGGACTTCAACCGGTCTCATTCCTAAACTGGGGTCCTAACCCGGGTTCTGGCCTGGCGCCCATCGCCTGCTGGGGAATTGCTCTTTACCAACCTACGGTCGCCTGGTGCACACGGCCCAACCTCCGCCCGATGAGTCGTACCGACTCCCTCACGACGTTGAAGACGTTCATGATGGCGGCCAGTACCACGCCTATGTGGACACCGAGGCTGATGTTCTTTGCCAGGGATTGCAGTTGCGGCGTGCTCGGGTCGGCAGCCACGAACAAGTCAGGGGCGTTGATGAGGAAGTAGAGAACGATGAGACCGAGTGCGCTCATTACCAGACGAGCGACCTGTCCACCCTGCGTCCATCGGGGCCAAACCAGCCTCGACGCCGTGAGGCCCAAATCAACGATCACCAGGGCCACAAACAGCGGATAGATGGTGTGCCATACCGGACCAAATCTGAGAAAGGCTATGCCCGGTCCGAAGATGAGGTACTGGTAGTGCAGCCCGGCCAGCCACCAAACGCCGAAGATGGTCTGAATCAGCAGTTGCGCGATCAACTCGAACTGCGACTTACGGGGATCGGTCTTCGCCAGCGGCGGCAGCTTGCGCGGGTCCCAACGCTTGCTCACGTGGAACTTTGCGCCAAAGAACTCCAGGGCGGCGAAGACCAGGGTTATCCAGGCGAATGTCGACAGCGCGATGCTGGGATACCGAGACAGCACGCCTAGACTCTCTGCAAGCGTTTTGCCGGCGGCGGCGGTCGCGATACTGGCGGCCGCCAGCACTAGAAACGCCAGGCCCAGCGAGGCCTTCAGCACCTTCCCATAGATGGGGAAGATGGTCGCTCCGATCATGTGTTGCTGCTTGCGATAGCCGCTGGCCAGCTGTAGCGGGCTGCCAAGCTTCTTCAGCATCTCCACCTGCTCGTCTTCACTCAATGGGCGACCGAGCGCCGCTTCCTTCTCCTCGATCTGCGAGAGGATGCTGTCGCTGAGTTCTTTCATGATGTCGTCCCGCTGTGCCGCCGGAAGTGCGAACTTTACGGCCTGCAAATAGCGATCAATCATTTCCATAAGAAACTCTCCTAAAGAATTCCGTCGAGGGATGCGTTGATGCTCTTCCACTCCGCGGCCAGTTGTTTCAGAATTAGCTTGCCGTCGGCGGAGAGGCGGTAGAAACGCTTGTTGCGCTTTTCCTCTTCGCGCCACTCGCTGGCCAGCAACCCCTGGGTTTCCAGGCGGCGCAACAGCGGGTACAACGTGCCTTCATCAATTTCCATACCCTGTCCGGCGAGCGCTTTGCGCAGGGTGTAGCCGTAACGCTCGCTGCGCAGCTCGGCCAGCACCGCCAGGATCAGGCAGCCGCGCCTTAACTCCAACCGCAGGTTCTCGAGGACTTCGCTGTTCATCGAGGTTTTATTGTGTACTACACAGTGTATGCCGTACACTGTATGTCGCACAGTATAAGAAGTCAAGTATTTTTCCCGAGGGGGCTGGGGAAAAACAATCGGCCCCAGATTCAAACGGAAACCGCGAGGCCAGATGAAAGGCTTGCTCGAGATGCAACCCTGCGTACTGTTAAACTTTTACCGATGAATGCCCTCGTCATCAGTCGATTAGGCGATCCGGATGTGCTGGAAGTGCGGCAGGTCGCGGATCCAGTGCCCGCTCCCGGACAGGAGTTGGTGAGGGTGGAAGCAGGCGGGGTCAATTTTGCCGACATCATGACGGCACAGGGTGGTTATCCCGGGGCCCCAAAACCGCCCCTGGTCGCGGGACGGGAATTCTGCGGGATTCGGGCCCGCGACGGGCAACCCGTCATGGGCTACGTCCAGTGGGGAGCGTTTGCCGAGCGGGTGGCAGCTCCTCAACAATTGTTGTGGCCCGTGCCCAAGGGATGGAGCAGCGAAGAAGGAGCAGCCTTCCCAGTGAATTACTTTACTGCCTACTTCGCATATTGGAAGGCAGGCTTGCTGGAGCCTGCGGCCGGCGGAGCGGTGCGGCGGGTGCTCATCCACGCTGTGGCGGGTGGAGTGGGAACGGCGGCGGTGCAGATAGGAATGCTGCTGGGCGTGGAGATGTATGGAACGTCGTCGTCGGAGGAAAAGCTGGCGCGAGTGAAAACGCTCGGGTTGCAGCACGGGATCAACTACAAGCAACGCGATTACGAACAAGCGATTAGAGAAATGACGCGCGGCGAAGGTGTGGACGCGGTATTTGAGATGTTGGGTGGAGAACACACCACCAAGAGTGCCCGCAGCCTTCGGGATTTTGGACGGGTCATCGTGTACGGGGCTGCAACCGGGCAACCCGCCCAACTGGATGCGCGAGTGCTTTATGCAAAAGGTACGAGCGTGCATGGATTGTGGCTGACTTATCTGTCGGCAAAACCCGAACTTATGAATCAGGCGTGGGAACAGCTTTCCGCGTGGACGGCGCAAGGCCATCTGCGGCCCGTGGTCGGCCACGTGTTGCCCCTGGAACAGGCTGCGGAGGCGTACGGCTTGTTGATGCAACGTAGGAATTTCGGGAAAGTAGTGCTCAAGTTGCCCTAGTCCTCATCTGCGAAATGGCTCGCGGCGCGCTTGGCATCATGGTGATAGATACCTTGAGCGCTTGACGGGTTCTGCCATTGATAGAACTTAATTGCATGCGCTCCCAGACCAAGGTTTCGTCCACCAGTTCATCCCTGCAGACCAGAGCGCTGGTGGAATAAATCGAAATAGTCTGCCATCCAACGTGAATTTTCTCTCCACATGTGTCCAACGTGATTCGCTCCTAGTGCGAGTTCTGGTCGGTGCACGACGTATCCTTCGTCTTGCTGGACCTCATACGTCCCGGCACAGGCGTCGTATCTACGTTCGATGGTGGAAATAGCTTCAGCCGGTGTGGCGGTCCTCGTCCTCGGGATGGTGCCATCGGCTATCTGACCTCGATCCGCACAAACTTCCACAAGCCCACGACTTGCTGTGGCCGGGGACTGAGTTGGTTAGGCACGTCACACACAAACAGCCAGCAACAGCGATCGGTAGAGTCTCTTCATCGTGTCACCTCATTGTCATCACACACAACAAGACAAATCGCCGTTGTCTTGCAGTTCCGAGTTTGCTGACGTTGCTAACAACCAAGCCGGTACGGCGTCCAAAGAGTTAAGTGCGAACACAAGTGCAGCGGAACTTTTCACCGGTATTCGACGTATCTTGCAGTGATCGAGAGTTTGATGATGGAAACTGGGCCTGAGGGAATCTAAATCAGCTGACCCGGTTTTTGGAGAAGAACATTTTTCAGGGGTTAAAGGGATTGGTCTCACACTCGGTTTGGCGGCCCAGGTGAGAACAATCCCCGAGCAGAGAGCACAAAGCCTTGCGGCCCAGCCCTCTTTGCTTAACCCCGAGGCAGCATTGTAGGCCTTCGGCGGCGAAACGCAAGAATTTCCGACGAAGGCGAGTCCAAGCCGCCCAGAACCGGTTCCCGACGTCTTCGGGAAAGAAAAAAGGAGCGCAATGAAAGCATCGAAAATCTCCAAGGGCTTGCTGCTGGGACTAGCTTTGCTGCTGGCGACAAGCGTATTCGCAGCGAACAAGGGTTCTCTGCAGGTTAGCGATCCGGTAACCGTGAATGGCAAGCAAATCGACGCGGGCGAATACACGGTGAAGTGGGATGGCAATGGGCCCAACGTCGAACTCAATATCCTGCGCGGCAAAAATGTCGTAGCCACCGTGCCGGCACGGATGGTTGACCTCGATCGCACACCGAGCCGGGACTCATCGGTGACTGTGGTGAACGAAGACGGCCACAAGGCGCTGAACGAGATCCGCTTTTCGGGGAAAAAATACGCGTTCGCGATTGGCGCCCAAACCGCCAAAGCGGAATCGGGCGATACCAGCAAGTAGATTTGTGTGAGCGTGACCAGGGGGAGCGCCAGCTCCCCGTTTTTCCTATGTGTGCCGAGCTGGGTCGACAGCTTGGCGGTGCAAGTCCTCTAAGTTGCACCAAGGTGCGAATTCTGGGGGTTTCTTTCGTGTACCTTGGTGTCCTTTGTGGTGAATGATGTCAGCGACCCTCCACAGGTCTATAATCACGAGTTTGTCCGGTGATCTGTGCGCGTCCTTCTACTTAGCGATATTCATAGTAACCTCGAAGCGTTGGAAGCATGCCTGGCGGCGGCTCCGCCGCACGATATGGTCGTCAACTTGGGCGACGTCGTCGGCTACGGCGCCAGCCCCAACGAGGTCATCGAGCGCTCCCGCGGCCTAGGGAACATCTTTGTACGCGGGAATCACGACAAAGCAGCCAGCGGGGCGATGGAACTGAAAGACTTCAATCCCATCGCTGGACTGGCGGCCCTGTGGACCCGTGATCAGCTCAACCCGGAAAACCTCAAGTGGCTGCGAGCCCTGCCCCAAGGCCCGGTACGGGTCAGTGAACTGCCCGGCATACAGTTTGTGCATGGCTCGCCCATGGATGAAGATGAATACGTGGTCACCCTGCGCGACGCGATTGAGCCGCTGCTGACCTCCGGCACACCCCTGACATTTTTCGGCCACACTCATCTGCAGGGATGTTTTTCCAGCAATAATGTGGCCAGCGACTACCTTCGCCCGCAGTACAACACGGTAGGGCAGGGCGAGGCTACGGAGTTTCCACTCAAAGACAGCATGCGCTACATGGTCAATCCGGGCTCGGTCGGCCAGCCTCGCGACGGCGACTGGCGGGCCGCGTTTGCAATGTTTGATTCGACCGACCGCGTGGTCACGTTCTGCCGGGTTCCTTACAATCTGAAGCAAGCCCAGGAGCGCATCCTGACCGCGAACCTTCCGCAACGGTTAGCCACGCGCCTGGCCGCCGGCAGATAGTCAAAGATGAAGATAAAATCGATGGCGGCCCGGTGCTCTGCGATGGCGGCCTGGCTATTTCCCCTGGCGCAGCCGCAGGACTTCTGGCGCAAGTGGCACGGCACCTCTTCCACCCCCGAAGTTGAGAATCTCCCGGATCAAGCCCATGACGGCACCAGCGTCCGGCGTGAAGTGTACGCTGTCAGCAAACAGGGCGCGGAAGTTGTCGTGTACGCCATCGAAGGCGGAGGCCACACCTGGTCGGGCGGTCCGCAGTACCTGCCCGTGTTTCTGGTCGGAAAGGCGAGTCACAATCTCGATGCCACACAAGCAATCTGGGATTTCTTCAAGCGCCGGGGTTTGTAGCGCCGCCGTCCCGCCGGCCGTGCGCCATAGCTGCGGCCTGCGGGGGAGCAAAGACGTAGCAAGCTACGTCTCTACGATTAGGATGTAAACTTTTGTCATGCCCTCTTCTCCATCGCATCCATCCCGTAATCTATTTGCTTCAGCGCACGACAAGCCTCCCGAGCACTACCTGATCGCTCACAGCGACGGCGGCGCGCGGGGCAATCCCGGACCCGCAGGATACGGAGTGGTAATTCAGGACGAGGCCGGACGAAAAGTTGCCGCGCTCAGCCAGTACCTGGGACATCAAACCAACAATTTCGCCGAGTATCAGGGCCTGATCGCGGCCCTGGAGTATGCGATCGAGCACGGACACAAAGCGCTCAAGCTAGTGAGCGACTCGGAACTGCTGGTGCGCCAGATCAAAGGCATCTACAAGGTAAAGAACGCAACTCTGCAGGAACTCCACGGCCGCGCCAAGCAGTTAATCGCGCAACTCGACTGGTTCTCCATCGATCACGCTCTGCGTGAGCACAATCGCGAGGCTGACGAACTGGCGAACCAGGCTATGGACAAAGGCACATCTCGTGTGACGCGGGCGTCCTCGCCCGCGGCCGTTTCCGCCACGCCACAAGAATTCGAGGGAATCGTAAAGGGCGGCGCCATCAAGCTAATCAACGGCGATTTGCCGGAAGGAACCCGGGTGCAAGTGCGAGTGAAGAAATAAGGTTGTCGGGTCATTTCGAAGCTTAGCCACCGCGAAGTCGAGGGCTAACGATGAGGCAGACATTAGGCCATGTTGTGTTAGTCATCCGGGATTATGATGAAGCGCTCGCATTCTTCACTGGTACGCTCAACTTTAAAGTGATCGAAGATACTGGTTTGAGCGCAGACAAGCGCTGGGTGCTGGTCGCTCCGCCGGGCTCTGAAGGCACCAGCTTGCTTCTGGCCCGCGCAGCGACGCCCGAGCAGACGAGTCGTATCGGCAACCAGACCGGTGGGCGAGTCTTTCTTTTTCTGCACACCGACGATTTCTGGCGTGACTATCGTGAAATGACGGCCCGGAAAGTAAAGTTTATAGGGCCGCCGCGCGAAGAAGACTACGGCACAATCGCAGTCTTCGAAGACCTGTACGGCAATAAGTGGGATCTATTGGAACCGATTCGAATCGCCGGCCCGAAATCGTGACCTGCCCCTTGTCGCTCACTTCTTGTTCAAAAATAAAGCGCTTGCCATGACACAAACCCCCAGGGGACGGCTGAAAGTTCCTACCGTGCGCGCCTGGTCGGTCGGTTCACTGTTCCAGCGAAGTGTGGTCGTGCACGATCTTCCATCCTTCGGGAAACTGGCGAAACACGAGGGTGAACAATCCGTGCGGCGTCTTGCCATCTGACAGGGTCAGCTTCCACCTGCCTCGAACAAACCCCGCGTCCGGAGCAAGTGCCTCGATCTGCAAATCGGAGAATTCCAGCTTGCCCATCTCGTGGCCTTCGCCCTGGTAGGTCTTGCGATAGCGATCCAGCGTGGCCTGCCAGCCCGAAGTCTTGTGCGTTCCAAAGAACGTCAGATCGGGCGACTTCCAATAACCTGCCATGAAGTTTTCGAGGTCGTGATGGTTCCAGAAGTCTTGCTGTGCTGTAAGCACCTGATCGATGGCGATGGGTGTCTCTTGCGTTTGCACCGCGAGCGGAGCGAGCAGGGCGAGTAGCAGGAAGATGATCCGCATGGGTTCTCCTGGGAGCAGTCTCGCACAGAAGAGCGCATATGGGGGGAATGCCTTGCGGCGGCACAGGGCCGAGTAGCTTGGCGCTCAGGCTGTCAGAGCGCAAATATTTGTCGCTACGCGCGGCCTTTTTTTACTGTGGCTGCGGCTGCCGCCAGCGTTCCCGCTTTTTCCCAGGGACGCTTCGGGCGCTCGGCTTTGGGTTTGTCCCGATCTTGTATGCGATCGTACTGGTACGATTCGCTCACCGTGCCCAGCGACTCGTTGTATAGGGTGGGCAGTCCCAGACCTTCCTTCAATTCTTCGGTGAACTGCTGCAGCGCCTTCAAATGATCCGCCGTGGCCGGAACTTCAGTCTTGGCGGTCTTCAGGAATTGCTGGTAGCCACGATTGACCAGCTTGGAAATCTCGCTGCCGATCAAATATCCGGGAAAAGCAAAAATCTTCACGCCATCGTCCCCGTCTTTCTGGATGGCGGCGGAAACGCTGTATTTCTTCAGAAATACCCGACCCGGCGTGCCCGGAGCTTCGATCAGATCGAATCCGTGATCGCGCAGCCAGCTCAATGCGTCTTCATAACTTCGTTGTTCTACCGTGGTTGACATTCGTGTTGGGTTTCCAATCCCTTCTAACCCTCTTTTATTGTGAACCTCTGCGATTCACTCTCTGGTCTGTTCCATCAGATGCACGTTTGCGGAAAAGAGTCCATTTCCCCAGCTTCGCCAAATCTGGGCTGAATTCCACCCAGCCTCTTTTATAATCCAATGAACAGTCGCAAAAGCCTTTAATCAAGTTGCGAATACATTACGATAGTCACAGGTTCGGCCTGCAAATTTATGCCCCCGCTTTCTACTGGACGAACGGAAGTACCTGATTCGTCGACGCCTGCGCGCGCTGCAGCCGAGACGCGTCCGGTTGTGAGCTCCCTCGGCCGCCGCAGTCTCGAACTCATCGGCAACACCCCGCTGTTGCGCCTGGAGCGGTTGACTCGCGATCTGCCCGGCATCGAACTCTTCGGCAAGGCCGAGTGGTTCAATCCCGGTGGATCGGTGAAGGACCGCGCTGCTTCGAACATCGTCGTTCAAGCACGCGCCAGCGGAAAATTCGGGCCCGGCAAGACTCTACTGGACTCCACCAGCGGAAATACTGGAATCGCCTACGCCATGATCGGTGCCGCCGAGGGCTTCCCGGTGACGCTGTGCATGCCGGAAAATGTTTCGGTGGAGCGCAAGCGCATCCTGCATGCCTATGGCGCCAACATTATTTACACCGATCCCGGCGACGGCTCTGACGGATCGATTCGCGCCGCCCGTGAACTCTACGCCAAAGACCCGGGCAAATACTTTTATGCCGACCAGTATTCCAACGACGCCAACTGGCAGGCTCACTACCATGGCACAGCCAACGAAATCTGGCAACAAACAGAAGGACACGTCACCCATTTCGTTTCCATGATGGGCACGAGCGGAACATTTGTCGGGACAACGCGGCGTCTGAAAGAACTGAATCGCGCGATTCGCTGCATCTCACTGCAACCCGATTCGCCATTCCACGGGATCGAAGGCGCAAAGCACATGGCCAGCGCCATCGTCCCCAAAATTTACGATGGGTCACTGGCGGACCAGGATATCGGGATCTCGACCGAAGACGCCTATCGCATGGCCATTCGACTAGCCCGCGAAGAAGGGCTGCTGGTCGGCATCTCGGCGGCCGCGGCGGTGGTGGGATGCCTGCAAGTGGCGCGACAACTCAAGAAGGGTGAGCGAGCCGTGTTCGTGACCGTCCTCTGCGATTCTGGCGACAAGTATTTGAGTGAGAGATTCTGGGAGGAAGGGTGAGATTGCACCACGGAGACACGGAGACAGAGAGAAGGATCTTGGGTTCTCTGTGGCTTTGTGTCTCCGTGGCAACTTGAGTTCTTAATGCTGAAGATCGGCCGCAAGGAGTACGAAGCTCTCAGGCAGCATGGTGAGGAAACCTATCCCCACGAATGCTGCGGCGTCTTGCTTGGCCAGATGAATGCAGACGAAATACGCACGGTAACCTCGGTCGCCCGTGCCGGAAATACACGCACCGATTCCGCCCACAATCGCTACAACATCGATCCCAAAGAATTGGTCGGCATTCAGCGCCAAGGCCGAGAACGCGGCGAGGACATCATCGGCTTCTATCATTCGCATCCTGATCATCCCGCGCGCTGGTCGCAAACCGATCTTGCCGAAGCGCACTGGTTCAGCTGCTCCTACGTGATCACCAGTGTCGAGAACGGTAAGGCTGTGCTGACAAATTCATTCGCGCTGACCGGAAGCGACGAGAACGACAAGGAGCTGGTGGATGAAAAGATTGAAGTAGCGTGACCCGTGTGGGGCACACACTCTTGTCCGCCGCCTTTGAAGTTGATTCTAGGTTTGGGGATCCAGCAGTTCCTGTGTGGTCTCACGGGAATGAATCTTGCAACACACAAGGCCAAGGCGGCGGACAAGAGAGTGTCCGTCCCACACGGTCACTGCTGAATCCCCCACCCCTCCTATGGCATCATGTATACCCTATGCCCAAGATCCAGATCCCAACCCCCCTGCGCCAATACGCCGGGAAACAGCCTGCGGTTGAAGTGAAGGCCGGAACCATCGGCGAGGCCCTTTCCGACCTCGTCGCTAAGCACCCTGATTTGCGCCGCCACCTCTATACCGACGACGGCAAGCTCCGTGCCTTCGTGAACGTGTATCTGAACGACGAGGATGTCCGCTATCTGCAAAAGGAAGCTACGGCGGTGAAGGACAGTGATAATATTTCGATTGTGCCCTCCATCGCGGGAGGCCGGAGTTGATGGACGAATTGCCGAATTTTGGGATTTTCGAATTGAGATCCAAGCTCACATTCCGCTGTTGTTGTCTCTCCTGTCGATAGCTGTATTCGATCCGTCAATTCGTAAATCCGGCAATTCTGCAACTTAAGAGGTTTTCATGGCCACGACACTCGAAGTCAAACCCGAAGCCGTAACGCTTACCAACGACGAAATCCAGCGCTACTCGCGCCACCTGATCATGCCCGAGGTCGGCATGGAGGGCCAGCTGAAGCTGAAAGCCGCGCGCGTGCTTTGCATCGGCGCAGGAGGGCTGGGTTCACCGCTGGCGTTGTATCTGGGTGCAGCAGGCGTCGGAACGCTGGGAATCGTGGACTTCGATGTCGTGGACTACACCAACCTGCAGCGCCAGATCATTCACTCCACCGCCGACGTGGGCCGCAAAAAGCTGGATTCCGCCGCCGAAAAGCTGAAGGCAATCAATCCCTTCCTAAATATCCGGAAGTTCGATACCCGGCTGTCGAGCGAAAATGCGCTCGAGATTTTCCGCGAATTCGACATCATTGCCGACGGAACCGACAACTTTCCCACGCGTTATCTGGTGAACGATGCCTGCGTGCTCACCGGCAAACCCAATGTGTATGGATCGATTTTCCGCTTTGAAGGCCAGGCCAGCGTGTTCGCGACGAAAGAAGGCCCCTGCTACCGCTGCCTGTATCCCGAGCCGCCACCGCCGGGGCTGGTGCCTTCCTGCGCCGAGGGTGGCGTACTGGGCATTCTGCCGGGGTTGGTCGGCGTGATGCAAGCCACCGAAGTCATCAAGCTGATTCTGGGCAAGGGAGAGTCGCTGATTGGCCGCCTATTGCTGATTGATGCGCTGGACATGAGATTCCGCGAGCTCAAGCTGCGCAAGAATCCCGGTTGCCCAGCCTGCGGGACGCATCCGACCATTACCAAGTTGATAGACTACAACGAGTTTTGTGGAATTCGTGGTGAGGAGAAGCCCGTGGAAACAGCAGTGGCGGAAATTCAGGTGGAAGAATTAAAGAAGCGGCTCGACGCCGGCGAGAACCTGTTCGTCCTGGACGTGCGCGAGCCCCACGAGTACCAGATCTGCAATATCGGCGGACATCTGATTCCGCTCGGCGACCTGCCCAAACGCGTAAGCGAACTGGACTCCAGCCGAGAAATCGTGGCCCACTGCCGCTCCGGCGTGCGAAGCGCCAAAGCGGTAGACTTTCTCCGGCAAGCGGGATTCAAGAAAGTTTACAACCTAGCCGGCGGAATCCTCGCCTGGGCCGACCGCGTAGATCCCAAGATGCCAAAGTATTAATTTGGCTCATGTGGGGCGGACGCTCTGCTCCGCGCTTTTGATAGCGAGACCACAGCTGGCGGTAGGCCTGGTGTCCTGAGTCAGAAACCCCATGCAAAACTGTGTCATCCCCACTGGAACTGAGCCAAGCGAGCGGAGTGGAGGGGCCCGTTTTTTCGGCAGCTTTTAGGACTCGGGTGCAAGGTTATTGATGCTGCCGGCGCTCACAGGCCTAGTCAGCATTCACCACCGGACATCTCGCCCAATGCCCGGCCGAAACTTCCACCAAGGCCGGCAAAACCCGTGCACACTCCTGCACGCGAAATCCGCAACGCGGTTCAAACGGACATCCCGCCGGAACCAAATGCAGTGGCGGTACCGTCCCTTCAATTGTCTCCAGCGGCCTACCACGATCGCTTTTCAAAGTGGGCACGGCATTGAGCAAGCCGCGGGTGTAGGGATGTGCTGGCGCTTGGAATATGCCGCCCTTCGATCCCAGTTCCACCAGGTTGCCGGCATACATCACAGCCACCCGGTCGGCGACCTGTGAAACCACCGCCAGATCGTGAGAAATAAAAAGCATGGTCAAGCCGAATTTCGCCCGCAATTGAGCCAGCAGTTCAAGAATTTGCGCCTGAATGGTTACGTCGAGGGCGGTGGTAGGTTCGTCGGCGATCAGCAGCTTGGGACGATTTGCGATGGCCATGGCAATCATTACCCGCTGGCGCATCCCACCCGAGAGCTGGTGCGGATAATCCCGCGCCCGGCGTTCGGAATCGGCGATGCCGACTTCTTTCATCGCCGTGACGGCCCGGCTCCAGGCATCGTTTTTTTGAACCTTGGAATGCGCCAGGACGGCTTCGGCAATCTGGTCGCCCGCGCGCATCACCGGGTTTAACGCTGTCATCGGCTCCTGGAAAATCATGGCCAGTTGCGAGCCGCGCAAAGGCCTCATCCCCGCATCCGATAGCTGCAGTAGATCACAGCTGCCGTCTCCGTCGCCAAACCGGATCTCACCACTGGCTCGTGCCTGGGGCGGAAGCAATCGCATCACGGCAAGTGAAGTAACGGATTTCCCGGAACCAGACTCGCCCACCAGCCCTAAAACTTCGCCCGGTGCGATCGAGAAACTGAGATCACGAACCGCGGCAAGCGCAGGCGGCGTCCCCGCTCCGCCACCGTTACTGGAGCGGGGAAAGGCGACCGTCAAATGCCGGACGTCCAGAAGATTAGTCATGTCCTCGTAGCGCCTGCGTCCGCCGCGCCCGCAGTCTGCCCTATGCCTACTGACCCAAAATCAGTGGCAACCCATTCTTGCTGTTGCCGATCACCACAACTTTGGAATTTGTACTCTTGGCCAGACTCTCGGTCGCCTCAATGCCTTTCCATTCGAGCAACTGCGGGCTGATTCCCTGAGCCACAATCTGCTGGAAGTCGCGAATGCCGGCGGCCTCAATCCGCTTGCGCTGCGCCTCCTGCGTTTCTTTCTGTAGCCGGAAATTCATGGCCAGTGCCTCCTGTTCGGCCTGCTGCTTCGATTCGATGGACGACTTCAATGTCGCCGGCAACTGGATGTCGCGCAAAAGCACGCTCTCCACCAGGATTCCACGCTCCCCAAGTTTGTCGCTGAGCTGGGTGTAGATCTGCTTGGCCACCGCTTCCCGTTCGCCGGTGTACAAAGCGTTGGCAGAATGTGACGCGGTCGATTCGCGGATCGCCGCCCGCAAATTCGGTTCCACCAGCACCGCCATATAATTCGGCCCGATTTTCTGGTACACCTCGGCCGCCTTCTCGGGATTGAGATGGTAGATCAGCGACGTATCCAGATTCATCACCAGGCCTTCGCTGGAGGGCACACTCGCGGATTCCTTGATCTCCTGGGTGCGAATTGACAATTCATTGTTGGACTTAAAGGGATTAACCAGATGAACCCCTTCCGGCAGCACTTCTCCGGTCACCCGCCCAAACAGCGTGAGCACTCCGACGTGGCCGGAATCCACCCGGACCACGGCGGCAAACACCGCAATCACCACCAGAAAGGCGGCCAAAGCAATTCCGAACAGCCGGAATGCGGAACTGGAGTTTGCATCGATCACCCGTCCGCGAGCGTCGTTGAAGATCGTCATGAGATTTCCTCCCCCGCGCCGATTGTATGCCAACCGGCCACGCAGCAGAACGTTGTCAGGACAGGCCGAGCATGACTCGGCAACTGGGGGAACCTCAACTTGTACTGGAAGAATCAAACCCGCACTGCGATTGATTTGTCCGGAAATTTTCACAAGAGTAGAGTTGTGTGAAAAAAGGGCGACCCTTCCTCATCCCAAGAACAAACGCAGCGAAAATCGCTCTTCCATCCCCACATGAAATCAATCGCGCCTTCACACTGCACCAAATCCGGTCACACCCTTGTGGAGAGTCCGCACTGCGTTGCATGCAAACGATTTAAATCGCAACGTTTTTTATTGACTATAAAAATGAGAAGCGTAAAAACAACCTCGTTCTTTGACGCGTTCTAAAGTTTACCCAGTTGGCGCAGCGTCCGGGGCTCAAGCGAGGTCACTCTGAAGCATCGCAAGGTGAGTCAGGGAGGGCTAGTAAGGGTCTGTAGCTAAACGCTGGTTGAGGCGAACAGGAACACCCGTCAGAGGCAAGATAGAGTCCCGAGGCGTTGAACAGTTTTTCCGATTGGTGGTAAGCCCGGAGCCCAAGCACAGATCGCGCGTCGCGGCCCCGCAAGGGAAGCCCGAAGGCAGGTCGGCAAGGGTCTAAAGCGAGCTACTGGCCGAGACGAACAGGTCCAACACCACCTCGGGACTCTTAATGTTTTCGATGGCTCTGCGTCCCCCATGGCCGTCTCACCCAAGACTCCGCTGCTCCCCGTCGTTGTTCACAGGGTTGTTCCTTCCGCTCCTCTAGGGCTAGCGCCAAAGCCCCTGCGACTGGATTTCGCCGCCAACCCAAACCACTATCGCGTAATCGGCAAAGCGGGGAGATCAAAGCCCCACAAGCGGGCGCAGGGAATCGACCTGTCGCCACGGCTGGTGTTGTCGCTGGAATGTCAGGTGGTTCAAGCACCAGAGTCGGAAAGAGCGAGCCGGGGACGGTTAGATTAATCGCCAGCGAGTTCAACCTGTAGCGATAAGAGTCGCCAACTAACTCTTGTGGCACCTGGCCCAGAGAGACTCTGCTGACTAGAATTGCTGGTCCATCCTCAGGGGCTAGCGAAGCGACTATTAGACTAGCAGTTCCTGCTTCACAGCGGTATATTCCCATGCTTCTTCGGCGGATTCTTATCCCGCTTGGTCTCCAACATGGCCAGCGCCTGAATCAATTTCTTGCGCGTATCCCGCGGCTGGATGACAGCATCCACAAAGCCCCGATCCGCCGCCACGTACGGATTGGCAAACCTTTCGCGAAATTCCTCGATCTTGCTGTGGCGCACTTGGTCGCGATTCTCTGCCTGTTCCAGCTCGCGCTTGTAGACAATGTCCACCGCGCCCTCGGGCCCCATCACGGCGATTTCAGCGGTCGGCCAGGCGTAATTCACGTCAGTGCGGATGTGCTTTGACGCCATCACGCAATACGCTCCGCCGTAGGCCTTGCGTGTAATCACGGTGACTTTCGGCACCGTAGCTTCGGCAAACGCGAACAGCAGCTTGGCTCCGTGCTTGATAATTCCGCCATACTCCTGGGTGATGCCGGGCAAAAATCCGGGCACATCTTCAAACGTAATGAGCGGAATGTTAAAGCAGTCGCAGAAGCGCACAAACCGCGCGCCCTTGGCGGATGCGTTGATGTCGAGCGTCCCCGCCAGAAACGCGGGCTGATTGGCCACGATCCCGACCGAGCGCCCATTCAGCCGGGCGAAGCCCACAACGATATTCTTGGCGTAGTGTTCCTGTACTTCGAAGAAATAGCCATCATCGACCACGGCATGAATCACATCTTTGATGTCGTAGGGCACGTTCGACTCGTCCGGCACCATACGGTCCAGCGCGGCGTCGGCGCGATCGATGGGATCATTGCATTGGCGGCGCGGGAGGTCATCGAGATTATTGGAGGGAATAAAGCTGAGCAGCTCTCGCACCATGGAAAGACATTCAGCATCATCGTGCGCCATGAAGTGCGCTACACCCGAAGTCTCGTTGTGGGTATGAGCGCCCCCGAGCTGTTCTTTCGTGACTTCCTGGTGCGTGACTGTCTTGATCACATCCGGCCCGGTGATGAACATGTAAGAAGTCTTTTCCACCATCAGGATGAAATCCGTGATGGCGGGCGAGTACACCGCGCCTCCGGCGCACGGCCCCATGATGGCCGAAATCTGCGGCACCACTCCGCTGTACAAGGTGTTGCGCAGAAAAATGTCCGCGTATCCCGCCAGCGACATTACGCCTTCCTGAATGCGGGCTCCGCCGGAATCATTTAAGCCGATCATGGGCGCGCCCATCTTGGCCGCCAGGTCCATGATCTTGACGATCTTGGCGGCGTTGGCTTCAGACAGCGATCCGCCGAACACGGTGAAGTCCTGGGCGAAGACGAACACCAGGCGTCCTTCGATGCGCCCGTAGCCGGTGATGAAGCCATCGCCGTAGAACTTCTGCTCGGCCATGCCGAAGTCAGTCGAGCGGTGGGTCACCAGCTTGTCGGTCTCCTCGAACGAGCCCTCGTCGAGCAGAAATTCAACCCGCTCGCGGGCCGACATCTTGCCTTCCTTGTGCTGCCGTTCGCGGCGCTGCGTCCCGCCGCCTTCCGCAGCCATGCGGTCGCGCTTCTTCAGTTCTTCGAGCTTCTGTTCGAGGTTCATAGTTTCGGAGCTCGGGCGTCAGACTCGGACTTCGGCCCGGACTTCTTGCAGAGCGTGTAGACGCGTAGCTTGCTACGTCTGGTAGCGTGGGAACGTAGCAAGCTACGTCTCTACGCCTGAGGTCCGAGGTCCGACGCCCGAGGGTCCGGTCCCCTATTCCATGCTGGATCCAATCGGCTGGTACCGGTATTTCTTGCCGTCCCAAAAAGTTGCGGAGGTCATGCGATCGCCGCCGGTTTCTTCGGCATAAATCGCCATCACGTTTTTCTTTTTCACCGTCAGCTTTTTCACCGCAACCTGTTTGAAGGGCAGATTGATAATCACGAATTTCGCCTTCGGGGTAGCAGCGCGCCAGGCTTCTGGGCCGGCGCCGTGGATGACCAGCAGCACCAGGCCGCGGGTGGCCGGGTCCTCCGAGGCAAACTGGGTAGTGATCTTGGTGTTTCCGTAACCGTAAAAGCTGTTATAGGGATCGATCACGGTGAAATTATTCTCCGCCTGGTCCACCAACGCGTTGGTGCAACGGGCGGCCACCACCAGGTCCTCGATGCCGTCGCCATCCATGTCCGCCTTCAGTTGCGGCGGGCCCGGCATCAGCGTGCAGGTTGATCCAAACTGCTTCTGGACGAAATCATTGTCCACGGCGGAAGCGGACGGTGGTTGCTGGGCCAGCAATGGCAACGTGAGCCCTAGAACTATGCAAAGGCAACTACGACGCAGGAACTGCATAGGACTACTTTAGTCCTGTTCGACACTAGAGAGTAGAGGCAGAAGAGGTGACCCTGGATGGAAAATTGAAGACTTCAGATTGTCGGTTGCAGTTGAGCACCGACGCTTGATCCCGTCTGCGTCATTCCAGAATCCATAATCTGAAATCTTCAATCTGCCTTCCGAAAATGTTCCCATCCTTGCGGCCGCAACTCCCGTTTCACACCATCTTCCCTCAGAAAGACTCCCCTTCCGCGAGTCACGTGCCCGATCAGCCTGACGGCGACTCCCGCAATCCGGGACGGCACCTGTTTCCCACCCGCTGCGGTAAACAGTAACTCATAGTCCTCCCCACCGTGCAAAGCGAAACGCCGATCAACCTCCCGCACTGCCGTCCCGATCGCGGCCACCGGTATGGCTTGGCTCTCAACTTCGGCGCCCACCCGGCTTTCCTCGCAGATGTGCCCTAACTCGGTGGACAGTCCATCGCTGATATCAATCATGGCCGATGCCAATCCCTTTTCGCGGAGAAAGCGGCCGACTGCGATGCGCGGCATGGGATAAAAGTGGCGCACAAAATCCGAGGCCTTGATTTTCCTCCGGCCGAAAAGCAATTTGAGCGCCGCCGCCGAAGCGCCCAGTTCGCCAGTCACGTAAATCCCGTCCCCCGGCTGGGCCCCTGAGCGCAGGACCGCCTTCCCCTTGGGCACAGAGCCAAGCACAACAATGTCGGCCAGGATGCCGTCCGGAGACTCGGACGTGTCGCCTCCCGCGAGGCTCACCTTGAATTCCGCCGCCAGCCTTAGCAGTCCGCGGAAGAATCCGTCCACCCAGCTCTGGGGCAAGCGCCGTGGCAGGGCCAGTGAAAGAAAAGCCGCCAACGGCTCCCCTCCCATAGCCGCGATGTCGCTGAGCCCGCGCGTCAGGCAGCGATGCCCCACCGACTCGGCCGGGTGCCACGCCCGCCTGAAATGGATATTGTCCAGACTGAAGTCGGTTGTGACCAGGGTTTCGTGACCCCGAGGAATTCGGACCACGGCACAGTCATCCCCAATGCCAGTTCCGCCATCCAAGGAAGCGCCGCTTCGTTTGGCTTCCCCGCGGATGCGGGCAATCAGAGCTTTTTCACGGAGGCGCAAGGCGCAATCAATATAGCAAGAGCGGAACGGCCGTGGGCGGTCCCGGGATGTGATCTTCCGTAGAGACGTGGCTTGCTAGGTCTAGCTTGCGCGTCCAAAAACCTGAGACGTAAGCACGCTACTTCTCTACGGAGGAAACCGGCCGAGGACACGTTACCCACCCTCCCAAGGTCACCACCGAGTAACTCGTCCTGTTGGGCATAGCGTGGCACCCGGCCTTGGTAAGCCTCCCCTACGTTGACACGGGGGAACCTACTTTGTTACCGTTGCCAGGCTGTTCAAACAGACAGGGCCGAACTAAGTGCTGCATCCAGTAGGGATTGCAGGCACTTAATTTTCGGTCATCCCGGTTCCGTAGGATTCGGGCGGTTTATGGCCTCGGTCCAAAGTGGGAGGCTGGCCCGGATTTAAGGATGGCGTTGGCCTCGAGTAACGGGAGCCAGGCTAATCCTGGTAACTAGCGGAAAGGAAGAAATTGCAAAAACGTTTCTACATCCTTTTTGTCGCCCGCGGTGACGACGGCCAGCTCCGCAAGGTTCAGATTCCCGTCCATTACCTCTACGTGTTGCTGGTGGGCGCGGCGATCGTAGGCGTAAGCCTGACCGGCATCGCCAGCTCGTACCTGCGCATGGTGCTGAAGGTGTCGCACTATAACCAGCTGCGCACCGAAAAAGAGGATCTCAAGAATCGCTATTCGCGGCTGGAGCAGGTGGCGCAGGAGCGGGACATCCAGGTGGCGTCGCTGGGCTCGCTGGCCGGCGAAGTCTCCTCACTTTACGGCCTGAAGTCCGACCCCAACATGGTTACCGCGTCTTCAGAAAACGTTGGCCGAGCGCAAGTCGTTTCTTCCCTGGACCAGTTGGGCGCACTTAAGGCTTCGGCCCTGAACGGCGCTACCATGACTGGGATTTCTCTTGGCCTTACTCGTGACGCGACCACAGCCGACTGGCTGCGGGCAAATTCGGCCCCCAATCTTTGGCCGGTGGAAGGTCCGATCACGGGATCGTTTGGCGAACGAATTGACCCGTTCAACGGAGAAGGTGCTTTCCATAGTGGTGTTGATATCGGGTCCACCGATGGGCAGCCCGTGGTGGCGCCAGCGGACGGGGTGGTGGTGTTTGCCGACTTCATGGGCGGCTATGGACGCGCCGTAGTCGTCGACCACGGCCGCGGCATCACCACTCGTTATGGCCACTTGGGCAGCTTCGCCTGCATTTCAGGCCAGCATGTGCACCGCGGAGACACCATCGGATACGTCGGCGAGAGCGGACGCAGCACCGGTCCCCATCTCCACTACGAAGTCCGCATCAACGACACTCCTGTAAATCCGCACAAGTATCTCCGGCTCACGGTCGCAAACGTGGGTGGATTCTCGGCAGGCAGCTAGCAGTCTGGCGCTTCCCCAATGCCGATTAACTGAAAACTGGTCTTCTTCATGGACTCGCGACTGGCATTGCCCTGGCATGCGGCGCCGAAGGCATCCATCCGCGCTCCGCCGGCGTTTCACCCCATACCGCTCAGCGAAAGTTTTTCACCAGCATGATGTTGGAATCCACGAAATCGACCTCAATGTAGAGAAGAGATCGGCCGTCGGGAGCCAGGGCTAACCCCCAACCGGTTGGCTTGTCCAGACTCGAAATCTGAGTGATCTTTCGGGTAGTCAATTCGAAAAAACTTATCGTCGACTTGGGCTCGACCGAGCGGTCGAGAAAGTAAATGCCGTTTCGAGCCAGCCCCCAGTTGAACCAGTCATTGCCCGTCGGTCGATCCAGAACACGTTCTTCCTGCCCCCCGGGCAAGGACATTCTCCATATCCCTTCGGTTTCATATTTGGAGTAATAAAGGAACTGTCCATCGGCCGACTCGGCCGCTGCCAGACCGCCTGCCTTTGTGATCTGGACTGGAATCCCGCCCTCAAATGGAACCTTCCATAACTGAAACGGTCCACTGCCGCGTTTGGAAGTGAAATAAATCCATTTGCCATCCCGCGACCAGCTAGGTACGAGGTTATCCGCTCCGGGAATTGTGGAGAGCATCCGGGGAGTGCCTCCGGGCACATCCAGTACGTATATCTCGGCATGTTCGGTGGGATGAAACTCGAATGCTATGTGACGACCGTCCGGCGACCAGCGCGCTCTGCCAGCCGTGCCGTGTAGAGAAGTCAACTGCACGGAATTTTCGCCGTCGCGGTCACAGGCCCAGATTTCCATGTTCCCCAAACGGTCGGACTCGAATGCGATCTTCTCGCCGTCGGGAGAGAAGTCCGGCCGCAGCTTGCCGCCCTTGGCGGAAACCACAACTGCAGGAGCGCCTAGCGCATGTTTCTCGTCCTTGAGGCGAATGCGCCAGATGTTGTCTTTGCCCATCTTCTGCTGGTAAACCATCATGTTCCCCTTGGGCGAGACCGATGGGCTATAGGCCGCCGAACCGGCGCCCGGGACCTGTTGTGGAGTTCCTCCAGAAGCGGACACCCGCCACAAGCTGTCTTGACCTCCGCGCTGCGAAGAAAACACGATATCGTGGCTGTCTCTGCTCCAGCTCAGACCGAACATCGGCTGGTGATCGAAAGTCAGCCGCTTAGGCTCGCCGCCACTAGCAGGAACCACATACAAATCGTTCACCACGCCGGCAATCGTTCCGCGGATGAAAGCCACCTTGGAACCGTCCGGGGAAAAGACGGCGCCGGCATCCCGGGATTCGCCTGGAGGCGAGGTAAGCGGCCGGGTTGTGGAACTCCCGGGAGTGAGCAACGCAATCCAGGAGCGGTAACTGCTTGGGCTGGTCTCGGGGAAGGCCAAAGTTTTGCCGTCAGGAGACCAGGATAAGGTCGCCCAGAGAGGGCGGAGGGCGGTGTACAGCCTGCGCTCGGTCCCGCCCAGGGCGGGAATTACGTATACCTCAAAGTTCTTTTCGGAGAAGCGAAGAAACGCGACTTCCCGCCCGTCGGGTGACCAGGTCACACAGCAATCGTTCGGATTTTTGGTTAGTCGCAGCGATTTTTCGCCGCCGACAAGGGTCGTGTAAATTCCGGTGTTCTCTTGTCCGCCGAACTGGAGGAAGGCCACCTGATTGCCGTCAGGTGAGAAGGCCGGCCCAGCCTCATAGCCAGGCAAGCCAACCAGGGGAACTACTTCAAGCGGGGGCATTGAGGCGTCGGCCCGTTGCTGAACGAACCACCAGACTCCAATTCCACAAAGCAGAACCAGTAATGTCGCTCCCGCCAGCCAGCGTCCTCTGGAAGAAGCAGTCTCTGACCGGGCATTAGGCGGCGAGGGTTGCGGCAGAGTGGGAAGATCCAGCAGCGCGATAAAGCGATAGCCTTGCCGTGGAATGGTTTCAATGAACCGGGGCTGGGAGGCCGAATCGTTCAGGGCTTCGCGCAGCCGGGCGACGGCGCTGTTGAGCCCATGGTCGAAGTCCACAAAAGTGTCCGCTGGCCACAGCCTTTGCCGCAGTTCCTCGCGCGAGACCACCTCACCCGGACGCTCCAACAGTAGAGCGAGCACGCGGAAGGGCTGTTCCTGCAGCTTGACCCTTCGCCCGCGCTTGCGCAACTCTCCGCCCTGGAGGTCAACCTCAAAGACCTCAAAACGGATCGCCGGTAGGGACAACACGGGTTGTGTCATGCGGACCTTAACTTAGACGGCAGTCTAGCACCAGCGTGAGCGTGACCGGCTCCGCCGACCGCCACGCGAGCAGGTGATACTGACAGTACGTCCAATCCCACCAGAAAGTTCGCGCGTGACAAGTATGTGCGAAACAGGTGTGCCCCATTGCATTGCTCGGGCTTGCCTCTGGCCCCAGAGTCGTCCGCAGACGATGGGATGAACCGGCAACCGGGGCTTCCTCCCGTTCTCGGCACCTGCACTTTCAAGGTGCACCTCTTCTCAAGGGACGTCACATGCGGCTGCAAACAGTTTTCGCGGTGTTGTTGGTGTTGGTTTCGTCATGGCCGCCGGCTGCCTTCGCCTACCAAAACCCAGGCCCGGCAACCATTCAGAATCAAACTGGGGCAGCATTGTTGGCAGAGATTGCCAATGTCCGGCAGAAGGCTGAGCGGGGAGATGCCCAGGCACAATACACGCTTGGCCACGATTACCTGGTTGGCGCCGGTGTTCCCCAGGACCGGAAGCAAGGAGCGCAGTGGTACGCCGCAGCGGCGGCCCAAGGCTTGGCGCAAGCCCAATTCGCCCTGGGGTATTTATACGAGCATGGTGAAGGAGTCGGAAAAGACTACCACCAGGCAGGGACCGATTATCGTGCAGCCGCCGAACAAGGACACGCCGCCGCAGAAAACAACCTGGCTTCACTCTACCAGCACGGTTGGGGCGTCCCCAAGGATCTCGACCAGGCCATTTACTGGTACCGCAGATCGGCCCAGCACGGAGATCCCACTGGACAGTGCAACCTGGCGTCCTTGTATTTCACTGGCGAAGGCATCCCGAAAGATGACGGTGCTGCGGCTCGATGGTTTCGCGCCGCCGCAGAACAGGGATTGCCAGCGGCTCAGACGAATCTGGCCTTCATGTATTACCACGGCAGAGGCGTTCCTCTGGCTTACACTCAATCCGCCATCTGGACCCGCCGAGCGGCAGAACAGGGTTACGCTCAAGCCCAAACGGACCTGGGCTATCTCTACGAACAAGGAAAGGGCGTCCCCCTGGATTACGTCACCGCCTACAGGTGGTATCGCAGTGCGGCAGCTGGAGGAGATCGCCGTGCCGGCACGCGAATGAAGAGTCTTGCCAGGACCATGACCCGTGACCAGCTCGCCGCCGCAGCCGCGCCCCGTGCAGTAGCGACCCAGCCAGAAGCCAAAGGTTGCTCCTGTCACGAAACGTCACCCAGGAACCGCGGGGCGGTCCCGCAGCCTTCACCAGGCCGTGGCCCGACCCGTACCGCGATTGAAAACTCCGGCGCTGAACGGGGATCCATTTTTTCGGTGGCGCTCTCCGGGCCAAGGGTCATATCAATCCGGCGGGCGTTTTTCGCCAGAGCCGGCACCGTGGCCTGGGCATTACAAAGCCATCACGTCATTGCGAAGTCGAACCACCCGCTCATGGTTTCCGGTTTCCCGTTTCAAGCGACGTAACTCACTCCCTGAGGCGGGGCACGATGCTTATTGCGACGATGAACCCAAGCATCTCGGGTATTAGGTCGCGAACTATGATGAGGTAAACGCGTCATCAGTCATCATTCCAAACAATCTAACAAGTGCCAGTCCGCTCGCGGCGCATGCTGACACAAATATTCCAAGCAGGTAAAGCCTATTTAACGCCAATACAGCGACGACTACGCCAATAGAAATGTGAAGGCTGGCAACGATTGCCCTAAATCCCGTCAGTCCATCGGAACGTGTAAACGACAAGCCTTCCGCTATGCGCTCCATGCGCAGCAACAAGAAGAGAATGCCAAGACCAGTCCAGAAGATGGCGCTCAGCCATGACAAAAATCGGATTATCGCTACCCCTCCCTTCGGGATCATCACGATCGGCTTGCGACGTGCGAGCATCCCATCGCTCCCATGCCGGAGGTCAGCTGCAACTGAGCTAGCCCTTCCCCTTCAACATCTCCACCACCCGGTCAAAATCCTCCAGCGTGGCGTACTCGATCACGATCCTCCCTTTTCCCTTGCGATCGCGGATGCGCACTCGCATGCCCAGCGCGCGTTCCATCTCGGTCTGTACCGCACGCACGTTGGGATCAACCCAGCGCGCCCCACGCGGCGCAGTCCCATCCTCTCTCTGGTGAATCTTAATAGTGAAGCCCTCAATCCTGTCCATCAGTTGGTAAAACGACAAATGCTTGTCCACCGCTTCCTGGGCGATCGTCGCGATCGTTTCGTTGTCGGGCAGCTTTAGCAGTTCCCGCGCCTCGCTGAATCCCAGATGACCCTCTTGCAGATGTTGCATCACTGTGCCCGGCAACTTCAGCAGCCGCATGTAATTTGAAACCGATTCCCTGGAGATCCCAACCCGCTGTCCTATTTGCTCCTGTGTCAATCCGAAATCGCGACTCAGCTTGCCGAACGCCGCCGCCTGTTCTATGCAGTTCAGATCCTGACGCTGCAGGTTTTCGACCACGGTCATCTCTGCCGCCTGCTGGTCGGAAACCTTGCGGACGATAGCTGGAATGGTGGTCTTGCCCGCCAGCTTCGACGCCCGGCATCGTCGCTCACCCAGGATCAGCAGGTACCGCCCCTCCGCGCCCGGACGCACCACGATCGGCTGCACCACCCCGCTGGCGCGGATCGATTCCGCTAAGTCCTGCAGAGCCCCACTGTCGAAGTGATAGCGCGTCTGGTACGGATTGTGCTCGATCTGCTCCAACGCAATCTGGGCTACAGCATCCCCGCTCCCGGGCCGCGCCTGGGCAAAAACCTGAGGCAGGACCGGGGAATGGGAGGTCGCCTCCGGCCCCGCCGGCGGACCGCCTGTAGCGGTCGCGACTGCCCTCGGACCGCTGGGCAGCAGCGATTCCAGTCCGCGCCCCAGGGCCTTCCTTTTTTCCGGAACCGTCTTTTCAACTTCGCTTACTACTTTCTCGGCCGTCGTTGTCATTTGTCCTCGATCTTCCAAGTCGCGCCGATTTGCTCGCAGCGTTCCTCACCTGGGGACAGCCGCCTCCGGCGGTCGGGCCAAGCGAAAGCTCGGCTATTTCTTTTTCGGATTAAACATTGATGTTTATCTATCTATTATATAGACATATATCAATTTACTACGCCGTCTTGCCCATCTCTTCCGCCGGCGCCGGGCTCTGCTCCTGGGCCGGCAGATAGTGCGCAATGATCTCCTTGGCCAGGCGGATGTAGCTCTCCGCTCCCTTCGATCGCGGGTCGTATAGCAGCGCCGGACGGCCGTGGCTGGGTGCTTCCGCCAGCCGGATATTCCGCGGAATGGTCGTCGTGCAAAGCTTGTCGCCGAAAAATCGTTTCAACTCGGACATTACTTGCTGAGCCAGATTGGTACGCTCATCCAGCATGGTCAGAACCACGCCCTCGATGCCCAGCTCGGGATTGAAGCTGGCCCGGATCCGCTCCACCGTGTCCAGCAACTCGCTGATACCTTCCAGGGCGAAATACTCGGCCTGCATCGGGATCAGCACCGCGTCCGCGGCCACCAGGGCATTCAAGGTGAGCAAATCGAGAGCAGGCGGACAGTCCAGAACTATAAACTGGTAGCGATCACGTAAGGCGGCGAGTGCGTCGCGCAAGCGGAACTCGCGGCGCTCGACGTCCACCAGTTCGAGGTTGGCGCCGATCATGTTTTTGTGCGCCGGTACAATCCACAACTGCTCGATCTCGGTGGGCTGTATTGCCTGCTCCAGGCTGGCCGCACCCATCAGCAAATGGTAAGTGTTGATTCGCTCCGGATCCTTGACCAGGCCAAGTCCGCTGGTGGCATTCGACTGCGGATCGCAGTCTACGAGCAGCGTATTGACTTCCGCCGCCGCAAAAGACGAGGCCAGATTGATAGCAGTCGTAGTCTTGCCTACGCCGCCCTTCTGGTTGGCTACCGCTATAACGCGTCCCATTTAGGTTGTAGAGAACCGAGAGATATTTTGAGAATAGTGCGAACCCATGCGCGATGGCAATGACGTATTTTGGTGCAACCACCGAGACTGGATCATTATGTTGAAAGGAAGCTGGTTACTGGTGGCTCTATCCATTCTTTCCACAGAAACGTTCCAGCAGGAACACTGATGCGAATGTTCCAGCTGGAGCATATTGCCAAAACATTGGGATGCGCGCTTCCTGGTTGTGGACTTATAGAAACAGCGAGACTTGTGTTCCACGCGGAACGTCGGAACCAGTCACAGGCTCTGGGGTGTACGGCTTACAATACCCGATCACGGCCCGCGTCGAATCGACACAAACGTTCCGCCTGCACTACGGTCAAATCATTGGTAAATACAGATAGCAATCGGCTAGTTCCAGTGGACCTGCCGCCTTAGACTTATGTTCCGGTTGGAACATTGCCTTGCAATGTTTCTTGCTGTTGCTGCTGTTGCTAAGGATGGAGAGCGAACGTCTTAGTGTTCCAACTGGAACACTTTCGGCGCTGATGTTTTACGGTTACCCTTCGAGTGTCTAGACATTACCCACTTTTGCCCATGAATAGGGGGCTAAGTCGTCGTGTCGGAGCAATATTATTGGGAAATATTTGGCTTTAATCCCACTTGTAACTATATTGGCTCCACGATGTTTGCGGTCTTGATTCCATGGTTGTCATTCCCCCACGGCGGATCGTTAACCACAGTTCATCCCACTGTTGCCTCCATACGTGGTAAGAATGCCAAATACAGTCATGTTTTTATCCGTAAAAGTTTTGGCTTCACTCCACCTGGAGGATGTGTAACTGTCTTGATTCGTTCCTTCCAATGATCAGAAATCGACTTGAAGAGAGGGGCAACCTGGCTGGCGTGTCCCACTGCAGGTGTGGTACGAGCTGCTGAGCTCGGTTGAGTTGGGCTTGGCCGATCAAAATTGCAAGACGGCCGGAGGGGCCTACCAAGCCGGCAGCCGCGGGGAGAATCGATTCGAAATGCTCCACGGCTCGGAGTGTGACCACATTTATAAATCCCTCTCTCTTGTTCTTGGCCTGGGCGCTCTCCTGAAAGCGCTCAGCACGTCCGGTGAATACATCGACGTTGGTAAATGTTAGAGCCCGGACGACTTCGCGCAGGAAGGTGGCTTTCTTGTGATTGGATTCGATCAGGGTCAGGTGGATGTGTGTAGCCCAGATCCTGATGGGCAGGCCGGGAAAACCGGCGCCGGATCCGACATCGATGGTGTGATGCTTGGATAAGGTTTGCTCTGGCGGACCAGGCTCGGTCAGTCCAAACTCGTCGTCGCCGGGTCGAAGGCCTGGCGCCACACGGACTGGGATGGGGAACAGGTGGCGCGCGACGAAGAGGGATTCGCCAAAGTGGCGGGTGACGATTTCTTCCGGCTGACGCACAGAGGTGAGATTGACGCGCGAGTTCCATCGCAGCAGTAGATCGATATATATCGATATACTCTGTAATTGCGCAGCGGACAGAGCGTCAAATTTCTCGATGGCTGAAGCTGCTCGGGAATGACTAGGCTCTTGAGAATCGGGAACCGTGTTTTCAGGGCTGTGGCCCAGGAAGGGGTCTAGGAGTTCGGCGATGCGGTCGGGATGCATCGGGTTTCAGATCGTAGATTGTAGATGGAAGATTTGCGATGATGGAAGCATGGTTGAAAAGCACCTGTCCAGTTTATGAACCGACCAGGACACCAAGTTACACCCAGGCAGAAGCGGATGGGTGACGACAGCGAAAACGCGCCAGAGCTACACCGTTTGCTGCGGTCGGTGGCTGCGCAATTGATGAACGGGCCGGAGGTGGTGATTGCCGGTGGGAGCGGGAGCGGCCCGGAGCAGAAACTGCGAGTTACGCGGGTTGGGGGCGGGCGCTTGCGCACCGTCCGTGCCAGAATCAACGGACGGCAGATTCAGGTGATCGAACAGAACCGGGAGAAACCAAGCCGTTGGGGCCAACTTGCGCGCAAGGGACATCAGGTGGTGCAGTTTCAGGATGTGGTAACTAGAAAATATCTTGCGGTGGTGGTGGATGGCGAGGTGACGGAGTACGGGCGGTGAACTTGCCAATCAGGTTCGGCGCTGGGGTGATGTGAATAGCCAGAATTAACCTTGCACATCTTGCTGTTGGCTTGGGTCATGATTGAAGGGATTTTCGACCCCAGATGTGGCGCAAGGGGCGGGATTACGACCATGTCGGTTACTCCGCCCTTCTTGGGTCGACGTTGGCCTGGGCCCGTGGGCAGATGGATAGCAAGCCGACCAAAGTGCAGGCAAGGCGGCGAAAGCTGAGGGAGAGACGGGACGGGAAGTTCATCGATGCGCCTGGGAGAATCGGTAGAGCATTTTAGCTTTGACCGAGCTGTTTTATCCGATGCTCGGTCAACCATCAGTTGCCGGTTGTCAGTCCCCAGCTGTCGGGTCTCGGTTGTTCGGTGGCAGCTTGACTTCGGGCCTGAGCTTGCCATGCCCGTTCGGCCCTGCGGCGACGTGCAATGCGCCAGACTTCAAGCAAAAACCTTAGGTCAAATGCTTTGCCCGAACAGAGGTATTTAGGCTGCGCGGACTGGCAAAGATGAGTCGATGACGAATTTGGCGAACTTCAGAATATCGGCTCTGGACTCGTAGGGGAGACGCTTGGCAATCGCCAGCTTGGCAATTCCATGGACCATCGACCATGCCAGAAGTGCGAACTGATGGAGGTCTCCGGAGGGCAATCGCCCTTCCTCCTGGCAGCTCTTGACCAAGCGCACCAACGTCCCGAACGCCTGTTCTGCAGCCTCCGCGGAAGCAGGAGTTTTGCGTTTCGAAATGGGCGCCTCGAACATGACGGTGAAGTGCTCCGGCCTGCGTAGAGCAAATTCCACATATGCCAGGCCGGCGCGCTTTAGTTGATCGAGCGGGTTCGGTTGAGGTTTGGCCGCGTCCAGCATGGCGTGAGTCAATTCCCTGAAGCCCTGAGCCGCGACAGCTGCCAAAAGCTCTTCCCGATCCGAAAAGTGCCGATAAGGGGCGTTGTGGGAGACACCTGCGCGTCGAGCTACTTCCCTCAAGGTGAAGCCAACCGGCCCAACTTCGCCGATCAACTGAATTGCCGTTCGCAACAAGACCTCTTGTAGGTGTCCGTGATGGTAGGGCTTTCGGGGCCGCATGTTCTGCGCCGATTATACGTCTTGGTGTTGACACGAGCAACACTAGGCTCGCTTCCTAGTGCGTGACCGGGTCACGAATAATTTTTTCTTGCAACCATGTTGACATGAGCAACATCTGAACACTAAGATGTTGACAATAGCAACATCGAGACTCTAAATCGAGGGTAGGAGAGTAGCTATGGAATTCAGAAACAAACTGTTCGTCCGCCGGCTCATCGCGAGCCTGCTCGTCACGTTCGCTCTGTCGGACGGAGTCTGGTCCGCAGGCCAAACGGAGGCCAGACAGACTTCGCCGCCCGCCCACACACTGCTGCTCAAAGAAGGCACGGAAGTAAAGCTGAAAATGCGCGACAAGCTCACCTCTAAAACCGCGGTCGAAGGCGATCCGGTGAATTTGATCCTCGACCAGGATCTGAAAGTGGGAGAAGCCACGGTGGCGAGAGCAGGATCCGTGGCGGTGGGAACCGTCTCTCACACCCATAAGGCTGGAATGCTGGGCAGAGCTGGTGATCTCGGCCTGAGCCTGGAATACCTGAAAGCTGACGATTCAACCGTCAGGCTGCGCGGCACGAAAGGCAAGCAAGGACAAGACAAAGAGGCGACGGCGGTAGCCCTCACGGTTCTCTTTGGGCCGATCGGGCTAATCAAGCGCGGCAGGAATGCTGAGTTTCAAGAAGAGACCCCGCTTGTGGCTTACGTGGATCAAGACACTGAGCTCCCGGCTGTCCGGTAAAGCCTTGACCGATGTTGTTGAGGAAAGACTTATGAGTACGCTCTTCAGCTTAAGTAACCTCCTGGTCTTACCCTTCTGGGCTCTAGTGATTCTGCTGCCGCGCTGGCGCTGGACAGCCCGAATCATGCGATCTCCGTTTGTGAGCGCGGCGCCAGCAGCCTTGTACGCCGCTCTGGTACTCCCTCGCCTGGGCGAGATTTGGCCAGCTGTCTCGCGACCCACGCTCAGCGGAGTAGCGACGCTGCTGGGCTCGCCTGCAGGTGCAACCATCGCCTGGGCGCACTTTCTCGCCTTCGACCTGTTCGTCGGTCGTTGGATTTATCTCGATAGCCAAGAACGGCGGGTAAGCGCATGGCTTGTGGCGCCGGTGCTGTTCCTCAGCTTGATGCTGGGGCCTGTAGGGCTTCTGTTCTACCTCATTGTTCGCTCCGTCGCCCAAGTGTCACCCGCACAGGAGCCTCTTCAGAGCGCCAACTAGCAAGGAGAGAAAATGAAATCATCCCCTGGCACAACACAAGGCAGAAGCCGTAGAGGAGAAGTATTGCGTCACTTTCTGCTTCGCGCACTTGCTGCCAGGCAGGCCCTGACCATTCTGGGTGGGGCAATGCTGATCACTTTTCTCGCTACTCTCGCTGGCATATTCGTGGACCACCGCGTGATCACGGGTGCGCCCGCATGGCTCAAACCCGCCAAGTTTGCTATCTCGGTCAGCGTTTATTGCTTCACCTTTGTCTGGCTGCTCGGGTTTGTGGAGAATCACCCGCGTCTGGTTCGTGTAGTGGCTAATGTCACGGCTTTCAGTGTCATCGCCGAGATGATTGCCATCATCGCTCAAGCGGCGCGCGGGACAACCAGCCACTTCAACCTGACCACGCCGTTGAATTCCTTACTCTGGATCATGATGGGGGCATTCATCGTCTTGGTGTGGACGATGAATTTGGTGGTCGCAATCATGCTCCTTCTGCAGCGGATGCCGGACCGCGCTTTCGCTTGGTCGCTGCGCCTCGGAGTACTCATCTCGTCGGTCGGCATGGCCCTAGCGTTCTTGATGGTTACGCCCACGCCAGCGCAAGCCGCCGCAATCGCCAGCGGTTACGGCTCGCACATCGTCGGGGCACACAGCGTTGGCGTGGCAGACGGCGGCCCTGGCTTGCCCGTTTTTGGGTGGAGCATCGTGGCAGGCGACCTGAGAGTCGCGCATTTCGTCGGGCTGCACGCGCTGCAGGTCTTGCCTTTCTTTGGTTGGCTGTTGACGCGACGAAGAAGTGTTTTCGCTCTCTTGGCTGTGAATGATCGGCTGGCGCTGGTATGGACCGGTGGCTTAGCTTATCTAGGCCTGGTCCTGGTGCTTGCTTGGCAAGCTCTGCGGGGCCAATCCCTAGTCAGCCCTGACGCCAAGACAATCGCTGCCGCGGGTGCGTTGGTGGCGGGCGTCGCAACTTCAACGTTGATCACTGTCGCACGCGTCCTGAACCGAAACAGAAGGACACGCGGCTAGCGTCTGCAATCCAGATCTTGTCTCCCTAGGAGGACGTATGAAAAGCACGATTTCCATTTCACTTCTCACTCTTTTGATATTCCCGGCTAGCTCTCTGGCGCAGGACGTTGCCAAGCCACTGCCAAATGCTCCCTCTTCCCAGAATGCTCCTGAGGCATCTGGGGACATTTCCGGCGGCGGTCAGCGGGCCGTGGATCCACCGTCATCTTCCGCGGCAATTGATCCTAATCACGCGCAGCCGGTGCGAGCGAATACGCCGGGGTTAGGTCTCGGCAATAAGTTTCGTTACTACCTGAGCGAGACCTACTTCAATCCCAGCGCTTTGGCTGCGCCCGCTTTCCGTGCGGGCCTCCGCATGGCAAACCCTCCTGGTAAAGGGGCGACCCAATATCCTCCGGAATGGAGACAAGGGGCCGAGGCCTTTGCAAGAAACTACGGAGATGCATTCGCGGAACGTGCCAGCTTTCAGACCGCCCGGTTCGTGACTGGAGCCATTACGCGGGAAGATCCTCGCTACATTCCGTCCGGCAGTCATAACGTTCTTGCCCGAAGCCTTTACGCACTCCGCTTCAGTTTTGTTGATCGCTCGGATTCTGGACGTCCCATGCCCGCGCTCTCGAATTTTGTGGGAGCGGCTGCGGGTGGATTCGCCGGCAATACCTATCTTCCGAGCGGCTTCAACGATGTTACCCACGCAGGCCAACGAGCCACGATTCGGTTCGGAACCTTCGCGGCCGGGAATCTGTTCCGCGAATTTGCGCCCCAGATGCCCCGGCCCATACGTACGTTCTTCATACTGATCGCACGCTGAGCTCATCAGGCCGATGGAGGAATGTCGTGATCTACAGGACGCATGAAGGGAGAGTTCAAATGATACAAAGAAACCTTTTGATTAGCCGTTTCCTACGCCTCACGGCCTTATCAGCTGGGTTGTTCTTAAGCATGGGGCCCCGACTTTCGCCGCCGCTCGAAGCGCAATCAACCGGGACCGCAACCTTGACCGTTCATGTTACCGGGGTGCGAAACGTCAAAGGGAAAATTCGCGCTGCCCTGTTCCGGGGCGCCGAAGGTTTCCCGAACGATGCATCGCAGGCAATCCACACACAAGCGGCTGACATTGACCCGCGAACTTCGAGCGCACAAATTGTGTTCACGGATCTTCCCGTGGGCGTCTACGCCGTGTCGGTCTTCCACGACGAGAACATGAACGAGAAGCTGGACAAGAATTTTGTGGGTGCGCCTAAGGAAGGCTATGGCGCCTCCAACAATCCCAAGAAGAAGATGGGTCCGCCCCACTTTGAAGAAACGAAATTCCAACTGAGCGGAACCGAGCAGTTCTTGGAAATCAAGCTGCTGTATTGAAGTGATTGGCGACGAAAGGCCGGCATTTCGAAACCGAGGAATCATGCGCACATTTGTTACGGGAAGCACCGGGCTCTTGGGAAACAATCTGGTCCGTATTCTTCTTCAGGCCGGCCATGAGGTGTGGGCGCTGGCCAGGTCCAAAGAAAAAGCGCGGCGAGAGCTTGGCGACACCGCCGCTCGTATAGTCGTAGGGAACATCCGGAACGTACCTGAGTTCGCTTACGACCTTAAAGGGATAGACGTAGTGTTCCATACCGCTGCCTACTTCCGCGAATACTACAACCCCGGGGATCATTCCAAGATCATCGAGCTCACAAACGTAAGGAGTACGCTAGAACTTGCACAAGCGGCACACGCAATGGGCGTTGGCAAGATGATCCACACGAGCTCAGCCGGTACTGTCGGATTGCAGCCCGACGGTTCGCCGGGCGATGAACAAACGCCTCCGTGGCCGGGCACAAAGAAAAATCTCTATTTGCAGAGCAAAGGCCGAGCCGAACAATTGTTGCGCGAATTCTCGCGAGAGAAGGCCTTCTTCATGGCATCGGCACTACCTTCATGGATGTGGGGACCTCACGAGGGGGACCGACCCCAAGTGGCAAGCTCGTTTTCGACGCGCTCGCGCACCAGTTGCCTCCAATGCTCCCGCCAGGTGGCTCGGCGGTTGTGGATGCACGCGATGTGGCTGCGGGCATGCTTCGTATTGCGGAAATCGGGCGCTCCGGAGAGCGCTACATCCTCAGCGGCGGCTTTGCCGAGCTGGCTGACATCATCTTGAGTCTTGCCAGGTTGACAGATGCCAAGCCACCGAAGAGGCGCATCCCAATTGCGGCTGCTATCGCGCTGGCGACTGCGGCGGAAACCTGGTCTCGAATCACAGCAACCACCAGTCCCATGTCGGTGGAGGCGATTCGTTTGATGAATGCGCGCCTCCGCGTAACTTCGGCCAAGGCGGAGAAGGAGCTTGATGTGACTTTTCGTCCATTCAGCGTCACGCTTGAGGATACGGTGTCATGGGCGAGGACGACGTTGCAGGAGAAGAGCAGTCGGAGTGCGCCAGTTTTGTCAGCCTCGGAGCAAAAGACTGCTTGAGTGGGCAGGAGTTGCTGTTGGTGCGCGCGAGTCTAACCCCGAGTGGTCGGCAATTCGGAGCTCGGAATCCCGGCGCTGAAGGAAGCCCATGCGGAGTATGAGAAGGTGAAATTAGGCTCGGTCGGCGGCTGGCTTCTGGTTTCATCAGTCCTCAGTTCATGGTTCTCAGTCCATGGTTCTCAGTTTGGGCTTGGTCAGCGGGCGATTGTTTTTTGGATGGCGGCGCGGAGTTCGGCATAGGGGATCACGCCGGGGTGGTAGAGGGCAACGCGGCCGGTGCGGTCGAGGAGAACCAGGGTTGGCGTGGTGCTGGCCCCGTAGAGGTCGAAGTTCTCTTTGCTAACCGGGACGGGAACATTCTGCAGTCCTGGGTAGAAGTGCTGCCAGACGCGCTCAATGTAGGGAAGTTCGTCTTTGGGTTGGGCGTCTTCGCCCTGGGCGGCGTAGCCGTAGAGTTGAGTGGGCGCGAGCAAGATGAGGCCGCGGGGGCCGAATTCCGACCTTAGCTGGGCGATCACCGGACCTTCGGCTTTGCAGTCGCCGCACCAGTGTGCCCAGAAGAAAAGCAGGACGGGCGAACCGGTGAGCTGGGAAAGAGCGACTGGCTTGGGGCCGAGATACTGGGCGACCTTTAGCGGGGGCGCCGGCTGTCCAGCCAAGCCCAGGAGATTGAGATTCTTCCGCAAACGGGGCTGTATGGAAGTATTGCGGTAGGCGATCAGGCTGCGACGGAGTAGGGCGACGGCCTGCGCTTGCTGACCGCGTGCGGCCAGCAGCTGCGCCTGAACTTCCAGGGCGGCGCCAAGAGCGACCGGTAGGTGAGGCTCTTGGTCCAGAGCACGCTTCAGCAGCAACTGGCGGCTCAGGCTCTCCGTTTGCCTGGCGTAGGTTTCGGCGCGGTCGAAACGGTTAGCGACGAGGCTGGCGCGTGCCATCCAGGAGAGAGCTTCGAGGTAGTCGGGAGTTACGCCCTGTGCAGTGCGATAGCCCTGGAGCGCGGCTTCGGCCGCGGCGAAATCGTTGCGCTCAAGCCGGGTGCGGACGGCATCGGTTATGCCGGCAAAAGAGAGAGTCGACGCGAGCAGGCAGACGGCAAGCAGGCGAGGGACCATGGCTTCATGATAGACCATGGCTGAAGGCGATCGAGTTGCTGGACTATTTACGTAATCAGGTCTGGAAATCGACAAACAGTTTTCAGGTTCTAGTTCTCGGTAACGCCTTCCCTTCTTTCCTTACGGGTTGTTGGCCTGTTCCGCCGCCGCCACAGAGTTAACGAAGTTGAAAAATTGTTTGACGCGAGTGACTTGGAGCGCGTCCTGAACTCGTTGGCTGACGCCGATCAGGTACAGGCTGCGACCGTCCTTGTGGTGGGTGACGTATGCGCCGACAAGTGCACCGATGCCGGCAGAATCCACGTAGGGTACGTTGGTGAAATCCAGGATCAGGGTAGGGGAAGTATCGGCGCGCACCTTGGACTGAAAGTCGAAAATGGTGGTAAGGACAAGAGGCCCGGTGAGACGCAGAATGCGCTGTCCGTCTTTTGGGCCGGCAAGATCTTCAATGACGAGAGGCTCCTGTGGCATCGGGGAATATTAGCCCGCGGGCGTTCTGGAATTGTTAAAGCAGTGTTAATTTTGATAGTGAAACCCGCGGGGAGCGCGGACATGGGCGCGGTTTGCATAGATAGTAGAACATCGTGACCTCGAAGGAGAAAGCTATGGCGTTGAAGGTGGGAGATACGGCCCCGGATTTCGAATTGCCGGCGGTGCGGGGGGAACAGCATCTGAAGGTGAAGCTCAGCGACTACCTGGGAAAGAGCAATGTTGTGGTGAGTTTCCATCCCCTGGACTGGACGCCGACTTGCGCGGCGCAGGTACCGGCGTTCGACTCGGACCGGCAAAAATTCGCCGCGTTGAATGCCCAGGTGGTCGACATCAGCGTGGATTCAATTCCCAGCAAAATTGCCTGGCAGAAAAAAGAGATCGGGATGATGCAGACGCCTATGTGCGCGGATTTTTATCCTCATGGCAAGGTAAGCCAGTCGTTCGGCGTTTTTCGGGATGTGCCGCCATTTCCGGGGATTTGCGAGCGCGCCGTTTTCATTGTGGACAAAGGCGGAAAGATTGCGTTTGCCAAGGTGTATCCGCTGGACCAGGCGCCGAATAATCAGGAGTTGCTCGAGGCGTTGAACAAGATCAATGCATCGCCGTAGTAGTCAATCCCCTTTTTTAACCACAAGACACAGAGCAGGCGAAGGAAAACGAGCGACCTAAAGGGTCAATATCGGAAGCGGTATTTCACTTGCAGCGATATTTCGCGTGGGTTGACGTAGTGGGTGCCGCCGAAGGTGTTGCTGTTGTCCAGCAAGTAGCGGTGGTTGGATAGATTGAGTCCGGTCAGGCGGACACCCCAGTTCTCGCCAAACGATTTTCCTAGCGACAAATCAAAGGTGGTGTGCGAGGGCAGGTGTTCCGGGCCTCCTCCGTCGACAAAGCCAGAGCCGTAGTTGGCGTTGAAGCCGGTCCAGACGCGCCACGGTAGTTGGAGATTGAAACCGGTGGAGAGCGTGTTGCGCTGGTCATGATCGAGGAAGAAATAGCCCTCGCCCGGCGGGGTGAAATCGGTGAGACCGCCGGTTACCCCGCCGGCGCCTTCGGCGTATTGATGGGAGAAGGCGGCGTGGAACTGAGCGCGTCCGGCGATCCGGGGCGAGGTTGCTGTGGCTTCCCAGCCGCGTATGCGGGCACGAGCGATGGTGAGCGGGAAAAAAATATTGGAGTTGCCGAGCACGTCGTGATCGAAGAAGTTTTTCGCGCCGGTGCGGAAGTTGGAAACCTCGAAGGTCCACCCGTCAAGCGGGATGGTGAGACCGAATTCGTGTTGCTCGTCGCGCTCACCGCGCAATGGCAGGAAGCCAAAGCCCTGCTGGGCCGCCTGGTCGAGTAAAGGACCGTTTACCGTAAGCAGCGGCGGAGCCTGATAGTAGCGCCCGTAGAAGCCGCGCACGACCCAATGGAGGCCCGGAACGCGGATGGCGGCGCCGACGCGTGGATCGACGGCATTTTCGCTGATCGTAGAGCCGAAGTGGGTCAACCGCACTCCTCCGTTCAGGGTCAGCCAGCTGGTGAGCTTGTACTGATCCTCGAGGAAGAGCGCTTCCACGTTGCCCCATGGCGTCTCGCGTTGAGTGAGCGGCGGGTTGCTGCCGTCGCTGGTTACGATTCCGAAGACCTGATTGTCGCGAGCGCCGAAGACCTGGAATCCGGCGCGGGCCATGTGCTTTCCGCGATTGATGGCAAGGGAAACCACGCCGCCCACGTAGTTGGAGCCGCGGTCGTCATCAGGAACAATGATGTTGGGGTCGGGCTGGCCGACGTAGCCACCGGTGTAGTGAGCGCGGTTGAAGTGGTAGAAGGGGGAGACCGTTAGCACGGTTCCCGTGCCCGTGGTGTGCAGCCATGAAAAATTGACCAGGTCGTCGCGCTCGTCTTCGACGTCGCGAATGCCGGCGGCCTGTTGGTCGGGATCATTGGGAACATGGTAATGGTCGTCGCGGGACGAAGCGATCAGGCGAAGCTGGTTGTTGGGGGTCCTGTTAAAGGTCAGGGAGGTGAAGCCGCCGAGCCCGGCAGACTGATTATTGAGGTTCTCGAGGCTGGAGGTTTCGAGTCCGAGATCGGTGCGGTTCCCGGAAATACTGCCGTAGTAGGCGAAGCGGTCGGTGTGGTCGCCAAAGCTGAACTGGTCTTCGGTTCGATTGAAGCTACCGTAGCTGGCGACCAGCTCAGCCTGGCGGTCGCGTTCGAATCCGGAGCGGGTGACGACGTTGAAAACGCCGTAGGTGCGGTCGCCGTATTCGGCGGAGTAGCCGCCACGCTGCACTTCGAGGTAGTCGATGTCCTTGGGATCGAACTGCGGCCCAACGTTCGACGCAATATTGGTGTTGGGCACAGGAACGCCATCAATCAGCCAGGAGACCTGATGCCCACCGCGGACATGCAATTGATCGTGCACCATGTAAGCGCCAGGGACGTAGTTGGTGATCATACTCAGGCTGTTGGTCTGATCGGCGCCCGGGGTTTCAGAAATCTGGCGGCGGCTGACCAGGGTGGGGTTGGCAGAGGACTCGGAGTTCAACGCTGCGGACGTGTCCGTGACTTCGACCGTCTCTTTCGCTTGGGCGACCGTAAGTGAGAAGTGTAGGCGGGCGTCGCGACCTGAGCTGAGGACGAGCTTCTGTTCCTCAGAAGCGAAGCCTTGGATCTCGAGCGTGACGCTGTATTCACCCAGGGGAACGGCGTCGAAACGGAACTCTCCGGAGTCACCGCTGGTGATGGACTTGGTCCAGGCGGAGTTTGCCGCGCGCAGCGTGACCTGCGCGCCCTGCACCGGCCGATGCTGCGGGTCATGGATCAGACCGCTGACCGTACCGAAGATGGTGGCGACTGCGGTTAGGCTGCTCAACAGCAATCCGAGCACGAGCGCTTTTTTGTAAGCCATGTCTTCTCCCAACCCCGAGTGTTAGCGCTGGCTATGGCCAGCGTTTGTGCCGATCCTAACTTCGGCGGCGTGAAGCGAGTTGTCGTGTTTGTGGGCGTGAATAACGACGCGGCTTCCCACCTCGACGTCCTGGGCTGTAGCGGCGGTGTCGCCCTTCACGAATTTGGTTTCGCCATCGAACTCCACCCTGGTGACGGCGCCATTACGGGTTTTTACGGAGAGGGAATGGTCGGTAATCGTGGTTACCGTTCCCATGACGTGATCCATGCCGCCATGGGCAAAGGTCAGGGCGCTTGCGAGCAGAGTGCAGAACAGAGCGAGAATTAGAGTCAATGAGAGTTTATTCATTTTTGTCTCCTAGGGTTCATCGGTGTTTTGCAGCCGGATCTCCAGCGGGCCCGCCGTTTAAGAAATCTTCTTCTTGCTTCTCTTCTTCACGCTCCGCTGCGCTTTTGGGATTGAAGCGCTCCATGTCATGGAGTTCGTCGTCGCTCAGGTTCGGCAGATGGCGGATGAACAGGACCAGCTTCCAGCTGTCCGGATCGTCGCCAGGCTCGCCCCAGGCGGACATGCCAGTCCAGCGCACGCCGTTGTGGATGATGTAGTAGAGCTCGCCGTCGCTCAGTTGCTGCGTCCCGGCATGCCGCATGTCTGGCGCAGGGGGATATAGATTCCGGCCAATCTCGGTATTGCCGCTTCCGTCATTGCCGTGGCAAGAAGCGCAGTGATCGGCGAAATGTCGCGACGACTCCTGTAGAAGCGCAGGCGAGCTTACGAAAGGGTTGGGGCTCCGCTGGGCGTCGGACGGCACAGACCATGAGCGGAAACGGCGGGCGAGGGCAGCTTCGGTCCAGCTGGGTGCCTGGCGCGCACCGCAGCAATGCGGGATCAGCCCGGAGACCCAAAGGCCAGCCCCCAGCAAGAGAATGACGATCAAAGCAACTCTGATCACGCGGAGCATTTGCGTCCACCAGCCGGCAACCGCCGCATGATTCGCATGCGGGCAAGAGCGAAGCACAAAGAACGGAAGAAGGCACCTGTACCCGATCGAACGAGTTCTTTCCGGGCGTGAGCCGGCTTCCCTAAGTGAGGAACCAGATCCAGTCCGAAATCAGGCGCAATAGTCGTTTTTTTTAGCTGGCAGGAGGGCCGCGGACGGGACGGAGAGCGTTCTCGTAGTTGCTGCACCCACCCGGATGCGACGGCGGCGGCAAGTAGGTCAGAAGGGAGTGGATGTTGGAGTCGACCCTTGAGCCGAGCTCGGCCCAATGGGCGGTGGTGACCGGAGGGCAGCAGTTGTGATGTTCGCGGCCAACGGTCAGGGTTTCGACCCTGCGGGAGCCCTGATCGTGCAGCGGCTTCCTCATGCAGCAGGCATGCGGCACCGGAGCGGAGATTGCCAGAGCCACAGGCGCGAAGGTGCCCACGAGCAGCAGAACAAGCAACAATCTGGCGGTCAGGCGGTGCATGGCTGGTTTGGCATGTCTTTGAGCTGCAAGCTCGCCCCTACAAGCATAGGTTACCCGGGATGAGAGGGCAAGCATCTCCCACGTTACACACGTTACATAGATAAGCACGGGGTGAGCAATATATTCCCGATTCGAAGTCCCAAGCGCGACTATTTTCATCAGCACCCAGACATCCGGTTCCCTCGGGTCAAAACCTAAGCGTACGGTTCATCTCGGTTTTCGCCGCATAAAATAGTTTGTAACCTGCAAGACGGGCATTGTCGCTGTGTTTTCAAATCCGAAACGCTGGTAGAAGGCGACGTTTCCCGGTTTATCGGTTTCGAGATAGCCGGGCAATGCTTCTCGATCCAGCTCCTCACAATACCGTTCCATGAGCCGCCACCCAACGCGCTGGCCCTGCGCTTGGGGGGCAACACCAAGCGGACCCAGATGGCTGTGAGGCTCGGACGGATCGTGTTTCGCCCATACTCCCAACCAGGACACTACTCGCAGCGTTGTACGCAACCCGAACGCGCTTAGCATTCGCGGCATCATTCGCATTTTGTCGGGCGTGGGGACTTGACACTGAGGCGACTGAACCCAATGAATGACCCCAACCACTCGCGTTGCGTCCATTGCGGCCAGTTTTGTTCCCTTCATGAGTTTGAGACCTATGTGAAAGAATGCCTGGTTACGAGCCAGCGGGTTTGGTCCAAACGCAGCAATGTTAAGGGGATTGGTGAGGAACGCATGCCCAAGCACGCGCGCGGCTTCATCGCCCTGCTCGGATCGCAATGGTGTGATGTCGATGGTCATTGGTCCTCGCGGCGCGGCAGGCCATGGATCGCGCCGGGTTGAGTGGCGGCGGCACCAGCCTCAGGCAGGATTTCCGTTTGTATTTCAGCGGCCCAGGTTATTAAAACACCACCGAGAGTTCCCAGTTCGATTTTTTGCGTGTACGGCTGGAAAGAGGCGACCGTTTGAGGCAGCATAGCGGTTATGACCACGATCGTGTTTCTCACCATTTCCAATATCTTCATGACTCTCTCCTGGTACGGCATCTGAAATACCGGCAGGTGCCTTTGTTCAAAGGCATTATCGTCAGCTGGGGTATTGCTTTTTTCGAATATTGTTTTCAAGTGCCTGCCAATCGCGTTGGGTCTTATGAATTGAGCGCGGTACAACTGAAGAGGATTCAGGAAGTAATCACACTCATCGTATTTTCGGTGTTCTCAGTGCTTTACCTGGACGACCAAATCAGGTGGAACTATATTGTGGGGTTCGCGCTGATTGTGGCGGCGGTGTTCGTTATTTTCAAGAAATGGTGATGGTTTGAGCCATTCGCTCTGGAATTACCGACCGCCGGGGACCGGACAATAACACTATGGAAAAGTTGAGCAGACTTGGTCGTTTCCTTTTTGCCATCGCCATGGCGGGTTTCGGTATTCAATACCTATTCCATGCCTTTGTGGCGGGACCGGCGCCTGGGCCCCCTTGGACCCTAGGCCGTTCGTTTTGGGCGTACTTTACGGTTGTAGTACTTATCGCCGCCGCGGTGAGTATCTTAACCGGGAAGAAGGCACGTTGGGCCGCTATGCTGCTGGCAGTCATGCTCTTGCTGCGCATGTTGTTTGTTTATGCGCCCCGACTAGACGCGAATCCTCACGATCCAGGCCCCTGGACTAGCGGATTTGAGATTCTGGCAATGTCTGGCGCGGCCTTGGTCCTGGCCGGGACTATGGTTGGGTTGGCCCGTTTTCTCTTTGCTATTCCACTGGTAGTCTTTGGCACTCAACACTTCCTGTATGCCCGGTTCGTGGCGACACTGGTGCCGTCGTGGATTTGCTGGCACCTGTTCTGGGCATATTTTGTGGGCGTGGCATTTGTCGCTGCGGCGGTGTCTATCGCTGCCCGGAAGTACGCGGGTTTGGCTGGAACCCTGTTGGGACTCATGTTCCTTCTGTGGGTGTTCTCGGTTCATCTGCCGCGAGTGGCTGCGTCCCCACACGATGGAAAGGAGTGGACTAGCGCTCTTGTCGCTCTGGCGATGTGCGGGGGAGCTTGGGTGGTCGCGGGACGCGTGGCAAACAGTGGCTAGATGGCTCCAGCCTCAGCCGTGCCTTCTAGCACGTCTTTTCCCTTTGTCTTGCTTCGCTTGAGCCGCCAAATTCCGCTGTGGTAGCATCCTAGGTTTTGACAGGCTGGCTGACTTCGGTCTATAAGTTGTCCTCTTCTTTTGAGTCCTATATGAACCGCTTTAGCCAACCGCTGGCCATGACTGCCGAGGGTTGCCCGGCTGGGCGGGTGGGGCACCCGCCCCTACGTGGCTTGATAAGAGGACTGTCTCTACTCTGAGCGTATGGGGTAAAGGAGCGAACCCGTGAAGGTTTATGAAGGCGCGAATATACGGAATGTGGCGGTGATTGGGCACGGACACGCGGGCAAGACCTCGCTGGTTTCCGCGATGCTGTACGCCGGGGGCGCGAGCCAGCGCATGGGGCGAGTGGACGACGGCTCCGCCACCACCGACTACGACGAAGAAGAAATCGCGCGGAAGATGTCAATTTCGGCAAGCCTGGCCCATGTGGAGTGGGGCAAGACGAAAATCAATATCGTGGACACGCCCGGGTTCAACATGTTTGTGCACGAGGCTAAGCTGGTGTTGCCGGTGGTGGATGCGGCCGTCGTTGTCGTGGACGGCGTTGCGGGAGTGGAAGTTGTCACTCAGCGGGTGTGGAACTACTGCGAGGAATATCAAACACCGCGACTGATCGTAGCCAGCCGCATGGATCGCGATCGCGCCGACGCGGAGCGCGTGCTGGAATCGCTGACCAACGCGTTCGGGCGCTCTGTGATTCCGCTGGAGTTGCCGATCGGGAAAGAGAAAAACTTTCGGGGCGTGGTCGATCTGGTCACCATGAAGGCTTACACCTACGAACTGGGCGGCAACGGCAAGGGGAAGGAAACCGAGATTCCAGCCGACATGAAGGACGAGGCTCAGTCACAGCACGAAAAACTGGTGGAGCTGGTGGCCGAGGGCAACGATGCCCTGCTGGAAGAGTTCTTTGAAAAGGGGACCATCCCGGAGGAAGATTTAATTCCGGCGCTGCATAACGCGATTCGCGAGGACAAGATCTTCCCCGTAATTTTTGGGTCCGGCCTGGGCAACATCGGCGCCGACCGGGTGATGGATTTTATTGTGGACTACACGCCCGCGCCTTCGGAACACGAGTGGGTACAGGGGGAGCCGGCGACGTCGAGCGCTTCTAACGGAAATCAGGGAGAACCTCCGCGGCGGCACGAAGCCGATACGGAGCCGGTATCACTGTATGTGTTCAAGACGGTTTCCGATCCCTTCGCGGGGCGGATTTCCTATTTCAAAGTCTTCTCCGGTGTGCTGAAAAACGATGCCACGGTGGTGAACTACAGCCGCGGCTCACAGGAAAAGCTGGCCCATATTTCAATTATGCAGGGTAAAACCGCCGTGCCTGTGACCGAGTTGCACGCGGGCGACATTGGAGCCGTAGCCAAGCTGAAAGACACGCTGACTGGCGACACGTTGGGCGACAAGTCGGCTCCGATTCAGTATCCGCGGGTAAAGCTGCCTGAGCCGGCGATCACGTTTGCTATCGAGCCCAAGAGCCGCGCCGACGAGGACAAGCTAGGGCCCGGCATCCACAAGCTTATGGAAGAAGACGCCATGCTGCGCTTCTTTCGTGATTCCCAGACCAAGGAATTTCTGATCGCGGGGACGGGCCAGCAGCATATCGAAGTGGTTGTCTCCAAAATGAAAAAGCGGTACCACACCGAGGTGGTCCTGAAAGCTCCCAAGGTGCCGTACCGGGAGACGATTCGCGGCAAAGCTGACGTCCAGGGGAAGCACAAGAAGCAGACTGGCGGACACGGTCAGTACGGCGATTGCAAAATCAAGATGGAACCGATGCCGCGTGGCGGCGAGTTCGAGTTTGTGAACGACATTTTCGGCGGTGCCATTCCCAAGAACTATATTCCCGCCATCGAAAAGGGAATCAAGGACGCGGCGGCGCGCGGGTATTTGGCCGGATTTCCGGTGGTCGATTTCAGAGTCATCCTGTATGACGGCTCGTATCACGACGTGGATTCGAACGACATGTCGTTCCAGATGGCCGGCCGCATCGCGTTCAAAAAAGCCATGGAGCAAGCCAAGCCCACGCTGCTCGAGCCCGTCATGGCAGTCGAGATCACAGTGCCCGACGATTTTGCCGGCAGCATCATGGGCGATCTGAACAGTCGTCGAGGACGCATCCAGGGCATGGACAACAAGGGCGGCAACACGGTCGTAAAGGCCGAAGTGCCGATGTCCGAGATGCTGACTTACGGCGTGGATCTGACCTCGATGACCCAGGGTCGTGGCAGCTTCAACATGGAAATGCATCACTACGATACTGTGCCAGGGATGCTGCAGGACAAGATTGTGGAGAAGGCGAAGGCGGCGCGTGGGGATGTGAAGGAAGAGGAAGAGTAGGTTCTTGCAATGTGATGCCCGGCGCCGGATCAAAAGCTATCCGGAGAAGAATAAGTGCAGTCTTCAGTTCTTCGTTTTCAGTTCTCCGCGATTTTCGATTTGGTTTCAAACGCGTCCCTGACCGGCGCCTGGTAAAGATACCAGGCGATCAACACTCGAACCATCGTCCCCAAACCACCCCAGGCGAGCTTTCCCAATCGAAAATCAAATATTGCACTGGAAACACTCGGAAGCAGGAGCACTACGCCGATCATGGCCATAAGAATTGCTATCCAACGCGCCCAGTTGTGCAGGCGCAGCAGCCCGAGCCCGACGGCCACGCCGACCGCCGCCATCAGAAGAAACATGTAAGGGCCGGCGAGTTCTAGTCCGCCCAGCAACTCCGCCCCTGCGGCCATGGAGACCAATCCGGGGCGAGCGAGCATGGTCAGACCAACCGTCAGCAGGTAGGTGGCGGCCAGGAGAAACACACTCGCCACGGCGCTGACGCCGGCGGGGAGCTCAGGCGTCATTTCTTGTTTTCTTCGGGCTTCTTTTGCGCCGTGGGGGGCAACAGGCCGTTCAGCCGGAGGTACATGGCGGCGGCGCCATAGTGATCAGCCCAGCTGCTGGCGAGAGCCAGCGCCGCCCAAGCGCGCGGGCGCTGCTTGCCAGCGAAATCCTGTATGGAGTCGCCGAGTTTGGAATCTTCTGCTTTGGCAAGCGCGGTGCCGCAAAAATCGAAGGACGCTTTCACTGCAGCGACCAGCTTTTCCTTGGCGGCGGTTTCTGCCAGTTCCTCGACCTTTGGCTGGGGAACGTCTGCTACTTTGGCACAGAAGAAATAATTTCCTTCGACGATGTGCGTGGCGAGATGGCCGAATGACATTTGTTCGGGCGTGGGCTTGAAACCGAATTTGTCGCCGGGCATTTCTTCGATGGCCGCGACGGTGTTTTTCTGACGGCCGGTAAGAGAGTCTCGCAGGACGTCGGTGACGGGGTTCTTGGGTGGTTGGGCGAAAACGGCGATGGAAAGGATGAGCACGGCTAGCGTCGATTTCATGTTGCCTCCAAACGCCTTAAAGGATACCCCACTCCCTGCGGTTGGGTAGTGGCTGGCAGTCTCGCCACGCGCTAACCCTTAACCAGGTAAGGGCGGCCCCCCCCGGCCCCCTCACCCCGCCCGGCCGGGCAAGGCAGTTTTCTGTCGGCGCAAAGGGCGAAGCCAGGGCGAGATCCGCTCGCCCTCCCGGGCGAGGGCGTCCCGGCCTACCTGGTTCGTGATGGCCGTGCGAGGTTCATTGCACGGCGATTTCTGGGGTGGCTTCCAACAGGCTGCGGGTGTATGGGTGCTGCGGCTGCTCGGTGATCCGGCTTGTGGGTCCGACCTCGACGATTTTTCCGCGATACATTACCGCGATGCGGGTGGCGAGATAGCGCACCACCGGCATGGAGTGCGAGATGAACAGGTACGTCAGGCCGAACTCGCGCTGGAGGTTCGCCAGCAAGTTCACGATCTGCGCTCCGACGCTTACGTCGAGAGCGGAGACCGGTTCATCGGCGACGATGAACTTCGGGCGCAGGGCAAGGGCGCGCGCGATTCCAATGCGCTGTCGCTGCCCTCCGCTGAATTCGTGTGGGAACCGGGGCAGGATGGATTGGTCGAGGCCGACGGCGCGGAGTAATTCAGCGACCCTGGTGCGGCGGGCAGGCTGCATCATTTTTTCATGAATGACTAGCGGCTCGCTGATGATGCCTTCCACATTCATTCTCGGATCGAGCGAGCCGAACGGGTCCTGGAAGATGATCTGCATGTCGCGGCGCAGGCGGCGCATCTCACCGTGACCGGCGGCCAACAGGTCGCGACCTTCGAAGCCGACAGCGCCGGAAGTCGGTTCGATCAGCCGCAGCACCAGACGGCCCAGGGTGCTTTTTCCCGATCCCGATTCGCCCACAAGGCCGAGCGTTTCGCCGGCGTGGATGTCAAGCGACACATCGTCCACGGCACGGACCTCGCCTTTGGCGCGAGCCCCGAACATCGACACGCCCAGAGGGAAAACTTTGGTCAGATGGCGAATTTCAATTAGGGCAGGGGCCATGAATTTGGTCTACAACCACTCCCCAGGGCTCCAGCCCGCATGTTTCGCGGACTTGGCGGCACGAGTGAACCCGTGCCCTTCCCCGGAGGCGCGCTCTTTCCAGTCCTGGAGGAAGAATCACGCGTGTACCGGTGATGGCTTGCTCGCAATCAGCTGGCGTAGGACGAACGGCAAGATGCCGCCGTTGGCGTAGTACTGGGCCTCCTGCGGTGTGTCGATTCGCACCAGGGTGTTGAACTCGGTAGTCTTGGCGCCGGATGTGGAGCGTACCTTCAGTTGCTTTCCAGGTGCGAACTTTCGTACCAGTTCATTTACGCCGAGGATCTCCACGACTTCCTCGCCCGTCAGCTTGAGCGACTGTGCAGTTTCTCCGAAGAGAAATTGCAGCGGCAGAATACCCATGCCTACCAGGTTCGAGCGGTGAATGCGCTCGTAGCTTTCCGCGATCACAGCGCGCACTCCCAGCAGGCACGGGCCCTTTGCGGCCCAGTCGCGGGAGGAGCCGGAGCCGTATTCCTTGCCGGCTAGGATCACCAGCGGCACTCTCTCAGCAATGTATTTCTCTGAGGCGTCGAAGATAGACATTTCCGCGCCGTCGGGCAGGTGGCGGGTGAATCCGCCTTCGAGATTGGGGACCATTTTGTTGCGCAGGCGAACGTTGGCGAAAGTGCCGCGGACCATGACCTCGTGATTCCCGCGGCGGGATCCGTAGGAGTTGAAGTCCACCGGCTTTACGCCATGCTCGATCAAGTATTTTCCGGCGGGGCTGTCTTTTTTGATCGAACCTGCAGGAGAAATGTGGTCGGTGGTGACGCTGTCGCCGAGCACGGCCAGGACGCGCGCATCTTTGATGTCCTCGACGGGCGCGGGTTGCAGCGACATATCGTCGAAGTACGGGGCGCGGCGAATGTACGTCGAGTCTCTTTCCCAGGTGTAGGTTTCGCCTTTGGGGACGGGCAGGCCGCGCCAGCGGTCGTCGCCGTGATAGACCTCGCCGTAGCTACGGCTGAACATGTCGGACGAAATGGATTTGCGAATCGTCTCTTCCACTTCGCGCTGCGGCGGCCACAGGTCGGCGAGATACACCGGCTGACCATCTTTTCCTTTGCCGATGGCATCTTTGCGGAGGTCGAGGTCAATGCGTCCGGCCAAGGCGAAAGCCACCACCAGAGGTGGGGACATAAGGTAATTGGCGCGCACCTCGGAGTTGATCCGGCCCTCAAAATTTCGATTGCCGGAGAGTACCGAGGCCACCACCAGATCTTTCTGGTCGATGGCTTCTGAAACTTCTTTGGGCAGCGGGCCGGAGTTGCCGATACAGGTGGTGCAGCCATAACCCACGATGTGGAATTTGATTTTTTCGAGATAGGGAAGCAGCCCGGCTTTCTCCAAATAATCGCGGACGACTTTTGAGCCGGGGGCGAGCGAAGTCTTCACCCAGGGCGGAACCGTCAATCCTTTCTCAACCGCTTTTTTGGCGACCAGGCCCGCAGCCACCATGACTGATGGATTCGACGTGTTGGTGCAACTGGTGATAGCGGCGATGACCACGCTGCCATGGCGAAGGGACTTCTTTACATCCGGAGGAACATGTTCTTCGACGCGGTGATTTTCCACGCCGATCGCAGTGGGGCTTCCGCCTTCCTGCTCCCAGCGATCCACCTGCTTGAGCACGCTGGCGGAGGCCCCGGTCGCGGGCGCCGTGGTTTGCGCGGCAGACTTCGGCTTCATCAGCGAGGGCAGCGCGATCCGGAACGATTCTCCGGCTTGCGAGAGGGGCACACGGTCTTGAGGACGCTTGGGGCCGGCGAGGCTGGACTCGACCGTGGCCAGGTCCAAGCTCAGAAGCTCGGAATATTCCGCTTCGGGCGTTTTCTCATCGTGGAACATCCCCTGCTCGCGGCAGTAGCCTTCGACCAGCGCAATCTGTTCTGCGGAGCGGCCAGTGAGGCGCAGGTAGTTGAGACTTTCTTTATCCACCGGGAAGATGCCGCAGGTGGCGCCGTATTCGGGGGACATATTGCCGATGGTAGCGCGGTCGGCGAGGGCCAACTCCTGGAGCCCGGGGCCAAAATATTCGACGAACTTTCCTACCACGCCGTGCTTGCGCAGCATTTCGGTGATGGTGAGAACCAGATCGGTGGCCGTGGCGCCCTGGTGAAGTTTGCCGATGAGCTTTACCCCCACGACCTGCGGGATCAGCATGGAGACGGGCTGTCCCAGCATGGCGGCCTCCGCTTCGATTCCGCCTACGCCCCATCCCAACACGCCCAAACCGTTGATCATGGTGGTGTGCGAATCGGTGCCAACCAGCGTGTCCGGGTAGGCTGTGCGGTGACCGTTGAGTTCCTGTACGAAAACTACGCGTGCCAGATATTCGAGATTCACCTGGTGAACGATGCCGGTATCGGGTGGCACGATGGCCAGATTGCGGAAGGCGGTTTGGCCCCAGCGCAGGAAGGCATAGCGCTCTTTGTTGCGCAGAAACTCCAGCTCGGCATTGAATTGGAAAGCTTGGGGCGTGCCGAATTCGTCGACTTGCACTGAATGATCGATGACCAACTCGGCAGGTTGCAGCGGATTGATCAAAGTAGGGTCGCCGGAAAGGCGCTTCATAGCGTCGCGCATCGCCGCCAGATCGACCACGGCGGGTACGCCGGTAAAGTCTTGCAGCAGCACCCGGCTGGGTGTAAAGGCGATTTCCTTATCAGGTTTGGATTTAGGGTTCCAAGCGGCCAGAGCCCGGATGTCATTCTCAGTGACGTTGCGGCCGTCTTCGGTGCGCAAGAGATTTTCCAGGAGAATGCGCAGCGAGTAGGGGAGATGCTTGGTGGCAACGCCGTTGTCGTCCAGCGCCTTGAGGCGGTAAATTTCATATTCTTTGCTGCCTACACGGAGGACCGAGCGGCTGCCAAAGCTGTTCATAGCTGATTGCCTTCCTGATTTCTAGTTTAATCCTTGCGTTGAGAATTTGCGTAGTGGGGCGGTGGGGACTTCGGCGCGGGATGGGACCGTATCGGGAGAAGAGAAGTGGAAGTGGGCCGCGGGCCGGTTTAAGGGCGGCCCGTTGCGGTGCCGCCCTTAAACAGCTCGCCTTGGGGGTTAATTATTTCTTGGTAGTGGTGGCCTTTTTCTTCGTGCCATAGCTGGTCTCGATGCTGCTGCCGATGTACTGGAGCATGCCTTTGGCGCCTTCGGCGAATTGTCCGGTCGGCTGTAGCTCGAGATACTTGTTCAAGGCTTCGGCGGTGCCCGGCGCGGGAATGACTTTGCCGCTCTTGTCGGTGGTCGCCTTATTGATCAGGTTTACGCCCTTCTGATAGTAGGCGTCCGCTTTAGTGGGATCGGCGGCGATGGACTTGTCGAAGGCTGCATTGGCCTCGTCCACTTTGCCGCCATTGGTCAGCACTGCACCCTGGTTGTAATAGTACTGGGCGGCGCCGGGGGGATTTAGTTGGGCAGCCTGGTCATAGGCTTTCACTGATTCCTCGAGTTGCCCGGTCCGGGCTTCAGCCTGGCCAAGATTGTTGTAGTAAGCTGCCAGGCTTTTCGCGTCCTCGGGCTTTGGCGTGCCCTCCATGGATTTTTTCTTGAGTTCGATAGCCTTCTGGTAGTCAGTGACCGCATCGCCGTAACGCTTTGCTTTTTCCGTGGTGTCAGTCTGCTTCGGACCCGCGCCGAGATTAGCGTCACCCAGGCGGGCCCAAAGCAGATCTCGCGTGGGATCAATTTGCGTGGCTTCATTCAGAGTGGTTAAGGCAGTCTCAAAATCGCCTGTCTGAATGGCCTGGTTGGCTACAGAAAGCTTTTCGTTCAGCACCTTTACCGTGTTGGTTTCTTTGGCGTTCTTCGCCTGCGCCTCTTGCATCTGCTTCAACTGCTCGGCGCTCATCCCCTTCTGTTGGGCGGCTTCGGCCTGTGACTTCTTCAAATCGAAGTCGAGTACGGTCTCGTCTAACCCGACCGGGAAGTTGCTAACCTGGTCCAGTTGCTTGCCGTCCTGGGTCAGGGTGACCTTGTACTTGCCGGGCTCGATGCCCAGAGAAAAGTACTCACCCTTGTTGTTGGTCTTGAGGTTGTATTTTCGGCCGTTGTCGGTATTGGCCCATTCCACATTGGCGCCGACGACCGGCTTTCCTGTCATATCCTTGCAGGTGCCTTTGACTGTCCCTGTGGCTTGGGCGAACACCGGGGATACGCACAGTGCCGCCACCGCCATTACCAGCATCACCGTCAGCAAACGTTGCTTCATGTTCTTGGCCTCCCGGCTCACAAAACTGATTTCGCTGTCGTAGCGATTTCAAAACGTCTAAGTTCTCTCTATCAGGCTCTTTCGATCCGGACCTTTCTATCGGGCTCTTTCTGCCAGCGCTGCATACGGAATAGGATCGGCGCTGCCGGCCTCTCGGAATGCCCGCAGGCGCAGTACACAACTATCGCACACACCGCAGGCACGATCTTCCCGGCTATAGCACGACCACGTTAAATCCAAGGGCGCGCCCAATTCAAGGCCCAGCCGTACGATTTGGGCCTTGCGCAATTGGATCAGGGGCGTCACGATTTCGATTCGCCCTTCCTTTGTGCCCAGCTTTACCACCTGGTTGAACGCCTGGTAATAGGCGGGACGGCAGTCGGGATATCCCGAGCTGTCCTGCTCGACCGCGCCGATGTAGACCTTGGCTGCGCCCAGCCCTTCCGCCCAGCTCACGCCCACCGACAGAAAGTGGGCATTGCGGAAGGGTACGTAGGTGACCGGGATATCGTTCCCCGAAGTCTCGCCCCCAAAGGCGTGCGATTCCGGCACGAGGATAGCGGGATCGGTCAGGGCCGAGCCGCCAATCGCGGCCAGTGCCTGGTTCCGCACCAGGAGCCGGTCCTGGATGCGCAGGCGGTCGCAGATGGCGGAAAAAGCTCGCCGCTCGCGCTCCTCAGTACGCTGTCCATAGCTGACGTGCACCGCGGCGGCATCGTAGTCGCGCGCGGCCAACGCAGCGCAGACGCAGGAGTCCATTCCGCCGCTAAGGAGGACGACCGCCCGTTGTCTATCTTCCATCGGTACCACCATCAGTTAGATGCCCTGCAGAATCGTGGCGCCGCTCTGGCCTAAGCGCTTGAAACGAAGCTGGATGCGGACTTCAGATTGTCGATTGTAGACATCAGATTGAACTTCGTCAGCCTCTGCCATTCGGAATCCGAGATCTTGGGTTTTCAGTCTGAAATCTATAATCCTCAACCTGAAATCCGCTAGACTCCTTTCATCGCCGGATCCCAAATAAATTTGTGGATTTGCAGCCCCAACCTTGCCCGGACCCCATCGGCCAACATCCAGTCCGCCAGTTCGCGCGGATCCAGCAGGCAACAAGATGCGTCGCGGGCGCCGTTGGCTTGCTTGCTGAAAGCAGGCGAGAATAGCACCGCGTTCACCTGCCGGTCCAGACTGTGACGCTTCACGAAGTCGCGGGCAAACTCGTAGTCGGCGCGATCACTTAGCACAAACTTGACTTCATCGTGAGCATTCAGCTCCTCGAGGTTCTCCATGCGGAAGGTGTCAGGTTCACCTGAGTTCGGACACTTTACATCCACGATTTTGATGACCCGGCGCGGCACACGTTCCAGCGGTCGCTCGCCACTGGTCTCCAACAGTACGGTGTAGTCGGCGTCCAGCAGGCGCTGCATCAGCGACACGACCTCGCGCTCCTGCAGCAGCGGCTCACCGCCAGTGATTTCCACCAGCCCGCCTCCGGGACTTAAACGCTCTACCTCCGCGGCGACCTCTTCCAAGGTGCGACGTTGACCACCGGTGAAAGTGTATTCGCTGTCGCACCAGGAACAGCGCAGATTGCATCCGGTGAGCCGCACGAATACGCAGGGCAGCCCCGCGTGGGTGGACTCGCCCTGGATCGATTTGTAAATCTCGGTGATCTGCATGGGATGCAGCCGCTAACTTCTCGCTTCTGGCTCTAGCGCCCAGCTTTCCTCTCGGCTCTCAGCCCTCAGCTTTCACCTTGAAGCAACAACTACTCCGAATAGGTGGCCGTAGTGGTGTCGGTTTCGAAAACGGTGACGTTCTTTACCCGCACCCGGCCTTGGGTGATGCGGTCAAGATTTACGTTGGTCTGGTCGTAAAAATATTTGGCCAGATTTTCCGCTGAGGGATTCAACACCTTGAACGGTTCCAGGTCGTTGATCATCTGATGATCCAGACGGTCAACGACGGGTTTCAGGGCTTCCTTCAAATCCTTGAAATCGAGCAGCAGGCCGGCTTTATCCAGTTCCTTGCCGGCCAGCGTCACCCGTACCTTGTAGTTATGGCCGTGCGGGTTCTCGCACTTGCCTTTGTAATTGCGCAGGTAGTGTCCCGCGGCGAACGAATCTTCGACCGTGACCTCGAACATGAATTCCCTCGGCGGGCGGCATGAATACAAACCAAGCCGCAGCGCGGCGTCCAATCAACTATTCTACCGCGATCGCCGGTATAAGTTACTTTCAGCAGCCCGCCAATTCCAGGGCGGCGCGAGCGTCTCGTGCTCAGTTCCATGACATCATTTGCAACATTGTTCCGGGACATCCTTAGTACCCTCCGCGCAAGCGCAGGGGTGTGAGCCTGGATGTCGTGGAAGCAGGTAGGCGTGGACAAACAACCCATGCCATCTGCGGTGGCCGCTAGCCGGCGGAGAAGCCGTTGCGGCAACTGTGTCAGGAGTTTAGGATTTCCTGGCCCACGGGGGTGAGACCCGAGAATGGCCACGATCACGGGGCGCAGCGTTTCGAGCGGGACGAACTGAACGAACTGCGGTAAGGACCTCAAGAAGCCCAATCATCGCCACTTCAAGCTGTAGCCCAGCGCAGCCAGAATCTGGTTCTCGAACTCATATTCTAGGACAAAGGTAAAGCTATCGCCCTGATCTTCCCAGGAGGCGGCATATTGGGTGACGTCCCGACTGTAAACAGAATACGCGGCGGCGTAACGGACGTTACAGGGTTGCGGGCAGGCGATCATCCCGGTTGGGTTGTCCCGCTCCAGGCCGGTCGCGGCCAGCAGCACGCTGGAAGTAACATCTGGCTTGGCCCCCACCCGGAGTTGGTGAGGCATGATCTTGAGCGCACGCACGTCTCCCGGGCGAATGTCCGCCGGCGCTCCTGAAAGCGACCGCTGCAGGGGATTCAGGTCGACTTGCTGGGCCAGGGTTTCCTGTGCCGCCTTCCATATCGTCCAGAGGTGGGCGTCGGAATGGTGGGTCTGGTTAACAAACCCCACAGGCAGTGAGTCTGGCCGCCCTCCGCATCCCACCAGGATCAGCCCCAGGGCAAGCCTCCACAGACTCCGCCGCATAAACCTCCTGGTTACAGTGATTTGTTTCGTAGCGATTTAGCCGATAGCGATACCAAGTTAGCTATCGGCCACTTGATCCTGTATCTCCAGGTAGGTTGACCTGCCGAATCGTTCCGGAGGGGGGCGCATCTAATTAGTCGTTATAACGAGGATACTATGATCACTGTCCGACGCAGCAACGAGCGTGGCGGAGGCGACTTCGGTTGGCTCAACTCCCACTTCACTTTTTCTTTTGATCAATATCACGACCCGCGCTTCATGGGATTCCGCTCCTTGCGCGTGATTAACGAAGACTGGGTGCAGGGAGGCCACGGTTTCCCCATGCATCCTCATCGCGACATGGAGATCATCACCTACGTGCTAGAGGGTGCCCTGGAGCACAAGGACAGCATGGGGAACGGGTCGATCATTCGCCCGGGCGATGGGCAGCGCATGAGTGCGGGCACCGGGGTGCGGCACAGTGAAGCCAACGCGTCGAAAACCGACGCTGCTCATCTGCTGCAAGTCTGGATACTGCCCGACCGGAGAGGTCACAAACCGGGCTATGAACAGAAGTCGTTCCCGGAAACCGAAAAACGGGGCAAGTTCCGCCTGATCGCCAGCCCGGACGGCAAGGACGGCTCCGTTACCATCCATCAGGACGCCAAGCTGTATGTTTGCCTGGTCGAACCTGGGCAGGAAGTGAAACACGAGCTGGGTGAGGGCCGCTACGCCTGGCTGCAAGTCGCCAAAGGCGCGGTGGAGCTGAACGGCAAGAGTCTCAACCAGGGCGACGGCGGCGCGGTCAGCGATGAGCAGCAGCTGGTCGTGAACGGCTCTGAAGACGCCGAAGTGTTGTTGTTCGATTTGGCGTAATCATTAGCATCGAACCGATCTTGTGTGGGGTGGACACTCTTGTTCCCCGCTTTTGACCTCACTTTTGATTTTAGGATTTGTGGTTGGCCGTTAGGCGGAAAGCGGCAAACAATTCTCCATGAGTCAAGATCCAGATCAAAGGCGGCGGACAGGAGTGTCCGCCCCACACATTGAGCGGCTGTCCAGGTGACCCGAGGTGGTGACCGTGGTGACCGACGGTGGTTGCCCCGTGCCCGCTTGCTGTGCTAACTTCGCCGATCAATTGTTCTGTGCGCTTCCTCTTCCACCACGAAAAGTCTTCTCGCCCTCCGGCAGAGCCCGTACACGCCGCGGTTCCGGAGCTCCGCCAAGCCGAGCTGGCTGCTGCCTATTACGGCGAGCGGCAGGGAGGCGACCACTACGATTTCGTGCGGGTTAGTCCGAGCCGCGTGATATTTGGCTTGTTGGACATAGCCGGGCGCTTTGAAGAAACCCGGCCCATAGTTTCCGCGGCCCAGCATACCTTTCGCACCCGGTCGCCGGAGCTGTTCACGGCTGAGGACGTCAATGAAGCCGATGCCATGGCCGAACTCTGCCTCGAACTCAACCGGGTCATTATGGCCGCCGAGGGCGGAATCCGATCTTGTCCGGCCTTTGCCGGCTGTTACAACGAAGATCTGGGAACGATCTGTTATTTCAACGCCGGTCATACCCCCGGACTGCTCCGCGACGGAATCGGCATCACTGAGCTTGGCGCCACCGGCTTGCCCATGGGACTTTTTTCTCATGCGACTTGTGACGCGTCCCTGGTCGCGTTGCCTCCAGGCGCGGCCCTTCTGCTGGTTTCGCGTGGAGTGCTGGAGGGCAAACGCAAGCGCGAGGAATTCGGGCTCGACCGGGTAAAAAGCGGCCTGCAACAGGCCGCTGGTGAAACCGCCAAAGAGTTGTGCATCACCGCGATCGACGGTGTGCAGCGGTTCATGCGTAAGCCCCCCGTCCACAATGACGTGACCGCCCTGGCTTTGGTTCGGACGACTAATTCCAAAGTGCGGAACGTCGGTAACGGAGAATGACGCGCCATATCGCGCGCCGCTATTTCAATTGTAGGGATAATCTAGGGCGACTAATTGCTACCTTGAGTAGAAACGCGTCCTGATCTTCTTTCGCGTCGGCCTTGCCGTCGGCTCCGGGTTCTCCGGCGCCAACTCATCCGCGGTCACGAAGGTCGGTTCGATGTCGGTGGGAATTCCATCCAGATGGTCGAAGGCCTTTTTCAATACCGGGTGCAGGACGCCCATTTCGTCCAGCAGCTTCTTCGCGCCGGCATAGTCACCTTGCGCTTCGAGCGTGAGCAGATCATGGTCCAGATCACGCACTGCGAGCCTGAATTTTGCTAGATCTAATGCAAAAGTCCCGTCCGCCTGTTGGACGAATGCCCCTTTATCCATGAGGTAACTGAACTGGATTGCCATGCCTTTGCCATGAGCGTCGCTCAACCCAAAGCGTAGGCTGCGGAACATGGAGGCCATGTAAGTTGTGTACAGCTGCCGCTGAGCCGCTTCGTCGGAAGGCAGCACGCGGGACAATTTCATTTCCGCAGCGTGGTCCATCATATACTGCAGCGCGAACAGGCCGGTGATATCGGCCTTGGCCTCCTCGATCGCGCCATAGACTTCCTTCAGTTCATTCCGCACCGTCGTATCCCGCCCGTCCACTTTGATCTGGTGCGGGCCCAGCCCATGCATCAGTTCATGAGCCACGATATGGGTAAAGAACGATTCGAAATTCACGTCCAACCGCGCCGATGGAGAGAGCATCCGCCGGGCAATCGGCAGGAGCACGCTGCGAAACTTGGCCTCCTGAACATTCTTGAGCATGACGCGCTTGCTGCCCTTCTGTTGGACCACGCGCTGGTCATTGGGCAAATTGTAGGCCGCGGTTGCGATTCCGTGATTGCCGTCCCCGGCGGAGAGTATCTCATCGACCACGCGAATCGGCGCGGCTGCTCCCAGTTTGGGGTTGCGATATTGGGGGTCGATCGGGAGATTGTTTTCGATCTCCTGCAGGTGTGTGCTGAAAACCGAAAGCCTTTCGGATTCTTCGTCGTCCCGCAGGTTCACATAGACTTCGAAGGCTGTCTTGTAGCCAAACAGCTCGTCGTTGTAGGTTTCGTAGGGACCAACGGTGATATCGATGGGTGCGTCCAAATTCATCCAAGCGAGATCACTGTCGTAGTAGTCGTTTGAAAGAAACGCATCCGCTCGCAGGTTGAGAAAATCCTTCAATGAGGCATTGTCGGTGAGACTGGCGGCTTCTTTCAGCAGGTTCGCCACCTGGGTTAGCTCATCTTGGTATTCTTCGCCGTAGGGAATGGCGACCAGTTCGCTTTTAGCTTTCGCAGCTGAGCCGCTGTTCTGGCCTGCGACCGCGCGGCGTATCACAGTGAAAAAGCCTGTTGCCAGCTCCTGCTCTTCTTTCGGTACGGATGCAACCCAGGCCTCGAATTCCTGCCTCGTCATGTCTTCAGGGTAGAAATTTGCGCCCTTGGGCTTCTCTGCGGGTACGCCTGGGAGAAAGGCCTTGAAGTCGTCCAGCACGGACCAGGGACCCTTGTTGATCCAGAAATACCGCAGGCGAGCTTTGCCAAGTGGTGATGCGTCCCGTTGTAGCCGGGCGTAGAGAGCTGAATCGCCGCTCCAGTATTGCATCAGGAAAACATGGTTCATGATGCGCCCAGCTTCGATCAGTTTTACCAGCGCCTGGTGGTCCGCGGCGGAGAGCTTGGAGGTATCCACCCGCAGCGGCGTAGGCGCAAAGCGAGCCGTCATCTGCTGCAACTGGACGAGTCCTGGCGCTGAAATATTTTTGCTGGTTCTTGTCTTCTGTGCCCTGGCTGAAATATTGGCGAGTCCGAAAACAACCATGGACGCAACCACAAGTACGAGAAACTTCATTCATTTCTCCTGGGGCTTAGAACGACGGCTAAGCAAAGCCGATCATAAAGCATCGGACTATTTGTGGTTCCTCCATAGCGGGGTCGTGATAGCCAATCGTGATACTGTGCAAGCGCTCAGCTAAATCGCTGCACGTGATCATAACCGGCGTTGAGCTCGCGCGCTGACACCAGATTGCTCTCGCCTCTGTAATCGCGGAACGCCACTCTGTGCCTCTAAAACCGTGCTTTGTGGGCCCCTAGTAGCTGTTTTTTGCACCGCAATTATTTATCCTTAGCGTGCTTCGCTCATCCTGGCGGAACGAGCAGTGGCCGCAGTCCGCTTCGAGAGGTACAATTTAGCCAGGCAGTACAGTTTGCAATCTGGTGAAGCCAGCTTGCCGCCGGCCGGAATACTATGAGAAAACTGCTCTCCTGGCTGTTGCTGATTTGCTTTGCCGCCTTGCCGCCGGTTTTGTCCGCCGACACCGTGGTCGAGGAGATTATAGCCCGCATCAATAATCAGATTATTACCCGCACCGAGTACCTGCGCAGCAAAGAGCAGTTAAAACAGGAAGCGCAACAGCAGGATCCGGCCAACGCCGAGAAGATCGTCGCCGAAAGGGACAAAGATGTTTTGCGGGACCTGATCGACCAGCAGTTGCTGCTCGAAAAGGGCAAGGATCTGGGCATTACCGCGGACACCGAAGTGATCAAGCGGCTCGACGAAATGCGCAAAGAAATGAAGCTGGAATCGATGGAGGACCTGGAAAAGGCCGCCGCGGGGCAGGGCATTTCGTTTGAGGATTTCAAGCAGAACCTGAAGAACCAGATCATTACGCAGCAAGTGATCTCCAAGGAAGTCGGCTCCCGGATGTCCATCTCCAAGGAGGAATTGCAACAGTTCTACGACGAGCACAAGAGCCAGATGGAACAGCCGGAACAAATCCGGTTGAGTGAACTCCTGGTTTCTACGGAAAAAAAAGCCAAGGACAAGGACAAAGACCCTTCCGCTGACGAATCGGCACAGCTTGCGGCCGCGCAGGCCAAGGCTGACGAGCTGCTGGCCCAGATTCGCAAAGGAGCGGCTTTCGACGAAATTGCTAAGAAAAACTCGGACGGACCTACCGCCGCTCAGGGGGGCGATCTGGGTTACTTCAAGCGCGGCGCGCTGGCCAAGGAACTCGAGGACAAAACGTTTGCCATGAAGCCGGGCGATCTTTCCGATGTCATCCGGACCAAGCAGGGATTTGTGATCCTCAAGGTTGCGGAACATCAAATGGCCGGCGTACCTCCACTCAGCCAGATTGAGCCTAAGGTTCAGGACGCGATCTACATGCAGAAGCTCCAGCCCGCGCTGCGCGCCTACTTGCAGAGGCTGCGCGAAGACGCCTTTATCGACATCCCCAAACCCGGCTATGTGGATACGGGCGCCAGTCCGAACCAGACCAAACCCGTCGAAACCACCGCCAAGGACGCCGGCGCCAAAGAACTTAAGAAAAAGAAGAAAAAGCTGGGCATTTTCTAGTCTAAGCTAGCCCCATGGAGCGCAGATCGCGGGCGCATATGACGGGCAGTGAGCCATGAAGGAATTCTTCATTTCCGACTGCGTCACGTACGAGAACAAGGTCGTCACCTCCAGTTTCGTTGTCGTTTCGAAACAGGTCAAACCCAAGAAAAGTGGCGAGCCTTATCTGGCGTTAACCCTGGGTGATCGCAGCGGGCACGTCGAAGGCAAGATGTGGGACAACGTCGAGGATGCGATCGACGCCTTTGGCCAGGATGACTTCATCAAGGTCAAGGGGTTGATCAATAAGTACAAGAACCGATTCCAGCTCACCATCCACAAGCTTCGCCGCATGGGAGAATCCGAAGTCGATTTCTCCGATTACCTGCCTAAGACAACTAAAGACATCGGCGAGATGTGGCGGACCCTGGCGGGCTTTGTGGCTACTTTTAGGGATCCCCATCTCAAGGCACTGGTTGAGGCCTTCATGGCCGATCCGGAAATTGCAGAAGCTTACCGCAATGCGCCGGCCGCCAAGACTCTGCATCACGCTTTCATCGGAGGTCTGCTGGAGCACGTAGTGTCGTTGTTTAATTCCTGCGACCTGATGTGCCGCAACTATCCGCAAATTAATCGCGACCTCCTGCTTACCGGCGCTTTCTTGCACGATATCGGCAAGATCCACGAGCTCACATTCAATCGCTCCTTTTCTTACACGACACGGGGCCAGTTGCTCGGGCACATGATCATCGAACTGGAAATGCTGCAGGCCAAGCTCACGCAAGTGCCAGGCTTCCCGGATTCGTTGAAGACGCTGGTTGAGCACCTCATCATCAGCCATCATGGCCAGTATGATTTCGGTTCGCCCAAACTGCCCATGTTTCCGGAAGCGCTCCTGCTGCACTATCTTGACGATCTCGATTCCAAGATGGAAGCCATGCGGGCGCAGTTCGAGCGCGGATCGGGGTCGGATGGAGCATGGACCGCCTACAATCCATCGCTGGGCCGTCCCCTGTTGAACACCGCGAAGTTTTTGGCGGAGAAGGCCTCGGAAGAGGAGAAGGGCTCAGAGGAAGAAGAAGAGGAACAGAATCTCACGGTCGAACCAGAGGGTGCCGTTCCCGGCGAAGAGGTTGCCTCCGAGAGTGAAGTCACACCCGTGCTGACCGGTCTCGAGCCTGCGGAAAAAGAAAACAGCAGCTCATCCATGACATCCGCGGCCCATGAGGATAAAATCTAGGCGATTCTGTTGTGGAGCCCCAGACCGAGTCCTGTTCATGGCGGTCGCGAACACTTTAGCTTTTTGATAAACCATCCCGACACGGAGGGAATCATGCCAACCCGTCTGCTAGCACTCACCCTGGGCCTCTATCTCTGTTTGGTTGCGCTTGGCTGCAAGAGCAAGCCGGCTGATTCCACAGCTTCGAATTCAAGTGACAGCACCGCCTCGTCCACTCCAAATGGCGGTACGCCTAGCTCCGGTTCCGGTAGTAGTGCTAACTCTGGCTCGGCGATGTCGAATATGAAGTCCGAGGCCAAGCCTGAAGCCCCGAAAACTTTGATTGTTCCGGCCGGCACGGTGCTGACCGTCCGTCTGGGCCAGGCTGTAGGCTCCAAGATCAGCTCGCCTGGGGAAACTTTCACGGCCAGTGTGGCCAGCCCGGTTGCGGTCGATGGCAAGACGGTGATCCCCGCAGGGGCAACTGCCACCGGGAACGTAGTCGACGCAAAACCACTAGGCCGCTTCAAGGGTGGAGCCTCGCTGCAATTGCGCTTGACTTCAATCACCGTGAATGGCGCTGATCAAGCTATCTCGACGTCTTCCGTCGTCCGCACTGAAAAAGGCAAGGGGAAACGCACCGCCGTCTTGGCGGGCGGCGGTGCCGGCCTAGGAGCGCTGATCGGCGGTCTGGCCGGCGGCGGCAAAGGCGCTGCCATCGGCGCCCTCGCGGGCGCGGGCGCAGGCACGGGTGGCGCGGCGTTCACTGGCAACAAGGATATCGTTCTACCGGCGGAGTCCGCGCTCAGCTTCAAGTTGGAGCAACCGCTGCAGGTGAAGTAAGTCTTCAGTCGTCGGTTGTCAGTCTTCAGCCAACCGGGTACAAGAACGCAGCCCACGGCGAAAGCTGTGGGTTAGCTTTTTTTTGCAGCGGAGAGAAAGGATCGACTGAACGTGATGACTGACAGCTGAAAGCTCGCATGTTGAACTTCACTCAATTTCAGGTTCTAAGCTTCGATTGCTACGGCACCCTCATCGACTGGGAGACGGGAATCTTTTCAGCACTGGGCTCCATTCTCGCCGCGCACGGCAAAAGCATCGCTGACGCCGAACTTTTGAAGGTGTACTCCGAACTGGAATCCGAAGCCGAGCAGGGAGAATTCTGTTCGTACCGCGAAGTTCTCGGGTCGGTCGTGCGTGGGTTTGGCGAGCGCCTCGGATTCAAGCCGACTGAGGCTCAGGTACGTTCGCTGCCCGACTCCCTAGCCAGTTGGCTGCCTTTCCCCGATACCGTGGCGGCGCTGCAAAAGCTCAAGGCGCGTTATCAACTCGCCGTCATCTCCAATGTGGATGACGACCTTTTCGCCGCTACGGCGCGCCGCCTTGAGGTAGCTTTCGATCACGTGATCACCGCCCAACAGGCCCGCGCCTACAAACCTTCGCTGCTGATTTTCAACCTGGCACAGCAACGAATCGGCGTGGCCCCAGCGCGGTGGCTGCACGCCGCCCAAAGCGTCTACCACGACGTAATACCGGCGAGATCAATGGGAATCGCCACGGTGTGGGTGAACCGCCCGTCCCCCCGTCCCGGCGTGGGCGCGGCCAAAGCCGCATCAGGACAGCCGGATCTCGAAGTGCCTGACCTGAAGACCTTGGCGCGAACGATCGAATCTCAAAACTGAGACCCGGGAACCGAAAACGGCAAACTGGTTTTCCAGTGCCCACCCCGGTATTAAACTGGTAGCAGTTACCAATCTGCACTTTTCTAAGCAACCTACAATCGGAGAGCACAATGGCAACAACCACGGCTCGAGACAACCCCCTTTCTTACCTCACCGATCAACTCGACGATTTCAAGGCCAAGGGCACACATTTCCGTCTGCGCATCCTCGACGACGAGCAAGCCCCGGTCTGTACTTTCGACGGCAAGCGGGTCATCAACCTTGCCTCCAATAATTACCTCGGCCTGACCACGCATCCCAAACTGCGCGAGGCGGCCCTTGAAGCCACACGCAAGTATGGAGTCGGGTCGGGCGCGGTGCGCACCATCGCCGGCACCATGAAAATCCACATGGAACTGGAAGAGAAGATCGCGCGCTTCAAGAATGTCGAGGCTTGCGTGGTCTTCCAGTCGGGATTTGCGGCTAATGCGGGCACGGTGTCCGCGGTGCTCGGCAAAGAAGACTTCATCATCTCCGATCAGCTGAACCACGCCTCGATTATTGACGGAGCGCGCCTGTCACGCGCCAAAATTTTCGTCTTCGAGCACAAGAATATCGCCCAGGCTGAAGAGCGGCTGGCGAGCGTGAAAGACCAGCCCGGCAAAAAGCTGCTGATCAGCGACGGCGTCTTCTCCATGGACGGCGACATCGGTCCACTGCCCGGCTTGTGTGACCTGGCGGAAAAGTATGGCGCGATCATGATGGTGGACGACGCGCACGCCTCCGGCGTCTTGGGAAGCAACGGCCGCGGCACCATCGATCATTTCAAGATGCACGGCCGCGTGGATATCCAGGTGGGGACATTGTCGAAAGCGATCGGCGCGCTCGGTGGATATGTCTGCGGAACCCGTGATCTGATTGATTTTCTATATCATCGCGCCCGGCCATTCTTGTTCTCGACTTCGCATCCGCCCTCGGTGGCGGCAACCTGTATCGCGGCTTTCGATGTGCTCGAAAGCGAACCGGAGCGCATCGAGAAACTCTGGAAGAACACACGCTTCTGGAAAAAAGAACTCGGCCTGCTCGGCTTCGACATCGGAGGCAAGACCACGCCCACCAGTGAAACACCGATTACTCCCATCATCATCGGGGACGGCAAACTCACCATGGATTTCTCGCGCGAGCTGTTCAAGGAAGGCGTAATGGGAACGGGTATTGCGTTTCCGACAGTGCCAGAAGGCAAAGCGCGCATCCGGACGATCATGACGGCGACACACGCGGAAGAAGAATTGCAGCAGGCGCTGGAGGTGCTGAAGCGCGTAGGCAGGAGAATGGGCATCGTGAACTAGAGCACTTCCCCTTCGATCAGAAGCTAGCGCGCGATCGCGGCCAGCTCTCGGCGAATGACCGCTTTGTGGGTTTGGAGAATCTGGCTTTAGCCTCGATTCCCAGCCGCCCGGCGTAGTAGAGCAACTTGCCTACGCTCTTGTTCGCGATTTTCCCATTGAGCAGTTCGCCTGACACGCGGCTGCGGTCCCCCAGGATCACCTGCAATTGCGAATACTTGCGCGCGTACTTCAAGATTGCCTGCTACCGATCAGCCTTAAACTTCAGGGCTTGTTGCAAAAGACGAAACTGAAATCCTAGCTTCCCAGTTATAAATGGATTTGCTAAAAAGCAGTTATCATCGGACTCGTTCCTCAACCCGGTTTGCCTAGTTGTGAATGCCATCAAACCGGGGAACATGCTGCAAGCAAAGACCTTATTAATGGTCGGAATGTTCCCCCTTTTGAACCTGGCGATTTGTCTGGAGCCTACTCGACCCGGTACACAATCTTCCCCCTGACAATTGTTGCCACTACTTTCCCGGTGAGCTGCGATCCATCGAATGGAGTGTTGCGCGACCTGGAGTGGGACTTCGCGGCATCAAACGTCCAACGCTTCTTGGGATCGAAGATGGTGACATCGGCGTGGCTGCCGCGGACAAGCGTTCCTCGACCTCTGAGGGTGAACACACGCGCCGGGCCGGCGGTGAAGAGTTCGACAATGCGGCTGAGCGAAATTTTCTGGTTGCGATGCAGGTGATCAACTGCGAGGCCGAGCGCGGTTTCCAATCCGGTGATCCCGAACGCGGCGCGCTCAAACTCGATGATCTTCTCATGGGGCGCGTGGGGGGCGTGGTCGGTGGCAATCGCATCGATAGTTCCATCGGCCAGCGCCGCCAGGACGGCCTCTCGATCCAAGGCCGAGCGTAGCGGGGGATTCATTTTGAAGTTGGTATCGTACTCGCCGACGTCGGCGTCAGTGAGGGCGAAGTGATGTGGAGTGACTTCGCAGGTCACGTGGGACTTGCTGCGTTTGCCGCGGCGGACCGCCTTCAGCGCGTCGGCGGTTGAGATATGGGCAACGTGCAGGCGGGCGCCGGTGAACTGCTGCGCCAGTTGCACATCACGTTCCACGATGGAGGACTCGGCCGCCGCCTTCATGCCGCGCAGGCCCAGGCGAAACGAGGTCGGGCCGTCGTTCATGGAGCAGCGGTCGGTCATGCGCGTATCTTCCGCATGCTGAATCACGGGAAGATTGATCTCGGAAGACAGCCGCAGCGTGTCGCGCATCACCGTGTCGTTGAGAATGGGCTTGCCATCGTCGGTGACGGCCACTGCTCCAGCACGTTGCAGGCCGCGGAAGTCCGTGAGCACGGCTCCCTTGCTGGCGTGGGTCGCGGCAGCGATGGGGAAGACGTTGACTACGGCGCCGCGCTCGGGACGCTGGATCCACGTTACCCATTCTGGTGAGTCGAGGACCGGCTGTGTGTTGGGCATGCAGCAGACGGAGGTGAATCCTCCGGCAGCCGCGGCGGCGGTACCGGTAGCGATGGTTTCCTTGTAGCCCTGGCCGGGTTCACGCAGGTGGACGTGAAGGTCAATGAAGCCGGGGGCGACGATCAGGCCACGCGCATCGAATTTCTCATGCGCGGTGCCGCGGGTCTTGCCGGGCGGCACAACCTCGGCCACCTGCCCATCGCGAAGCAGGACGTCCATGAGCGCATCGATCCTGGCCGCAGGGTCGATGAGGCGCCCGCCTTTGATCAGCAAGCTGTTACTTTCTCTCTTTGAGTTCAAATCGCCTTCCCCGGCAAAGATCTTTTACCACGGAGCCAGGGAGCCACGGAGAAATACAAATCACTTGGGGCAAAGAGTAAGGAATTTCTCCGTGCCTCCGTAGCGAGACTAGCTTCATCCCGCACGCCCCCGCGCCTTAGCCAGAATTGCCATGCGCACCGGAACTCCATTGCGGACTTCTTCGACAATCGCCGACTGAGGGCAATCCGCTACTTCCCAGGTTAGCTCCAGTCCGCGGATGATGGGGCCCGGATGCATGAGCATGGCGTCCTTTTTGGCCAGCTTCAGCCGCGGCATGGTCATCTGATACCTGGCAATGTAATCCTGCAAGCTGATCCTGGTTCCGGCCAGTCGCTCCTTCTGTACCCGCAGGGTCATGATCACGTCGGCGCCGTGGACGGCGTCTTCCACGGTACGCGTGATGTGCAGTCCTGGCGCGAGACTTGTAGCCGTTTCCGGCAAAAACTCTGGCGGACCGCAGAGCGTGATGCGCGCGCCAAACTTGCTGAGCAGGTGAATCGCGGAACGCGCCACGCGGCTGTGATAGATGTCGCCGACGATGGCCACCTGCAATCCCTTCAGCGTCTTCTTGTGGCGCAGGATGGTGTAGGCATCAAGCAATGCCTGAGTGGGATGCTCGTGCATTCCGTCACCGGCGTTGATCACGGGAATATCTAGATATTTCGCCATCAGCGCCGCCGCGCCCGCCTGGGGATGGCGGATTACGATCACGTCCGCGCCCACCGCGCGCAGAGTGTAGCCGGTGTCCAGCAGTGACTCGCCTTTTTCGATGCTGGAACCGCTGGAGAGAACCAGCGTGGTCATCGCGCCCATCGATTTAGCCGCGACTTCGAAGGAACTGCGGGTGCGCGTGGAGGCTTCGTAAAATAGCAGCAGCACCCGCTTGCCCCGCAGCAAAGGACGGGGCTTCTGCGGATTCATATGCCGGGCCAGCTTGAGCAGAGCCAGAATTTCCTCTGCCCCGAGATGTTCAATTCCCAGCAGGGAGCCGCGCGCAGCTTGGTTCATGGTTTGCCAGGGCTAGCAGGGACCAGACGTCCGTGCCACGATTCGATCTTTGCTTGGTCTTGCTCCGGTCAGTCTTGCCGTTCGACCAGCAGAACCTTCTCCGCGTTATCCACTTCCCGCAGCTTTACCTCGATAATTTCCCGGTCCGTAGTCTGCACCTTGCGTCCGATGAAAGCGGCCTCGATCGGCAACTCGCGGTGTCCTCTGTCGATCAGGACGCAGAGCTGTACCTGTTTCGGACGCCCCTCGCGAAACAGGGCATCCAGGGCAGCACGAATGGTACGGCCGGTGTAGAGAACGTCATCCACCAGAATGATGTTTTTGCCAGTAATCGGAAAGCCAATCTCGGTCTTCTGCACCACCGGCTTGGGCCCCAGAGTGGAGAGGTCGTCGCGATACAGAGTGATGTCCAGCGTGCCGACGGGGACGGGAGTCTTCTCGATGCGCGCGATCATCTCTCCCAGACGTTGGGCCAGGGGCACACCGCGCCGCCGGATGCCCACCAGTCCGAGGTCGGCAGCTCCATTGTTTTTTTCGACAATCTCGTGGACCAGACGTACCAGGGTGCGCTCAATCTCAGAAGCGGACATCAGTTGCGACTTCTCGCGCAGGCTGGAGAGACGGGGAGAGGGTTTCGAAGTCATAAACGCTGCATCATAACCGGGCAACGGGATGCGGGGCAAGGTAACAACGGGCGAGGGATGCCTGAGCCTTGTGGAATGAGGAGGATTCAGCTGTTTAGGACGGCTCCCGGGAGGGGTAATCCCGCTGGGGGAGGTACCGGCGGGACGCCCGCGCCTAGATCGAACTTGCCTGGTCCAGGTTGCACGTGGTGGGCAGGAAGTCTATAGTCACCGTTTCGGAGCCTCCATGAAACATCTCCTGAACTGGGCGTTAAGCGCTCTGGCGGTCTGGATTGTTGCCCGGCTGGTGCCAGGGTTTCACGTCAACGGGCCGTTGGCGGCATTGATTGCCGCGCTGGTGATTGGCTTCGTCAATGCCACGCTGGGAGTCTTCCTTAAGATCGTTACCTTCCCTCTGGTTCTGCTTACGCTCGGGCTGTTCTGGCTGGTGATCAATGCCGCCATGATCGAGCTCGCCTCGGCCATTGTGCCTGGCTTCCACGTGGACACGTTTGGCTCAGCCTTTGTTGGAGCCATCGTTCTCGCTCTGGTCAACATGTTTTTCCGCTGGCTGGCGGGAGCGGGAAGTGCGCGCGGCTAGGTTTAGGGTGAGAGCGCGGCCCCACTAAAATGCCCCTCACACTCTTGGCTTGGCGTGGAGCGGGGGCCGTGCTTGCCCGGAGCGACGCCGAAGGGATGCCCTCGCGACAGCCTGCGGAACGCCGGCGCTACTCATCGCAAGCGACCCGGAATCCGTAATCGGCGTAGTGGAATTCCGGAGGGATGCTGGAACGGGCGGCGCAGCGGCTTACTTTGATGTGATGACGCCAGGAGCCTCCGCGGGAAGCGCGCCGGCTGCCTTGCTCCGGGCCTAGCGGGTTCCGTTCCGGTGAGGCCGCGTAGTAGTCGGCCTGGTACCAATCGCTGCACCACTCATGTACGTTTTCGCAGATGTCATACAGGCCAAAGGCATTGGGCGGGTGCTGCGCCACTGGCTCCGGGCCTTTCGTCCAACGCTTTTCGTAATCGGGCAAGAATTGCGGTGGGGCGTCGCCCCAGGGATAGAGTTTGCTCTCCACCCCGCTACGAGCCGCCCGTTCCCACTCGGCCTCTGTGGGCAAACGAAAATGCCGGCCAGAACTGCTGCCGAGCCAATCACAAAAACTCGCAGCCTGATGCCACGAGACTCCGACCACCGGTTGTTCCATATGATTGAAATTCGGGTCCTGCCAGAACGGCGGGGCCGCGGCTTGGGTGGCGCGAAGAAATTGGGAATAATCGGAATTTGTTACCTGGCGGTCGGCCAGCAAGAAGGCATCCACCCATACGCGATGAACCGGCCGCTCGTTATCTTGTCCGGAATCCGAACCCATCCAGAACCAGCCCTCAGGAATGCGCACAAGTTCGATTTCCAACGATGCGCCTCCCGCCTATCCGTCAACTGTCGGCAGATTCCAATGCTGCCAGACGCTGACCAGACGCAAGCCGAAACAGAGAACCCCGCCCACGATGGCGGCCACTGCGGGAGGTAATCCTAGGCTTCGACCCAGGATCATTCCCGCTGACCCCGCCATGGCCGCGGTTGCATAGACATCGGTGCGTAGGACCACCGGAACCTGGGCCAGCAGGATGTCACGGACCGTGCCTCCACCAACCCCGGTGATCGTCCCCAGTAATATGGCGAGGAAGGGATGCATTTTGTAGAGCAGCGCCTTTTCGGTCCCGGCAACGGCGAACAACGCCAGTCCGGCGGCATCGAGAACGACAATCACCGCACTGGGAATCCCCTGCACGAAACGATGCAGAAAGAAAACTATGGCTGCGCCCGTGAAGGCCATAGCCGAGTAGCGCCAGTCGCGCAATGAATTGGGTGGAACGGCGCCGATCAGCAGGTCGCGAATGATTCCTCCGGCCAACGCTGTGGCAAACGCCAGCACCATAAGACCCAGAAAATCGAGATGGCCCGCGATGGCCGCAGTGGCACCCTCGATGCCGAAGAGCAGGGTCCCGGCCAAATCGACTGCGAATAACAGTTTTCCGGAGTCGTACTTCATAGCCTCTTTCCCGTCCGTTCGAAGGAAATGAGGAGAGCTCGGCGGAAAGGAACACGAATTCTATCAGTCGGCGCTGGGACCTCGCGGCTACCCCGGAGAAATATTATAGATACACTCTCTTCACGGCTAAGAATGACCAGTAGATGAAATCGGAGACAAATTCGTCAACCCTGGCCGCTATGCTTCATCAGCGTTGCCCCCGCTGCCGCCGGGGAAGCATCTTCCGCTACTCCATCTTCCGAGGCTTCCCCAGGATGTGTGAGCGCTGTTCCGTTTGCGACCTCAAGTTTCAGCGTGAAGAAGGCTATTTCCTCGGCGCCATGTACATTAGCTTCGGCCTGGCCCTCGTGATCATTGCACTGATCGCGGTACTCCTGTGGGCCATCACAGGGTGGTGGATCACCAGAGTCATGATCTGGGCGGTGGTGCTGTTCCTGCCACTGGCGCCGGCAATTTCACTATTGGCTCGTGTTCTCTGGATCTATCTGGATCAGGCCTTCGACCCTGAGCCGCCAAGTAGATCGTCTCTGAGCTAATGGGATTCTGCCGGTTGGCTATTGGCCTCAGGGCAGTCTTGCTGGTTTCCATTCATGGTTCACAGTAATCACTTTGAAGGCATACTTGCCCGGGTCCGGCACATAGTTGGAGGGCGGAGTGGGCATGATCGCGTCCCTCCATACAGTGCCCGGCCGCAATCATGAATCCGTTGGAGTTGCTGCACACGTCTGAACTCTGCTGGATCGAATCGCGCACCGCACAACGGGAGTAAGGATTTTCCTGTATTTGCTCAGAACTACTGCTGGCTGCGGACCAGAGTTCGCTTGCCCTCGAGAGAGGCTCTCAAACCGAGGGCATGCAGCGGCAGTTCCAGAACAGCAAGAAGGCAGATACGGCATTGCCGGTGGTACTCCAAGTTGCCAGGGATATTGAGAAAATCAAGAGCGACGTTGCCTTGGATCAGCGGTTGATTCGCCATGGGCTAAGATCCATACGGAACCGGACGCACTTTCGCAAGGCTTCAACTCTCCATCCAACTAAGCGAAGAGGGCAGTTTGCGCAGTCGCACGGAAATCATCGGACTTCAGCCAGTTGCGTGCGCAGTTTATGGGTGGCGCGAAACAGGGTGTTCTTGATCGTGCCTTCCGTCGTATTCAGCATTCCGGCAACCGTCCGCAGCCTCATGCCGTGATAATGCTTCAGTTCGAAGACCATCCGTTCCCGGGGCGAGAGCCGACTGAGCGCGCTGACGATGCATTGCCGCAGCTCACGTCCGGCGAAGCTGCGCTCTGGACTCGCTCCCGGCCGGCGATCGGGCATCCGGTCGAGCACATCTTCCGGCTCACCTTCGGGAGACGCCGTCGAAGTCATATCCCGGCCCCGTGAGCGCTTCTTGCGCAAATGATCCAGACAGAGATTGGTGACGATGCGATAAATCCAGGTGTAAAAAGAGCATTCGAACCGGAACCGCGCGAGATTGATGTACGCCCGGAGAAACGCTTCCTGATAAATGTCTTGACCGTCCTCCTGCGAGCCGGTGAGGTGAACGGCCAAGCGAAGCACCGCGCGATCGTAGTGCCGCACCAGTTCTTCGAAGGCCGCCGAGTTTCCCTGTTGAGCCTCGCGGATCAGGGCGGAATCGTCCACCCGGACCGGCGCCCCCACGGCCGCAGGTTTCACAGAAGCCAGTACCGGACGGTTCAGGTACGGCGTCTCCCGAATTTTGCTGGTCTCCGGCATATTCATCTCCGCTTACACATTTACCCGACGAACTTGTAGCCCGTGCCATGCACGGTGAGAATGAAGCGAGGCTCTTCCGGTTTCGGTTCGACTTTCTGCCGCAGGCGGACAATGTGCGCATCCACCGTGCGAGTCGTGGGAAAGCGGTCATAACCCCACACCTCTTCGAGCAGACGATCGCGACTCAGCGCTTCGCCGGGATGGCACAGAAAATATTTGAGCAGCTCGAATTCCTTGGAGGAAAAATCAAGCGCCTTGCCGCCACGCGAAACCTGGCAACTCTTCACATTCACCTCGACCTCGCCAAATGAATAGCTTTCCTTTTCCTTGGGAGCAGTCTTGGCGCGGCGCAGAACGGCTTTCACCCGGGCCAGCAGCTCGCGAATGGAAAACGGCTTGGTGACATAGTCATCCGCGCCGAGTTCCAGGCCAACCACTTTGTCCACCTCCTGGCCCCGTGCCGTGAGCATGATGATCGGAACTGAAGGCCGCTTGGCTTTTAGCTGCTTGCAGACGTCGAGACCGCTCATACGGGGCATCATGACGTCGAGGATGACGAGATCGGGAGCCTCGCTCAGAGCGCGTTCCAGGCCGGCCACCCCGTCGGGAGCCGTGATGACGTCATATCCTTCGAACTCAAAGTTGTCGCGCAAACCCGCCACCATGTTGGGCTCGTCTTCGACAATCAGGATTCTGGTCATGTCGCAGTCCTTGCCGCTGTTACCGCCGAGCTTTGCTCGGCTGGAAAAGCAGACTTTCCCTTCGTGGTTCTTGCTAGGCTGACGCCCCTGTCCCGCTGTCCCCCACGGGCTTCACGGGCAGCGCGATGGTAAATTTGCTGCCTTGCCCCGGCGTGCTGTCCACGGAAACCTCGCCGCCGTGGGCCTGCACAATATGACGCACTAAGGAGAGGCCCAAGCCGCTTCCCTTGGTGTTGTGAACCAGCGGATCGCCCACCCGGTAGAATTTCTCGAAAATCTTTTGATGCTCCTGATGGGGGATTCCAATACCCTGGTCCACGACTTCCAGCTTCACAGACCCATTGTCGCGATAGAGATTTACGCCGATAAATTTTCTGTCTTGCGAGTATTTGAGAGCGTTGTTGACCAGGTTCAGCAGGGAGCGGGCCATGGCCTCGCGATCCACCCGCATCGGCGGCACTTCGTCAATCTTCTCTTCAAACTGAAAACCGCTCTGTTCCAGTTGGTAGCGATAAGAGTCGAGCGTGTTGTGCACGAGTTCGCACATGTCGGTCTCGCGGAAGTCGTATTCCTTGCGGCCGGCCTCGATGCGGGAGAAATCGAGGATGTTGTTGATGAGTGCGGTCAAGCGTTCGCTCTCCTTGCGGATGATGCGGTAGTACTCCTGATATTTTTCCGGACTAGTGAGCCGGCCCAGTTCGAGCGTCTCAGCATACAGACGGATGAGGGAAAGCGGTGTGCGCAGTTCATGGGAAACGTTGGAGACAAAATCAGACTTTAGCCGGGCCAGCGCCATTTCCTTGGTGACGTTGCGATAGGTCAAAGCAATTCCGCCGGCTAGCACCAAAGAGAGCGCGGCCAGAGACAGAAAACTGATACGCGCGAAACGCTGGCCGATGGCGGCGAGAGTCGTGCCCTTCAGCTTGATGGCCAGCGTCAGTCCCTGGAAAGCGCCCTCCAGGTTCCGCTCCACTTCAGGCATGCCGCCATCCCATCCACTGGATTGGGCGAACGCTGCCGAGTCGTATTTGCCGCGCAACATCATGACCGCATGATTCTTGTCGGTCTGAGCGTCGTTCACATTGCGATTGATGACGTCGTCCAGCATCTCGGGGAAAAACTTGTCCCGCAAATACTCGGCGTCGAAAGCCACGCCTGCGATCGCGAGCGATCCCTTCTTTTCGTCGCTTACGAGAAACAGCGCGGTGGATTGATAAGCGCGTTTGTCGCCACGCGGCACCCATTCCGCTTCAAAGATGTAAGGTGATCCTTTCTTCTGGTTGTGCGCCAGCTTCTCGGACATAGAGCTGAAGTCCATCTTCAGCCAGCCATCGAACATCTTGCTCAGGTAGTCGGCTTCATGGCGGAACCCGTCATCGCTTTGCAACCGTCCGGACTGAGAGCGAAATACCATGCCGCCGTTCGGCGAGTACACGAAGGCGTGGGCGGCGTAGGGATGCGCGGCCAGAAGCCTGTCCAGAGTCTCAGAACATGCTTCACTGGGCGTCGGGAACTCGGTGCGCACGTCGTCCACCAGTTCGTTGGCCTTGTGATTGATCTGCTTTTCCGAGATGACAAGTACCTGGCTGAAGTCGCGCTGGATGGCGGCTTCCACAGCGCGGTCGCGCTGAATGTGCAGTACATGCCAGGCGCTCAGGATGACCAGGGCCGCGGCGGGCAGGATTACGGCCAGCTCCAGGGTCAGAAGCAGCCGAGTTCGCTCGTTCCGCGGTTTCGTTTTCATCCTGAATTCCTGATTGCGGGCCTGATTCAAATCAAGCTTCGCATCGGCCCGCAACCAACATAGTCAGATGGGACAGGGCAGGTGTCAATTAGCGGTAAAAATACGTAAAAAGTTGTGAACTGGGTGGCCAGGAAGGTACAACCGGCGTGATTTTCGCCGAAAGCTGTTGCTGTTCTCTGCCGGGAATCCAATCACAGAGAAACGCAAAGAATCAGCTTTCAAGCCCGCACGCTATGGCAGTTTGAAATCGACTGTGACTAGCGTCTGAGCCTCGACGGCGCGACCGTTGATCAGGTAGGGCTGGTATCGCCATTGCCGGACAGCACGAAACGCAGCCTGCCCAAGGAGCAGAGAACCGCGAATGAGTTTAAGGTCCTGAATTGTGCCGTCCCGGGCGATAAATGCCTGTAAGACGACCGATCCCTGCAATCTTGCCCGAACCGCCTTTTCGGGATAGCTGGGCAGAACTTTCTGCAGCAGTAACCGGCGCGAGAGACCCTCGGACAGCTCCACCGGCTCGAGAGCGGCGAGAAGCGATGGGGTGATGCGGGCGGCCACGCTGCGCATGGTCGCGCTCTGAACTGGCATCTTCATGCTATCGGGAATGCGAACAGCGGCGCTAGCGGGGGACTGTTGCGCGTTCGCCGGCTGAGTTTCGACATGAAGCGGTTGAGCCTGTTCAGGCGCCGGAGTTACTGCGCCGCTTAGAGACGGGTCTCTCACCGGGATTACCCGTATGCGCGAGACGCCCCGGGCGGAAGGCGCGGGGTCCGGCTTATCATTTTCAGCCATCTGAACCACTGACGTCGCCTTATGCTCATTCGAGCCGTGGAGCCACGCCTGGGTACGGCCAAGCGCTTGCCCCCAGATCTGGACCACTGCGGTCGTGGAACCGTGGCTGTAGAGTGGTTCGCTGAATACATACCCCACCGAAAGGAAAGCTATGGCAAACGCAACGCTTGGCAGCAGTTTGCTCGGGTTCTGTCGCCGAATGCGGCTGGCCGACGAGAAGCTTGGCTCGCCTTGGAATAGCGTCCGCACCCGGGATCGATACAGCAGATCCTCGTCAAAAATCGATTCGGCGGCCACTACCGGCGAATCGGCTTCAGGTCGGCGCGGGGGAGGTGGCGAGGGCCAGGTACGGAGAGGGCGGGGCGATTGCGAGACCATGCTCCCTGCCTTCGGAAGCGGCCTGGGCTCCGTATTGCTTGCGATTGTTTTTTGCGCTTCTGGAAAGCCAAGTCTTGGCAGCCACGTCTTCATGTGAGCCAGAAACGGATCGCTGGTGAGCAGGGCATACTTGACTTCATCCGAATCGATCGGCCGGCGCAGAACCAGATCAGCCCCGGCTTCATGAGCAGCCTCGGCGGAGTCCGGATCGGCAATGGCAATGGTGAACGCCGCATGGTTGGCCTTCAGTTCTCGCGATGTCTTCAACAGGAAGGCGGCTTCCAGCCCTTCGTTCCAATCCGAAACGATGATGTCGAAGGCCCGGCTGGTGATCTTTTCCACAGCACTGAAAATCTCTGGGCAACACTCAATCGCAAATTCCAGCTCGGTGAGAGCCTGGCTCAGAGAATGCGAGGCCTGCTCGTCGGAGGAGAATAGCAGAGAGAGCGGCAACATAGTGTGAGGCTAATGTCGCGTCACGGCGCCGACAAGTTACGAAGTGCCGGAATGCGGCCATCTGTGGGCCAAGTAACCGTGAGGCCGATTACCTGTCCACTAGGACAGGTGCCGACGGTAACGCGAGACGTTTTTGGCGCGTGAGGTGGTTCCGGCTCAAACCCGGTTCATCCTTTCCGGAATTGGCGCGCCACCGCTTCCGGCAAGTCTTCTTCAAGCTTCGCGGCCAGCCACCCCTGTAGGGCGGATTTCTGCTCAGATGGAATAGTCAGCGAGCGGAGCCCAGCCCGGCCTTTCTCGTCGTACCAGCAAACCTCGGACTCAACCGTGAAGCGATCGCGCTGACCGGGGAGTATGAACAAAACTCTTAGCTGCCCCCCGGGCTTCAGCGAGGGCGATTCAGCGATGGCCATGCCGCCCTCGCTGATATTCACCACATGGCAACTAGCTTCCTTGCCATTGGTCAGGATAACCGCAGGAATCGTTACCGGACAACGAAAGGAGCGGCGGCGTTCTCGTACGATCAACCCGAATGCGGCTTTCAAGGTGCGTCCGACAGAGTCCGCAGAAAGCGGCTTCTCCATCACAAAATTTGGCTGAATCTCGAGCGAAGCGGTCTGGGGGTCCGTAATTGCGAACGTCACGGCGGTCCGATTGGGAGGAGAAAGGCGAAGTTGCTCCAGTAATTCGCCTGCTTGCCCGAGTCCGCAATCTACGATTACAGCTTCGAACTTTTGACGGTGCAGCAGGCGAAGCGCCATGCTGACCTCATTACAGACTTCAGTCGCGATCGCGAATTGTTGCATGCTTTCGGCCACTTGCTGGATGGCTGCCGAATCGTTGCAGATCAGAAGCACACGGCCCAGCGCCGCTTTGGTCCCGGGAGAACTCATGCGGGCAAACTCCTCTGCATACTTTATCGGGTGTTCTCGCTGGTGATTGTCCCCTGAAATGAGATATTTGCGGATTATTTCGTCGCCGTCGTCGGAAAACCGGAATCGGGGACGGGTCCATCGTAAAGCCGAAACAGCGCGGGTCGGTCTTCGTTTGTCCTGGTGAACGGCTACCTGTGCGCGGCGAAGATGTGCTGGCCACATCCTACGCGCCTGCAACAACATTGAGCGCCGAAAGTGCAATCTTTTGCCGCCCATCGGGCCCGAAGTTCGATGCATTTAGCCAGCGCTCGAAATTCCCTTTTCGCGCCGGCCATTCGGAGTCGAGCATGGAGAACCAGGCAGTATCACGATTTCGGCCTTTGACAATCATGTGCTGCCGGAAAATTCCCTCGAACGTAAAGCCCAAACGCAGCGCGGCCTTTCGCGACGGTGCATTGAGAGCGTTACACTTCCACTCGTAGCGGCGGTAACCGAGATCCTCGAAAACATGCCGCGCCATCAGGTACATGGCCTCGGTTGCTAGAATCGTTCGCTGCAGGCGCGGAGTGTAGAGAATGCTTCCCACCTCGATCACCTGGTGAGCGGGTTCGACCCTCATATAGGCGGCATATCCGGCGGCGTTTCCCGAAGCCCGGTCCAGGATCGCGAAGAACAACGGATCCTCCGAAGCCGCTGCCCGCTGCAAATGGAGGTCGAAAGCCGCGCGTTCGAGAAAAGGCCCCTCGAACAGATACAGCCACAACTGGTCCCCGGCTTCTCCGCGTGTCGCTTCATAGAGCGCGTCGCCGTGGGCGACGGGGTCAAGAGGCGTCACCGTGGCCTGCCGTCCGTGCAGCGTCGTACGCCCGGGACGTTTGGCTGGAGAAGCGTTGACGCGAGGCCCGACTGGCGCCGTGGTTCTCGACAGAGCATCGTCACTCATTTGTTGGATTCATCCTTGATTTTGCCGCATTCGGCAGCCGCGAAGCTTAGGTCAAATCAAATACTATAGTGCACGCTTTGCGGTATTGATGAAGTCAAACACCAAGACCGAAAAGCAGAAGCGTAATTGTCCAAACGGCTAGCTTGAGAAAATGGGTACGGTCGCCTTTACAAAATTTTACTATCTGGACTCACAACCAATCCTTGCTGCCGCAGGTTCTCAGATAAGGGAGCGAATCGTTCGCCGGTATCGACCCCGCCAGCGTTCCTGTTTGCATAGCACGTCGAAAGGCCCAGCGAGTGAAGGTTAGATTCCTGCATTGTGCCCTCTTGATAGCGACGCTGGCTTTCGTCGTCAACATGACGAGGGCGCAATTGGCAAGCGATGCGCCGGTGAAGAGTTCGACTGCAACTTCCCAGACCCGAGACTCGCAGGCGGCCACGGCCGGCAAGGCAACGACGGAGACCTCGCCCGATCAGCCGGTGACCACGGTGTCCGTCCAGGTCAAGGTAGTGAATGTATTTGCTACGGCGCGTGACAAGCACGGAAAGATCGTCAATGGCCTGGCCAAAGACGATTTCACACTCACGGAAGACGGTCGCCCCCAGGGCATTCGCTACTTCGCCCGCGAAACCGATATCCCACTGACGCTCGGCTTGCTGGTCGACACAAGCATGAGCCAAAGACGTGTGCTCGGCCAAGAACGAAGCGCCAGTCAAAGCTTTTTGAATCAGATGGTGCGCGAAGACAAGGATAAAGCTTTTGTCATCCATTTCGACCGCGAGGTTGAACTTCTGCAGGATCTCACCTCATCGCACGAGAAGTTGGAGGCCGCACTGCAATCACTGGAGGCTCCCCAGTTCACCCGCACTTCGGGAGGCAACTCGCCAGGCGCGGGTGGCGGCTCAGACCCCGGGTCTAACCCCGGATCTGGGCGCGGTTCCGGGCGCCACCGAGGCGGGGGCGGCACGACATTGTATGACGCCGTCTATCTGGCTTCTGACGATCTGATGGAGAAGCAGCAGGGCCGCAAAGCGTTGATCGTGCTCTCCGACGGCGTCGACACCGGCAGCAAGGAAAGTCTCGATGAGGCGATCGAATCGGCGCAACGCGCCAACACCGTGGTCTATTCCATTCTGTTTAAGGATGACGAGGCCTATGGGAATGGCGGAGGTTTTGGTCGGGCCGGGATCAGTATTCCTGGCATGGGGGGACCAGGTATGGGCCGCGGCGGCGGACCGGGGCGAGCCGGGCGCCGCTTCCCGGAGCAGCATGCGGATGGTAAGAAAGTCCTGGAGCGGATATCGAAGGAGACAGGCGGGCGCCTCTTTGAAGTCTCCAAGAAGGAGCCCGTAGATCAAATTTACTCTCAGATCCAGGAAGAGCTGCGCAATCAGTATAGCCTCGGCTATACGCCTGATCGAGGAACCGGCGCGGAGTCGGGCTATCATAAGATTCAAGTTGCGGCAAAGCAAAGAGATGTCGTCGTGCAAGCCCGAGAGGGATACTATGGAGACAAATAGCCCCGAAACTCAGGCAATGCTCGTTTGTGGGGCGGACACTCTTGTCCGTCCGCTTTTGAAGTTGATCTTGATTTAGGCGTGCGTGAGCCAGGCAATAAGAGTCAATAGCGGTGGACAATGGTGTCCGCCCCACACAGCCGGGCAACGAGTTTTTTTCCGGCAAGTTTCGAAGATCTTGGTGGCGGCGGTAGGACTCGAGCCCAGAGGGTTTACAACCCGACTGCGCCATTTGCCGAGTTCATGCACGTTTCAGGTAATCACTATCCGCCATTCTTTGAATGCCAGTCGGCCGGTGCTTCAGTGAACTTCGGAGGGCATGAAGGATGCACATCGCATCGTCCAAACTCCCTTCCTCTTCGATTTTGTCTCCAGATGTGTAGAACAGGTCTCGCGCCCGCGTCACGAGCGCCGTCTCGGCATCAGCTATGCGTTCCGGTAGTTTAGTCAGATCTGACTCCCGGATCGCAGCTTGGTAAAGGTCCTTCCACGAGTCGGTATACAAACCCTTGCATGTGGCGGTGTTCATAATGGCGCTTCCTTATATGCAACATAATATGCAACATATGCGACATATTCAACAGCGATGCGCGGCACCTGACCCGCACACATTCCAATTGCTGTTAGTCTATGGCACTGGATCATGTCATTGAAGCTAGCCTTTGATCCATACAGCGTTTACTGTACCCGCCCTGGCGACCGAGGTGGGAACGGGGATAAGTGTCGTAATATCATCGCCTATCGCTCGCAATCGGATTCTGAGGTAAACGTCTGCGGGCTTTACCGCGCCTTTGTCTTTCGAGCGTAACCCTTTAACGCTGGTACCGCTCTTTGTTCTTGTACGCTGTTCTTGTACTCTCTGACAGCCTGTTTTGTTTCTCGCAGGAAAAAGTTCCATGAGGGCGACGCCATGCGATACGTGACGGAGTTCTGCCTATTTGCTCAGTGGCCACAACACCGATAAGGTGCGCCCTGCATTGTCCGTTTGTCCGTTTGCTTGTCCGCCTGACTCTCCGTCACCTGCCCTCCGACAAGAACTCGCATAGCCTGTTAGAATCCCCAGGCGAGGGGGAAACTCATGGCGAAGGTTAAGGGATTGGTGTCTGTAGTCTTGCAGTTGAGGGAGCAGAGGACGAATCTGGCAAATAATCTGAAGCATGTCGACGCGGCTCTTTCAGTTCTCAGCAAGCTGAACGGTGGAAAGATCCATGCGGAACCACGCAGGACGCTTTCGGCGTCCGCTCGTAAGAAAATTGCTGCCGCCCAGAAGCTGCGATGGGCAAGAGTGCGGGCACAGAATGTCATCCCGATTGCCAAAAGTTCGAAGCCTGGCAAGCGAACGATGTCAGCAGCGGCCCGTCGCAAGATCTCGGCCGCGCAGCGCGCAAGATGGGCGAAGGTGAAACGAGCGGCATAAACTGGTCTCGTTGGGAAATGGGCAGCCGAATGCGCTTAGTGGAAGCCGCTCTACTCCTGTCGTCATTCTTTCGCAACAAGACTAGCGGCGGCGGGAGTGCCGGACGCGATCATTGACCAATTGCTCGGGCATTCGCGGCTGGACATTTTCAGTCACCACACTGCGCGAGTTCCAGAATGCCTGCGAGATGCGATATCCCGCCTGGAGGATCTGCGTCATTCTAAGGAGAGTGCTGTCCTCAATCCGAATGGGTCGACACCCCTACAATCTCGTCCCCTCGCTAAAGGTTCCAACATGATTCAATAACGATGTTGTTAGTGCGTCTCTACTGCCAGCAATCCCGGTTACCCTCTTTTCATCAAGTTCATGCGCGGCTTCGTCTTTCGTCGCTTGGCCATCATGGTCGCCCCTTAGTGGCCGTTATCGAGCCCATCTTCCTCGGGGTCGGCAACTATTAAATTCGGCGGCATCTATGTCAGCACTTGCTGACCCGCAGCAAGCGCGTAAGAGCAATTCACCTCACGAACGTTTACGGGACAGGGTGGTGTGTCCTCTGCTCTTGCACCGATTTCAGACACCACAGGAAGAGCCGCAGTTGCTGCGGCTCTCCTGAGACGCGCAACACAACGGATCACTCAACCGAAATGCGTTCTCCCGTGACACTGCCGGCTACCTCGATGAGGAAGCTGCGGGAAGGATCATAGAAATCCAAGGTGAAGGAACCACTGTGCGTATGGCCGCCCTGACCCGGAGTAAGCGTCTCACTGAGTGCGAAATATATCTCAACAAGGCGGCCGTTAAGGATATCGTTGCATGGATCAAAGCAAGATCTGCGATGGAAGAGGGAGGATGTCCGGCCTGTCTTGCGCTGGAACCGAGAATCAAGAACGAAGAGAATCCGCCCTCCACAGTCGAGCTACCGCTCTTCGCTAGCCGCAGTACTACCCCGTCCCGCCACATGATCTAAACCGTGACGACATATTCATGGGGCTCGATCGATCCCATGAGCGATCGGAGAGTTTCCAACTCCACGGGCCGGTTGCCGATCACGTGTTTCAGGATCTGACCATGTCGGACCGGGGCACTTTCCCAGCGCGAGAGCGATCCAAGGAGCTAGTCCAGACATGGAAGCAGATGAGGAAATGGCGTTGAGCCCCTGACACGAAACATTTGCCACCAAGGAGGAAATACTAACGGGGAGATCAAAACAATTGACTCTGGGCCGGTGAAGGTTCGAGTTCGAGTGGCTTGGCGCACTCCGCGTCATCATTCACGACATGGTTGACTCTCGTGCTTACCGGATAGCGCCGCATCAGCGCGGGGTCGAATGGCCTCAGCATTTCCGACACGGAAGTCGTTTCTCTGAAGGCCGGGTCCAACCAGAGATCGTAATTTTCCAAATTCAGGATCACCGGCATTCGGTCGTGGATATCGGCCAAAAGGGGATTTGGCGTGGTCGTCAAAATCGTGCAACTCTCGACCAGCTCTCGTTGCGGGTTCGTCCATCGATCCCAAAGTCCCGCGAAAGCGAACAACTCTCCGTCGCCGATGTCAAAACAATAGGGCTGCTTGGTCTTGCCGTTCCTTTGCCACTCATAGAAACCGTCCGCCGGAATCAGACACCTGCGCGAGGCCAGGGCCTCTCGGAACGCGGGTTTGACGGCCGCGGTCTCCGATCTTGCGTTGATCATCCCGGCGCTGACCGACGGGTCCGTTGCCCATGAAGGAATGAGGCCCCAACGAAGCAGGGACAACTTACGGGTGGGTACCGTCGGATGCTGACGGATGACCGGAACCGGCCTAGTCGGGGCGATGTTGTAGCGCGGATTCCACTCGCATTCTCCTGAGTCTGTACCGAAGTATTCTTCGACAAGCTGCCTTCTTCGCGATAGCCGATAGCGCCCACACATAAATAAACGGATTATCGCAGATCGGCTAATGAATCGCGGTGCCTCGTGCGCGGTCAAGAACGAGACTTCTTTGGGGGAATCTTGCGAGCTTGCGACAACCCGCGCTTCAGGTCCGCGAGCAAATCGGTGGTCGGGGACGCGATGTGAACGGTCTCCTTCGTGCCGGCCTCCCTTGTTAACCAGCGCTCCAATTCGGCGGGTGAGGCAGCGACGTACCGACCAATACGAGTGACGGGCATTCCTTCGCTGGCCCAACGTTGTGCGGTGGAAATGGGTTGGCTCAGGAACTTGGCGATAACCGACCAACCTTTCAACGATTCTACGGACTCTTTCTGCTTCACCATGTGTCAACAACTTTTAGCTGGCTTTCTGAGGCGCGGAGCGAAAGGGACTGGTAGCTTGGAAATCGTTCTGAACCGGCTTCCTGATGCAGAAATCATTGTGTGGTCGTCGTAGCAAAGTTCGCAGAACGAAGTCCCGCAGTCGGCGCACTTTGCCACGGCAGGCTTGCCGCAGGGCATTCCTACGTCGCTGTCATTTGATGCGTATTCAATCTGACAGTTCATTGTTCCACCTCCGCGCAAGCTAATTCACAAGTGTGCCAGCCTGGAACAGGTCTGCGAGACAACGGCACTGGCTGGAATGCCATTCGCAAATCGTACTAAAGATGGCGGCGAACGTTGGGCGAACGCTTACGATACTTCGATGCTTCCGCGACTGTAAATAGAAATGCCAATATAGCAACGAGAACGAAGGCGACGGCTATTTGATAATCCACAGTGTCCCCTGAAATCTTCCAAAGCGAGCTTTTGGATGCCGCCTGTTCGCGGCAAAGTGCCGACATACAGGAAGACCCAACGGATTTTACGGGCTTTTACAGGGACCCCAATCGGCGCACCGCCCGCCCGGTCGCTTCAAGCTCCAGTGGATTGAAGAAACTCGAGAGCTAGTCTTGCGGGATGGGACGAGAGTCGAAAGCGGCGGGTCGGCAGTGGAGCGTTCCAGCTCGACAGCCTGGTGAAGCAAAGTCGATGAATCCTGGCAAAGCGGCGCCGCGCCCAGGGAAATTGGTATCTCCTAGCTAAGCTAGCTTAGCTAGGGTCCTACGCGCGATTGAGGTATCTGATCTGGAAAGCCGGTTAGCGGCGCTTGAGGGGCGAAGGGAGCTGGGGATTCACCGAGAATGCAATCGAATTTAAGTTTTCTCGGGGTTCAGAGTTGGGAGTGCCAGTAACGCATTTTCTGTTCAAATCTTCCTGCCAACGCTTCACCCTGTTTCTGCATCTCCATATCAGCGAGGATCGGAAGTTGGAGCGATGTTGATACGAAAATTGATGCTCGTTGTTGTTCTTCTGTTTTTATTTTCTCTGCCGACGTTTGCACAGAAGGCAGAAGTTTTCGGCGGATACCAGCTAACCCACTTCGACGGTGGTCCGAATTCAAATGGGTGGAATGCTGCGCTTACAGGCAATTTCCTCCCCTTCCTTGGCGTAACCGCCGACTTCAGCGGCGTTTACAATTCTGGCACGCATTTCTACACCTACACCTTCGGTCCTGAGGTACACGCCCGCGCTCTGGGCGTGAAGCCCTTCGCGCACGCTTTGTTCGGTGGCGGCACTTTCTCTGGTGGCGGCGTCAGTTCCACGGGCTTCACGACGTACCTAGGCGGCGGCTTAGATGTCAAAATCCTGCCGTTCGTCTCCGCACGGTTGGCGCAAGTGGACTGGATGACGACCCGGTTTTCCGGTGTCACCAACAAAAACAACATGCGCTATTCCGCCGGGTTGGTGTTGCGGTTCTAGGCAAACGACCCGGACCGTCAGCCCGACTAAGATGTCTCCCCGCGATTGTTTGCCTCCCGAAAAATACTGGTGCTGGTTCCGGCACGGGCGGAACTGGTGATGGCTCCGGCGTTGGGTCAGGCTTGGTAGGCTCCGGGTCAGGCTCGGGTATGGGGTTGGGCAGAACGTCCGGTCCGCCAGCAGTTGGTACAGGTTCCGGTGACAAGTGCCCCCCACAGAAGCTAGGAGCCTCTATTCTATTCTTTTCTCTTTTCCACAACGCCACTCCTTGAACACGGGATTTGGTTCGATTCCCATTTGCCCGAAACATTAACCTACAATAACAATTTGGCAGAATGGACAGCGAACCACATGACGTGGAGAAACAAGCAAGCGCAATCGCCCACGCGTTTTTCTGGAGCGTCGCTGGTCGCCATCAGGCTGGCGTTGAACAATTGCAGGATATTTCTGGTGCAGTTCCAAACGAGGTATGGCTGACTCTGTGTTTCGAGCCGTTACTTTTCGGCTTGAGTTTTTTCGGCGAGTACGCTCGAAAACGTTATACAGCGCCGGAGCAAGAGTTATTCATGGCGGAGTTGGAGACAGCAACTCGCTGGTTACTAGCTACCACTGTCTTCCAGCCTGACGATGTCGGTTTCGCTCCATCCCAAATGCCGCAATCGGTCCGAATCGGACAGCCTGCGCGAAGCCGTTGGGTTCTAACGAAAGGGCAAGAAAGAGCACTCGCTCCCTTCTCGCGCTGGTGCGAAGCACGACAGCGGCAATTTCATCGCCGATTTGATAGGTTCTGGGTCAAGCTGTTTGTGCTCTTGACGAATGTGTTTGGATGGCGGTTTCAGGGACAAACGAACCCTCCGTCGGATTCGGGCAGGCTCTTCGAGGAGCTAAGGATGGACTTGACGAGAGATGGTTATCGCTGTCCAGAAGCCGTGCTGCGCGTATTCGCGCAAGGTGTGGTAAGTGAAGCCTACCGGATTCGTGGTGAGGCTATTAGCGCGGTGTTAGACGGCTTGTTTTCAGCGCGACTCTGGCAGCAGGTTGACACTGGGCATCATTCCCATCGACCGACTCGTGCGCGGACTGGATGAGGCCATCTACCACGAATAACCGCTTCTGCCTGGCAGGGTGGCTCTGCCCGTCCTCGGTCACCGGGCGAGTTAGCGCGAGTCCTTTCCATAGCGGATCACCCACATTCCTGAGGTCGAGACAGTGCCAGTAGGCTGTTTTCGGCCCCTTAGGCAGAATTGGAGAAGTTGGGGGGAACTTCGGATGCGTTAGTCGAGCGTTATCGGTTGACGGTTTCGTTGAGGGTGAGTAGCAGAATCCGGTCGGAGCTCTTGAGCGGTTCGTTGCCCCTGGAGGTTGATAGTCCGATGTGATAAGTTCGGATACCCTGTTGCGGACAGCAATGGGTTCGGCAAAAATTGCGAACCCTCGGAATGATATTTGGTCCCGAGAAACCACCAGGCGCCACCCTTCAAATTAGGTTTTTGCACATTCTTATATATGTATATTGGCGGCCGTACGCTCATCCGAGCGCCAATCGGAACGCCCCTCGGTGAGTCTTTGGTCGCATGGGTAGGCATGTAGCCCTGTGTAGGCTCCTTCAATATTGTTTCGGGGAGGATCTCTTTCCGAGACAGATCCGGAGAAGCCTACACCAGCTGCACGGCTACACCGGGGCAAATAAGCGCGGCAGCAGCCGTCATCGTCCAGACGTGTTTCCGTACGTGCTTCCCGCGTTGACTTTGTTTCCGCTTGGCCCCTAAGATGGCTCACCGGAATTCCGGCACCCGAAATCGCTAGGCAACATCTCCACCAACGAAATGATCGGCCAAAACATCTCGTACTACAGAGTGATCGAGAAGCTCGGCGGTGGCGGGATGGGCGTGGTTTACAAGGCCGAGGACACGCGCCTCCATCGTTTTGTTGCCCTGAAGTTCCTTCCTGAAGACGTCACCCGCGACACCACGGCCCTCACCCGCTTTCGGCGCGAGGCCCAGGCAGCGTCTGCCCTGAATCATCCGAATATCTGCACCGTTTATGACATTGGGGAAGACGGCGCCCAGGCCTTCATTGTCATGGAGTACCTGGAAGGCGAAACGCTGAAACATCTGGTTGGCGATCGGCCTCTGGAGATCGAAAAGCTGCTCTCGATCGCGATTGATATAGCCGAAGCACTGGATGCAGCGCACGCCAAGGGCATCGTCCACCGGGACATCAAGCCGGCGAACATCTTTGTGACCACGCGCGGAGCCGCCAAGATTCTCGACTTTGGGCTGGCCAAGGTGGCGCAAGACGGGAATCGGGCTCTGGATCCAACGGACGTGACCAAGACCGAGGGAGGGAACGCGCAGCAGCATCTCACCAGTCCGGGATCGGCGCTGGGCACGGTGGCATACATGTCGCCGGAGCAAGTGCGGGGCAAAACGCTCGATTCGCGCACAGACCTGTTTTCTTTTGGCATCGTCCTGTACGAGATGGCGACCGGCGCTGTGCCGTTTCGCGGAGAGACTTCAGGAGTAATTTTCGACGCAATCATGAACCGGGCGCCGCTGGCGCCGATCCGGTTGAACCCGAACCTGCCGCTGAAGCTGGAAGACATCATCAACCGCGCACTGGAGAAGGACCGGGAGTTGCGCTACCAGCATGCGGTCGACATCAAGGCGGAGTTGCGGCGTCTGAAGCGGGATTTGGAGTCGGGGCGTAGTCCAGCAGCCAGTTCCTCTTCGGAGCCCGTATACAGCGGAAGTGCCGCGCCAGGGGAGCCGCAACTCGCATCGGAGCACAGGACCAGCGGTTCGGCTCGGGCGTTTGCGTCGGCCTCGTCGGGCGGTGTAGCGACAATTCCAGTCGCGGCTCGACCGCGGCCGTCATGGCGGAAATTCATTGCTCCCGCCGCCCTGGTCCTCCTACTGGCTATCATTGCCGCCGCATTCTACTGGCGCAAGCATCAAGCAGTGCAACTCACTGATAAGGACCAGCTCATTCTTGCCGACTTCACCAATCAAACTGGCGACGCGGTCTTCGATTCGACTCTGAAGGAAGCGCTGGCGATTCAGCTCGAGCAGTCCCCATTGCTGCAACTGGTAAGCGATGCGGAAATGCACAACAACCTGCAGTATCTGGGACAGGCGCGTGAGCAAAAAATTACGCCGGAGCTGGCGCAACAGCTGGGCCAGCGGCTTGGCGTGAAGGCCTATCTGGCAGGGACAATCGCCAGCCTGGGGCCGTCATACGTAATTTCGATTAACGCGGTGAATTGTGCCACCGGAGAAGTGTTTGCCCGGGAGCAAGAGACCGCTCCCGACAAGACGGCGGTGCTGCAAGCCGTTTCGAAAGCTGCCACGGCGATGCGGGCGCGGCTGGGCGAGTCGATGGCGTCGATCCAGAAGCTGTCCACGCCGTATACCAACGTGACCACGACTTCATTGCAGGCTTTCCACGCGTTTTCGCTGGGCGAGGAAGAGCATCGCATGGGCCGGGATTTCCCGCAGGCTTCGTCCTTCTATCAAGAGGCGCTGCGGCTCGATCCAAATTTTGCGGTGGCATACGCACGGCTGGGCGTCGCGTACGGGAACCAGGGTGCAGTCGCAAAGGCGGTCGAGTACCTGAAAAAGGCGTATGACTTGCGCGAACGCGTTACCGAGCGGGAGAGGATGTATATCGAGTCGCAGTACGCGCTACAACAGTACGATCTGCCCAAGGCGCTGGAATCGTACAAGCTTTTCGTGGCGACGTATCCGCGGGACGCGGCCGCGTGGAACAACCTGGCGTCTGCCTACCAGAGCGTCGGTGACTTTGAAGACGCGACTGCGGGTTTTGAGAAGACATGGGAAATTGCCAAGTGGAACAACGTCGCGGCCAACAATGCAGCGGGTACCCTGATCGGCACCGACCGGGTCCAGGAAGGCGAGCGCTACCTGAAAGAAGCAGTGGAGCAGGGTGGCAGCGACGACGTCAACTATCACAGCAATGCAATGGTGGACGATTTCCTGTCCAGCCGGCCGGACTGGGAGAAGCATGTGCAATGGGCGGCAGGCCGTCCCGATGGTTTTACCCTGGAAGGGAGCGCGGCAACGATTTACTTCTTTTTGGGCAGGATACATGACGCCGACCGGCTGTGGGAGCACGCGGGGCAAAGAGCCGAGCAGCAACACCTGCCCGATGCCGCGGGCGGAATTCACGCAGTAAAGGCAGTGCACGATGCCCTGGTCTCGAACTGTTCCGCGGCTCGCGATTCCGCCCGACGTGGGCTGGCGCTCGACCACTCCGCTGCGACTGTTCCTGACGCGGCGCTTGCTCTGGCTCTTTGCGGCGAAACCGGCCCGGCTCTCAAGGAAATGGAACGGTTGGCCACGGAAGCGCCCAACAATACCCTGGCCAATGAAATCTACCTGCCCGAAGTGAAGGCTGCTGCAGCTCTCCTCCAGCACCATCCAGAACAGGTCGCGGCGCTGTTGTCCCCGGCCGCTCCCTACCTGCTAGTAACGAAGGTTCCTCACCTGCTCGGCCGCGCGTCGTTGGAAATGAAGAATGCGCAGCAAGCCATAACCGATTTTGAGCCGGGTATCCGCTATCGCGCTCTGGGCTTGGGCGAGGGAGCGACCGGGGCGTCGCAGGTTCCCGACTATTCTCTTTGTTTGTTGGGAACGGCGCGAGCCCAAACCCAGATCGACAGAGCGGCAGCCACGAGAAGCTACGAACAACTGCTCAAAATCTGGAAGAATGCCGACGCGGATTTCATCCCCGCACAGGAAGCCCGGCGAGAGCTGGCGACCTTAACTGCTCAAACCAAAGAGTGAGCGGACGTGGAGTCATCACGTGATTATGCTCGCATGGAGTGCATGACCTCGACCGCGGACGGATAAGAAGGCGTGCTGCGGCAATATCTTCGAACGCGATTCGGTAAACGGCGACTCAACGAGGTGAAGCGCGACGACATCAAGGCGATGATCAACGACCTGATCGCCTCCGACTTTCCCGGAACACGATCCGCAATGCCCTCTGCGTCATTCGCGGGATGTTCAATCAGGCTATCGAGGCGGGCGCGCTGGAGTCCAACCCGGCCGCGCGTCTCGGCCGGCTCACTCCCACGGCGAGAGTTGCGGACGAAGGGCAGCGCGCTGACGGCTAGAGAAGCCCAGCAGTTCCTTGAGGCCGCAAAAATCGTCTGCCTGGATCACCATCCACGTTCGGCTCGCTTCTAGTCCAGAATGGCTGCGTCGATAGTGCACGTGAAGGAGCAAATGGGCCACAGCTCAATTCGGGTCACGGTGGACATCTACGGGCCTCTGATTCCCGGCGCCAACGTCTCGTTTGTGGATCGCCTGGACCAAGTTCCCGAAGAACCTCCAAAAACAACTCCGCCACAAAACGCGACCCAGGCGCAACTACCAGAGAATCGCGAATGTGAAATTCCGGCCGAACTTGTTGATTTGATTGGTGGCGGCGGTAGGACTCGAACCTACGACCTACGGATTATGAGACCGTCGCTCTAACCACCTGAGCTACGCCGCCACATTGAAAACCCCACCCTAAGATTGCCTCCCGAGGATTAGAGTTACCGAAGAAATTCATCGATCCAAGACGTGAATCATGTGGAGCAATACGTAGATGGCCGCGTCCACACCAACGGTCTGGAGAATTTCTGCAGCCGAAAATCGGCCACGCTCTAGGCGACATTCGCTAGCCGCCCGAACTCTCTTACGCCAAGGCGCGAAGAGAATGCTGGGCGTCTAGAGATGAACAGGGGCGATCACGCAGCCGTGTCTTCTAACAGATCTTTGCCTTCAAACGTGTATCCCTCAGCCTCGCCTAGTCTCACGAAATCCAACGCTTCGTCGGGCTTAAAGCCTAAGGTCATGCCTTTGATGTTGTCCGGTTCGCTTCTACGCCCTGCACGATCGCTCTCTATCCGTATCCCAAACTCACCGCCCGGAAGGTGAATTATTTTGTAGTCGGCCATAATCCCTCCCGGTTAGAAGCGTAGCACGATTCCCGGTGCTCGCGATGCTTGGCTGCAGCCGCTCGTCGCCGCCCGCAATGGATTGACTCGCCGCAGCTTGGCCACATAGGATGGTCGCGCCAGGGGACAGACCCGCCCCAAATGATTGGCCAAACCATCTCGCATTACCGCATCGTCGAAAAGCTGGGCGGCGGCGGGATGGGAGTGGTCTACAAGGCCGAGGACACGCGGCTAGATCGCTTCGTGGCCTTGAAGTTCCTGCCCGAAGCGGTCGCTCAGGACCGCCAGGCTCTGGAGCGTTTCCGGCGTGAGGCCAAGGCCGCGTCCGCCCTCAACCATCCCAATATCTGCACCATCTACGACATCGGCGAGGAGCACGGTCAGGCGTTCATCGCAATGGAGTTTCTGGATGGCCGGACATTGAAACACATGATCGGTAGCCGTCCAATGGAGTTGGAGACACTGCTATCACTTGGGATCGAGATTGCCGATGCTCTCGACGCAGCACACACAAAGGGTATCGTTCACCGTGACATTAAGCCTGCGAATATTTTCGTAACCGACCGAGGCCACGCCAAAATTCTGGATTTCGGACTGGCCAAAGTGATCTCCGTCGCCAGCAGAGTTGTCGAAGGGGTGGGACTAACAGAGCAGGCGACCGCGATCAGCGAGGAGCACCTCACGAGCCCCGGTGCCGCGCTGGGCACCGTCGCTTACATGTCTCCGGAGCAAGCGAAGGGGAAAGAGCTCGATGCACGTACTGACCTGTTCTCATTCGGAGCCGTGTTATACGAGATGGCCACCGGCACATTGCCCTTCCGAGGTGAGACCTCAGCGTTGATCTTCCAAGCGATTCTGGATCGCGCTCCCACTCCTCCTATCCGGCTCAATCCGGACCTGCCTCTCAAGCTGGAAGACATCATTAACAAGGCCCTCGAAAAAGACCGAAACCTGCGTTATCAGGTCGCAGCAGAGATGCGTGCCGATCTGCAGCGTCTCAAGCGGGACACCGACTCCAGCCGGAGCGCGGTGGCGGTGGAACAAGTAGCACCGGTGGTGGTACAAATGCCTACCACAGGGACAGCGACAACACCCATTACGGGCAGTGCGATTGCTCCCCAGACTCCAGCTTCGGGATCCGTGGTTGCGCCCGCCGCTGGTAAGTGGCGATGGGTCGCTGGATTGGCGGTAGCCTTGACCCTAGTGGCGGTTGGGGCCGCTGCCTATCTGCTTCACAGCAGAGGTAGCCACAGGGAAATTTCCTCCGTGGCGGTGCTGCCCTTCGTCAACGCCGGCAACGATCCCAACACCGAGTATCTTAGCGACGGTCTTACCGAGAGCCTGATCAACAGCCTTTCCCAGATCCCGAATCTCGCCGTGATGTCTCGCTCCTCTGTTTTTCACTACAAGGGGCGTGATGTTGATCCCCAGATGGCCGCCCGCGATCTGAAAGTCGAAGGCGTGATAACAGGACGCATCGTGCAGCGCGGAAATCAACTCATCATTAGCGCCGAGCTCATCGACGCCCGCTCCAATCACAATCTGTGGGGCGATCAGTACGACCGCAAACTGTCCGATGTATTGGCGGTGCAGCAGGACATTACCAGCGCCATCTCGGCCAAGCTGCGGGAAAGGCTGTCCGGCGGAACTAAGAAGCAGGGAGCGCAGGGCGGCACGAACGACGCCGAGGCGTACCAGCTTTATCTCAAAGGCCGCTATTACTGGGAGAAACGCACGCCGGAGGCGCTGGAAAAGTCCAAAGACTACTTCAAACAGGCCATTGAAGAAGATCCGAACTACGCGCTGGCCTACATAGGACTGGCCGATTACTACTATGTTCTTTCCGACTATGCTCCAGTGTCAGCGGCCACAGAGGCGCCCAATGAACGCGCTGCTGCACAAAAGGCGCTGGCCATCGACGACACTCTGGCCGAAGCCCACGCAGTCCTGGCTGGTGCCGACCAGGACTTATGGGAGTGGGATGCTGCGGAGCGAGAGTTCCGCCGCGCCCTGGAACTGGACCCCAACAATAGCAACGCGCATCACTGGTACGGCTTGTATTTGGCCCGGATGGGACGCCCACGAAGAAGCTATGACTCAGATCAAGCGTGCCCTCGAGGGGGACCCTTTGAATCTGACATTCAACACCAATCTCGCGATGGGTTACGCCGATGGGCGCCAGTATGATCAAGCCTTGGATCAATTCAAGAAGACCTTCGAGATCGATCCGAATTACGCCTCCGCACACGACAATCTCGCCCGCACGTACTTGAATATGGGCAAGTATGACCTGTGGCTGGAAGAGTGGAAGAAGTCAGCGACCCTCGCCAAAGATCAGGAGGAGCTAGCCATCGCCGAAGACGCAGCCCGAGTTTACAAAAGAGCTGGTTTCGGTGCTGCCCTCAGCCGCGTTATCGAGCTTCGCAAGAAGTTGGCTCAGCGCCGCTATGTCGATCCCTCGGATATTGCATACGCGTACGCGCTGCTTGGCGACAAGGAACAGTGTTTCTACTGGCTGGAGAAAGCATACTCCGAGAAGGCAGGGGGCCTGCAGCTCATCAAAGTCGTTAAGCCAATGGATCCTTTCCGCTCGGATCCGCGCTACATCGACCTGCTCAAACGCATGGGCCTGCCGCAGTGATGGTTTTTTTTGCCCTCTGGTTTTTGCGCTCTGGAAAGATGCGGACTCCGACATCCCCATCCTAAAGGAAGCCAAGGCGGAGTACGCGAGGCTGCAGTAGCTGCCGGAGTTGCTCGGTCTTCGGTGACTGAAATGAGGTCTTGTTAGTTTCCGGGGTCCATCGTATCAAGGCAGCTGATGAGCGCAGCCTAGAGGGTCGGGCTATCCACAGATAGGCAGCGGGGCGTTTGTGGGAACCTCTAAAAATGTTGGTTTCGGGATAGGGCGGGGCGGCTATCCACGGTTGCGTCTCCTCCATCCAACCTCCCAGCCGCCCTCACTGAGACCACCGCCTAGCTACTTTCCGGCGTAAAAGTCGGTTTTCAGGGGAAGTCGAAGGCCAGGTAGGCCGGCGGGGATGGAACACCGCTATGTGTCGAGGGCCCTGCCCAGGTTGATGAGGTTATCGCTGATCACTCCGAGCCCGACCCATCGTTTCATTCCCGCACTACCTTTGTAGCGGCAGCGGTTCAGACCGTGCCGCCGCTTGAGTACGCTGATTCTCCCTTCGCAACCAGTCCTCCACTTTTGTCCCTTGCGGAACCAGCGTCGCTTTTGGTGCCGTCGGCGCTCTGTGCTCTTGGTGGAGTGATTGGGAATGGAGACTCGTTTCACGCCCATGTTCTGGAGCTCCGCTTCCCCTTGCGCAGAGTAGAAGCCAGCATCGCCCGCTACCAGTTCCGGTGCGCGCTCCAGCCGCTGTTCGTGAATCTGCACCGCCGGGACCAACAAGTCCTTGTCATTGGGCCGCTGGTCATAGACTTCGTAGGCGATGATGATCTGGTTCTCGGCTTCCTGAAGTTTTATCATTTTGCCGAACTCGGTGGGTTTGCTGGCTTTGCCTTTGCGAATGATTTCCGTGTCCGGCTCAAAGATGCTGACCAGTTTGCCTTCCGCTCGGGTATTGCCGCCGAACACGCGAGCCCTCGTCTGACGGATCACCTGCTGTACCAGGGCAATGAAGGCATCCAGGTCATGCCGCAAACCCTCTAACATCGCTTGTTGTAAAACGTCGGCTGCCTGCTTAATGCCCTGGCCAATTTCGGCGGAGAACTTCTTTGCCTGGCCCACAACCCGGCTTGTGACTTCCACCAGTTTGCATAGACCGTCAAGTTTTTTGTTTTCAGCGATTTTGAGTATTCGATGATGAAGCGAGCCCCCGGAGCGAGGACGGAGGGGCACGGCTTCGAGATCGACGATCCGATGGCACCGCCTTGCCGCTTTACGCTCTGGCGTTAACCACTCCGTTATCGCGCTGATCCGGTGTTTGTCACCGGTGGCCACGGCTTTCCAGCGGTGAAGAATTCCAATGGAGCGACGAAAGGTTCAGCGCGAATCTTGCGCCGAAAGGGGGAATGGGAGTGGACAGCGGCCGGATAGGGGACGCGCATCTGTCGCGCCGGAAAGTCGCGCTGCTGGCTCTGTGCAAGGGATTGCAGTGGATGCACAAACTTTCACCGTCCAAGTTATCCACCGTCTTCCCGCTGAATTCCATTGACAGGCGCGCCTTTCGATAGCAAGATTCTTACGCCTCGGCTGGAGCGTTCTTGGATGGGGCGGCTTCGGATGTATGCGGGCGTACGAGAGCTTTTGGCTCTCCCGCCAACTGATTCCTGCTTCCCATCTCCCCCTGCGCTCGACGCCGAAAGACGACAACCGTAGTTTTGAAAACGGTTGAGCCTTGAGAACGAAAGACTCCAAGAATTTTATTAAGTAGGATTTTTTGCCCGCGCCGTTGCCAAGCAGCGATGTTGCCGAGCAGCGACAACGGTTGCGCCGGTTTGCCTTAGGCGATCGGCATTCGCAGATACCCAGGTTCACGCAGACCAGTAACGAGGTCCACGTAAATGCGGAGATGTTAAGAGTCTTTGTGTTTACGTGTCCAGACGAAATTCCCAGGAGGTAACGCGCCATGACGGCAAATCTTCGTACCCTGACAAAAGAAAAGAGAGAATCTCCAATGAAAAGACATCTCCTCCCAGCCACCGCGATGGCGGCGGTTTTGATATTGGTTCTGTTCGCACCAGCAATTGCTTTCTCCCAGACGCCGACGAGCGGCGCCCTGCTCACGATAGACGGCACAGCTGGTGCCGCCGTTCATCTGAAGCTCTACGACAGTCAGATTCACAGCGGCAGTGTGCAGATCGTGCCCGTCGACGGAGCCGGCGGGAGCGCCTGTTCTTCCATTGCGAAAGACAACATCCCTACGGATGCCTACGTACTTCAGGGCGGGGCACCAACGGGCTGTGATCCCAATGATCCCTACGAGGTCACGGACAACAACCCCAGCACATCAAAACAGGTCCGTGGACAAGCCGATTTTATGGGTATTTCGGGGTTCCACATCGAAACCCACTACTTGTCGGAGCCTATCGTCCACATCACGGATGCATCGCAGAGTGGCACCACTACCACCTATACCTACGACACTGTGACCCGTGGAGCGGATCTCGCGGGCGGCGAGACGATCGTCATTACGGGCATGGGACCGGCCGCCGGCGGCCCCCCTCTAACCAACAACGGGACATTCCTAATCTCTTCTGGCGGGTCCGGAACATTCATCGTCACGAATGTCAATGGGTTCAATGCCAGCTCGCAGTCCGGGACCGGAACGGTTGCTAACGGTGTGTGCAACACGAGCGGCACAATCTGTGCAAGCCCTGATTCGGGATTCTTAACGGTAACCAACAATACCGGTTCAGACTTCAGTGGGACGATATCTCTCATTGGCACTTCGACCGGTTGTGGAGCGGCGTCCGATTCGACGTCGGGTCTTCCCGCTGGGAGCTCGGTGACGTTGGCGTTAGGTGCCCAGGGTACCGAAGGCCCCAATGAAGTTGACAGCAGCAACTGCGGCGGATTCAACCAGGCGCAAACCCTGACCCTAGTTCCGAACGTGACACAGACCGCGTTTTTCGGCAAAGACGATTACCAGATCACTACGCTGAACAGCGCTAGCGGCGACACAGTAGACGTTCTGCCAGTGCCAGTGCCGGCAGGACCGCTGGGTTCAGGCACGTTTGGACCTTTTCCGTCAGGCTGCGTGGGCACAGGCTGCACATTTCAGAGCGGCGAATTCGGCACAGAAACACCAAGTTTACTCTCGCCTTTGCGGTTCAGTGCTGGAACTAACTTTGCCCCGACTAAGTTTGCCTGCGTTCCCTACTCCGATTTCAGCGCAGACGGGAATCCCGTCTGTGTTGAGCTTCAGGTTACTCCTACTGGCTCCGACCCGTATCTTTATACGGTGCAGAACGACTTCAACATAGATGGCCACAGTTTGCCGAATGGAATCGGCGGTCCGGCGTTTCTTGGGCACCACCTTGTCAATTGTCCAGACTCTGGTTTTGATCAGAACATTTTCCTCACCTACACTGCTGCCACGGTGAGTTTTGGGGATCCCTTAAAGGGCAGTTCGGGAGGAGGTGGCTCGTGTTGGGTGGTGGCCTTCGATCCTAGCGCTACGGCTGTGACCACCAGTGTGTCCTCATTCGTGGGATTTCAAGGGCTATTCCCGGCTCTTACATTGAACCTCGTCCATCCGGGATCCGCAGAGCCATTGAACTTTACGTTCCCCACATCGGGCCTTCATTTGTGCTCAACTGTAAACAACTCCGGCTCGGTTTGTGGGGGAGGTGCCCCGACGCCTTGGGTCGCCTTCGGGACGCTTCCGATCAACTGCTCGACTGGGATACCTACTCAGTCCCTGGGCAAGGAAAGAGCTGCGGGAGGTTCGGGTCTGCAGACCATATCTTCCACCTCCTCTTTCACTTCCTATCGGTTCAATTGGAAGACGGACAAAGCTGCACAGCTTGGCAGTTGTGTTGTCGTGATAGCGCAATTTAGCAGCGGCTTGTTTGTGTTCCCTGATGACTTCAAATTCGTTAAATAATGATTGTTCTCTAGGGTGCAGGCCACAACCTGCACCCTTCTCTTTTCTTTTTGCGCGTCCTGCGACAAAGCACGGGCAAACTCGTGCACTTCCCGGTTGGCAAGAGTCGGGAGTGCGTTCTGTTTTGGGAATGAAGCTTGGGACCAATCGCCCTCGGTTCGGCGAAAAAGGAAGAATCGGTCTTAGAGGTCGAGAGGGGCTACTCTTGAGCGGCGCGATTCGGCCTTCCACAAGGCTCCACCTCAACCGCCGCGTCAGCTCTTGGCTTGCGACCAGCGCGTCGCTTCGTCGTACATCGCCTTGAAGTCCGAGCGCTGCAGGATTTTGTCCGCGCCGGGTTCCTTGCGCATGTCGTCAAGCAGATTCAAAGTATTGCGGTACTCCTGCTGGGCGTCGGCCTGGGTCCCTGACTCGCGAAGGACGGTTCCCAGCAGGAAATGCGCTCTGGCGCTGAGCGGCTTCAGGCCGATCTTGTCAGCCCGCAGCAGGGCGCGCCCGAGTTCCTGCTGCGCGTGCGCGTTGTCGCGGCCGCGGATCATGGCCTCAGCCATATAAATCTGGCACTCGACGGACACATTCGGCACACCCTGCTCGTCGGCTTGCTGCATCAGCTGACGCAAGAGGGCGGCGGCCGGTTGCGCCTGTCCTTCCTGCAGGGCGACCTCCGCGAGGTTCACTTTTGCGGTAAGGATTCTGTCGGGTTCTTTACTGCGGGCGGCGGCTTGCAAGGCCTGGTCGTAGAACGCACGCGCAGACTTTGAGTCGCCGCGATAATAAGCAGCATCTCCCTGGAACCCAAGCGTCTGCGCCACCAGACCATCGTTCTTCAGTTCGCGCGCTAGGTTCAGGGCATCGCTCAAGTAGCTTTTGGCTTCTTCGCCGCGGCCTGCGAGGACGAGCGACTCGCCATAACCACCCTGGATGTCGGCCATCCAAGTCGTCTTGTCTTTCATGTTCTGGAAGGTTGTAAGAGCGTCCTGTTTGGAGTTCACTGCCGCGCCGAAACGTCCCTGGTAATCGAACATGATGCCTAGCGTATAGGAATCAACGGCCGCGCCCCGCTGATCATCCATGCCGCGGTGCAGGTCCAGAGCGCGCATGTATTGCGCGACCGCCTGGTCGTACTCGCCTATGCGGACCGAAACCTCCGCCAGGTTGAAGACACTGTTCACGATGTCACCCGGTACCTTCGATTTTTCGCGCAGCTGCAGCGCCTGCTGGTAATAGGTACGGGCGTCTTCGTATTGTGCCTTTTCAAAATACACCGCTCCAATGTTGTTCAGGCAGGTGGCCTGCAAACTCTCATTGCCCATGTCGCGCTCGATCTGCAGCGCTTCTTTGTAATTTTTCAGGGCCGCATCATGGTCGCCACGGTCGTCGAGGAAGTTACCCAGATCAATGAGGGAGTCGCCCAAGCCGCGCTTGTCGCCGATGTCACGGCGGATTGCCAGGGCCTCCTGGAAACTGGAAAGGGCCGCTTTGTTGTCTCCCAGCAACGCTTGCATCTTGCCGACCTCATTGACACTGAGGGCTACGCCGCGCTTCTGCCCGATTTTACGGCGGATGGCCAGGGCCTGCTGATAGTTGCGCAATGCCTCTTCGGGCTTGTTCAGTCTCCAGTAGGCGACACCAATAAGGTGCAGACTGGTGGCTTTTTGTTCTTCGTTATCGAGCTGAACCGAAAGGGTCAGGGCGCGGTTCAGTGGGTCGAGGCTCGCTTGCGGCTTGCTGTTCTTAATGGCCAGACGCCCCGCCGTCAAGGTCGCTGTGATGTCTTTGGGATTGGCGGCCAGAATTCGTTGGTTGTATTCGCCGGCTTTTGCAAAATCTGCGGTCTCCTCGTAAAGGCTGGCCAGTGCCGACTGCACGTCAGAATTCTCGGGAGAAGCCTTGTCAAGGTTTTCGTACGCCTTGATCGCCTCCGGATAGTTCTTCGTCACTTGCGCACGAATAGCAGAGATCAAATACTTCGCCGCTTCAGGAAGGTTTTGGCCCAGTCCGGCGGCTTTTTGAGCGGCCTGTTCTGCTTCACTGTCGTAGCCCAGACTGCTGTAGGTCTGGGCCAGCCTGGAAAAGGCCAGGGCGAAGGCGGGGTCCTCCTTGGTCGCCGCCTCGAATTGTTTCTGGGCTTCGAGATTCTTGCCGTCCCGTTGAAAGCCGATGCCCTGATTGTAGGCGCGCAACGCGGACACGGATTGGGAAACGGGCTGGAAGGAACTGGCCTTCAGTTGCTTGAGTACGTCTTCGGGAAGAGCGAGTTTCTGGCGAATGGACTCTGCCATGCGGTCCACCGCGCCCGGAATTTCCTTCTCGTTAACGACGTCGATCTTCAGCGGAACCATGCGGTCATTTTTTATGTCCTGTAGCGTGGTATGCAAATCGGTGAATATCTGGTGCAGAACATTGGGTGTGATGGTGCGCAACTGCGATGACTGCCCCACATCGGTGCTGAGCATCTCGGCCATACTTGAGCCGAGCCAGTCCAAGCCCGGATCGCCGGACGCGTTGCGAAACGGCAGGATGGCAAGCGAAACTACCGGTACGGATCGAGCGGGGGCAGGCTTGAACAGCGTCTCTCGCATCAGAAAACCGGTGAGCACAAGAGCCAGTACGGTTGCTGCTCCTCCGATCCAGTGCCAGGGAATGGTTTGTCCCCAGGGCCGACCGCTACTGGGGAAGTTCAGCGTCGCTGCGGCACGTCCGCCCTGCCAGGCTTCCAGATCGGCCATGATCTGGCTGGAACTCTCGTAGCGAAGTTTGACGTCGGGATCCATGCACTTGCCGACGATGTCGCTGAGGGGGCGCGGGATGGAAGCGTCGTGGCTCGAAACCGGGGCGGCGCGTTCCTGGGTTCGCTTCAGCAGGCTGGCCACAACGCTGTCCGCCTTGTATGGCATCTTGCCGGTGAGCAATTCGTAGAAGATCAGTCCCAGGGTGAACAGGTCGGAGCGCTGATCTAGATCCTTTCCTAACGCCTGTTCTGGGGACATGTAATCCATGGTGCCGACCAGAGCGCCAGTCTGGGTCATGCCATCGCCTTCGAGAGTGCGAGCCAGACCGAAGTCCATCACCAGAATGCGGCCAGCTTTGTCGCGCATGATGTTTTGCGGCTTTAGATCGCGGTGAATGATGCCCACGCTGTGCGCAGCCTCCAACGCACGGCAGACCTGCAGCATGATTTCTACGGCTTCCTCCGGAGCCAGCTTCTTCTTCTGCTGCATGAGCCCGCGCAAGTCCTCACCTTCCACATATTCCATGGTGATGAACTTCATGCCCTCAGCTTCACTCAGGTCGTAAATCCGAATCACATTTTTGTGGGTGACCTGCGTAGCCAGCAGCAGTTCCTGTTTGAAACGGTCAATAATAGCCTGGCTTCCGGCCAGCTCCGGCCGGATCACTTTCAGAGCCACCATACGATTTAGCTCGAGATCGCGGGCCTTATAGACCGCGCCCATGCCGCCTTCGCCCAGGATTTGCTGGATTTCGTAACGCTGGCCGAGTACCGCGCCCGGCTGAAGCATGGACGGGTTGCTCGGAGATTTCTGTGCCCGCGGTGTCGGCGTGGGCGCGGCCGGCCATGGACCGCTACCGATCATGGTGGGAGAGTCCGGGCCAAAGTCGGGCGCATGGCCTACCAGCGTGGGCGAGTCCGACGGATCGCTGCCAGTCCCACCCGGAATGTCTACGCGGGTGGGTGAATCCGAAGGGTCGCTGTGGCTTGGGGCGGGAATATCGATCAGAGTCGGAGAATCCGAGGACGGGGCCGGACGGGTGACGGAACCTGAAGACGAGCTGTCACCTTTTGAAGGCGTGCGGATTGCGGCTCCACCTTCGCCGGGGTCTGAAGGGCTTCCTTCCGGGCGGCCTCGAGAGAATTCTTCCATCAATAACCTCGGCCCGTGAGGGGGCAACGGAAGCTCTTAAGACAACCCCTGGCTTGTACACGAGCCCAACGCGCGGAGCGAGCGGGGGTCTGCGACCCGCGAGTTCATCAGTATATAACGTAGTTCCGGTGGTGTCAGCCGCTTGTCACCGAGAAGTGAACAGGCTGGTAACGCCCGTCAAACCGCTCTGTGAGGCCAGTTTCCGGTTCTTGAGTGGGCTGCGGGCTAGCCCTTAAGCCTGCAGCGTCGGAGATGTATATGATGTGGGAGCCATAGCAACCCATGAGAGCCGTCGCCGTCATACCTGCCCGCCTCGCGTCCACTAGAATGCCGCGCAAGATGCTGCGCGAAATCGGTGGCCAGCCCCTAATTGGCCGAGTGTATAGCGCCGTTAGATCCTCGCCCCTGCTGCATGACGTGATTATCGCCACTGATTCCGATGAAATTATCGCCGTCTGCCAGCGCAATGGGTGGAAGGCAGAGTTGACTTCTGCCGCGCACCGCAGCGGCACGGAGCGAGTGCACGAAATATCCCAGTCAGTCGCGGCCGATATTTATCTGAACGTGCAGGGCGATGAGCCGCTAACCCGGAGCGAGCACATCGCTGCGCTGATGGAGGCGATGCAAAACCCAGTGGCGCAAGTGGGAACTTTGATGACTCCGGCAGCCCCTGTAGATATCGACAACCCGAGCGCAGTAAAGGTAGTGGCTGACTCGGCGGGACGAGCTCTCTATTTCTCTCGAGCCACCATTCCCTATGATCGCGACGGCGCCAGGTCGAACTATTTTAAGCATCTAGGTTTTTATGCTTATCGCAAGCCGGCGCTGGACCGCTTTGCCACGCTGCCGGAGTCATCGCTTGAGCGCTGCGAGCGGCTGGAACAGTTGCGCTTCCTGGAAAATGGAATCCCGATCTACGTGGTTAAGACCCCTTATGACACAGTTGGGGTTGATACGGAAGAAGATTTGCGGCGGGTGGAGGCTATTTTGGGAGCTGGACGGTGACCGGGCGCGAGAGCCAGATCCGGCGGGGCGCCGGATCTGTTGTCACCTCTTTAGTCCCCCCGCAAGCAAGTCGACAAGCTTGTTGACCCAGCCCTGATCGAGGTCACGCAAAGAAGCGTACTCGCTTACTTCGATGATCCGTATGCGGGGATCTCTCAACAGGACACCGAGCAGTTCCCTACCTTCGGACAGACTCAGGCCCTCCGGGTGCGGGAAGTAAGCAGCTGACATCTCCAGCTTTTGAAAAACATCGACATCGAAATGAAGCAGGATGGAAGCCGACTCTGGAATGACTGCCAGTGCCTGCCGTGCCGCCTCTTGAGGGCCTGATCGTCGCACGTCAGCCAGCGACACCGAGCCCATTCCTGCCTGGTTGGACCGCGAAGGATTGCTCCAGCCGATCACCGTGACCTGCGGTGGCCGGAGTGCTGGACCGGCCCAGAAGGGGGAGTCATGCGTCAGGAGCCATACGGCGCAGGACGCCGCACTCTGGCAGCGTTTGGGATCTGGCGGTGCGTCATCGAAATCGCCATCGACGTAGAGAACATGGACGTTTTCCGCAGCGACACTCATGAGTGCCTGAATCGTTCCGACCACGACACTGCAATCGCAGCCAATCAGCAGCGGAACATGCCCCGGTTGTTGCAGGTAGGGGGCAATACGCTCGCTGACGCAGTCCCAGGCGATCCGTGGGCCCGGCCAACTCCTGATCGGAGGGATCGAATGATGGGGAAGATAGCTGGGAATCTTGACGTCACCGTCATCGAGCGCTTTACAGCCGGCCGCTTGCAAGCGCGCGAGCAGTTGAGCATCGCGATACGCCTGGGAGTCGTTTTCATTGCCGGGGTACAGTGAGCCGGTGCGAAGAGGGACTCCCAAAAGGTGATAGATGCGCTCGGCCGGATATGAATGCTCTGACGTCGTCTTTGCTTGGTCACCAATGAAGATTCCGGCCGTGCCGGCCGTCACACCGGACTCTGTCCACGTTTTCGAGCCGGGCCAGACGGCTCCCAGACCAGCGCCGGTACCGACAATGAAGTCTCTGCGGTTCATGGGCTTCTCCCGATGATATTGGCAATGCCTGTTAGACCTATGTTCGCTGCTCCGGTTACCAAGCTTCTGGGTAGTAGCACCGCTTGGCGCAGAGAATCCCTCCGCAACTCAGCGCCGTGAATAGAGAGCGACGAATCCCCATGTCAAAACCGGTCCGGCCGGTTGCGCAGGGCCTTGTGGATCTTCTTCCATTTTTCCTTGTCTTGCCGCGCTACCTGAGGATCCATCTTGCGTTCCTGAAAGCGAAGTTCTGCCAGCAACTTGCGATAGTTCTCCAGTCGCTCCGGTTGGAGCAATCCATGATTGATTGCCGCTGCGATCGCGCATCCCGGCTCGCCATGATGGGCACAGTCCCGAAACTTACAACTCTGAGCAAGAGTTGCAATGTCTTCAAACGCGTGCTCTGCGCCTTCCTCCTGGTTCCACAGCTGGAGTTCGCGCATTCCCGGCGTATCGATCAGGATGCCACCGCACGGGAGAAAGAGCATTTGACGCGAGGTGGTGGTGTGCTGTCCACGGTCATCTTGTTCGCGCACAGGTTGTACCCGAAGGGCTGCATTGGCAAGCCGGTTTATGATAGTGGACTTGCCGACGCCGGACGAGCCCACAAACGCAGCTGTAGTTCCACGGGCTAGGTAATCCTGAACGGCTTCGAGGCCGGTTTTCTGCAGCCCACTCAGCAGGTGCACCGGAGTTCGGGGGGCAATGTTCTCCACCTCCGCGGCGTATGCCGCGGCGTCCGCGCACAGGTCCGCTTTGTTGAGCAGAACCACCGGGCGTGCGCCGCTGTCCCAGACCATGGTCAGGTACCGCTCCATGCGCCGCAGATTGAACTCGCGGTTCATGGAGCTAACCACAAACACAGTGTCGAGATTTGTTGCAATGATCTGTTCGCTCAGTTCGCGCCCGGCCACTTTGCGTGACAGCTTCGTCCTCCGCGGAAGGATGTGCTCGATCCGTGCCCGAGCCTCTTCTGAGCGCGCCAAGATCGCCACCCAATCGCCTACCGCGGGAAAATCCTGCCGGCCCGCGGCCTGATGTTGGTTCTTGCCGGCGATTTCCGCCCGGTACTCTCCCTGCGCGGCCTGAACTCTGTAGAGGCCCTTGAATTCCTCGACCACGCGGGCCGGGGTAAGTTCACTTCGCTTAAAATCCTCGAAATTGCTTTCGAAAAATGAATTCCATCCAAAATCTTTGAGATGAAGCTCGAGCTCCATGGTAGAAACACTCCTTCTTCCGAACCGTTGCAACGGTTCACTTTGCTGGCCTGTTCCAGGCAGGGGAGACCGGTCGCGGTGGTATTCCCAGCGACTGAGTCTGAAAGAAATGGAGATGGAAGAAGGAATGGATTCGCCTTCGCCGGAATCCTACAGCGCAGGCAATGACGCTGAGTGCAGCCTAGGAAAATACGGCAGAGGCGAAGCTGTCCTTCCGGATAAACATGGCAGACATAGGCGCCTCCTGGGGAGATCTAACCCGGCAGTCGAGTGGGACACCTCAAGATACGGCGGACCGCAAAGGGAGTCAAGCAGATGAAAACACGGCCGATTGACAACGACAAAATGTGGCGCGGGCGTCCTCGTCTACATTGGTTTGGGTTGAACTTTCGCCCAAGTCTCAGCTGCCGCTACGCGCCGGGAAATTGCCGGATGTGAGTGGAAAAGCCACTCCACCCATTTAGAAGGAGAGCGCTCGGCAAGATTTTGTTCCGCCAGCTTGTTCATGGCAGAGATAAAAGGCGTGACCGTTGCAATGGACCGGAAGGCATAAAGGTCAGCCTGGCGCTCGTTAAAGCGAGAGTAAGCGTTTAGCAGGGGCAGCACCAGAAGCGAGAGCACGGTTGCGACCAGCATCAGCAACGGCAGGTCGGCGAAATCGGAGAGCGTCTCAAATATGTGCAAGCGATCTACCGCATAGTGCAAAACTAAATTGCCAGCCCAGAATCCGACAAATGTGATTCCGGCCTGCACCAGAATGCTCTTGAAAATATGACGGTGTACGTGGTGGCCGAGTTCGTGGGCCAGAACGGCCTCAATCTCGTCGGTGGAGTAGTTTGCCAGCAAAGTATCCGCCAGAATGATCCGCCGGGTGTTGCCCAGTCCGGTGAGGGCAGCATTCGCCTTCTTGCTTTTTTCAGAAAGCTTCCATTGGTAGACGCCGCGAACCCGCGTTCCTGCGCGCTCTCCCAGCCGTACCAGCCGTTCCTTCAATTCCTCGTTTTCTAGTGGCGCAAATTTGTAAAAGACTGGAAACAGAACCACAGGAGCCAGTTGGGCCAGCAGCACAAAAAGTCCCAGGAACGCCGCCCATGCGATCAGCCACCAGTGCTGCGGCACCTGGCGCATGATGAAATACAACATCTCAACCACAATCCCTGCAAGGACCACGCCCACCAGGAAGCCTTTCACTTCGTCCCATATCCAGGCGCGCAGGCGCAGATTGGAAAGTTGGTAGCGATGTTCGAGGCGGAAACTGTAGTAGTCCAGGCTCAGTCCGAGCACTTTGGCCAGAACCATCAGCATTAGCACATACAAGAACACGGCCAGGCTGTAGTGCTGAAAAGTGGCCTTGTACGCGATGTCCCGCAGCATGCCGCTCCATCCAGTTACGAGGAGCGCCACCATCAGGACGAGGCTAAGGATAAAGTCGGCGACTCCCATCCAGCGCCGGATGCGGTTGTACCGCCGCGCTTCGGGCGAATCGGAGGGAGGGACGATAGCGACTGCAGAGGCCATTGCTTGTCTAACTAATTATCCTACCTGACTGATTATCGTATCGCGGGAACCGAATTGCGAGACCCAGAAGTCCAATGGCTATCAGGGTCTTCCGCGCTTTCAGCCCTTGTCACCTCGTACAAACGCCTCGGCAGTAGAAAGAATTTCTCCCACCAGTTCTGGTGCCGCAGCCTCGGCATAGACTCGCAGCAGCGGCTCGGTGCCGGACACGCGAAACAGTACCCAGGGTTTCGCTCCGTTTCCGTTCGTGGATGTGTCGAGGAAGAACTTTACCCCGTCGAGCCCTTCTTTCTTCAAGATGGAGTAACGTCCGAGGCGTTTTGTTCCGTCAGAACGCGCTCGCAGGATGGCGCTCTGCTTTATCTCTTCCGTGATGTGCAGATCACGGCGCCCGTAGTAGTGGGGTCCGTACTCGCGCTGCAGATCGGCGACGAGTTGGCCCAAAGGCTTACGCTCCTCTGCCATCACATTGGCCAGCAGCAAGCAATTCAGACTGCCGTCGCGTTCCGGCAAGTAGCGGGAATATCCGATGCCGCCGGATTCTTCGCCGCCCACTACAATCTCGTGGTCCATCATGAGGTCGGCAATGTACTTGAATCCGATGGGACACTCGATCAGTTTGCGTCCGTGCTTGGCGGCGATGCGATCCACCATGCCGGTGGTGTTGAAGGCGCGTACCACGTCGCCGGGCCACTTCTTTCGCTCCAGCACCCAGCGCAACAGGACAGCGAAACACTTGTGCGAATCCACGAAACTGCCGTTTTCGGCAATGGCGCCGATCCGATCGGCGTCGCCATCGGTGGCCAGCCCGGCATGGCAGTCTTCCTTCAGCACCGTCTGGCGCAACATCTCTATGTGAGGCTCGATCGGCTCCGGATTAATTCCGGGGAACAGCGGATTCAATTCCTGGCGGATGGCAACGTAGGGAACGCCGTGAGCTTTGAAGATCTGCGTCAGCACGCCACGGCCCGAGCCGTGCATCGAGTCCACCGCGAATTTGAAACCTGCTTTGGCAATCAGGCCAAGATCGGCGAACCGGCTGATGGCTTCGGAATACGGCGTCGTCAGGTCGACTTCTTCGATCGAGGCCTTCTGGCCTTTGGGTATGGACCCGGCGGCGACCTCCTCTTCAATCACCTGCATGATGGCAGGCGTGGCCGATCCGCCAAACTTCGCTTTGAACTTTACGCCATTCCAGTTCCACGGGTTGTGACTGGAGGTGACCATCACCCCCCCGGCGGCACCCTGGGCTTTTACCGACAGAGAAACCGCCGGGGTGGGAACGGAATCTCTTGTAAGTCGAACGGGAATTCCCGCCCCAGCAACGGTCTCAGCCGCCACCCGCGCGGCGTGCTGGGAGAGAAAGCGGGTGTCATAGCCGATGAAGAGGCCATGCGCGGGGTTCTCATGCCGCAGAACGTAAGAAGCAATCCCGCCCGCCACGCGGCGTACATTGTCAAAAGTAAAATCGTCGGCAATGATGCCGCGCCAGCCGTCGGTGCCGAATTTGATCATAAGCAGTCTTCTGTCTTCAGTCGTTAGGGAAAATTTCGCCAGCTTCGGTGTTTCTGAAGACTGAAGACCGACTTCAGACGACTGTCCTTCACACCAGATGACGCAATTCCTTCTCGTCCAGATACTTCACTATCTTTCCCACGTCCTGTGCCTGTTCGCGGGTGGTGATCAGCAAAGCGTCTTCGGTTTCCACTACCACTAGATTGTTCACGCCGAGTGCTGCTACAAATTTTCCCGGCGCGTGGATATAATTTCCCTGGGCCTGCAGCGTGAATACGCCTTTTCCGTTGACCAGATTGCCATCTGCCGGATGGCTCTTGGCAGAGTGGTGTTCGTGCAGCGCGGTCCACGAGCCCAGATCGTTCCACCCGAAGTCAGCGGGGAGGCAGATGATGTTGGAATCTTGTTCTCCTTTGGCGGAACGAGGCTCGAGCACGGCGTAGTCAATGCTGATGTTTTCGCACTTCCGATATAGCCTGGAAAATGTGGCGGCGAATTTGCGTGTTCCAAAGCTTGCGGCAATCCGCTGCAGCAATATGGCGGTTTTTGGCAGGTGCTCGAGAAGCGCATTGGCCAGGGTACGCGCGCTCCACAGAAACATTCCACTGTTCCAGAAGTAATTCCCAGCCTTTACGAATTCGACGGCGCACGTTGAGCCAGGCTTTTCGGTGAAGCGCTTCACGCGAAGCGCTTCACCCTGAACTGAGGCGGCCTGAAACGACGAGCCTGCTTCAATGTACCCGTAGCCAGTCTCCGCGCGAGTAGGACGGATTCCCAGTACCACGATGTTGTCGCCCGAGGCAGCAATCCCGACTGCCTGCTTCAAGACGGCCCGATACCGTTTTTCGTCTCCGATCACGTGGTCGGAAGGAAACAGGCCTAGGACAGCATCGGGATCTGCGTTCAGCAAAATGAATGCGGCCAAACCGATGGCCGGGGCCGTATTGCGCCCCACCGGCTCGGCCAGAATTTGCTTCTTGCTCAGCCGGGGAAGCTGGCGCACGATCTCACGCTGCAGATGCTCGTTGGTGATGACCCAGAAGCGGTCGGGCAAGGCCAGCGGAAGCAGGCGCGCCACCGTCTGCTGAATCATGGTCTGCCGGCCATCGAGTGCCAGCAGTTGCTTCGCCCGGCGCTGGCGGCTAAGCGGCCAGAAGCGAGTGCCGCGGCCGCCGGCAACAATGACGGGATGGAAGTTCATTTTCGCCAAGGGTTACAAGAGATTGCAGATTGCAGAATGAAAACCCAAATCTGAAATCCACCATCTTCAATCTGAAATTTCTTCTACATCCTGGTTTCTGGCTCCGGCACTACCGCTCCGGGTACCGTCGCCTTGATAAACTCCACCGACCACTGTGGCCGCAGCTCAAATTCGCCAACGGTCGCGGGCACTACTACGGCGTCGCCTCTAGCCAGCGTCACAGGGTTTGCTCCCGGGGCTTCGACGATGCCACAGCCCTCGACCGCTACCAGAATCTGAACCGAACGCTTGCCGGTCTCGTCGTTGGTCCGGAACTTGTGCGGTTCTTTGAGTTCGAACATTTCGACCACGAAGTAAGGCGAGGAGATCAGCGGCGCCCGGCGATTGGCGGGGCCGTTCAAGTTGGACGGCGCAGGACGAATCACCTTTCCAGATCCAGCTTTCTCCTTTATGGCGGCCAAGCCTTCCTTCAGATGCAACTCGCGCGGGCGCCCGTAGTCGTATAACCGGTAAGTGGTGTCGGATTGCTGCTGGGTTTCCACGATGATAGCTCCTGGACCCAGCGTATGCACGGTCCCACCCGCCACGTAAATCATTTCACCGGGGTAGACATTGATCCAGTTCAGCAGTTCCTCGGCGCGTTTGTCATGAATGGCGTGTTCGAACTGCTCCCTGGTAACGCCAGGTTTCAGGCCGAGTCCGATCTGGGCACCGGATCTGGCGTGAGCCACGTACCAGCACTCGGTTTTCCCCCACGGCTGTCCGGCGCGATGAGCTGCCTCATCATCCGGGTGCACTTGTACGGAAAGTTTCTCGTGCGGAAACAGGAATTTCAGGAGCAGCGGAAAGCGGCCCGGATCTGGAGCTGTGTCGCCCACCAGTTCACGTCCATATTGCGAACTTAGCTCGGCAAGGGATTTCCCTTTGAGCGGCCCGGTGGCGACCTGGCATGCGTCGCCGGTCAGCCAGGCCTCGCCGATCTTCTCCGCAAACTTATGATTGGGATAAATCGGCGAGAGATCCAGCGTGCCCCAGGGACGCGGGTCGAAAGCGGGCTGCATCGAGAATGGATATAGGGCGCTCATGCGGTGGGAACATGGGGCCGCGAACTCACGAGCGACCCCGACGAATTTCTGCGCGGCGATCTGCCTACAGAGCGGCCAGGAACTTGCGCATACGTTCCAGTCCGCGATCCAGTTCGGTCACTGTGGTGGCATACGAAATCCGAATGTGTTCGCGGGTGCCGAAGCCTTCGCCGGGGACGGTCGCCACATGCGCCTCGCGCAACAACCGGCCTGCGAAATCGGAAGCCGACTTGATTCCGCCGCGCCCGATGAACGACGCGATGTTGGGATAGGTATAGAACGCGCCTTCGGGCAGCGTGCACTTCACTCCCGGGATCGCGCGCAGCCCTTTGACCACGTGGTCGCGCAGTTCGATGTATTCGCGCCGCATGTCCTCCACACACTGCTGCGGGCCATTTAGAGCAGCGACTGCGGCTTTCTGCACGATGGACGTCGGATTCGAAGTCGACTGGCTCTGTAGTTTCTGCATGGCCGTCAGCACCGGAGGGGGTGCTAGCGCGTAGCCAAGGCGCCAACCCGTCATGGCGTAGGTTTTTGACAGCGAACCGATGATGACCATCCGTTCCCGGAACTCGCGCCATGATCCTACGGAAAAATTCGCGCCGGTATAGTTCAGATATACGTAGCACTCGTCGGACAGTACCCAGATGCCGCGCTCGGCCGCCAGTTGCACCACTGCTTTCAGATCCTGCGGCGACATCACCGCGCCAGAAGGATTCGAGGGCGAATTCAAAATAATCATTTTGGTGCGCGGCGTCACCAAGCGCGCGATCATCTCCGCCGTCACGCGGAAGCCCTGACTCTCGTCCGCTTCCAGCCGCACGCAGTTCCCGCCGGCGTAGCGCACAATGTCCTTGAACGATACCCAGTAGGGAACGGGCAGTATCACTTCGTCGCCGTGATCGACCAACACCTGAATGGCGTTGAACAATGCATGTTTGCCACCGACCGAGGCCATGCACTCCTCACGGCGGTAGTCGGATTGGAAGTCAGCGGCGTGGCGGCGCACGATGGCATCCCGCAGTTCCGGGGTTCCGCCGACGGCCGTGTACTTCGAGAAATTGTTCTGGATCGCGCTGATAGCTGCGTCTTTGACGTGCTGCGGCGTGGAAAAATGCGGCTCACCCGCTCCGAAATCCACGACGTCAATGCCCTGCTGTCGTAGCTTGTCGGCTTCGGCGACCACGGCCATGGTGGCCGAGGGCTCGATCCGGTTGATCCGCTCCGTAAGTTTTATCGCCGGGGTTGCTTCCGTAACTGGAGTCATGCTCGTTTCCCTGTTCTTGATTTTCTTACACTCTGCAACTTGATCGCCGGATCAAGTTTTTCTCTCAGCCGACGTTCGACAATTTCCGGAACCAGGTCCTGGATCGATCCTCCGAGTTTCGCAACCTCGCGTACCAGCCGGGAACTCAGATATGAGTACTGCTCGGCCGGCATCATGAAAACCGTTTCCAGGTTGGGCTGCAGCTTGCGATTCATCATCGCCATTTGCAGCTCGTATTCATAATCACTCAGCGCCCGAATGCCGCGCAATACGGCACCGGCCTTGACCCGGGCCGCGTAATCCACCGTCAGACCATCGAAGACGTCCACGCGAACGTTCCTAAAATCGGCGGTCAAAGCTTCCAGCATCGCCCGGCGCTCGCCCAGACTGAACAAGGGGTTCTTGTCCGGATTGCGCAGAATCGCCACAACCAACTCGTCGAAAATCTTGCCGCCACGTTCGATCAGATCCAAGTGACCGTTGGTAGGCGGATCAAACGAGCCGGGATAGATAGCGATGACCTTTTTCAAGCGTCCTCATTGTTCCTGACGGAAAAACAGGCAGGCTTGGGCTAGAGAAGATTCTATGCGGCGAAGGCGAGAGATGGCAATCATTTTGGGCCGGTACCGATGCAGTATGGCCGGCCCAGTCTCGGGTGACGGAGCTGGTAAGAGTCCGTCTACCGCCTTGCAGCCGGCACCTTGGCAGCCTCTGGTACCGCGCTGGGCATGGTGGTGACGCGGGCTCCGGTTCCCTGCGGAGCGCCCGCAGCGGCACCTTGAGACTGGGCTGTTGCGACAGGGTGGACTCCTGCCGGAATCAATCCCAGATGCTTGCGCACCTCGGCTTCCAGCTTGGTGAAGGTTTCGGCATTGTCTTTCAGGAATTGGCGCGCGTTCTCGCGTCCTTGGCCGATTCGCTCGCCCTTGTAGCTGTACCAGGCGCCGGATTTTTCCAGCAGATTATTATTCACCGCCAGGTCAAGCAGATCGCCTTCCCGCGAAATGCCTTCGCCGTACATAATGTCGAACTCAGCCTCGCGGAACGGCGCGGCGACTTTGTTCTTCACCACTTTGACCTTGGTGCGCGAGCCCGTGACCACGTCGCCTTCCTTGATCGCGGCAATTCGGCGGATATCTACGCGTACCGAAGAATAAAACTTTAGCGCGCGTCCGCCGGTGGTGGTTTCCGGATTACCGAACATGACCCCGATCTTCTCGCGGATCTGGTTGATGAAGATGAGGCAGGTGCGCGACTTGGAAACAGTTCCAGTTAATTTGCGGAGCGCTTGCGACATTAACCGCGCCTGTAAGCCCATGTGGCTGTCGCCCATTTCGCCATCGAGTTCAGCCTTGGGGACAAGTGCGGCTACGGAATCCACCACCAGCACGTCGATCGCGCCCGAGCGTACCAGCGCCTCGGTGATCTCCAGGGCTTGTTCTCCGTAGTCGGGCTGGGAGACCAGCAGGTTGTCCACATCCACGCCAAGCTTTTTAGCGTAGCCGGGGTCGAGCGCGTGCTCAGCATCGACGAATGCGGCCATGCCGCCGGTCTTCTGGGCCTGCGCGATCACCTGCAGCGCGATTGTGGTTTTGCCTGAAGATTCCGGCCCGAAGATTTCGACTACGCGCCCGCGCGGAAAACCCCCCACGCCCAGGGCGGCGTCGAAGGAGATTGCGCCAGTAGGGATCACGGCGATGGGGACGATCGCTTCCTTCGAGCCCAGCCGCATGATGGAGCCTTTACCAAACTGCTTTTCGATTTGCGCGAACGCCAGGTCAATTGCTCTTGTCCGTTCATCAGCCATAAGAATGCGGCTCCTTTGTGAGTCATGAATGCAGAAGGTATTGACGGCGTGGATTATACATCGGAGTTGCAGCGAAGAAAAGGCGAATTTACGCTTGTCTCGGTGGAAAAGTCCCGGAATAGATAGAATGCGGAAGGCGGGTCGTGGCCGGTTTCCGGGCCGGACAACGGGGGGTGCCCCCGGCGCTATTTGTCGCTGTTAATTTTCTTGTCTGCGGAGCAGACAATCGTAGTAAAATTCGCCGCGTTGACGCTGCCTCTGGGCAGCACGAGGCGCCTTGACGCGCTCTCACAGACCACAATGTCCGTGGAGGTTTCATGCCAGATCGAGCCCTGGGGGATTCAACCACCGCCAGTTCACAGTCTGTCGCCAGGCCGCATGAAGGCCGCAATGTTTGGATCCTAACCGTGTACGCGGTCTCGGGTCTGGCGTTATTCGGCGTGCTGATTTACTACGTCTCGGCTTACGTCACGCAGTAGTTCGTGCGCGAGGACAGGTCCCTGACTTGGCCCAGTGTCCATCCCGGTCGGATCCTCCTGCACCTGGTTCCACGACCTGACCGTGGATGACTTCATCGTCCCACTCATTCGTTCTATCTCGCTCTACACTCGGTATCTGAACTTCATTCTGAACTTTGGGTTTTAGGGCCGTGTCCCTGCGCCCGCCCGCGACCGTGCTACAATCCCCGCTTGCCCGGTTCGCGACGCCTGGCGAATTCCCCACTTAACCGAGACGCACTGACTCCTGTGGCCCACGACCCCTCGAAGAGCGCTGTCACCTACGCCGACGCTGGGGTGGATACTGACCGCGCCAATCGCACCAAAAAGCGGATCAAGTATCTGGCCCACAAGACCTTTACCCGCAGCGTGCTCAGCGAAATCGGCGGCTTTGGCGGCCTGTTTGCCGTGGACAAGCAGAAGTGGGTGGACCCGGTCCTGGTATCGAGCGTGGACGGGGTGGGCACGAAGCTGAAAATCGCCTTCGAAATGGACGTCCATCACACCATTGGCGCCGATCTGGTCAATCACTGCGTCAACGACATTGCCGTGCAGGGAGCCACACCGTTGTTCTTCATGGACTATCTGGCCACCGGCAAGCTGGAGCCGGAAATCGCTGAAAAAGTTATTGAAGGCCTGGCCGAAGCGTGCAAACACAACGGGTGTGCGCTGATCGGCGGCGAAACTGCCGAGATGCCGGGATTTTATGCGGAGGGCGAATACGATCTGGCGGGATTCATCGTCGGAGCGGTGGAGCGAGACCGCATTATCACCGGTAAGACGGTCGAAGTCGGCGATGTGATCTTAGGGCTTGCCTCGAACGGCCTGCATACCAACGGGTACTCGTTGGCCCGCAAGCTGCTCTTCGAGGTCGGCAAATACACGCTCGATTCCTACGTAAATGAGCTTAAAGGTAAGGTTGGCAACGAACTTCTGCGTACCCACAAAAGCTATTGGCCAGCGGTAAAACGCCTGGTGGACGGCGAGTGCGTCTCCGCGATGGCCCACATCACTGGGGGCGGCATCACGGAAAATCTGCCCCGCGTGCTGCCCCGTGGGGTTGCGTCCGTCATCGAGATGGGCTCCTGGCAGGTGCCGCCCATCTTCGAGCACCTGCAGCAACTGGGAAATGTCCCACAGGAGGAGATGCTTCGCACTTTCAATATGGGGTTGGGCATGCTCCTGGTGGTTCCCTCGAAGAAGTTCAAGAAAGCCCAGACCGTGCTGGAGCGCGCGGGAGAGAAGGCCTTCACCGTCGGGCGGATTGTAAAGGGGGACCGGAAAGTGATGTACACGTGAGGGCAGGGAAGAAAACCTGCTGACCACTTGATTCTCGCCCAGTTCAACTTTCGAGGATAACTTGCGCGATCGCCTGCTCGGCGGTGTGGGAAAGCGAGAGCGCAATGTGAGCAGTGCCCATCCGAGCGGCAAACTCGGCCGCCTTGCCGTGGAACGTGATCGTGGGCCGGCCTCCGGGCTGGCGGGAGACTTCGATGTCACGCCAGCGCACGCCATGGTTCCAGCCGGTGCCGAGCGCTTTCATGGCTGCTTCCTTGGCGGCGAAGCGGGCGGCGTAACGTTCCACTCGATTGGCCTTGGAATCGCAGTAGCGTATCTCGCCTTCGGTGAACACGCGGCGGAGGAATCGGTCACCATGGCGGGCGAGGGCCTGCGCGATGCGCGGAACTTCCGCGATGTCGATCCCAGTGCCGACGATCATCAGCGATTACGTTAGCACCATCGCGTGTGAAGGTGCCACTGCGCGCGGGGTTCGTGCTGAGCTGCCGGGCTGAGCCGGCCCACACGAGCGGGCCGTCTGCGCCTACATGGGCATGCGCGTTTCGCGTCTTTGTCGGCGGACGTGCCGGAACTCCATGGCAGCCGCTGCAACCAGTGCAATCGCTCCTGCGACCGCGGCCGCAGGGAAAGCGATGTTGCGGTAAGCCAGCGTCATGTCGGGATGGGCACCGAGCAGGCCTCCGCCGATTGTGACCCCCAGGATTCCCAGCAGCAGAGATACTGCAAAAGAAAGCAGCGCCAGCAGAGAACTCACCAGCAGCACGCGAAGAGGGATCCAGAACCATCGAAGCTTGAGGGAAGGTGCCGTGGCCGGAGACATCTCTTCTCGATTGTAGCGGTTCCCGGTTTTCAGTTGTCGGTTCTCGGTGGGAACTGATGGCTGAAGCTGATGGCTGAAGCTGACGGCTGAAAGCTGACGGCTAAGGGCTCTTGCGGCAGCGGTCTGGTGGGCGTTTCAGCCGCGCCTGACCTGGCAGGGACGCCCGGCCCGCTAAAGTCGGCATAGGCGTTTGACTCAGACTCGATTCGCCGGGTGCGCTAGAATACCTCTCATGTCACAAGTTGCACCGCCAATTACGCGAGCCCCGGCGGAGGTTGTGCGTCAGACCCCTGTCGCACAAGCTCCAAACGGTATTTGCTACGCCTGTTCGGGCGAGATCACGGTATCTGAAACCGATGTCCAGCGCATGGTGGCCGCCGTCCCCGACGCCGCCGCGGCTGCTCTCAAACGAAAGGCCTACTACTTCGTCCCGTTAACTGTGAACCAGGGCGACGAAACCATGATCGCCGACCGCTATGACGTAGCCTTGAGCGATAACGCGGTCTGCCACCGCAATCTCGAGTTGGGCGATTCGCAATGTGTGTTTATTTCCACCCGCCTGATGGACGACAAATTTTCGGTGGCCTTTGAGTTCTATATCAACGTGGGCCATGCCGTGGTGGAGCGGGCGGGAGTGTCGCAGGCTTTTGCCGATCTGGTCTGGAAGCAGGTGCAGAACAAGGCTCGCGGAGAAACTTCGCTGGATGCGTGGGAATCGCGCAAGCTGGCGACCGGTCCGGGTCCGGATACAGAGAAATACAAGAACGAGTACTTGGCCGCCAGCTTTTCCGATGCCATCTCTATCTACCTGCTTTCTTTGTTCATTGATGTGGACTACTACGATCTGCGCGAGCGTGACTACCCGCTGCTGGCGCCGGCGCAAATGGCGGAGCGCCTGAAAAAAGTGGCGGAATTGTTTCCGGCGAATCCGGGATTTGAGTTTGCGATTTACTACAAGCGGCGGACTTAGGAGACCACAAATAAATCAGCGCTGGCTGACCAAGACGGGTCGGTCCTTCCATCCGCTCACTAACTCTTGGGCGTGTTCATCCCCTTCCGCGGGCCGGGCGATGGTGCGTGAGTAGTATTCCCCTTCGACGACATCGTAATCGCTCACTTGTCCCACCCACATCGGCTCCAAATCGATTGTCCGTATCGCTTGGGCTCCCCAAGCCCGGCCCGAGAACTTCGGCCAACTAGTGCTCCTGGTAATGAGGTCTTGCCGTCGCCGTGCTTTGATACCCAACGCGCGGGGCGGAATTTCGGTCTTTTCGGGGTTGGTATCTTAGAATCTCAGGCTGATGTCTATTACGGTACGATCCTTCGCCAAGATTAATCTCGGTCTGACCATTGGGCCGCTGCGCCCCGACGGTTTTCACGACCTGCGTACGGTCTACCAGACCATCGCTCTGCACGACATCATTCACGTGCAAGTGGAGCGCGGTGCGGGGATTGAGATTCGCTGCGAAGATCCGCGGGTTCCCAAGGATGCGTCGAACACCTGCTATCGAATTGTGGAACGGGCGATGGAAGGGCTTCGAGCCCGCGGACGGGTGACTATCACCATCGAAAAGCGGTTGCCGGTGCAGGGCGGTCTGGGCGCTGGTTCCGGGAATGCGGTGACGGCTCTGATCGGCCTCGAGCGTGTCTTGAAGAGGAACCTACCCGGCGCAGCAAGGCTGCGCATTGCAGCTGAGGTGGGTTCGGATTTGCCGCTGTTTCTGGTAGGTGGGACGGTGCTGGGCGTGGGCCGCGGGGAAGAAGTTTATCCATTAGCCGATCTGCCGGCCACGGTTTGTGTGGTGGCAACGCCGGAGATTGGGATGTCGACTCCGAAGGCGTTTGCGGATTGGGATGGCATGATGGCGGAGGGAGCGGCCGAGCTTCGCTCGGCTAGGATGGGTCGGAGACCTGTCCTCACGCCGACTGGGGAAGCGACCAAATTGACGCTTCAGTCACCCTCCGATAGAATGTCAGAGATCGGCCGCGTGGTTTCTGCGTGGCTGAATGGTCAACCCTTATCCGGTGTCCCTGTGAGTAAAGGCAGGGGCCGGGCCGAGACCTCGCTTCTCGACCTTGTCCGTACCGGGATCGAAAACGACTTTGAACGAGTCGTCTTTCCTAAGTATCCCGAATTGCGCGAGGTCAAAAGTGTGCTTGAGCGGGCGGGCGCATTTTATGCCTCGCTGTCAGGCTCCGGTTCCGCGCTTTATGGGCTGTTTGGGTCGCGGGCGGCAGGGGAGAAGGCAGTGGTCCGGTTGCGGCGCGACGGGATCCCGGCCGTGGCCACGACGACGATGACCCGGCAACAGTACTGGAAGAAGATCTGCGATTGGAGGTTCTAGATTTCAGATTGGTGATTTGTGACCGATGAGCGGCTTTTCAATCTACAATCTGAGATCGCAAAATCTGCAATTGAAACTGGGCCGTCGACTAATGGTAGGTCAAGTGCCTTTGGAGCACTTTGTCTAGGTTCGAATCCTAGCGGCCCAGCCAAGTAAAGCAGCTGTCAGCTATCGGCCTTCAGCTCTCAGCTTGTACACGGGAGTGGGCGGTTTGGGGTTTAGCTGAAAGCCGAGAGCTGAAAGCTGAGAGCTAACCATGGCAACTCTTGCGACAGCAACGGAAAAGAAGGCCCAGATGAGCGCCGACGAGAAGCCCGAGCGCAAACCGCAACGCGGCCGGATGGACGATAAGTTCAAGATTTTTTGTGGTACGGCCAACGAAGCGCTGTGCGATGAGGTCTGTGCGTTTCTCGGATTGACTCGCGGGCAGGCGCTGGTCACGCGCTTCAGCGACGGCGAAGCTTATGTTCAGATCCAGGAAAACGTGCGGGGCGCGGATGTGTTCGTGCTGCAGCCGACTTGCCACTCGGTGGACCAGCATCTGATGGAATTGCTGTTGATGATTGACGCGCTCAAGCGGGCGTCGGCGCGACGCATCACCGCGGTGATCCCGTATTACGGGTATGCGCGGCAGGACCGGAAAGACAAGCCACGGGTGCCGATTTCCTCGAAGCTGGTCGCCGATCTGCTGACCACGGCGGGCGCGAACCGGGCATTGGTCATCGATCCGCATACACCGCAATTGCAGGGATTTTTCAATATCCCGGTGGACCACCTGTTCGCTTCGCCGGTTCTGGTGGATCATTTCAAGAAGCTGGCTCTGCCAAATTTGACGGTGGTCTCGCCCGATGCCGGCGGTGTGGAGAGGGCGCGGTTTTTCGCCAAGAAAATTGACGCTCCCCTCGCCATCGTGGATAAGCGCCGCGTGGAAATGAACGTGGCTGAAGTCATGAACGTCATCGGCGATGTGGGCGAACGCACCTGTCTGGTGATTGACGATCTGATTGATACTGCGGGAACGCTGGTGAAAACCGCTGCGGCGTTAATGGAAAAAGGCGCGAGCCTGGTCTATGCCTGCGCTTCGCACCCGGTGCTCTCGGGCCCAGCGGTACAAAACATATCGCAGTCATGCATCACCGAAGTAGTGGTGACCAATACCATCCCGCTGAGTGAAGCGGCGACGCGGGAACCAAAAATCAAGGTGCTCAATATCGCTGGCCTGATCGGACGCGCGATTCAGTCGATTCACGAAGAAACGTCGGTCAGCAGATTGTTCTCATAGGAATCGAAACTTATGGCAACCGTAACTGAAAGCAACGTTTTAGAAGCGCAACCGCGGGCCCCGGGCAACAAGAACGTGGCTCGCCGAGTCCGCCAAGGCGGCAAAATTCCCGGCGTATTATACGGTGCGGGTAAGCAGTCGCTGCCTGTGACCCTCGATCCGCGCCAGGTGACGCGTATTCTGCATTCCGCGACTGGACACAACACGATTTTCGATCTCGACCTCGATGGTAGCGAGCGCACCAAGGCCATGATCGTGGACTGGCAGTATGAGCCCATCAAGGGTTCCCTGCTACACATCGACCTCAAGCGCATCGCCATGGACCAGAAGTTGAAGGTCAGCGTGCCGATCGTGCTCAAGGGAGAAGCTGCAGGCGTGAAGCAGCAGGGCGGCATCCTGGAGCAGATTCTGCGCGAAGTGGAAGTCGAGTGTTTGCCGGGCGACATTCCGAGTGCGATTGAGGCGGATGTCAGCGAACTGGTATTCGGCAAAGTGCTGCGCGTTTCCGACCTGGCGCACGATGGCAAGATTGAGTTCATCACCGAGGCGAACCAACCCGTAGCTCACATCACCACGGTCAAGGAAGAAGTGGCGCCGGCCGCGGATGCGGTCGCTGCAGACGCTGCCGCAACCCCAGCCGAGCCCGAAGTCATCAAGAAAGGCAAGCAGGAAGTCGAGGGCGAAGAGGGGGCGGAAGCCGCTGCCGACAAGCCGGAGAGGCCCGAGAAGCCCGAGAAGCCCGAGAAGAAAGAGAAGAAATAGTCTGGCCGTGGCGCTGGCTCTGTGGGTCGGTCGGGGCTTGCCCGGAGCGAAGCCGTAGGGACCCGTCCTGGTCGAGCGATGCTTGACGGTTTGCTGTCGAGGCGAATTGACGAAGCGTGAAACTGATTGTCGGGCTGGGCAATCCGGGCATGGAATACCAGCTCACGCCGCACAACCTGGGTTTTATCGCCATTGACCGCCTAGCCGACGAATGCGGCGTGGAAGTACGAAATCGCCAGTGCCATGCGCTTACGATTCGAACGGCAATCGCTGGCGAGCAGGTTTTGCTGGCTAAGCCCGAGACTTTCATGAACCGCAGCGGCATGGCGGTTCGTGAGCTGGTGTCGAAGCATGAAGTCAGGCCTGAGACCGACCTGATTGTGATTTACGACGAACTGGATTTTCCGCTGGGCATGATTCGCATCCGCCAACGCGGGAGTTCGGCGGGCCACAATGGCATGAAGTCGATCATTGGGGAACTTGGCACGCAGGAGTTTTTGCGCATCCGCCTGGGCATTGCGCCGGAACGGAAAATTGCGGATGGCGTGAAGTTTGTACTGACACCGTTTCCTAAGGCGCAGCGGAAGAGAGTGGACGAAGTGCTCGACCGTACCGCCGAAGCGGTGAAGGTCATTTTGAAAGAAGGTCCGGCGGCAGCGATGAACCGCTTCAACCGGAAGGCCGAGTCAGAAGAAGATTAGCCACGGATTTACACGGATGAACACGAATTCGAGTCTTGATTTGTGCTGATCCGTGAGAATCCGTGGCGGATGGAGAGAAAATGAACCGCACTTATGAGCTGATGTTTATTGTCCGCCCTGACATGATCGAAGAAGAACAGGACAAACTGATTTCCACCTTGGAAACCGCGGTGACCTCTTCGGGGGGAAATGTGAAAAGCGTGGAGAAGATGGGCAAGCGCCGGCTAGCGTACATGGTCCGGAGGTTTCACGACGGCATCTACGTGCTGTTGACGGTGGAGGGCGGCGGCGGCCTGATTCACGAACTAGAACGCCGCCTGCGCGTTACTGAACCGGTGATCAAGTTCATCACCGTGCGCATCGATGAAGAACAAAAGCGCCTGGACAAGATCAAGGCGATTCGCGACGCACGCCGCAAGACGCCACCGGCCCAGCCGACCACCCCCGCCCCGGCTGCAGACGCGGGCGGAGAGACGCCCGCGGCCACAGCTTAAGCGAGTCATCAGTCGTCGGTCGTCGGGCCGAGCTGACGACTGACGACCGACGACTGAATTTAAGGAGCATTATGGCTGAAGAAATCAGAGCAACAGCAGCAGCGCACGGAAGTTCTGTGGGGGATCGCCCCTCCGGCGGAGACCGTTCGTCGGGCCCCGATCGGGGAGAGCGTCGTCCGCCGCGTCCGGGCGGCCCCGGTGGCCGCGAAGGCGGGCGTAAATATTTTCGCCGCAAGAAAGTTTGCAAGTTCTGCGTGGAGAAAATTGAAGCCATCAACTACAAAGACGTCCGGCTGCTCGCGCAATTCGTGGCCGAGAGCGGCAAGATCGTTCCGCGGCGCCTGACTGGCGTCTGCACACCGCACCAGCGGCGCTTGTCCTCTGCCATCAAGCAGGCGCGGAACATTGCGCTGCTGCCCTTTGCTGGTCGCGCTTCGTAAAAAAAACCTGGCCACGGATGTTCACGGATTTTTTCTTGATTCATCCGTGAAAATCGTTTCATCCGTGGCGAAAAAGAGTTTTTATAGGAGTCATCCATGGAAGTCATTCTGAAAGAAGATGTGCCCAAGCTGGGCTCGCGCGGCGATGTGGTAAAAGTCGCCGAGGGTTTTGGGCGCAACTATCTGCTGCCGCAAAAGCTCGCCATCGAGGCTTCGTCGGGAAACAAGGCGGTGATTGAGCAGATGAAGGCGGCTTCGGTCCGCCGTTCCGCCAAGGAGAAGACCAGCGCCGAAACCCTGGCTAAACAGTTCGAAGGCGTGTCGGTTTCTTTCCAGCGCCGTTCCGGCGAACACGACCAGCTCTTTGGCTCAGTCACGTCAGGCGACATCGCTGACGCGCTGGCGAAGAAAGGCTTTGACGTGGATCGCCGTAAGATTCAAATCCACGAGCCGCTCAAGACGGTTGGCGAATTCACGGTGCCGATCAAACTGCACAAAGACGTGACCACGCACCTGAAGGTTGTGATCGAGAAGGAAGCTGCGGAATAGACTTGCGCGGAATTGCCTGCCCCGGGGCTGCGAGCCAGCCTCAGCGGCAGGTGTAAGATCTTCCGCTCCACAGGCTCCTTACATCCTCACATCCCCTTGCCAGGGGCGGCCCAACTGTCCCCAGGCCGCAGAAATGTAGCTAGCCTGCGTCTTTAGGGCCAACCGCGTCTCAGGCCCTCCGGACGGAAATCCGCCTGAACCCATGCACGAAGAGTGCCAAACTCCTATAATTCCTGCTCACGGTTCTTTTGCTGCCACGTCCATAGCTATGCAACCGGGAAGAACGGCAAGGCACCCGGTTACAGCCGAGGACAAGGAAAAACATGCCGGCCGATGCGTGGGCAGTTCCCTTTGCGGTTGGCGAATATCCCTACCAGAGCGCGAAACGCGCCCCGGTGGACGGAAACAGCGAAACCCAGGACCCCTCGGTATGGGGCCAAATGGCTGGGCATAGTCTAGGCCGCATCGACGACAGCTTGCTGGTCCGCGAAGCGCAGCGTGGCAATCGCGCCGCCTTTGAGGAGCTGGTGCGGCACTATGATCAGGCGGTGCTGCGGCTGGCCATGCATCTCACCGGATCGGAACACGAAGCCCAGGACATTTACCAGGACGCGTTTCTGAAGGCGTACAAGAGCGTGGGCAACTTCCGCTTCGAGTGCTCCTTCTATACCTGGATCTACCGCATTGTGACCAATCTTTGCCTGGACCACTTGCGCAAGAAGCAGGTACGCAAGGAAGACGCTCCGGTCGCGGTGGACGCGCAGGGCGAATCTTACGATGTTCTGGCCCAGGTTCCGGACGGACGGTCCGGTGCCAATCCGGAGCGCGACTTAATGCGGCGCGAGCTGGGAACGCGCATTAACCATGCCCTGGAGAAACTCACTCCGCGCGAGCGCATGGTTTTTGAGTTGAAGCACTATCAGGGGCTGAAATTGCGGACCGTCGGAGAAATTTTGAACACGACTGAAGAGACTGCGAAGAACACCTTATTTCGAGCCACCCAAAAGTTGCGTGGCTCACTGGCGGACATGCGATGAATCGCCAATCAGATGGGGACAGCCGCCCCCAGCTGTCCAGCCGAGCGAAGCTCGGCAGCACAACCGAAAACGTTCCGGAGCACGGGGTGAACCAATGAAGTGCGAATGGGTCCAAGAAAACATTCTGTTGCATATCTATAACGAGCTGCCCGACGACGCTCGTTACGAACTGGAGCAGCACGTAGCGCGCTGCAGCGATTGCGCGGCGGAGCTGAAAGCGACGCGCCAGTTCCATGCCACCATCTCCCAGTTTCCTGTGGAAGAGCCATCCCCCAACCTAGTGGCAGCCTCCCGCATGCGCTTGCAGGAATCGCTCGAAACCACGGAACAGGGCGGCTTCTGGCAGCGGTTAGTATTCGATCCGGGGGCGTGGCTTCGCCCCATCAAGCTGGCTCCCGCCCTGACAGCGGCAATTTTCATCTTGGGCTTCGCCGGCGGGATTGGGGCCACATATCAGATGATGAATGGCCGAAGCCCCGTCGAGATTCCAGCCGCCACTCCCATAGAATCCTCCATTACCGGCATCCGCTCAGTCACGCAACAGCCTGGATCATCCCAAATCAGCATCAAGTACGACACCGTTTCCACTCAGGAAGCGCAAGGGTCGTTGAACGATCAGCGGATCCAGCAGTTGCTGCTGTTCGCCACCCGTAACAATTACAACTCCGGGGTGCGGATGGATTCGGTCGACCTGCTGACGCAGACGCCGAACGATGCCCGTGTCCGTGAGGCGCTTTTGTATGCCTTGCGCTACGACTCGAATCCGGGCGTGCGGCTGAAGGCAATCGAGGCCCTGGGCTCCTACGTAAAGGACGATGTGCGGGTGCGCGACGCGGTGCTTGAGGCGCTGGTGAACGACTCTAATCCTGGTTTGCGGGCTCAGGCGCTGCGGCTGCTCGAGCCGGTGCGTGCCGACAGCAGCGTGCGCGTGGTGCTGCAGAAGCTGGCGGAGAAGGATCCGAATCAGTTCATTCAGTCGCAAGCCCGCAATGTGCTGGCTCAGACGTCTGAGATCGATTGAGATTGGTTGGGTGGACGGTGGGTTTGTGAGCGCCGGGGATCCACGGGTCGAACCAGGGTTCGGTGTGCAAATGAAATCGGAAGGTGACCGGTGAAAACGTTTCCCAAAATCGTTGCGGTGTTGCTGCTGCTCCTGCCTTGGGCGGTGGCGCAGGAAACCCGCCCTGATGAACAGACTCGTGTTTATCAGGAAAATGGCAGATGGTCGCGCCAGATAACCGGGTCTTTGCCGGCGGCGAAGAATCTGCGAGTCAAAGTAGATTCGGGCTCCGTTCGCGTCCAGGGCGGTTCGCAACAGACTATCAACTACTCCATCAGCAATCATTCCTACGCCACGTCGGAAGAGAAGGCCCGCCGCGAATTTGAAGCCTACAAAATCAGCTTTTACGTCCGGGGGGACACGGCCTGGGTGCTCGGTGAATGGCAGGGGAGCAGACCGCGCCGATCCGCCAGCGAATTTGTGATTAACCTTCCGCGCAATGTGGAGCTGGTAAAGGTCGAGACTGAGGGGGGCGATCTCGCCGCCACTGGCATTGCCGGACGAGTGGAGGGGGAGAGCGGGGGTGGAACCATTCACCTCGACGACATTGGGGGCGCGATCAGTGCCGAGACCGGCGGCGGCAGCATCGACGTGGGCACGGTCGGCGGCGACCTGGCTTTGCGCACTGGCGGCGGCAGCATCAAGGTGGTCGCTGCCAAGGGCAAGATCAACGCGGAGAGTGGCGGCGGCAGCGTGGTGGTTGTCTCCGGCATGCAGGGCGCGGTTTTGGAAACCGGCGGTGGCAGCATCGAAGTGCAACGTTGCTCCGGGTCGTTGAAGGTCACGACCGGTGGCGGCAGCATCGATCTAGGCGAGATTGCCGGGCCTGCCGAAATTGAAACTGGAGGTGGAAGTATCCGTCTGAGCTCGGCCACCGGGGCTGTGCGCGCTGAGACTGGCGGCGGTAGTATTACCCTCAATGGCGTGCCCGCCGCCCGGGCCGAGACTGGGGCGGGTGGAATTGTCGCGAAATTTGTGTCGGGCACGGAACGCACTGATTCGGTGCTGGAGACTTCGGCCGGCGACATCACGGTCTACCTAGCGCCCAACCTAAGCATGACGATTCGGGCTTCCATTGACCTGGCGAACGGTCACCGCATCCGTTCGGATTTTTCCGAGATTCGAGTTGTCACCGAAGGCGGCAAGTGGGGACCAGGCAGCGCCACCGCGGAAGGAAATTTGAACGGCGGCGGCCCGGTGCTGAAGGTTCGCACCACAACCGGAAACATCAGCTTTGTCCGGGCCAGCCGCTAGAAGGTCCTACAAGGGGGAACGAACATGCGTAAATCGATCCTCAGGGTGCTAATTGTGCCGATGTTCGTAGCGGTTGCCTATGGGGCTCCGCCCTGCTCGCAGGAACCTTTCAGCGAGTCCTTTGGGTTCTCGAGTGAGGACTTCGGCGGTGGGGCGTATCTGGGTGTGGATACTCGCGATATCACCGCGGATCGCCTGAGCGAGCTGAAACTCAAGGAAGAACACGGCGTGGAAGTGACGCTAGTCGATCAGGATGCTCCCGCCGGCAAGGCGGGACTGAAAGAGCACGACGTCATTCTCAATCTCAACGGAAACCAGGTGGAAAGTGTGGAGCAGTTGCGCCGCATGATCCACGAAATTCCTCCAGGGCGCCTGGTAACCCTGGGGATCAGCCGCGAGGGACAGCCGATGACCGTCAAAGCCCAGCTGGCGGATCGGAAAAAAACTTTCGCTTTGGCGATGCCCGGCAAAGCATTCAGCTTCGCCATGCCGGCCATGCCCGCGATACCAGCCATGCCGGCGATGCCCGAGATGGATGTGCCGGTCTCCATTGTGGTGGTGCATTCCTCGGCGCGCAGCGGGTTGATGGTGGAGAATCTCACTCCTCAGCTGGGAGATTTCTTCGGCACTAAGAATGGCCAGGGAGTGCTGGTGCGCTCGGTGGAAAAGGGGAGCCGTGCCGAAAAGGCGGGATTCCACGCCGGGGACGTGATCGTGAAAGTGAATGGCGAGTCCATCAATGACAGCGGCGATTTCACTCATGCCATGCACGGCCGCAAGAGCAGTACCGTGAACATCAGCATTATTCGCGAGAAGAAGGAACAAAACCTGACTTTGGCGCTGCCGGAACGCAACCAGTCGGAGCTGCTGAATGAGAGCTTTGAGGCTCCAGAGGTTGACGCGGAGACCGAGATCGATCTGAGTGAGGCTTGGTCCGAAATTGCGCGCGTGCGGCCGGAAATCGAGCGCGTGGTAAGCGAGATCAAGCCGGACCTGAGGAAAGCCAGGCGGGAAATACGCAACCATCAGGAGGAGTTGAAACGAGAAATGCGCGAACTGGAGCGCGGACTCCGCGACCAATTCCAGTTTCAACAGAATCTAAGGCACGAGCTTTGGCAACCTCAGGCAGACATCTAGAGGCGCAGAAAAAGGGGATCGGGACTAGTACGCCACCGGCGAGACGCCGGCGCTACATTGGACTGTCCAGGGAGCAACGCTCCGCGTGAAGAAAGAGAGTGCCGCACGTAGCAGCGGGGATGCTTGCGCCTACATCGAGTGAGCGGTCGATTGCGTCCGTCTCTGCTGAATTGCGGAAGCCACCCTTACACAATTTCTTCCTGCCTGTTTGGCGGCGTACAAGCCGGCGTCAGCCGCTTTCACCAGTTCATCGCGAGTAGTTCCGTGGTCAGGGCAGGTGGCAACTCCAGCACTGATGGTGACCGGCCGGGGTACGCCCGGAAATTGCCAGGCGTCAACCATTCGCCTTAGCTTCTCGGCCACACCCAGGGCGTGCTGATGAGTGGTTTGTGAGAGCAGAATGGCGAACTCTTCTCCTCCATAGCGGCAGACGACATCGATTTTCCGCAGTTGCTGAGAAAAAATTGAGGATACCTGGCGCAACACTTCGTCTCCGAGCAAATGCCCGAATTCGTCGTTCAAGCGTTTGAACTGGTCGATATCCACCATGATTACAGCCATTCCGGAATTGAACCGGCGGGCTCGCTCCATTTCTTCCTCGATGCGAAGTTCGAAGAAGCGGCGGTTGAAGATTCCGGTCAGGCCATCGAGATAAGCCAGTTGCTTAACGCGCTCGACGTAGTGGGCGTTCTGAACCGCGGTGGCGCAGATGTCCGCGACGGACTCCAGCGACTGCATTTCGCTAATGCTGAATGAACCGGTACGGTCGCTGTCGAGAACCAGGACGCCAAGGGTTTGCCCGAAGGAAATCAGAGGAATGCACATGCGGGAGCCGGTTTCCAAATAGATTGCAACGTAGTCCGGCACTGCATTTATGTCATTCTCGATAAGCGTCTTGCTTTCGGATAGGGTGCGTCCCAACAACCCTTGCCCGGACGGCAATCTTCCGCCTTCCGCGATGCGGGGCGTGAGGTCACCGTGGTGGGCACGAAGTACCAAGTCCTCGTCGTCTTTCAAAAAAATCGATACATGAGAGACCAGGAAGGCCTTTTGGATCTTCTCGCAGGCCTTCGACAGCAGGTTCTTTATGTCCAGCACAACGGTAGTTTCCCGGGCGATGGCGTTGATCGCCTCCAACTGCGAGGCGCGGCGGCGTTCCAGCGAATACAGGTGGGCATTCTGTAACGCCATGGAGGCTTGGGTGGAAAACAGAGTCAAAAGATCGACAGTTTCCCGATCAAAGTGATCCGGGTTTTCGCTCTGACAATCAAGTACGCCGACGACTTCATCGCGGACCATCAGCGGAATCGCCAACTCCGAACGGGTTTTTTTCCCCCAGGGAAGATATCGAGCGTCTTTGCTGAAATCGGGCACATACAAGGGACGCTTATCCTTGGCGGCAATTCCGATCAGCCCCGTCCCGATGGTCACCCGGACCTGGTCAAAGCCCTGCTCCCCACCGATTTGGGAGCGCATGCACAAATGATTTTTATCCTTATCCAGCAATAGGATAGCGACGTTCTGCAGGTGGAAATAGTCCCGCGCTATGACCAGGATGCGCTGCAGCACCTCATCCAGATCAAAGGTGGACAGCACGGCCTGGCTGGCGTCGTATAGGATGGCGATTTTTTGCATGTTGCCAGCGGGATTGTAACCTTTCCCGAATGACTTACCGAGGTTCCGAAAGTAACGGGGTGTTGAGGAAAGGCCTCGGCATTTAACCTATTTGGAGAGGTTCTTCGGGCCACTTACAGCCTTGATGATTCCTAGGGCGACAAGGCAGAAACAGCCATCCAGCGCCAAGCCCAGGTCAATCTGGAAGGGCACATGGCGGGCCGGGGGCGGCAGTAAGGGCATCAGCAGGAAGTAGGCTGCGTTTCCTGCCAGAACAGCCGCCAAAGATAGTACGAAATTGGTCAGAGATCGTTTCGACACCGGCGCTCCCAGCATTTGGCACTTGGCGACTAGCAATTGGCTTCGAGCTTCTAGCGCTCAGGACTCGCGCAATCTGCAACGGCCATCCCTGGCCAAATGCCAAGTGCCAAATGCCAGCTACGGATCTCCTGCTAACATTCCCTTCAGATGCTGGAACCTACCACCTCCGTTCAATACGTAAAGGGCATTGGGCCTCGCCTGGCTGATGTGCTGGGGGCCAAGCACATTCATACCGTCGACGATCTACTCCACTACTTGCCCTTCCGCTACGAAGACCGGGTGAATCCGCGGGGCATTTCCGAGCTGCGGGTGGGAGAAATGGCGACGGTGATCGCCGAAGTACGCACTTCGGGGTTGTTCCGGACCCGCCGCATGCCCATTTTTCAGATGACGGCCGGCCAAGGCAGAAGCCGCCTGAACTGTATCTGGTTCAACTCCACATATCTGCGCGACCGCTTCAAGCCCGGGCAGATGGTGGCGCTCTATGGCAAGGTGGAGGAAGACCATTACCGTGGTGAGTTGCAACTGATGCAGCCCCAGTTCGAAATTCTCGGCGATCCCTCCGAGGAAACTGACGGAGAGCAAAGGGCTGCCTCCTCGCTGGAAGTCGGGCGGATCGTCCCCATTTACGAGTCGGCCGGACAAGGCCGCCTGACTCCTCGCTGGTTTCGAGGCGTCATCAATACCGCGCTGGAGAATCTTCCGCCGGAACTTCCAGACCCGGTGCCAGCCGTGGTGCGCCGTCGGATGAGCCTGATCCCTCCCCGGGAGGCGCTGTGGCGGGTGCACTGGCCCGATCCCGGCGAGAGTCTTCAGGATTTGCAAGCCTCGCGCACGCCTGCTCATATCCGGCTGATCTTCGAGGAGCTCTTCTTTCTGGAGCTAGGTCTCGAACTCAAGCGGCAGGAGCAAAAGGCACAAGTCGGCATCGCATTTAGCCTGGGAAATCGGGTGCGCGAGGCGATCAAGAAGATTCTGCCGTTCCACCCCACGGCGGCGCAAAAGCGGGTGCTCAAGGAAATCGCCTCCGATATGGAGAAACCTTTCCCCATGCGGCGCCTGCTGCAAGGCGATGTTGGATCGGGCAAGACCATCGTAGCCTTCGAGGCGGCAATCATCGCGATGGAAAACGGGCACCAGGTTGCGCTGATGGCGCCTACCGAAATTCTTGCCCAGCAACATTATTTTTCGGCGCGGCGAATCCTGGAAAACGCCGGATACCGGGTGGTGCTTCTGACCGGATCTCTGGAAGAGGACCGCAAGCGCGAAATCCGCCGCCACATCGCCCAGGGCAATGCCCAACTGGTGATCGGCACCCACGCCCTTATCGAGCAGAAGGTGGAGTTCGCCGGACTGGGGCTGGTGATCGTGGACGAACAGCACCGCTTCGGAGTGATGCAGCGCTTCAAGCTGATGAAAAAGTCTAGCGATGACGTCCCCCCGAACCATACCGGGACGGGTTCGGAAGCTGCCCGGGCAGGGAGAAGCCTGGCAGTTCAGGGCGAGGCCGATGTCCTGGTGATGACCGCCACTCCCATCCCGCGCACTCTCGCCCTGACTCTCTACGGCGATCTCGACGTCAGCGTGCTTGACGAAATGCCGCCCGGCCGCACACCCATCGTTACGCGCCGCGTGTCTAGCGACCGCGCTGACGAGGTTTGGCAGTTCGTGGGCAAGCAGGTAGCCGCCGGGCATCAGGCTTACGTGGTCTATCCCGTAATCGAAGAGAACGAGGAGAGCGAACTCAAAGCCGCCCTGAAGATGTCAAAAGAACTCGAAAAGCGCATTTTTCCTGAATTCCGGGTGGGGCTGTTGCATGGCCGCATGAGCGCTGATGAGAAAGAAGACGTGATGCGGCGGTTTCAAAAAGGCGAGCTGGACATTCTGGTTTCCACCACCGTGATCGAAGTCGGAGTGGATGTGGCCAACGCCACGGTGATGGTGGTCGAGCATGCGGAGCGCTTTGGACTGGCGCAGTTGCACCAGCTTCGTGGACGCATCGGCCGCGGCGCGGCCAAATCCTATTGCATTCTGATGACTGGAGGAAAAATTTCCGAGGATGGCGAACGCCGCCTCGATGCCATGGTCCGCACTACCGACGGCTTCCAGATTGCCGAACTCGACCTTGAGCTGCGCGGGCCAGGTGAATTCTTCGGCACCCGCCAAGCCGGGATGCCAAACTTTCAGGTGGCCAATCTCATCCGCGACCGCCAGCTCCTGGAAGCCGCCAAGCGCGAAGCCGCCGCGGTGCTGGCGGGCCCCAATGAAGAGGTCTCGAAAGAAGAGATCGATCATGCACTACGCCACATGCGGACGCATTGGCTAAAGACCTACGGGCTGGTAGAGGTGGGGTAGGGGTTGGTGTGGCTGGTGGCGCGGGCGCGTTCGCCCCGCAGGTGAGCGTTATCGTCAAACGCGGCGGACAACAGTGTCCGCCCCACGCGTTCCTGTTGACAACTGCTGCGTAAATCCAGAATCTGTTTTGTCTCGTATTTGAGGTGGGCCCAAATAATCCCAATTGATTGAGGAGAAGACTCACCATGTCAAGAACCTTTCGGAATTCCCTGCTTTTGGCGCTGATGCTGGCCTTTATTTCGCCTGGCGCATTGAAAAGTCTCGCCGTTCCCCCGTCCGCGGGCGCGCCCCAGGCTACCGCGCAGGACTCGCTGTACAAGCGACTGGGCGGCTACGATGCCCTGGCCGCTGTGAGCGATGACTTCATCGGTCGCCTGGCCACTGACCCCAAAGAGGGGCGCTTTTTTGTGGGCTTGAGCACCGATTCCAAAACGCGCGTCCGCCAGCATGTCGTGGACTTCCTTTGCGTGGCCACGGGTGGGCCGTGCAAATACACCGGACGCGACATGGAGACGGCGCACACCGGCCTGAATATCACCGAAGAGGACTGGAATATTTCCGTTAAGGCCCTGACAGACACGCTGAGCAAGTTCAAGGTCGCGGCTCGCGAACAAGGAGAAGTGATCAACGCAATCGCTGGGTTGAAGAGCAAGATTGTGGGCAGGTAGGGCCGAAACAGGATAGCAATTTTTTGGTCACACCCGGGAGGGCCCGACTGGAGAGTCGCCCCTGCAAATATTCTGATATCGCAGATCTTTTGGCTTCCGGCGCGCTGGATGGGATAATCGTCACCGGTGCCCGTGACTTCCAAGACCGATCTTTACCGCAGGCTTCCATCTGTCGACGAGTTGCTGCGCAGTCCGGAACTGGCTTCAACCGTCGAGCGCGAAGGGCAGGCAGTTGTCACCGATGCCGCTCGCGCCGTGTTGGGCCGGTTGCGAACGGAGATTGCCGCCGCGCGATTGGATGCCGGCGGCGTTGACCTTGCCCTCTCTGGAGTCTCGGGCGCGGTCGAACGGCAGGTCCGGCAGTCGGCGAGTTACTCGCTGTGCGCAGTCATCAATGCAACCGGAGTAATTCTGCACACTAATCTGGGACGCGCACCGCTGGCGGCTTCCGCGTTGGAGCATCTTCGAAAGGCTGCCTCCGGATATTCGAACCTGGAGTTCGATGTCGATACCGGCGAGCGCGGCAAGCGTGATGTACATGTGGAGCGGTTGTTCCGAAAGCTTCTGAATGGAGAGTCCGCGGGCGTGGGCGCCCACTCCACGTACGACATTTCCACGATCGTCGTCAACAACAATGCCGCCGCTGTTCTACTGGCCCTGAATACCCTGGCCGAGGGCGGGGAAGTTATCGTCTCGCGGGGAGAACTGGTGGAGATCGGAGGATCATTCCGCATCCCAGAGGTGATGTCGAAGTCCCAGGCAACTTTGCGAGAAGTGGGCACAACCAATCGCACCCGGGTCGCCGACTACGAGCGCGCCATCAACGAAAAGACGCGGCTGTTGCTACGCGTGCACCGCTCCAATTTCCAGATCACTGGATTCACCGAGCAGTCGGCCATCGGCGAACTGGCGGCGCTGGCACGAAAGCGCAACGTTCCGCTTATGGAAGATCTGGGCAGTGGCGCACTCTTCGATTTACGCTCCATCGAAGTGGAGGGGGAACCAGGCGTGCACGACAGCCTCCGCGCCGGCGTGGATGTGGTTAGCTATAGCGGAGACAAGCTGCTAGGAGGCCCCCAGGCGGGCATACTCAGCGGCCGCAGCGATCTCATTGCTCGGATGCGGTCCAATTCCCTGTTTCGCGCCCTTCGAGTGGATAAGCTGACCTACGCTGCGCTGGAAGGGACTCTGCTCGCTTATGTGAAGCAGGACTTCGAAGCGGTCCCTGCGTTGCGCATGATGCATTTGTCGAAAAACGAAATTGGCAAACGGGGGGAGGCGGTTGCAGAAAAGACGAGGTCGTCGAGATTAAAGATAGAGATCATTGACGGTGAATCCGTGATTGGTGGAGGCGCAGCTCCGTCGGCCGTGCTGCCTACCCGTTTGCTGGCGGTGACTCGTGACGGATTGACCGCCGCCGAACTATCGAGTCGGCTACGGTCCTCGGATCCACCAATCATCGCGCGAGTGGAAGAAAACCGTGTGCTGCTGGATTTGCGGACCGTGTTTCCCGAGGAGGACCGCGCTGTGACTGCGGCGCTGCAGGAGCTGGCTGGGTGATCAGAAGAAGATTTCCGATTTCACATTGCTGCTCGCGTGCGAGTACGTTTAAATCCGTAATCTAAAATCTACAATTTGCCTTGTCGGCCGTCTACTCCATCGGTCATTCCCCTCGCCCGTTCGACGAACTACCCGAAGCCCTGCATGGGCCTTCCATTTCAACTCCGGTCGATATCGTCCTTTCCCCGTTTCGCGTCGAGCGCCCGGCCACTCTGGCACCAGACGGAGAAGAGACCATTGCCTAAAGGGCGCACGAAACCTGGTAGGGTCGTGTAGTTCCGGCGTTATAGATCACGCGTTGCGATTCACGACTGGGTGCGGCCTGTTACTAACCGCGCCCAACTCATCTTGCCCTGCCATGACCCGGCCCTGTACTCTTATGCGGCCTGTCGGACCCGGTTTTAAAGAAAATCACTGCGAAGTTGAATCGAAGGTGTGAACGCCGCATAGCCACACACTCGGAGGATAAAACTCTATGAAACGAAGTCTGGCCCTACTCGTCGTTGTCGTTTGCGCCGCAGCCTCGGCTTTCTCTCAGACCCTCACTCAGGCCGACCGGGACCACGCGCGGCAATATCTGGAAAGCACAGAGCAAGGCGTGCTGATGCAACCGCTGGCCTTTCCGAGGCGCAATGGAACTTCAAGCCCGCGGCAGACAGGTGGTCCGTCGCAGAGGTGACGGAGCACATCGCCGCCGCTGAGGATTTTCTCATGGGCATGATTACCACCCAGGTGATGAAAGCTCCCGCGCGGCCCGCAGGCGACGATGTGAAGGCGATCGACGACATGGTGGTGGCGAAAGTTCCCGACCGCAGCAAGAAGGCCCAGGCGCCGGAACCGCTCAAACCCACCAACCGCTACGGATCACCCGCAGGATCGCTCAAGCATTTCACCGAAGCCCGCGCCCAAACTGAGGACTTTCTGAAAACGCACGACGACCTCCGCGATCATGCCATTGACAGTCCCATGGGGAAGAAGCTGGATGGCTACGAGTGGATCCTGTTTGTGGCCGGACACAGCGAGCGCCACACCAAGCAAATCAACGAAGTGAAAGCGGACCCGAATTTCCCCAAGAAATAGGCCCCGGCCTAACTTCCCATAGCACCGCCGGGTACACGGGAATAGGAGGCTTACTTCTTCTCGCTTTTCTTGGACGAATCTTCCGACTTCTTTGAGCTTTCCGACTTCCGGGAGCTTTCGGACTTCGCGGAATCTTCCGACTTCGATTTGTCTTCTTTCTTCGAAGGAGAATCTCCGTTAGAAGAATTAGAAGAGGACGAAGCGGCGGGGGACTTCTTGGCATAGTCGGTGACGTACCAACCCGAGCCCTTGAACTGCACCGCCGGCGCGGAGATCACCTGCTCGATCGACCCGCCGCACTCTGGGCATCTCTTCACATGAGGATCGGAAAATTTCTGGATTTTCTCAAAGCGATGGTGGCACTTCTTGCACTCGTATTCGTAAAGTGGCATGGACTTCCTGAGACGCTCCTGGAAAGCGGGTGAGGCACTTGTGAGCTGTCAGTCTTCGCCCCCAGCTTTCAGGGTTAAGGTTGAACTGAAAGCTGAAAGCCGATAGCTGGACAACTATGTACTTGATTCTAGGGTTTGTTGCCCAACCACGTCAATGAACGGAGGGCCACAGCCGCGGCACGCGATGTTACACTCGCCTTTATGAAGGCGGGTGACGACGCCGGCGCGAGTCCGAAGGGCACCCTGGCGCCGGGACTCTACCTAGTAGCAACACCTATTGGCAACCTGGAAGACATCACTCTGCGAGCGGTGCGGGTGCTCAAAGAAGCCGACGTGATCGCTTGTGAGGACACCCGCCAGACGCAAAAGCTACTGAACTACTACGGCATCACCACTCGGACGGCGAGTTATCACGAGCACAATGAGATGACCCGGGCGGCGGAACTGGTGCTCGATCTGGAAGGCGGAGCCCGTGTCGCCCTGGTGACTGACGCTGGCATGCCAGGCATCTCCGATCCCGGATTTCGCCTGATTTCTCTCGCCATCCGGCACCACATCCCGGTGGTTCCGATCCCGGGTGCGTCGGCGTTTCTGGCGGCGCTGGTGGCCAGCGGCCTGCCCACGGACTCGTTTCGCTTCGGTGGATTTCTCCCCCCGAAAAGCGGGCAGCGGCGGCAGATGCTGGAGAGCATTAAGGCGTCGCCGCGGACACAGGTTTTCTACGAAGCGCCGCATCGGGTGAAGGAAGCCGTCGAAGAAGTGGTCGAGATTCTAGGCGGAGAGCGCCAACTGGTGATCGCGCGCGAAGTTACCAAGATTCATGAAGAATTCCTGCGCGGCCGAGCCAGCGAGGTTCTGGAAACATTGAACGCACGGGGCGACATCAGGGGCGAGATCACTCTCCTGATCGGCAAAGCGGAAGAGACGGAACGGACAGTGGCAGCCGGTGTGAGTGTGCGACAACGGCTCCAGCAGATCATGGCCGAAGAAAAGCTGGACGGGAAGGCAGCCTTGAAGAGAATCGCCAAAGAGATGGGAGTTTCAAAGAGCGAGGCGTATCGGGAGTTGCAGAGGAGCAAGTGATTCTTTTGGCAGCACCCGCTTCCCCATTCCCATCGTAGCGCTCGACCGCCTGCTTGCGAGACCAGCTCCAGTCATTTCCCACTCAACTCCCGCCTCACCGCATCGCTAACCTGTTTCCCATCCACGCGAATTCCATCCCCCGCGAATCGCGCCATCACGTTCTTCATCACCGCGCCCATCTCTTTCATCGTAGGCGCTCCCATCTCGGCGAGCACCGCCTTCACCCCGGCCACCACCTGGTCCTCGCTCGCGGCCTTGGGCATGTAAGCTTCGATCAGTGTGATTTCAGCGGCTTCCTTGTCGGCCATTTCCTGGCGACCGCCCTTGGTGAATTGCTCGACCGAATCCTTGCGCTGTTTGATCAACGTGGTGAGGACCTGCTGCGCTTCCTTGTCGTCGAGTGGCGCCATCTTTTCGATCTCACGGTTCTTGAGTGCGGCCTTGACCATGCGGAGCGTTGAAAGACGGTGCTGGTCGCGAGCCTTCATGGCCGCGACAATGTCTTGCTGAATCTGTTCGGGGAGGCTCATGGTGGGATTATAGCGTTCGCGCGAATCGAACGCCGTGGCGGATGTCACATGCCTCTGAGTTGATGTCACATCCCCTCTCGGTTGGCGAGACGTAGCTTGCTACGTCAGGTTCGTGGCGGAAGAGGTAGCAAGCTACGTCTCTGCACATGTGGGGCGTAACCGGTCTCCTGAATGCGTAAATTCGCCTGATTCGGTAAACTAGAATGATCTTTCTTAACAAAGGACTCCTTGGTAAATGCTGCTTAAGAACCGCCTGTTCACTCCCGGCCCTACACCCATACTTCCAGCGGCACAGACCGCGATGGCTTCTTTCGCGATGCACCATCGCACTGCCGACTTCCGCGCTCTCTACTCGCGGGTGCTCGCGGACATGAAGGATTTCATCGGCACGCGAAATGACGTTCTGGTGCTGGCCTCTTCCGGTACTGGAGTGATGGAAGGCTCCGTCTCCAACCTGACCTCGCCCGGCGACAAGGTTCTGGTGCTGACCGCCGGGAAGTTTGGCGAACGCTGGCGTGATCTGGCTAATGCTTTCGGGTGCGCGGTTGAATTGATCGGCGCGCCCTATGGCGAGACAGTTTCGCTCGACGAAGTCCGTCAGAAATTGACTCCGGATGTGCGCGCGGTTTACGTGCAGGCGACGGAGAGTTCTACCGGTGCCCGCCACGACGTCAAGGGAATCGCAAGATTAGTCCGCGCCCAGGGCGACGACACCCTGCTCGTGGTGGACGCCATCACCGGCCTGGGCACAACCCACTTCGATGTGGACGGCTGGGGCATTGACGTCATCATCGGCGGTTCGCAAAAGGCGCTGATGATCCCGCCGGGCCTGGCTTATTGTGCGGTCAGCGAGCGGGCCTGGAAACGCATGGAGACCGCGAAGTCTCCGCGCTACTATTTCGACTTCCGCAAAGAACGTAAGGCTGCGGCCAAAGGAGAATCCGCCTATACGCCCGCGACCTCGCTGTTTGCCGCGCTGGGCGCCGCCCTCGATTTCGTGCGTCAAATGGGGAAAGGCGATCTGGCAGCTGGGCGCAAAGCATTGGTCAACAACGCCGAGGTGGCAGCGGAAATGACCCGCGCGGGCGCGCAGGCGCTGGGACTGAAACTGTTCGCCGCATCTGCTCCGGCGGCGGCGCTCACCGCGATTCACTCGCCAGCCGGGGTTGATTCGGGCGCGATTGTGAAGGAATTCCGCGAATCGTTCGCGGCGGTGGTGGCCAACGGTCAGGGCGAGATGAAGGGCAAGCTGTTCCGCATCGCGCACCTCGGCTACTACGATTATCTCGACACCATTGGAATTCTGGCGGCCCTCGAGCATGTGCTCATCAGCGTGACGGGAAAACCGGTGAAGTATGGTACGACCGTGAGCGCGGCGCAGGAAGTCTACGCGCGCAGCTTAGCGGAAAAACGGCAGCCAGTTGGCGCCTGACTGCGCCGTAATTTATTGCACCAATTTATTTCTATTGCACCATAAAATTCACCGTGTTGGAATTCTGAGCGGGTTGATTGTTGTAGATTCCCGTTCCGCCTGGGTTCCTCACATAAACGGGTATGGTGCCGGCGGTGGCAATTTCCGTAGCGGAGATCGGGGTGGTCAGTTGGCCGCTGGTCATGAATTGGGTCGTGTGCGCCGTAGCATTCCAATAAATCACCGACGCGCCGACAAACCCGCTGCCGTTGACGGTCAATGTAAACCCAGCGCTGCCAGCAGTTGCCGTGTTAGGGACTAGCGGAGCCGCAATGCTAGGGGTCCCAGCCGCCATTGCACCCGAGCCTGAGCCGGAACCTGAACCGTAGCCACCGCATCCGAGAGCGAACAGCGCTAGCAGAACGATTGTCGTCAGAAAAAGGAGGATTGTTTTCATGATGATCCTCGCGCGAGATCGTATTTGAGATTCTTGCGTCAGCGTACAAGGCGGCGAATGAGCAGGTGTCAACGAGGTGTCACCATCTGGTAAAGATTTTGCATGCCAAAGCAGCTGGGCTGGCGGTAGCAGCGAAACCCGGCGCAACCTATTCTTGACGGGCGAACCCAAATCATGAAAGTCGTAGTAGCCGAGAAAATTTCGTCATCCGCAGTGGATCTCTTACGCGAGCCGCGCTGGACCGTAGTCACATCGGATCAGCTCGACGGCAAGCTGGCGGCGCAGCTGGAATCGGCAGACGCGCTGATCGTCCGCTCCGCGGTGCAGGTCAACGCCGAGCTTCTGGAACATGCGCGCAAGCTGCGGGTAATCGGACGCGCGGGCGTCGGCGTCGACAACATTGACCTTGATGCCGCGACCCGCAAAGGCATCGCGGTGATGAATACCCCCGGCGCCAATGCTATTGCCGTGGCTGAGCACACCTTGGCCTTGATGCTGGCCATGGCGCGCCATATTGGTCGCGCCAATGAGCTGATGCATGCCGGGAAGTGGGAGAAGAAATCACTACAGGGCACCGAACTCAGAGGCAAAACGGTGGGCATCGTGGGCCTGGGAAGAGTCGGAATGGAAGTCGCGCGGCGGGCGCGAGCTTTCGGGATGGAGGTGGTCGCACACGATCCCTTCGTTTCCACCGCGGTCGCAAAAGAGCAGGGCATCCGCATGGCGAAGCTCGAAGAAGTTTATGCGGCTGCGGACTACCTGAGCCTGCACGTGGGGCTCACGCCGCAGACTGCCGGCATGATCAACGCGGAATCTTTAAAGAAAATGAAACCGGGTGTGAGGTTGGTCAACTGCGCGCGGGGCGAACTGATCGACGAGGCCGCTCTGGCCCAAGGCCTGAAGCAGGGTCGCGTAGCCGGAGCGGCGCTGGATGTTTTTGCCGAGGAGCCTCCCAAAAACTCGCCCCTGACGGCGATCGAGAACGTAATTCTGACGCCCCACATCGCGGGCTCAACCTTCGAGGCCCAGGAGGCTGTTGGCTACCAGATCGCGCAGCAGGTGAAGGAATATTTGAAGGATGGCGTTATCCAGAATGCTGTCAACGTGCCCTCAGTGTCGCACGATGAATATCTTGAACTGCAGCCCTACATCGTTCTGGCCGAGAGGCTGGGTGCATTCCTGGCACAAGTGAGCGAGGGTACTCTGGAAGAGATTTCGCTGCGCTACTCCGGACACATCGCGGAAGCGAAAACAGAATTGATCCGCAACGCCGCGGTCAAGGGCATCCTGAATGAAGCGCTGGAGGAAAAGGCGAACCTGGTGAACGCGGCGGCGATTGCTGCCGCCCGAGGCCTGCGCATCCACGAGTCACGCAAGCCAAAAAGCTCAAGCGGCGGCTCCGGCAGCGTACTCTCGGTTCTGCTCAAGACTGCCGGCGAAGAACATCTGGTAAAAGGCGCGGTCCTGCACAAAAACACGCCCCGGCTTCTTCATGTGGATGGGATTGATGTGGAAGCTCCGCTCGAGCGTAATCTCATCTACATGCGCAACCGTGACGTCCCCGGCGTAATCGGGAAGGTGGGCACGATTCTGGGCAAACACAAGATCAATATCGCGGATTTCTCCCTTGGCCGCCGGGTAGGCAACGGGAAGCCGGGCGCGCCGCGGGAAGCGATAGCCGTGGTCCACGTGGATGGACGCGTGCCCCCGGAAGTGCTGGCCGAACTGAGAAAAGTACCCGCGATTGAGCGGGCCAAGGCCATTCGCCTGTTCTAAAAACGTGGCTACGGATGGCCACCGATTCACACGGATAGGGCAAAAGAACAACAGAGCCTGGATCCGTGAAAAGCAGCGAAATCCGTGGGAGAGGTTTGGCATACAGAATTGAAAACTGAAATAAGATATTTACGACTGTACATCCCGAAAAGCTGCGGCGGATTCCAACCATCAAGGCTGAAGCTTAAATCTGATAATAGCGCGAGGACAATTGATGTTACGAACGACCGGCATTCTGGTGGTGGCAGTGTTCTTGCATACATCGATCGGACTGAGCCAGGACAGCCGTTTTGACCTGAGCCTGAACGGCGGGCCCGTGATCCCCAACAAACCCACGGGAAATGGCACGACACTGACTCCGACGAAATCTGGCGCCGTCCTTGTCACGGGCCGTTACCGGTTCTCGGAAAGGAGTTCCGTCGAATTCAATTACGGCCACACCGCCGACTCCCAAATCTACTCTACGCCCCCGCTGACCTATCGCATTCACAACACCATCGGCGAGTATTCCGGAGCTTATGTTTTCAGTTTCCTCCAGTCAGAGAGGGTCGAGCCGTTTGTTTTCGCGGGCGCGGCGGCGTTGATCTTCTACCCCGGCTACGGATTGAATACGGTCAATGATTTGTTAACGAATATTCCAGCGTCCCAGCAAACCAAGCCAGCCTTCCTGTACGGTGGCGGATTAGACTACCGCGTCTTCTCGCGAATACCTCTGATTCGCCGGTCAAGTCTCACCAATCATCTTGCTTTACGGTTGCAGTACCGTGGGCTGCTCTACAAGGCCCCAGATTTCAAAGTGCAAAACCTTTTCACCGGAGCCAGGGGGCACATGGCGGAGCCCACCATAGGACTGGTAGTGAAGTTCTAGAAAGAAACCGCGGCCACGGCCTGCACGGATTTCACACCGATACGGCAACCGAGAAACAAGATTGTGATCCGTGAAAATCTGTGAAATCCGGGGCTGATTTTGCCTAGGAGTTAAGAGCTTGCTTGCGCAGCTTGCGGCTTTCGGCCAGCAGCGCCATGGAGTGCATCAGGTTTTGCAGGGTGACGATACCCACCAGGCGCTGGTCTTCTACCACTGGAATAATGCTGAGATTGCGCGCGGTAAGCTTGCGAAAAGCGGAGGCCAGCGATTCGCCTTTTTGCGCTACTTCAAAAATGCGGTTCATCACAGCCTGGACGTAGCCGTTGCCTTCGACCCGGAGCGCTTCCAGAATTTTCTGTCTCGAAATCACACCCACCATGTCGCTGCCGCGAATCACGGGGAAATCGTCCTGCAGGGAATGGACCGCCTTGTCCAGCGCGTCTTCAAGCGTGTCCGCCGGGGAGAGGGTGGCAAAGTCGGTGAGCATGATGTCTTCCAGACGCACCCGCTCCAGCACCGATTGAAAAACCACCGAGCGTTCTTCCATCTGGGATGCGATGAATAAAAACAATCCCACCAGGGTGAGCCAGTAGTTGGGAAAAAGCATGCCTACCAGGATGAACAGAGTGGCGAAAGCCTGGCCAATCGAGACCGCTCGACGTGTGGCCCGGACTGAATCCATGCGCCGCGTGAACAATGCGCGCAACACCTTCCCGCCATCCATCGGATAAGCAGGAAGCAGATTAAATCCGGCGAGATAAAGATTAGCCCACACCCAACTGCGGGGAAGATTGCCGGATTGCATAAAGGGCCAAGTCCGGAGATCTAAATGTGGAGCGAATATTAGGATTATGCCGCTAGAAGCCACAGCGATGAGCAGGTTGGTCAACGGCCCGGCCATCGCGATACGGATGTCACGCTTCCAGGGAACGAGCTTCGTGGCTTTGAGGTTCAAGGTCGTATCCGGAGTCAGCGGATTCAGGGCAAGCGGATCCGGGCCAGGCGGGCTGTCGTCCAGTTGCGCAATTCCGCCGATCGGAAGCAGGACGATGGATTTCGCCTGAATGCCAGAACGCCGGGCCACCAGCGCGTGACCAAGTTCGTGGGCCAGGACGGAAGCGAAGATGATCCCTACCAGGGCCAGACCTCGCCCTTCGTTGGTGCGATGGGAAGCGTACTCGGTGTACCAGACGAAGAGCGGCAGCAGGAAAAAAGTCCAATGAATGCGAAGTTCAACTCCGAAAATGCGGCCTGCCGATATGGACCAGCTTCTCATGAGAAACCCGCCGTTTTTTGCGCTCTAACCATTCTATATAGTTTAGACAGCACGTAGGAGCGTTGAGTTGCAATCTCACCAAATCAAAGGTAATAGGACGGTTGTGGGCATGGTGGACAGAACGGCCTCATGCGAGTGATCGCGGGCAAATTCCGTAGCCGTCCGCTCCACTCTCTGCGCGGCATGGACTTGCGTCCCACCGCGGACCGTTTGCGCGAAACCTTGTTCAATGTGCTGGCGGCGGGAGACCCAACCGCCTTCGAGGGTAAAGTCTGGCTGGATCTGTGCGCGGGCACCGGAGCGGTGGGAATTGAGGCCCTGAGCCGGGGAGCCGCCAGGGTGTATTTCGTGGAATCCTCGACCCCGGCTGCCAACTTGATTCAACGCAATCTGCGCTCTCTGGGCCTGGTGCATGGTTCCGAAATTTCTGGAGTCGGGGTTTTGAAAATCGAGGTGTTGAGAGAAGAAGTTACCCGCGCCCTGCGCAAACTCGAAGTCGGGGGCGTCACCGCCGACTTCATCTTCCTCGATCCTCCGTACCGCTTGGAAAAGATCTACCGGCAGACACTGCAAGTGCTCTCGCAGTCCCGGCTGCTCGGACCCAAAACCACAGTCGTCGCCGAGCACGAGAAGAAATTCGACCCAGGCGACGGATGTGCGCCCCTTCAGCGTTATCGCAAGCTGGAGCAGGGGGATGCCGCCTTGAGTTTTTACCGTGTTTCGCCATGATTGACTCTCGGGCTCCCGCTTGCCCGTTGCGGCCTTTTAGCAACCTTCCGGAACCCCTTGGCAATTCTCCTTCGTGACGGCAAGTTCCCTGTTCTGGAAAGTCAGTTCACAAGTAGTTGAAATCGCAACCTTTCGTGGAATCGTCCAAGGCGGCAAAGTCTGGGCCCACTGCCTGGCTTTCGCGCAAGCCCTGTTGCGGTTACGAAAGTTTAGCTGTTAGCGATGTAAGTTGTTGTAATAGAGAAGCTTAGCTGATATTAAATGAATGGAAATCTAGCACCCAGAGAAGTCAGAGTGCGATCAACGGAGGGACGTGGTTAGCGGCTCTCAGTCGTGGAGAGAACTGGGCATAGGCGCCAAGGTGTTTATAAGCCTGGTCGTGGTGTGGGGCACGTGTGTGCTCCTGTACGGAGCCATCAATCCTACCAGCAAGAATATCGCGCAGTTCATTTGCTACCTGCTGATCGCAATTCTGGCCGCCCGGCTGAAGGTGCGTCTGCCTGGGATTACCGGCACCATGTCGGTAAACTTCCTATTTATCCTATTGGGAATACTGGAATTGGGCTTCGCCGAAACCCTGGTTTTGGGGACCGCCGCCACCCTGGTGCAATGTTTCTATCGCGACCGCCCCAGCCCCGTCCAGGTCACGTTCAACCTGTCCGCGAGTGCATTCGCCATCGGCGTGGCCTACAACGTGTATCACCTGGCCATATCCGGGGCCCAGGTGAGGAGTCATCCTCTGCTGCTGGGCTTGGCCGCCATCACCTATTTCGTAGCCAATACCGGCTCCATCACAGCGGTGATTGCGCTTACCGAGCACAAGTCCATCAAAAGGATCTGGGTGGAATGCTACTTCTGGTCATTCCCCTATTACCTGGTGGGGGCCGGCTTTGCCGGAATGATTGGCTGGTTCAACCGCGAGTTCGGGTGGGAGACTTCGCTGCTGATCGTTCCCATCATCTACCTGATCTTCCGCTCTTATCGTCTATATCTTGGAAAACTTGAAGACGAGAAGCGCCATGTGGAGGAGATGGCCACCTTGCACCTGCGCACCATTGAGGCGCTGGCACTGGCCATCGAAGCCAAGGACCATACCACTCACGACCATCTGCAACGGGTACGAGTGTATGCCATCGAAGTGGCCAAGGAACTAGGAGTGACCCCGGGAGAGATGGAAGCCCTGCACGCGGCTGCGCTTTTGCACGATATCGGAAAGCTCGCCGTGCCCGAACACATCATCTCGAAACCTGGCCGGCTTACTCCCGAAGAATTTGAAAAAATGAAGATTCACCCCTTGGTCGGAGCTGAGATCCTGGAACGAGTGCGGTTCCCTTATCCTGTGGTGCCGATCGTGCGGGCACATCACGAGAAGTGGGATGGGTCAGGGTATCCCTTCGGCCTGAAAGGCGAGGAGATTCCGATCGGGGCGCGCATCCTTTCTTCCGTGGACTTTCTCGATGCCATGGCCTCCGACCGTCAGTACCGGCGGGCCTTGCCACTGGAAGAGGTCATGAAGCGTCTGGTCGCTGAGTCAGGAAAATCCTTTGACCCCAAAGTCGTAAACGTGTTGGAGAAACGTTATCGGCAGCTCGAGAAGCTGGTGCAATCCAACAACCGACCAGAAGCAGCCTTGAAACTCTCGACCGAAGTGAAAATTGAACCGGGCGCCGCGCCGGCCGCGGGCTTCGAAGACATTACGGTCAAGGATGCTCCCGGCCAGGAAGCCACCTTCCTATTCTCGATCGCGGCCGCGCGGCAAGAAGCGCAGACCCTGTTTGAGTTAAGCCAGGATTTGGGCGCTTCATTGAGCCTGGGCGAAACCCTGTCGGTCTTCTCGGTGAAGCTTCGGCGACTGGTGCCCTACGATGCCATCGCGATCTACGTGAAGCGCGGCCAGGAACTGATTCCTGAACTGGTCAGCGGGGATAACCATCGCTTGTTCGCCTCGCTGCGCATCCCCCTGGGTTCCGGACTCTCCGGGTGGGTGGCGCAGAACCGGAAGCCCATCATCAACGGCAATCCCTCGGTCGAGCCCGGGTACCTGAACGATCCGACAAAGTTCAGCACCCTGCGTTCGGCATTGGCGATTCCTTTGGAAGGGCTGGCGGGAGTCGTAGGTGTACTTGCCCTCTATCACGCAGAAACTGACGCGTTTACTTCCGATCACCTGCGCATCCTGCTGGCTATCAGTTCCAAGATGGCGCTGGCCATCGAGAATGCCCTGAAGTACGAGCAGGCCGAGAGCTCGGCCGTCACCGACTACCTCACCGGATTGCCCAACGCCCGGTCCCTGTTCCTGCAACTGGACCGGGAGCTGGCCCGCTGCAAACGCGACGCCACGTCCCTGGTGGTCATGGTCAGCGATATGGATGGTTTCAAGCAGATCAACGACCGCTTCGGCCACCTGGAAGGCAATCGCGTGCTGCGCCTGTTCGCGCAAGCCTTGAAAGACAGCTGTCGCGAGTATGACTACGTGGCTCGAATGGGTGGTGACGAGTTCGTGGTAGTCGCGCCCGGCCTGACCCTGGAAGCGGCCACCAAGAAGGCCGACAGCCTGCGTGAATTGGCGCGCAAGGCTGGCCAGGAAGTGTGTAGCGAAGACATCCTTTCGCTCAGCGTGGGACAAGCTTTGTATCCCGAAGACGGGAAAGACGCGGAGGCGTTGCTGGCCGAAGCCGACCGCCGCATGTACATCGAAAAGCAGAAGCAGCCTTCCCGCAAGAATCGCCGGTTGTATCCGCGGATGAAATGCCGGGTCACGATCGAATTGCGTCCGCAGGACGGTGAGGTCCCAGTGCTGGGCAACCTGATCGACGTCAGCCTGGGCGGCTGCTATGTGGAAACCAGTGCTCTCATGCCCGCTGGCTCCAAGTTAAAGGTAATTTTCTCCATCGATGACGGCCGGTTGCAAGCCGCCGGCATCGTGGCCCGAACCGATCCCGGGTCAGGCATCGCCATTCGGTTCAACGACATGAACCGTGAGGACCGGGAGAAAATGCACAAGGTTCTGGAGTTTGTGCATAACAGCACCATGTTTTACGACAACCGTTACTTCTCCAAACTGCTGAAGCAGTGATTGCCAGGTTCCCAGCCTTGCATCTCTAGCGCTGGACTGTGTGGGGCGGAAACTCGTGTCCGCCGCTTTTGACTTGGACTCTCGTATCAAAAGACACTTTCACGCCTTGTGCAACCGCACCGCAACTGCAGGGATCCCCCCCTCAAAAAATCAACTTGCAAGGCGGACAAGAGTGTCCGCCCCACCTAGTCAAGACTTGAGGGATGACTGGCCGCGCCTGAGCTCCAGGCTTACCTTCTGCCGGGATGAAATTCTCCGCGATTCGAGAATTGGCGGTAGGGCCATTCGCCGGCCTTGGCGGGAGTGGTCTCGGTTGGTGCCGTTCCGGTGACAACAGCTTCCGAACCCCAATCCTGGGGAGCTGGATGTATCCCCCAAATGTTTCCCGGCTGGTCGAGCGCTAAACCCACTACCCAGCACTTGCTTCCCGACCCTAAGGGCACACTGTTGGCCACCCGGGCAGTAGCACGTTTGCCAGTGGGAAGCTCGTCCAGGAAAACCTCCATTCCGGGCTTTAGCGAACGTGAAAGCCGCACGCCGCAACCTTGAGAATTAATCACCAGCGTATAACAGGTTTCGGAAAACGGAGCGGTTGCGTCCAGGGCGGTAACGCGAAGGGGAATTTGAGCGCGAATTCGAGTGCTGCGCCGTCCAGGGTCGATGGTTTCTTCTGTCGAATCCATAAGAGCAGTTCGCCTAAGAATTTTCTAATGATTTACGTTTGATTCTACGGCCAAAATAAGCGTTGGCGGCGACCTCCCCTTATTATGCGCACACCAAAGTAACCACTGCTTCGCACCTAAGCTAGGCCGTCACTCCGTGCACGACCGGACCTACGCCACCGCCGATTGTATTTGGATCAGTGGGCCGGGAGCACAGGACCGGCCTTTGTCGTTGTCTTTGCGTAGCATGTCGGCGGAACGGATCCCGGTCCGGTGGAACGACTTCTCGCAGTCGGCGGTCGAGGGTCCACGCATATTGCCCTCCATGTAGGCCAAGCCGGGGCAGCGCGTACATGTACCCACATGGCTGCAGCCGGAGCAGACCGTGAGGTCTTTCGCGCGAATCGCGCGAACATCGTTTAGCTCCGAAGAGTGCTTCCAGATGTCAATAAACTTCTGCCGCCGTACGTTGCCGCTGGGCAGCGGGAATTGCACGCACGGAAAAACATCTCCATAGGGAGAGATGTAGGCCAGCGTGTGACCCGCGCTGCACGGATATCCTTCCATCACGTCTTCATCCGGACGCGGCGGGGGAGCGCAAAATTCTTCGACGTTCCCCACCAGACTTTCATTGTGAAAGACTCCGTCCAGCTCCGCTCCCGGAATGCGTAGCTTCAGGATGGTTGCGTCGCCATCCATTTTCGGCGTGATGGTTGGATCCAGAGTGTAGGGAACACCCAACTCGCGGGCCATCGCCTGCACCCCGGCGCTGTCTCGCATATTGGTTGTCATCAGTACATTGGCAATTACGACCCTTAATCTTTGCTGGGTCAGAAAGCGGATCGCCTGCACGCTTCGGCGGAGCGAGCCCGGAAGTTTCGTGATGCCATCGTGAACCTCCGGACGGTGCGAGTAGATGCTGACCTGCACCTGCTCGACCCCCAGTTCCACCATGCGCCGGGCTTCCCGCTCCCGGATCATGACGGCGTTGGTCTTGATCCTCACGTTGAACATCAGGTAGCGCGCGTATTCCAGCAGTTCGAAGAAATCGCTCCGCATCAGCACTTCGCCGCCACTGAAGGTCAGAAAAAATGTGCCCGCCTCCGCCAGTTCTTTCAGCACTCGCTTGATTTCGGCAGTGGTCATCTCGCCGTGGTTGTCATGATCCAGATAGCAGTGAACGCAGCGTTCATTGCAGCGGTAGGTGATATCGAAATGAACCGACATGGGCACGCCCAGGTCCAAGGCCCGCTGGCTCATTTCCTGCATCAGGGTCATGCCGCCTCCGTTGGAGCCGCGGACGAGGCGGGAAATGGGATTTCCGAGACCTGCAAGATGCCATAGCTTGAGAGTTCTTCCACGAACTGCTCAACATCGCGGTACGCGGTCTCAGGATCAACCTCAAATTCACGGCAGACGTGCCGGGTCACGATCTCAGACAAGGGCGTAAAGCCGTCGGCTGCCTGCCAGATCACGCTGGCGACCGGATTGAGCGTAAAGAAAGTAGAATCTACCGCTGACATGATCATCATTTCGCCGCCCAGCATGCGGGAGGCGATGGCGGAACTCTTCGCAATGTATTTGGCGACATACATTTCACTCATTGGATCATGCTCCACGCCCGCGAATCGGGGACGAAGGTCAGCCGCTGCACTGGAACGCGCTCCACAAACTCGCAAGCGGACTGGAAAACGTTTCTGACCAGGTCCGAGTGCTCGGCAAAAAAGAGAATATTTCGCATCACACCGCGGATGGCTTCGGCTTTGGCTAGGGGCTCGATCTTGTTTTCCGGCCCCTGCTTCAGGAAAAACAGGCAACCGATCGGGGCGGAGCAATTTTCTCCCACTCGCGCGAGTTCTCCGGCGAAGGGAGTTCCGCAGGCGTGATATCCGTCGCGGCCGCGGCGGATATAGGAAACTTCGTCGGTCAGCAGCGTGACATCCGGAGGCGCTAGCCGTGAGATTGTAGTTTTGCCCGCACCCGAGACTCCAGAGAACAGAAAGGCCCGGCCGTTGCGGATGGCCCCAGCGGAGTGCAGTAAGAACCCGCCCTCCCGCGCCAGAATCAAGGTGTGCACAATGCGCAGAACAGAATCGATGGAATAAGGGTTGGCTGACTGACGAATGTGCCCGCGGCCGGCGCGCGGATCCCAGTGCGCGCGAAAATCACCTCGCCGCAGCCGCCATACGCCGTCCCGCATTTGCACCCGAAGGTCTTCGTCCGGATCATCGGCCAAAGGCGGCGTCAGTTCTACATCAAATTCAAATTTGGGTGGGGAAAGAGAGCCGACAAAACCGGCGTAGCGAAGCGCCAGTAGCTGACGGAAGGATGGGTCTTGCAGGTGCAGCAAGATTGGCATCCCGCCGATTTCAAGCGTAAGGTCGCAGTTCTGATCCACTCTGCAGCAGCTCCGTAGCACAGGCAGGGACCACCCCGCACCATCTATTCACTTACGATGCTGCTAGGGCGCTTTCGATCTGGCCATCGCCTCGGTGGCAGCGTCCCCATAGTCGCAGCCCGACGCGCCGGAACAAGCCCCAGTGGCAAAGCATGTACGCCACAATCCGGCGAAACGGCGAAAGATTGCGCGCGGGTAGGAAGACCGACCCGGCGCGCTGAATTTCTGTGATCTTTCCCAACACTTCCCCACTTCGAACCGGCGGATCATCCTCCGGCATGCAATCGCCCCGGGTAATCAGATATGCTTCGTCCCCGGTAACTTGCTTGCGTACGACACGGTGAATAAAAAAACGCCCCCGACGCATGTACAGCACAATCTCCCCAGGCTCGAACTGCTCCGGCCGGCGCGACTGAACCGTGAGAAGTTCACCAGGCCATAGAGTGGGGAGCATGCTGACTCCCGTGGCTCGCAACTTCAACACGCCCCACGTTCGCAGCGCCTCGGCCGCCAGACTGCATCTGCCTTCTTCGCTTGCCTGACGATTCATGTCAAGACTTTGGTCAACGATAACCCACAGCACAATCGAGCGAAAGACAAAACGTCGGACGCTATTGCGTTGCCGGATACCTGTGAAGACAGGTGCTGAAGGCTGCTGCTGAAAATGACCTCGAGACCCGAGTTGCAAAACCTAAGTTTCAATATCGCTCCCAGAGCTGCGCCGCAAAGAGAAAACCAGGGCAGGCAAAGCGGAATATCGCAGGTAAACGGACGCTGAATTTCTGTATGATAGTTTCGCGATAGGAATTGTTCAGGTCTGAAGATCGAAGTCAGTATCGACGACCGCGCCCTTGCCGCAACCCGCACCATCCCGGCTGGCCACTCCGACATCCGTATACGCCACCACTTTTAGTCCCGAGCTCGACGTGATTCTGGCTTGTTGTGGCGACGATTCGGGCAGCCAGCTTCCCTCGCAGCTGCGCCGCATTCTCCAGCGCACGGATCTTGATTGGGATCGGCTCCTGCAGCTGGCACAGCATCACGGCCTGGTTCCGCTTCTATATCGCAGGCTATCGACCGCGATGGGTGCAACCCAATCTGCCGGCTTAGGGGCCCTCCGCCGGCAGGACAAGCTCAACGCGCACCGAACAATGTGGCTGGCGGTCGAGCTTCTCAACATTCATAAGCATCTGGCGACGCGCGGCTTGGAAGTCCTGCCGTACAAAGGACCGGTGTTGGCGGAGAGTCTTTATGGCGATGTTTCGCTGCGCCAGTTTTCCGATCTCGACTTGCTGGTTCGTGCCCGAGACCTGCCGGCCATCCGATCCGCCATGGTTGAATTGGGCTACAAACCTGGTCTGCAGCTGACCCAGGCTGCGGAACACGCTTACCTCAAATCAGGATACGAGTACACATTCGACGGCGCCCGGGGACGGAACCTGGTTGAGCTCAAATGGCAGATTCTGCCGCGGTTTTATTCGATTGGATTCGAGGTCGATAAATTTTTCGAGAGGGCAGTTGGAGTCGACTTGGCGGGGCACAAATTGCGCACGCTGTGCGATCAGGATCTGATGCTGGTGCTTTGCGTTCATGCGGCAAAACACGGCTGGAGGCAACTTTCCTGGCTGTGTGACATTGCGCGGCTGGCTCGATCCCGAGCCCTCGACTGGGAAGCCCTGCGGGTACAGGCGGCGAGACTCGGAATTGCCCGGATCGTTGCAGTTTCGTTCCTGCTGGTGCACAAATTGCTTGCCGCTGCGCTGCCGGTGCCGACTGACGTGCAGGACGATCCAGCCGCGGAAGCGCTCGCTCAGGGGATTCTGCGCGAGATCGTAGCAGATGCGGAATTCGACCCGGTATCGGTTAGTTATTTTCGCTTGATGATGGACTTGCGAGAGCGCCGCCGGGACCGGACATCTTTCGCTTGGCGGCTGGGGGTGACGCCCAGCGTGGGAGAATGGTCCGCGATCCGGTTGCCAGGTCCGCTATTTCCGCTTTATCGCGTGGTGCGGATGTTTAGACTGATGGGCAGGATGGTCTCTTTAACACCGAAGACTTGAAGGGATGGAGAAACAGAGGCTCTCGCTCAGCTTGTTAAAAGCGCCTCATTTTCTCCCGTACCTGCGTGCCCGGTCCATCCCTGCCCGTAATCCTCGTTGCACAGCGCGTTTGTATCCGGATCTATCCATGCTCGCCAGCGTAGCCGCGGAGATACCACCAGGGGTGGCGGCTTCGTGCAGCAAGTCGTCCAATGCAATGGACCCTTCACGCCACGCCAGAATTCCGTCCGCCAACGCGTGGGCGGCCGCCGTCAAGGCAGTTTTGCGATCCAGTCCCAGCATCTCGGCGGCTTCAGCCAGTTCGGCCAGCGCGTGGTACCCCTGGCTGGAAGAATAAGTCACGCTAAATGCGTCGAACTTGCTCTCGGGAATTTCGAGGACCGCTCCGACTCTGGCGAAGAAGGCGCGCACTTCACGGCGTGCCCCGATGGGAAAATCGCGGCCGAAGGTCAGGGCTGTCAAACCGCGACCACTGCGGGCTACGGGACTGGGCATAGCCCGCGCCCAACGCACAGGCTTGCCCATCCACGCGCGCAGATTGGCGAGCGGAAGGCCAGCCGCCAGACTGACCGCCATCGTCGGATTGATTTGACCTGGATAGATATCCCCTATCCGTTGCAGCAACTCTAGGACTGCGTCCGGCCTGACCGCGATAATCAGAAGGTTGGCCTGCTCGACAGCGCGAAGAAGAACCGGTTCGACGCTTACCCCGTAGTCCCGGCGCAATTGCCGCAACTTGGAAGGATGCCGGTCATGCACAACGAGGGGCCGGTCGTATCCCACCAGGCGCAAACCGGCGAGCAAAGCGCCGGTGATGCGACCTCCACCCAGAAATACGATGGTGTTCGCGTGAGCGGCTTTCATATGAGATCGGCGCATGCCCGGTCCGCCGCCTCAATCAGCACCGCTACATCTCTTTCGGTGTGCGCGGTGGAGATGATCCAGTGCAGTCCATTCGAAGGGGTCATGTAGATGCCCCGTTCGAGCAGCCGGTGAACGAAGCGGGAAAAGCGCTGAGTATCCACATAGGCGCAGTAGTCGCGGTAGTCATGGATAGAGTCGCGGTCGGTGAAGTAAATCTGGAACATGGGCCCGAATCCCTGCACGATGGCCTTCATCTTGCGGCGCAGAAAGACTTCCCTCAAACCCGCGATGGCTGCCTCTCCCGTGCCATGCAATTTCTGATAAGCGCCGTCGACAGCCAACAAATCGAGGTTAGCGGCAACAACTTTCATGGTAAGCCGATGTCCGTTGAAGGTGCCGTAGTGCAGAACCATATTTTCGCTGGAGCGTAAGCGATCAAGAATGGATCGCGGCCCAGCCACGGCGCCCACCGGAAATCCCGCTCCCAGAGCCTTGCCAAATGTGCTGATGTCCGGCGTTACTCCGTAATATTCCTGGCATCCACCCGGCGCATAGCGAAAGCCGGTGACGACTTCATCCAGGATCAGCAGCACGCCATAGTCCTGGGTGAGTTCGCGTAGCCGTTGGAGATAGCCGTCGCGCGGCAGGATGCAGCCCATGTTCGCCATGATGGGTTCGGTTATCACGGCGGCCAGCTCGCGTCCGTGCAGCCGCATGACGCGCTCGAGCGCAGCCACGTCGTTCCACGGCGCGAGCACAACATCGTCGAAGGTGGATGCCGGAATGCCTTCCGAGTCCGGAATACGCGTGGGACTGTCAGGCCGACCTAGCTGCTCCCGCAAGTGACTGTGGGCATTCAGCAGGTAAGGATCGTACCAGCCGTGGTAGTGACCCTCGAATTTCAGGAACTTGGTCCGGCGGGTGTGTGCGCGGGCCAGACGCAACGCCAGCATAGTGGCTTCGGAGCCGGTGTTTGTGAACCTCACTGCTTCAGCGGAAGGGACCATGCGCCGGAGTCGCTCCGCCGCCTCCACTTCGGCAGAAGTTACGGCCGCAAAGTGCGAGCCTTCCGCCATCGCATGGGAGACGACCTCAACTACTCTAGGATGGGCGTGCCCCTGGATGAGCGCCCCAAACGACATCATGAAATCGATGTATTCGTTGCCGTCAGCATCCCAGACATGCGAGCCTTGGCCGCGTTCCAGAAACACCGGGCCGGGCGAGTACACCGCGGCACCACGCGAAGGCGAGTTCACGCCTTCGACCAGCGACTGCTGGGCCCGCTCGAACCACTCTTGTGAACGGGCACGGCTGCGGACGGTAGATGCGTTAGTGGTCAAGATGCTAGTAGCTGCGATCGAATGGTGGTCGACTAAACAATAGCGTAACTGAAACAGATGTCTTTGGAATATGATCGTCGCCGAGTAAGGCGATGCTGAGATTTAACGGCAGGAAATGGATCGAACTAGTCTTCGGCTTGCTGCCCGTAACCCTGGTCATAGGTCCCCTGTTGCCTTACGCCATGCTTCTGATTACGCTTCCATTTCTGATCGGCGGTGCCGCCGGCGTTAGTGTGCTCAAGTTTTCCGATGCCACCCTGCCGCTTTTTGTCTCCGTCTTTGCTGCCGCACTTGGATTGTCCGCGCTGTGGGTGGTCTTTCTGCTTGATCTGACCAAAATGCGATCCCGTTCCAAGTTTGTTCTTGGTGCTCGGGGTAGCGCTGGCGGCGGGATTGGCAGCTGACCTCTATTTTACTTACCTGCTGGTTTTCTCATCTTCGGCAAACCGGTATCGCATGCTCTGGGCCATGTTGCTGTTAGGCCCGCTCTGGCTCGGCTTCAAGTACCTACTCCTCATGCAGCGCGAAGCCTGGCACCGAGGCTAAGAACTAATTCGCTGTGCCACCCCCGTCAACCACCAGCGTCGCCCCGGTCATGAAAGAGGAATCGTCCGAGGCCAGAAACAGCGCGGCTTTGGCAATCTCGTCCACCGTGCCGATCCGCCCTAGAGGACGCTTGCTGCAGCCCGCGAGATAGTCCTCCCATTTCTGGCCGCGCATGCGCGCGTCTTCCGGCAGCATGGGCGTGTCCACATCTCCCGGACAGATGCAATTCACGCGAATGCCCTGCCGCCCGTGGTCGATCGCCATGGCCTTGGTCAGCAGCACGACACCACCTTTCGAGGCGCAGTACGCCGCCGCGGCGTCGCCGCCCACGATTCCCCAGCCGGAGCTGTTATTGATGATCACTCCTCTGCCTTGGTCGATCATGCCGGGCAAGGCGAATTTCGACATCAGGAAAGTGCCCTTTAAATTGACGTCGATTTGCAGGTCCCATTCTTCCTCGGTGCAATCGAGAACGGTGTGGGGATAAAAAATGCCGGCGTTGTTGAACAGGATGTCGAGGCGCTTGAAAGCACCCACCGTCTCCGCGACCACGCGCCGGCATTCGTCGGCTTTACGAACGTCGGTGCGAACGAAGATGGCTTCCCCGCCGTCTTTCAGGATTTGCTCGGTCACGGCATGGCCGCGCTTCTGGTTGCGGCCGGTGATGGCAATTTTCGCTCCCTCTTTGGCGAAGAGGAGGGCAGTAGCCTCGCCGATGCCAGAGGTGCCGCCGGTGATGAGAGCGACTTTGTTTTGCAGACGCATGTTTCCCTACCTTGAAAAGCTCAACGGCCCACGTGGGCCCCGCCCGGGGCAAACGAGCGCACCTCGCCACAAAATCACCGCGGAGCTTCGCTCCGCTGGGCGGACGAGGCGTCCACCCTAGGTGAGCCCTGACCCCTAGGCTAACCCTGCCAATCCTCCGCCATCTACTACCAGCGCGGTCCCGGTCACGAACGACGCGGCGTCGCTCGCCAGATACAGAACTGCTTGCGCGATCTCTTCCGGTTTCCCAATCCGTCCCAGTGGTCTTTTCGTGGCTTCCGCCAGAAACCGATGGTTAGGCTCTCCCAGTTGCTCCGCCTCGTTACGCAACATCGCCGTGTCCGTGTCGCCAGGGCAGATGCAGTTTACGCGAATCTTCTGCCAGCCGTGATCGATGGCCATGGCCTTAGTCAGCAGCACCACCGCCCCTTTCGAGGCGCAGTACACGGCCGCTCTGGGACCGCCCGCCAGACCCCAGCCTGAAGCTGTATTGACGATAGAGCCTCCACCAGCCTGCTCTATAACCGGAATCGCCTGGCGCGACATGAGAAAAATCGATTTTACGTTCACTGCCATCACCCGGTCCCAGTCTGCTTCACTGAGTTCGACGACCGAGGCGCGGCGGATTATCCCGGCATTGTTGAACAAGACGTGAATGCCGCCAAAATCCCGAATGGCGCGCTCGATGACCCGTTTGCCGTCCGCCGCGCGGGTAACGTCGCCAGGTTCGAAGGCAGATTGTCCGCCGCTGTTGGCGATTTCAGCCGCAACGGCTTGACCACCCGATTCATTGACGTCAGTTATGACCACTGCTGCGCCTTCGCTGGCGAAGAGGAGGGCGGTCGCCCGACCGATGCCGGACGCCGCGCCGGTGATGATGGCGACCTTACCGTGAAGCTGACCCTTCGGCATACATTGTCCGCCCTCCTCTGCTATTGGCCCGGCTCTCTCTAGTGTCAAATGTTTGCACATCGCATTGAAATAGGCCAAAACATTGGGCCGGTACCCAAAGTACAGTCTTGACACACTGGACTCAAGACTTCATGCTTATGCTGCCTACACGGAGACCTCATGGTCGAAGCTGAACCCGAGAAGCGCGCCACACGCCGGTTTGCGCTACGGCTGCCCGTTGCGGTCACTTATTCGGACAATGGGTCGCAACATAAAAGCGCTCAAACCCGGGATGTAAGTGCGCGCGGTATTTGCTTCTACGTGGACTCAGCAATCGCCCCGGGATCGGTGATCGAATTCACCCTGACTCTGCCGCCCGAAATCACCCTGACCGAAAGCATCCGCGTGCGCTGCAAAGGCAAAGTCGTGCGCGTGGACGATGGCGATGGCAAAGTCGCCGTGGCGGCGGTGATCGACGAATACGAGTTCCTGGCCGAACCGTAAACTGGGAAGGCAGCCTCAACAAAGCAACTCCTGCACGACAATTACCCGCCCCATGGTGACCTCTAGAAGCTGTTAGCTACAAATGGGCAGTCGGGATAGGTGATGTTAAGGGATAGGTGATGTTAACCCCCGGATTACAACATCCAGCCCGCATGCAATGCGAGGAAGACCTGTTTTCGTCCAAGGCGGATTACTTCCATCTGGGCCGTCAGAACGAAGCCGCTCGCGCGGCGGACGCTAGCGCGTGTATAGACACAGGCCTCGGAACAGACCCCTTGAACAACCAATGGTGCCGGAGGTAGCATGATTCCGAAGGCTGCGAGAAGGGCTACATCGATGAGCATCAATAACAACATTTTTGCCAAAATTCCTGTCTTTTCAGGCAGAAATCGATTGAATTCCCATAGCAACCCGCGTCCGCCATCTCTCTCCCCACGCTTCTTGTGAGGGCGCGTCTCCGATAAACCACTTCTAACGTCAGGGGAACAAGCTCCCTAAATCGCTTGCTAGATCGTATAACATCGCTTGCGGAAAGCCGACCGGAGCCGCATGAATGTGCACTTGATTGACGGGACATATGAATTGTTCCGGCACTTTTTCGCCGTACCCGCTGCGACAGATGTAAACGGCCAGGAAATCGGCGCCGTACGTGGTGTTCTGACCTCCGTTTTGTCCATGATCGAGCGCGGCGCCACCCACATTGGGGTGGCAACCGATCACGTCGTGGAGTCGTTTCGGAACGATCTGTATCTGGGATACAAGACCAGCGAAGGCGTACCTACGGAGTTGCTCTCGCAGTTCCCAGTTCTCGAGGAAGCGCTGGGAGCAATGGGAGTGGTGGTGTGGCCAATGGTCTACTATGAGGCGGATGACGCGCTCGCTTCCGCGGCTGCTAAGGCAGCCAAGGATGACCGGGTGAGGCAGGTGCTCATTTGTACGCCGGACAAAGATCTCAGTCAGTGTGTTGTGGGTACGCGAGTCGTTCAACTGGACCGCAGACGCGATATCTTGCGCGATGAAGCCGGCGTTGTGGCCAAGTTCGGGGTGAAACCTCAATCGATTCCGGACTACCTGGCTGTGGTCGGCGACAGCGCAGATGGCTTCCCAGGTTTGCCTGGATGGGGCTCAAAGGCTGCAGCTCTAACCTTATCCCAGTACTCCCGGCTTGAAGACATTCCGAAGGATTGGCGAGAATGGCATCCATCAATCCGGAAGGCCCGCTTGCTGTCCGAATCGCTATTCAACGCGTGGAACGACGCCCTGTTGTTTCGTACCCTTGCAACCCTGCGACTGGATGTGCCCGTTTTTGATACGGTCGACGATCTTCGCTGGAAGGGATCGCGCCCGAACTTTGAGGAACACTGCCAGCGGATGAAGTTACCCGATGTGCTTCGTCGCGTTACCTCGGCAAATCGATGAGATGCTAGAGTGTGTCGGTCGCTTTTGCGAGTCGGCTCGCCTGGGATGAAGGCATATTCTCACCACCGCGACCTTCGTTCCGTGGCACTTGGCCGGATCGCGCCCAAACCACTCGCTGACTTGTTTGTGAGATGAGTAGATACCCTCTACTTGGAGCTGTCAGCCAGATGCTGATAGTACATGTCCCGATTTCTACGAGGTACGGCCTGACTGTGCGCTATTTTCGCTGCTATTTCCGGTGAAAATAGAGGCATGAAGTTCCCATCGAGAAAGTTGCCTGCCGCTCTTGCGGTGCTGGCGCTGGCATTTTCGTGTGCGAATTGTGGCGGGGGTGCGACTGGCTCGACGCTTTCATCTGGCGGAACAGGCGCAGGCAGCGGCGGAAGTGGCTCGGGCAGCGGGTCCGGTGGGGGGGCCGGCTCGGGGGGTAATAACCAGAGTGCCTGCAGCGCAATGAGCACGGGACAGGGCGCCAGTCTCAACGGGTTCCGTCCATTTGCCAGCGATAATTCTTGGAACAAGGACATTTCCGCCTCTCTCGTGGATGCGAACTCTGAGGCCATGATCACTTTCATCGGACCAAGCGTCGGATTGCATCCCGATTTTGGCTCGGGACAGTACCAGGGTTCGAACATCGGAATCCCCTACGTTGTGGTTGGCGGAACGCAAACTCCGGTGAGTATCAATTTCGCCGCCTACGGCGACGAAAGCGATCCGGGTCCGATGCCCATCCCGGGCAACGCTCCGATTGAGGGAGACCCCAACCCGGGCAGTGGTGATCGCCACGTGCTGGTACTGGATAGCAGCAACTGCTTCCTGTACGAACTCTTCAACTCCGTTCCGAACGGCAACGGTAGCTGGAATGCCGACTCGGCCGCGGTTTGGGACCTGCTGGCCGACGAGCAGCGTCCCTGGACATGGACGTCCGCCGATGCCGCCGGCCTGCCGATTTTTCCCGGCCTGGTTCGCTATGACGAAGTAGCTGCGGGTCAGATCCAACATGCCATCCGCTTCACAATGCCGCAGAGTCGGGCTGCGATGGTTTCGCCAGCTTCCCATTGGGCGGCGAACTCCACCAATCCGAATGCGCCACCCATGGGCATGCGCTTGCGGCTCAAGGCGGGCTACGATATTTCCGGATTCTCCACCACCGTGCAGGTCATCCTGGCCGCGATGAAGAAATATGGCTTGATTATGGCCGATAACGGCAGCGCCATGTACATCAGCGGAGTGCCGGACAGTCGCTGGGACAACAACGATCTGCACAATCTTTCGCAAGTGCCGGCGTCGGCGTTTGAAGTGGTGCAGATGAATCCGATCTACATCGCGTCCAACGTGCCGCAGGGCGCGGCTCCAGGAATCGCCAGCTTCACGGCTACGTCATCCAGCGGCTCGGGAAGTAGCGTGACCTTATCGTGGAACGTGAACAACGCCTCTTACATCATCCTCTCCCCTGGGGCAGGTGCGGTGCGTGGCAGCAGCGTGACTGTTGGCCCAGCTCAAACCACCACCTACACGCTCTATGCCACGAACCAGTACGGGCGCAGCATGGCCACAGTCACGGTAAACGTGCCGTAGGGGTTTGAAGCAAGTTATGTGGGCCGACACTCCTGTCCCCCTCCCCTTTAAATAGACTGAAACAAGTTCCTCGGCAACCTTAACCAATATTCCGAACCAAAGACCGACGTCAAGAGCGGCGGACACCCTACACTTGGCTTCGTGCCTTATACTTCCGCTGCGGTGCATGTCTGCATCCTCTACATCTCGTCTCGCCTACATTGACTGGATGCGCGGCCTGGCCTGCGTCCTGATGTTTCAAACCCACTGCTACGACTCCTGGCTGGGTGGCGATGCGCGAAAGACTACATTTTTCATGTGGTCGCAACTGGGCGGAACCCTGCCCGCGCCTTTGTTTCTTTTTCTGGCAGGGATTTCCTTCGCCTTGGTGACAAACAAGCTAAAGCAGAAAGGCTTGGCGCCGAATCAGATCGCGCGCACAACCATATGGCGCGGTGCGGAAGTTCTGGGACTTGGATTTCTCTTCCGCTTGCAGGAGTACGTCATCGCCTGGGGATGGTCCCCCTGGAGTGATCTGTTGCGAGTGGACATTCTAAACGCGATCGGCCTTTCCATGATGCTGATGGGCGTGGTGTGCTGGATGGTGCTCAGTTTGAGCCCCGGATCGCACGCCCGGCGGGCGCTGGGAGCGACGGCCGGTGGAGTTGCTCTGCTGATTTCGCTGCTGACTCCTCCAATCTGGACAACCTGGCGCCCGCGAGGGCTGCCCTGGCCGATCGAATCGTACATCGACGGTGTACATAATCTCGGCCAGCCGCAATCGTGGCTCTTCCCCATCTTCCCCTGGGCAGCATTCGCCTTCGCGGGTCTGGCAGTCGGATTCATTCTGCTGTCGGAGTGGGCTCGCAAACGCGACGCTGCGGCCTTCGTTCTCGCTGGAGTGGGAGGAGTGGGGTTGATTTACCTGGCCCGCTGGCTGGATGCACGCTCCCAACAAGTCTATGCGGTATACGACTTCTGGCACACCAGTCCGACTTTTTTCCTGATTCGCGTAGGTTTGCTCCTGGTGATTCTGGCTGCGGCTTACGGGTGGTGCCACTGGAGAGCAGGCCAGTGGAGCTTCAGTCCTCTGATACAGTTGGGACAGACCTCTCTGCTGGTTTATTGGGTGCACATCGAATTCGTGTATGGGCGACTCTCCATCCTGCCAAAACGGTCGGTCGGCATTCGGATGGGGTCGTTCGGCCTGCTGACGATTTTTCTCGCTATGCTGTTGCTATCGCTACTGCGCACCAGGCTGAAAGGGCGCGGAGTGGATTTGCTGGCGTGGGTGCGGTCGGCGGCGGCAGCAAGTTGAGTCGATCCGCGGTCAAAAATTACCGCAAAGTGCGGACGAAGATTCATGCCGCGTTTCGAGAATTTCTTTGTGTTCTTCGCCCTCCCCGGTGCGCTTTGCGGTTAAAGACCTTGACTCGTTCGCGCAGTCACCGCTTGGAGTGTACCGCTTCCGCGGAAATTTGCCGGATTGCATTCTCCACCAGTTTCAAAGCCATGGCCCATCGCTGCCGGGCCTGGGACCCGTCGTCGGCGTACCCGAAAAGATAGAACGTGACGTAGAAACCATCCCGGATCGCGTCCGTCGCATGGTAAAAGCACCGCCGGATAATCAGGTCCGCGGCGGCGGGAATCTCGGGGACTCTCTTCAGGAGTTGTGTAACCCGCCGGGCTAGCTGCTCGTGCTCCGCCAAACATAAACGTGAGCTTTCCCGCGAGAACACAAGGTCAACGTAAGAGCCGAACTTGCAGGCGGCGCCAAAAATTTCTTCTTCAGGATTAATCTCCGTACTGGACCAAGCGTCACACTTAGCAGTTTCCAGAATGCTAGTGGGGGAGTTCACGCCTCGAAGAAATTCTCCCAGTTCCGGGAAGCGCCTGGTTTCTTCAATGTCGAGAAGATGCCTCGGCTGGCGCTTCAGATCGTAATAACGGAGGCCGCCGTCAGCGGCGGCCCAGGGTAGTTCCAGGGTTTCATCGTCGGCTCCGAGTTCAACGGCAAAATCAGCTTCCACGCTAGTGTGAGGGTCGAGGGGCAGGTTGAGGTGCGGTCTGGGGAGTGGCGGCAGGTGGAGCAAAATTGACCGTCGGCACTTGGCGCGATCCCTCGGACGCAGCGAAGTAGGCATCATTGGGCTTGAATCCCGCCCAGCCGGCATAAATGTTATTGGGAAATTTCTGGATGTAAGTGTTGTAGTCCTGCAGGGTGTCGTTGTAGCGCTTACGCTCGACGGCGATGCGGTTTTCGGTGCCAGCCAACTCATCCTGCAGGCGCAGGAAGTTTTCGTTTGACTTCAGTTGTGGATAGTTCTCCACAATCACCAGCAGGCGGCCCAGGGCGCCGTCCAGTTGCTGGTTGGCGGCAATCTTGTCCGCGGGAGCGCTGGCGGAGAGCAAAGCTGAGCGTGCCTTGGCGATGTCGCCAAAAACCGTCTGCTCCTGCTGAGCATAACCCTTCACGGTCGCGACCAGGTTGGGGATCAGGTCGGCGCGACGTTGCAGCACGATGTCCACCTGCGACCAGGCGGCCTTCACGGCTTCGTTCTTGGTGACCAGCGTATTGCGGACACCCACATATTGTCCGAAGGCGGCGAATGCAATCAGCGCCAGAATGATGATCGCGATCACGACTTTCATACTCTCCTCCTGAACCAGAAATCGCAAAAACCTTCACACTTGAGCCGGGCCGGATGTATCCAGCATTGTATCCACTGCCGTCGTTAACTGCTGCACGGCCGCCAGGTAACGCGTGAAAACATCTTTCACGTCGAACTGCTTGCGGTCTGCCTTATGCTCGCGGATGTCGAGCAGTTGAATTAAGGCGGACGGATCGAATTGAATGCGGGCGGTCAGCGCCTGCACAGCCTCGCGTTTGGACCGCGTCGAAGCGTCGCCCAGCGCGATCAGCGCATGCCGGAGCAGAGTGGCGAACGCCGGGAGCGAACCCAGCAGCAGATCCCAGAGATCGCGGTCTTTCCCCGCCACCAGCAACAGGCGTTGCCTCAGCAGGATGAGTTTCTCGCGCAATTCATATTCCACTTGCGCGCGATGCAGATGCATGGGGATTCGCAACCCGGTCAGCGTGTCGTCACCAAAGAGAACGCGATGATGCCGCTGTATATCGAGCAACTCGATCGAAAAGACATCAGCGGAGCGTTCCAGTTCATCTTGAGTCATCACCAGCGGCGCCGGATGTTTCAGGCGATGCCACCATTCCACCACGGGCGCGATGGCGGAAAGTTTGGCAAACGAGGTCTCGTACAGAAGGCAAAGCAGGTTCAGGTTGGAGAATTCAGGGTTGAAGTCCCCCGCGGCTGCTGAGCCATAAAGAATCACGCTCTGGAGATTCTCGCCCGCAGCCGGTCGAATGCGGCTGACAAATTCGTCGAGCTGTTTGTGTGCCACCATTTTTCGCGTCCTCCTGCTGTCGTCGGCCGGGCCCTTTGTAGCGCCGCCTTCCCGGCGGCCTATCCCAGGCGCTATAAGTTCAATTACCAGCCTCCGCTGGCGCCGCCGCCACCGGAGCTGCCCCCGCCAAAGCCACCGAACCCGCCGCCTCCGCCACCGAACCCGCCGCCCCCGCCCCGCCTCCGAAAAGCAGCAGCCAGAAAAGGACGCGGCGCAGAGGAGTAAAGAGCACAAGCAAAATGATGGTGGCAAGCACCAGCATTCCCCCGGCCGACAACCCGTTCCCTGGCTCCTGCTGCGGCTGCGGTGGAAGTTGAGGGCGGACCCCAGTTAGAGTAACGCCGGTATCCTGCGCGATGACATCGGCGACCCTCGAGGTCATCAACAAAATCGCGCTAGCGTAATTGTTCTGCTTGAGCAGCGGAACTGCTTCGCGGCCAAAGCTGCCGACTTTACCATCCGGCAGGATCGGTTCCAGCCCATATCCAGCTTCGATGCGGTATTTCCGGTCCTGCACGGCCACAAGGATCAGAACTCCGTGGTCGGTCGCTTTGCTGCCGATGCCCCATCTCTTGAACAGGTCGACGGCGTAGCTCTCGATGTCCGAGCCGTCCAGAGAATTGATGGTAACGATGGCGATCTGCGCGTGTGACTTCTGGTCAATTTGCTGGCAGATGTCATCCAATTGCGCGATCGTGCCCGGATCGAGAACATGGGCGAAATCGTTGACGTAATCGGTTGGACGCAGCTGGGCAACGGGCTCGGCGTGGAGCAGGAGCGGAAGCGCCAGCAGGACAACGGCGGCGCCGATCGATTTCACAAACAGCCGCATTCGCGGTGATTGTATAGGAAAGAAGTGAGGCTTTCGCTCGACCTCATGGGCGAGGACGCCCGACGCTTACACAAACCGCCGCAGGAACTCCAGTACCTGGATTTCCGCCCAGTGGCCGTCGTCACCGTTGGCCGCGGACAGGAATGAGCAGTGGCCACCATCTGTGGTTTCAAGAAAGCTGATGTTGGGGTTATCCACAAATTTCCGGCGGGTTTCCGGGAGAATGCGAATGAAAGGATCGTTCGCTGCATGCAAGATAAAGGCCGGTACGGCGATGCGGTCTACCACATGCGCGGCGGCGGCACGGTCGTAATAGTCGTCGGCGCCGGTGAATCCGCAGTAGTAAGCCGTAATTCTGTCGTCAAAGTCGCGCAGGCTTGCCACACCGCGCAAGCGGGAAGTGTCGAACGCTCCCGGAAATAACCGGGCCTTGGTCCGCAGCCGGCGATTCAGCTTCCACAAAAAATACAGCTCGTACAGACGGTTACCGCGCAAATGCAAGGCATCGGCGGAGGCGGCAAGGTCCACCGCCGGGCAGACCGCCGCTACGGCTACAAATTGCGAAGGACCTGCGTCGCTCCACTCCCCGGCCAACTTGAGAACCAGGTTTCCGCCCATTGAAAATCCCACCAGCACCAGACGGGAAACCTGGTCCTGTTCAATCAGATTTTGCACCACTGCGGCCACATCCTGCGAGCGCCCGGAATGGTAGAGGGTCGGAGCCTGGGCTTCGGTGCCACCACAATTGCGCTGATTCATCCGCACTACATTCATGCCCAGGGCCAACCCCTTCGCGGCGATCCCCAGCATATACCGCGAATCGCTTGATCCCTCGAGGCCGTGTACAACGATGACCGTCAACGCGTTCCTACGATCCGTCTGCCAGTGACAGTGCGCCAGAACTCTCACGCCAGGCTCGACATCGATCAGGCGCGCCTCGGCCGGAGGCAGAGCGATGCGTCGCGCCAGGAAAAAACTGGCCAGGGTCTGCCGATGTGCCCCGCGCAGGCCCCGTCGCGGCCTGAAACCCGGCGTTTTTGTTTGCCTAGTCTCCACGATTTGATTTTAAATGGTGCTGGCCACGAAGACCGTAAGTAAAGGAGTCAGGCGATGCCCATTTTCGAGTACATCTGCAAGGGCTGCGAGCATCAGTTCGAAGCTCTGGTGTTCGGGAGGCAGAAAGCGGAGTGTCCCCAATGCCACAGCAACAAGCTCGCCCCGCGGCTTTCAGTGTTCGCCGTGAGTGCGAAAAGCAGTTCGTCCACTCCATCCTCGGCAGGCGCCTGCGGCGCGTGTGGTGACCCCCGCGGGCCCGGATCTTGCTCGTGATCTAACCTGAGCTGAACGGAGCATTCCCGCTTCGACTCTGGATCAAGCCCTGCCTCGTCCGTCTAACCGTATGTGAAGAAACCTAGTTGACTACGTGACCTGCGGTACCAGGCATGTGTGACCCCGGTAAGTTTTCTTCTCCCTGCGAACACCATACCATCCTCGAAGCACGAAGGAGCACGGAATGGATCGTCGTCGCAGTCCTCGGGTCATGGCACATTTGCCGGTTCGGGTTTGGGGCGTGGACGCGCATGACCTGCCTTTTATGCAGTTGGCCAGTGTCAAGAACCTCAGCGGCACCGGCGCCGTCATTCATGGCATGCGCCACCGGATGCGTCTGGGAGAAATCCTGGAAGTGCAGATGGACCAGGAAAAGGCCCAGTTCCGCGTGGTCTGGACGGGCATGCCGGGCACGCACGCCGCCGGGGAGATTGGCTTGCAGAGACTGGCCTCCGAACCTTACCTCTGGGGCGTAGCGTTAGGCTGCTACAGCGAACTCGTCGCCGAAGGCTAGGCCCTGCTCAAGCATTTTCCGTCACCCGGTTAATTTTCGAAACCTGCCGCAGCTCTTCGCTGAGGCTGGGCTAACCAGGGTATGCGCGTGCCCTCGGCACGCCTGCCCGCGGTTGGGATTTCGGCCGTCCCCACGGGACGGGAATCATTTTGCCGAGCGACCCGGCGTTCCAAGCCGGGCACGATCAGCCGTCCCTGGGGCACACTACACATTCGTTTTCTCTTGCGTGTGGGGAGTTTACAGAGCGTCGACTGTTCTACTATGCTGCCCACTTCGTGACATCTTCGTGTCCTCAGACTGCAAACCAACGGGAGAAACAGACGGTGCGGACTATTCTTGGAGCAATAGTGTTGTGCGCAATATTCATGTGCCGGGGTGAGGCACAAGCGCTGCAAGCGCTAAACCTGATGCCCATGCCGGCCAAGGTACAGTTGGGAAAAGGCCGGCTTCTGATCGATCCATCCTTCTCGGTGACGATCACCGGCCACAACGAACCTCGACTGGGTGGCGCGGTCGAGCTTTTTCTCAGCCAGCTTCGACGGCAAACGGGGATGCCTCCCATCGACATGAAGGTGACCGATTCTCCCGGCGCCGCTCTGACCATCCAGACCGCGAGTGGAACTCAGAAGGTTCAGGAGGTGGGAGGAGACGAATCGTACCGCCTAGAGGTCACCAATTCCGGCGCCAAGCTGAGCGCGCCCACTACTCTCGGCGCGATGCGCGGACTGCAGACCTTCCTGCAGTTAGTCGAAACCACTGGCGAGGGTTTCGCCGTGCCGGCAATTTCGATCGTGGACAGCCCGCGTTTTCCTTGGCGTGGGTTGATGATTGACGTCAGCCGCCATTTCATTCCACTCGACGTGCTCGAACGAAATCTGGACGGCATGGCCGCGATGAAGCTGAATGTTTTCCACTGGCATCTCTCGGATGACCAGGGCTTTCGCGTGGAAAGCAAGAAATTCCCTAAGCTGCATGAAATGGGCTCAGACGGTCTCTACTACACCCAGGACGAGGTTCGCGAGCTGATCGCGTACGCGCGCGCGCGCGGCATCCGCGTGGTCCCGGAATTCGATATGCCGGGGCACAGCGCGGCTTGGTTCGTCGCCTACCCCGAACTGGCCAGCGGGCCGGGGCCGTATGAAATTGCGCGCAAATGGGGCGTGTTCGATTCCGCCATGGATCCGACTCGAGAGGAAACGTACAAGTTTCTCGACGCATTCATCGGCGAAATGGCCGGGCTGTTCCCTGACCAGTTCTTTCACATCGGAGGCGACGAGGTAAACGGCAAGCAGTGGGACGCGAACCCGAAAATCCAGGAATTCAGGCATGCCCACGGCATGAAAGATAACAATGATCTGCAGGCCTACTTCAATAAGCGAGTGCAGCAGATCGTAAGCAAGCACGGGAAAACCATGTTGGGATGGGACGAGATTCTCCGCCCTGACCTGCCCAACAGCATCGTTATCCAATCCTGGCGCGGGCCGGACTCTCTGGCGCAGGCTGCCAAGCAAGGCTACCGGGGACTGCTGTCGTCCGGCTATTACGTGGATCTGATGTGGTCCGCCGAGCGGCATTATTTGACCGAGCCTATCAGCGGCGCCGCCGCGAACCTAACGACGGAAGAACAGAAGCGCATCTTGGGCGGTGAGTCCTGTATGTGGGCCGAGTATGTTTCGCCGGAGAACATTGACTCCCGCATCTGGCCGCGCACCGCCGCCATCGCCGAAAGATTGTGGTCAGCGCAGGATGTGCGGGATGTGAATTCGATGTACCAGCGTCTCGAGAAAGTGAGCCAGCGCCTGGAATGGCTCGGCTTGACCCATAATTCGGGGTACGTTCCCATGCTTCGTCGCATCGCGGGAAGGGATGACATCTCTTCCCTCAAGGTGCTTGCCGATGTGCTCGAGCCGGTCAAGGACTACACTCGCGAGGAAACCGCGCCGGCGCCAGCCACCAGTGCCTCGCCTATAAATCGCGTGGTGGACGCGGTGCGACCGGAAAGCGCGACGGCAAGGCAGTTCGCTGTCTCTGTCGATCGGTTGGTTGAAGGTGGCTCTAGGCCAGGGACCGAAGCCCACGTCAGAGCCTTGCTCAGCCGCTGGCGAGACAATCAGCTTGAGCTTCAGCCTCTGTTTGAGAAATCTGTTCTACTCAGGGAAGTTGCTCCGATCTCTCAGAACCTCTCCGCACTTGGGGCCGCGGGCCTGGCTGCGCTCGACTATCTCGACCGCGGCGAAAGTGCGCCGGCTGCCTGGGTCAGTCAACAACTTGCAGTGGTAGAGCAGGCGAAAAAACCGGAGGCCCAGCTGCTGCTCATGATTACTCCCGCGGTCGCAAAATTGATCCAGGCAAGCGTTGGACAGGCGGTGCCGCCATCGTCCTCATCTTCATTGCCCGCGAAATAGGGACAGAGTACCTTGATGGTGGACGAGGATTGAGAGCGACGATAGATTGAGGTCGGCCATGGAATCCGGGAAAGCCGGAAGTCAAAAAGTAGCTCGCCTGAGCAGCGATCACTTCACCGCGAGGCCAGAATCATGGCCCGCATTACCGCTCGAAGCCTGGCAGGACACGCGTGACACTGTTCACATGTGGACCCAAGTCGTAGGCAAAGTCCGGCTGGCGCTGAGTCCGCTCATCAACCATTGGTGGGAAGTGCCGTTCTATATCAGCGCGCGCGGCCTCACCACTTCCGCGATTCCCTACAATCGCGGCGTTTTCGAAGCAGAGTTCGATTTTCTTGATCACAACCTGGTCATCCGGACCAGCGAAGGATCGAGTAAGACCATCAGGCTTGCGCCCCGGTCAGTCGCTGACTTCTACCAGGAATTCATGTCGGCCCTGGGATCGCTGGGAATTGAGGTGAAGATCTGGCACATGCCAGTCGAAGTTCCCAACCCCATTGCCTTTGATCGGGATACCCAGCACGTATCCTATGACCGTGAGTATGTGGCCCGATTCTGGCGCATCCTGGTGCTGATAAACGCTATTTTCGAAGAATTCAGATCCGGCTTCATCGGCAAGAACAGCCCAGTGCACTTCTTCTGGGGAAGTTTCGACTTGGCGGTGACGCGCTTTTCCGGGCGGCGCGCTCCGCCGCGTGAGGGAGCGGACTCCATCACGCGGGAGGCCTATTCACATGAGGTGATCAGCGCCGGTTTCTGGCCGGGCGGCGGCGATATCAAGGGAGCGGCGTTCTACGCATACGCCGCCCCCGAGCCCGCAGGCTACGGTCAGGCTGCAGTCCGCCCCAGCAAAGCGTTTTATCATCCGCAGATGAAAGAATTTTTCCTCATGTACGACGATGTTCGTTTGGATTCGTCGCCCCGATCGGCCCTGCTCGATTTTCTGCACAGCACCTACGAAGCCGGAGCCAATCTGGCCAAGTGGGACCGGGTGGAGCTAGAAAGAACCGCCTGATTGCAGACGGCGAGACTTCTGGTCTGTCGAAACGGGTATCGAATTGAGACGCATGCCCGCGTTCGCAATGCCTTGCCCGACAAGAGCTTAGCCTAGCGTTGTCCGCCTTGTAAGGCGTTTGTTCAAGGCTGTATTTGTCCCTGAGCAAAGTCCGGATGGTCTTCCGTTACCTGTCCAAGGTTACTTTCGGGTCCTATCATGAGATGTTGCTTACAAACTATGGCGACTCCTACTCTCGATCCGAAGACTAGCGACACGGTCCAGGCGCTCGTACAACTTCTCCGCTCCCGCTCTTCGGAGGAGATCCGGCAGCGCATGTACGACAATCCACCCGGAAGCGCGTGGTGGGCTGCCTGCAAGACTGAGCTTGATCTGCGAAACAGCGAACGGGCGGCGACGGCCCTGGTCGACACATCCCGTGTGCTGGACAAACTTCGCAGCGCCACCGACCATCTCGACGAACTCACCGGCAGATTGCTGCAATCGACTACCGATATGGCCGAAGTAGTAAAGTCGGTCCGCGAATCGGGCCGCAGAATGGAAATAGCGACCTATGTGATCGTCGGATTGACCATCGTGCAGTTGTTCTACATAGCCTTCCAATTTTCCGCCAAGCACTAACCCCAAATGTGGGCGAGCGTCCCCCTCGTGCAGAATCATAACCAACCAGGGGCTGACCGTCTCCACAACAGGATTCTTTGCCCCATCCCTCCGCCTCGGCTACCATAGTCCCCCGTGGCCAACTACATAGGCTCTATCGATCAGGGAACCACCAGCACGCGCTTCTGCGTCTTCGACGCTGCCGGCAGGATCGTCGCTGCGGCGCAGAAAGAGCATGAACAAATCTATCCCCAGCCGGGATGGGTGGAGCATGATCCCGAGGAGATCTGGCGGGCCACGCAAGACGTCATGGCGCAAGCTCTAGTCCAAGGGAAGCTTCGCGCTGCCGATCTTGCCGCGATCGGAATCACCAATCAGCGTGAGACCACCGTCCTCTGGAACCGCAAAACCGGTAGGCCCGTCGCCAACGCCTTGGTCTGGCAGGACACGCGGGTGGATGACTACGTCACCGAGCTTTCCCGGGAGGCCGGGCTGGACCGCTTCCGCGCGAAGACCGGCCTGCCTCTCAGCACGTATTTCAGCAGCTTGAAAATCCGCTGGCTGCTCGATCATGTACCGGGCGTCCGGGACCAAGCCCAGGCTGGCGACGTAATTTTTGGCAACATCGATACTTTTCTAACCTGGCACCTGAGCGGTGGTCCTGATGGCGGACTCCACATCACCGACGTCACCAATGCCAGCCGCACTCAATTGATGGATCTGGACACACTCCGCTGGGATAAGGAATTATTGGATGTGTTTCGCATTCCCGAAGCAGTGCTGCCACGAATCTGCTCGAGCGGTGAAGTTTATGGAACGGTGAAAACCAGCGCCGCCAAGGGAACCGCGATTGCCGGAATTCTGGGCGACCAGCAGGCCGCTCTGGTGGGCCAGACCTGCTTCAAATCGGGCGAGGCCAAGAACACCTACGGCACGGGCTGCTTCGTCTTGATGAACACCGGAGAACGCGCCGTTCGCTCCGCTTGCGGACTACTCACCACCGTCGCCTACAAATTCGGAGAGCAACATGCGCATTATGCGCTTGAAGGCAGCATTGCCATCACGGGTGCGCTGGTGCAGTGGGTTCGTGACAATCTGGGGCTGATCGGGACAAGTCCTGAGATTGAAACCCTGGCGCGGACGGTCGAAGACAACGGCGGCGTTTATTTCGTGCCCGCGTTCTCCGGTCTTTACGCGCCCTACTGGAAGCATGACGCGCGCGGCGTGATCGCTGGCTTGACCCGGTACGTCAACAAGGGGCACCTAGCGCGGGCGGTGCTGGAAGCGACTGCGTTCCAGACCCGTGAAGTTGTCGAGGCTATGGAGAAAGACTCGGGCATTGCCCTGGACGTTCTGCGGGTGGACGGAGGCATGGTGGACAACGCCCTTCTGATGCAGTTTCAGGCCGATATGCTGAACCGCCCGGTGGTAAAGCCTCTGATCAAGGAAACGACAGCTCTGGGTGCAGCCTATGCTGCTGGTCTGGCGGTGGGCTTCTACAAAAGTACGGACGAACTGCGCGCGAGGTGGGCCGCGGACAAAACCTGGGACCCTGGACTGGACGAAGCGAAGCGCGCTGGCATGTATCGAATGTGGAAGAAAGCGGTGACGCGTTCGTTTGACTGGACCGAGTAGATTTCTAGAAAAGTAGAAAACCAAGAAGGACACGAAGTCACGCGAAGGAAAACCATGAGTCTGCGCAACTCCTTCGTGAACCTTCGCGCCCTTCGTGGTCAAAGCTTTTGGGGCTAGCTGTCTTCCCCCACTTTGAGCACAGCCAAGAACGCTTCCTGCGGAATATCCACGCGCCCGATCCGCTTCATGCGTCGCTTGCCTTCCTTTTGTTTTTCAAGCAGCTTGCGTTTTCGCGAGATGTCCCCACCGTAACACTTCGCGATGACATTCTTGCGTATGGCGGAAACCGTTTCGCGAGCAATGATCTTTGCTCCAATGGACGCCTGGATCGCCACCTCAAACATCTGCCGGGGAATCAGTTCCCTCATTTTGGAAACCAGCAACTTGCCGCGTTCGTAGGCGAAGTCGCGGTGCACAATGATGGAGAGGGCATCCACCGGTTCACCGGCGACCAGAATATCGAGTTTCACCATGGGCGATTCCCAATAGTCCGCCAGGTGATAGTCTAGCGAAGCGTATCCGCGAGACACCGACTTCAGCCGGTCATAGAAGTCGAGCACGATTTCGTTGAGCGGGAGTTCATAGTGCAGCATCACACGCGATGAACTGACATACTCAAATGTTTTCTGCTTGCCGCGCTTGTCTTCCACCAGTTTCAGGATTCCGCCCACGTATTCTTCGTTGGTGAGAATCGTGGCCAGGATCACCGGTTCCTGGACTTTGGCAATTTCGCTCGGGTCCGGCCAGCGCGAAGGGTTGTCAACTTCGATCAATGCGCCGTCGGTTTTGGTGATCTTGTAGCGCACGCCCGGGGCCGTGGTGATCAGCTCCAGATTGAACTCGCGCTCCAGCCGCTCCTGGATGATCTCCATATGCAGCAAGCCCAGAAAGCCGCAACGGAAGCCGAAACCCAGCGCGACTGAGCTTTCGGGCTCGAAGAAAAACGACGAGTCGTTGAGCCGCAATTTTTCCAGCGCCTCGCGCAGCTGGGTGTGCTCGTGCGCGTCCACGGTATAGAGCCCGGCGAAAACCATGGGTTTGATTTCTTCGAAGCCCGGCAGCGGCTCGATCGCGGGATTGGCCTCATCGGTAATTGTGTCGCCGATTTTCGTGTCAGCCACGGTCTTGCTATTGGCCATCAGGAACCCTACCTCGCCGGCCCGCAGTTCATCTACTTCCACCGGTTTGGGGGTCAGCACACCGAGCGTTTCCACCTCCAATACTCGTCCATTCCACATCAGACGGATTTTTTGTCCCTTGCGGATGGTTCCTTCGAAGACGCGAGTCAGCACAATGACGCCGCGGTAAGGATCAAACCAGGAGTCGAAGATCAGCGCCTGCAGCCGGTTTTCCGGATTGCCCTTGGGCGGCGGGACGCGTTTAACAATCGCCTCCAGAACGTCGGGCACGCCCAGTCCTGTCTTGGCACTTATGAGCACAGCATCGGATGCATCGAGACCGACGGCGCCTTCAATCATCTCCTTGGTACGCTCAACGTCGGCACTCGGTAAATCAATCTTGTTGATGACTGGAATAATTTCCAGGCGGTTGTTGATGGCGAGATAGGCATTGGCCAGCGTCTGCGCTTCCACCCCCTGCGAGGCGTCGACCACGAGCAGCGCACCTTCGCAGGAAGCCAGCGACCGGGAGACTTCGTAGGAAAAATCCACGTGGCCGGGCGTATCGATCAGATTGAGCTGGTAGAGCTGGCCGTCTTGCGCGGTATACATCATGCGCACTGCATGCGCCTTGATGGTGATGCCCCGTTCCCGCTCCAGGTCCATGGAGTCGAGCACCTGGGCCTGCATCTCGCGCGCCGTCAGCGACCCGGTCAGCTCCAGCAAGCGATCGGCCAGCGTGGATTTGCCGTGGTCAATGTGGGCAATGATCGCAAAATTGCGAAGAAAGGCGGCGTCCATGGCTGCGGCGGTCAATGTTTGATTCTAACAGGCGGTTGGACTGCGGGCGCTGGACCTCAGACTCGCCGCTTCGCCGCTTGCTGTTCTCTCCGTTACAATCTCAGCGATCGAGCCCAAACTCTCAAAGGTGGAATATGCGCCAGTTCGTCGTCGCCGCCGTCTATTTTCTAGCCTCTGTCGGGTTGGCCTTGGGCCAGAAGCTCTCGCCAGAGGTGCGTCCGTTCGTCAAGGTAGACGCTCCGGTGGTGGCGCTAGCCCACGTGCGCGTCATTGACGGAACTGGCGCCCGCCCGCGCGAAAACCAGACAGTCGTTTTATCAGATGGAAAAATCGCGTCAATCAGCGATGGGGCGGAAGCATCAGTCCTGAGAGACGCACAGGTTCTGGATCTGCAAGGCTATTCCGTGATCCCTGGGCTGGTGGGTATGCACGATCATCTGTTCTATCCGATGGGCAATGCGATCTTCGGGGAAATGGCTTTCAGCTTCCCGCGACTCTATCTCGCGGCGGGTGTGACCACCATCCGCACCGGCGGTGCGCTTGAACCCTATACCGATCTGGAAATCAGGGATCAGATTAACCGCGGCGAAGCCCCCGGTCCTAAGATGCACGTGACCGGGCCTTATCTCGAAGGCAAAGGCACTTTCGCGGTACAGCTGCACCAGTTAAGGGGACCGGAAGACGCAATCCGGACCGTGAACTACTGGCTGGATGAAGGAGTAGACAATTTCAAGGCATACAACTTCATTACCGCCGACGAACTCTCTGCAGCCATCACCGCGGCCCATAAAGGCGGCGCAAAGGTAACCGGGCACCTGTGTTCAGTTGGCTTTCGCGAGGCCGCTGCCTTGGGCATCGACAACCTAGAACATGGCCTGCTTGTGGACACTGAGTTTTTCCCCTGGAAGAAGCCCGGCGAATGTCCCTATACGCCGAAAGACATGGATTTCATTTCCAAACTGGAGGTGCAAACCGGACCGGTACACGAAATGATTCTCGACCTCGTCCGGCACCACGTCGCCATCACTTCTACCCTGTCGGTTTTTGAAGTGGAGGTACCGGGCCGCCCGAGTATCCAGCCTCGCGTACTGGATGCCCTCTCGCCCGACGCCCGCAGCGCGTTTCTCGACAATAAAGTACGAATGGGCGACCAGGGACGTCTGAAGAAAAGTTACGGAAGCGAAGTGTCTCCCATGACGGGGGCTTTCAAGAAGGAAATGGAATTTGAATTCGCATTCGTGAAAGCAGGCGGAACGCTCCTTGCCGGAGAGGACCCGACGGGCATCGGGGGTATTCTGGCTGGGTTCGGAGACCAGCGTGAAGTGGAGTTGCTAGTCGAGGCAGGTTTCACTCCCCTTGAGGCCATTCACATCGCTACCTCAAACGGCGCGCAGTTTCTGGGCGAGGCCGATCGAATCGGCACCATCGCCGCGGGTAAAGCGGCCGACCTGGTTGTGATCAAGGGCGATCCGTCGCAAAAAATCGAAGACATCGAAAATGCGGAAATTGTGTTCAAAGACGGAATCGGATACGACTCGGCCAGGTTGATTGAGTCGGTGCGGGGAATTGCGGGAAGCCGGTAGGTCCCACTTGAATGAGACTTCGATGCTAGTGCTCGCCTCCGCCTCTCCGCGCCGCCAGGAACTGTTGCGCAATGCGGGTATTCCGTTCACTGTATACCCGACCCACATTCCTGAACTACCGCAGCCGGGAGAAAGCGGGCGTGATTGCGCGGAACGCCTGGCGCGCGAGAAAGCGGATGCGGCACTTCATCAGGTACCGGACAAGGTCGTTCTGGGGGCAGACACAATGGTTGTCGTCGCTGGCCAGATTCTCGGCAAGCCCCGCGATGAAACTGATGCGACCCGCATGCTTCGTCTGCTTTCCGGTCGGACTCACCACGTCATCACCGGTATCTGCCTCATGGGACCGCCACTGAGAACCGGAAACCAGAGACTGAGAACTGGTTTTGAAGACACCCGTTCCGAAACCACGCAGGTGACGATGTGCACACTCACCGACGAAGATGTCCTTTCTTACATTGCGAGCGGCGAGCCCATGGACAAAGCCGGCGCGTACGCCATTCAAGGCATCGCCTCGCGCTGGATTCCGCGCATCGAAGGAGACTACTTCAACGTGGTAGGACTGCCTGTGGCACTGGTATATCGCATGCTGCAGGAGCACGGTTTGGGCCAGGAGTAAGGTAGGTCGAGAGCTTGTGAGAAGGGGAACGCCTGTTAGGCCTTCTTATCCGGGTCCTGTTCCCCGTCCTTTACGGCGGACTTGAAATTCTTGATACCTTCGCCGAGACCCTTGCCCAGATCGGCCAGCTTGCTCGGCCCAAAGATGAGCAGCGCAATGGCCAGGATGATCAGAATCTCCGGCAAGCCTAATTTTCCAGGCATCGAATAAACCTCCCTAAGGGTTCGCCACGCACCTCGCTCCGTGCAAGTCAAAACGGGCAAGTACCCTGTGGAAATTCTAGGCTTCCGGATGCCGGTAGTCAAAGCATGTGCGCGGACGAGCGGACGCCGCGGACGCGCGGGCGCGACGCCCGCACCACATTTGTTCTACACCGATTCAATCAGCTCTGCCAGCAGTGCCGCCCTGCGTGGAAGTTCAGAAATCAATATGGACTCGTGCGTGGCGTGGGCGCCCTCACCTACCCCGCCCAGGCCGTCCAGCGTGGGAATCCCCAGGCTGGCGGTGAAATTTCCGTCCGAACCTCCGCCGACCGACGCTTCCTCCAGTTTCCAGCCCAGTTGTTTCGCGATCTCCGCCGCCTGCTCGTAAAGGGCTGCCACGCCGCTGGTCCGTTCCATCGGCGGACGGTTCACGCCTCCCCTGATCTCCAGCTTGCATTTGCGATTGAACGGCTTGAGAGCGCGCAACCGACGATCGATTCCGGCCGCATCCTTCATGCGAGCTACCCGCACATCAAGAGAAGCCGTTGCCAGCGCGGGAATAACATTCGTCCGAGTGCCTCCGAAGACCAATCCAACGTTCAATGTGAGTCCGCGCCTCAGGTCGACTAGTTTGGAGATGGCCGTAATCTGCTTTGCGAGTTCGATAATCGCACTCTCCCCTTTTTCAAAATCAAGTCCGGAGTGCGCGGCCTTCCCGGCGACCTTGAGCGTGTATTCGCCGACGCCCTTGCGAGCTGTCTTCACCGCACCCTTCATCCCGTAGGAAGGCTCGAGCACCAGCACAGCTTCCGATCTCCGGGCCAGGCTTTCGGTAATGCGCCGGGAGGAATTGCTGCCCATTTCCTCGTCGGACACCAGCAGCACCGTCACCGGACGGGGCAAGCTGTCACCGTGCCATGTGCGCAGCCCGTCGATGGCATGAAGCATCAGCGCGATGCCCGACTTCATGTCGAGCGCGCCCGGTCCCTGGAGTCGTCCGTCGGCCAGGCGGCAGGGCATGTCGGCCAGCGTACCCAGCGGATACACGGTGTCAAGGTGACCGAGCAGCAGCACTGGCTTGCCGCTACGCTCGGTAGCGAAATCCACTTGCAGATGGTCGCCGAAATCCTGGGTACGATGAAATTTTGAGTGGCCCCCAAGTCCTTCGAAGCGCCCGGCCAGGAGCGCGCCCATGCGGTCCACCGCCGGTTTGTTGTCGCTCGGCGATTCGATTTCCACCAACTGGCGGATGGTTTCCGTGATTGCGTCTTTCCGGTCCACGAAGAACCGCAACCGGTTGGCGATCTCCGTGGGCACAGCTTTGGTGGCTTGTGCCTTCCCTTGGGTTTTCTTCTGGGCTTTGTTCATCGATTTCCTTTGTACTTCGTATTGGCTACCTGTTCTCGCCCCGCCGCTGCTGAACCGCGGTACAGTATAATCTTCGCTCCTGGCGAGAAGAGCCTGGCGAGAGAAAATGACCGACACCGCTCACCCTGCGATCGCGGCTCCGGCGCCGGACAAGACCACGCTGGACATCGTTGACATCTTCCGCATCCTGCCCCACCGCTTTCCCTTTCTGCTGATCGACCGCGTGATTGAAATCCAGCGCAAGCAGCGGATCGTGGCCATCAAGAACGTCACCATCAATGAGCCGTTCTTCGCCGGGCACTTTCCCAACTTGCCGATCATGCCTGGGGTGCTGATTGTGGAAGCTATCGCTCAGGCCGGCGGGGCGTTGTTGCTGACTGAAATCGAGGATCGGAACGACAAACTCATCATGTTCACCGGGATTGAGCGGGCTAAATTTCGTCGTCCGGTGGTGCCCGGAGATCAGTTGCGTATTGAGGTTGAGCTGAAGAACTGGCGATCCAGGCCTCGCATGATCGCCGTCCGCATGGAAGGCGTCGTCTACGTGGGGGCGAAGCGCGTGGCCGAAGCCGTAGTGAGCTGCCAATTGGTGGATAGCGGACGCGGGCGGGGCGTGACGGCGGAGGCGGACGAGTCGGAATCGTAAGCTCCGCTATGACGAAACACCAGCAGTCCATCAGTCAAGCGCCCGGCGATTCCGGGGCGCAATCTTCCATGGGTATCCATCCCACGGCCATTATCGATCCGAGCGCCAGGATTCACGCCTCCTGCAAGATCGGTCCTTACTGCGTGATCGGGCCGGAAGTCGAATTGGGTGAGGGCTGCCATCTGCTGTCGCACGTAACTATCGAAGGACCGACGCGGATCGGCGCCGACAACGGCTTCTTTCCCTTCTGCTCGATCGGGATGGCGCCGCAGGACCTGACCTACGCCGGTGAGCCCACAGGTCTCGAAATCGGCGACCATAACCAAATTCGTGAGTTCGTCACCATCAACCGCGGCACCGTCAAAGGTGGCGGCCTCACCCGCGTGGGCAGCCACACACTGGTCATGGCTTACACCCACATCGCGCACGATTGCGACATCGCCGACCACGTGATTCTGGCCAATGCCGCAACCTTGGGCGGTCACATCACGGTGGGAGAGTGGGCGGTGGTGGGCGCGCTGTGCCCCGTCCATCACTTCGTTCGCATCGGAGCGCACTCTTTTGTCGGGGGTGGCACCACCATCACCCGGGATGTGCTTCCGTTCTCAAAGACCGCCGCCGCGCGAGACACCCACGCCTATGGCTTGAACGCTCTGGGTCTTGAGCGGCACGGCTTCAGCAAAGAACGCATCCGCAAAATTCACCACGCTTATAAACTTTTGCAGGCCTCAAAACTCAACACTTCGCAAGCCCTGGAGCGACTGAAGGCGGAACCGGACCGCGGGGAAGACGTGGACATGCTGATAAGATTCATCGAAGCATCGGAACGCGGAGTCATCAAGTAGGGCGGCGGGAGGCGAATCGCGCCCGTCCATGAGCCTTTCTAGCAGATGGGCCAAAGTCCGGGACATAGTTTCTCGTCATATAAGCATGAAAGATCGTCCATTCATCGAGAATGTCAATCTTGGGATCCTTTGCTATCTGCGCATTGATCATCGCGGTAACCAGTTTCTCAACATTGCTCTGGGCTTCGGTTTTGCGTTCGGTGAACTCGTATAGCCCAACTTTATTGACTTGGAGGCCCACCTTGAGCCGTTCCTTAAAAGCGCTTTCACACCGCATCGAGATTTTGAACCGATGCCTGGCCGCGGACCGTACCGCGGCGCCCCACAGAAACCCGGAGGGGTGCTGGATAATGGATGGTTCTTCAGCCATAAACGTCCCGCAATGAAAGAAGGAAGAAAGACTCTCGATTCAAGGATTGTGCTACCGGATGCAATTCCTAAGCAAGCGCTCTGCCGATTGGGTTCCAGTTCATAACTGTTCGCGGAGAACGTGCTAACCATGGCGGAGCGGATTGGTCTTATCGCGGGGAACGGAAATTTCCCACTGCTGGTGCTGGACGCGGCTCGCGCCCAGGGGTTCGACGTGATTGTCGCCGCCATCAAAGAAGAGGCCTTTCCCGAAATTGAGACCCGCGGGGCTGCGGCGGTACATTGGCTTTCCCTGGGCGAATTGTCTAGGCTGATCGAAACCTTCCAGCATGAAGGTGTGCGACGCGCCATCATGGCCGGACAAGTCAAGCACAAGCAGATTTTTTCCAGCATCCGGCCCGACTGGAGACTTGCCAAGCTGCTGCTTTCGCTCGGCACTCGCAACACCGACTCATTGCTAGGCGCGGTGGCCAAGACTCTGGCCGAGGAGGGCATCACGCTGGAGAACTCAACCGCATTTCTTGAGCCCTTGCTGGCAAAGGCGGGCGTCCTGACCAGACGCGAGCCCACACCACAAGAAAGGAAAAGCATCGAGTACGGGCGCGCGGTGGCTCGTCACCTGGTGCAGTATGACATCGGACAAACCGTGGTCGTCGCCGCGTCAGCCTGCATAGCGGTAGAAGCCATGGAGGGTACCGACGCAACCATCGAGCGCGCTGGCGAAATCATGCGCTCGTTCGCGGGAGACGCATCTACGTTGAGCCGCGAACTCACCGTGGTGAAGATCGCCAAGCCAAATCAGGACATGCGTTTCGACGTGCCCGTGGCCGGAGTGAAAACAATCGAAATAATGCGCCGCGCCGGAGCCACTTGCCTGGCACTCGATGCGGCAAAGTGCTTGCTGCTGGATGGAAACCTGATTATCACGGCCGCCGACTCAGCCAACATCACAATCGTGGCCGACTAGGCCGCCTCCCGGAGACGATCTATGACTGAAGCTGTCCGCCTCGCTGACCAGATTCGCCGCGCCTTCGAAGGTAATGCCTGGCACGGCGATTCAGTTCTTGAATTGCTGGCCGACGTGAACGCGAAGACCGCGGTCGCCAAACCGATTGAGAACGCTCACAGCATCTGGGAGCTCCTTCTGCACATCGCCGCCTGGGACGACGCAGTCCGCCGTCGCACTGAGGGTGAGGCCGTAACCCTGAGCGACAGCCAGAACTTCCCAGCCGTGAAAGATCTCAGCGAGGCTGCCTGGCGTCAGGCAATCGAGTCCGTGAAACAGACTCACAACGAACTCATCAAGGCGGTGGCTGCCTTTCCCGAGTCGCGCTTACAGGACCAGGTTCCCGGCAAGACTCAGAACTACCACAACTTCTTCTACATGTTCAGCGGCATTGTGCAGCACGAGCTCTACCACGCCGGTCAGATTGCCTTGCTGAAGAAGGTCCATGCGACGCCAACCCAATTGTGATTAAATCGGCTCAGTTTCGCTGAGAACCAGAAATCTGGCAACCGACAAGTTCATTAACGTAGCCGTGATTGGCGTTGGCGCCTTCGGGCACAACCACGCCCGCGTCTACCACCAACTGGCACAACAGGGCGAACCCGTCCGGCTGGTGGGAATCGTGGATGCAGACCTTACGCGGGCCGACGCTATTGCCCGCGAATTCGGTTGCCGCCCCTTCGGTTCGGTCGAACAACTCACCACCACGCACAGCGAAGTCCAGGCCGCCTCCGTAGCTGTCCCCACAGTCCGCCATCTTGAAATCGGCCGGGCCCTGATGGAAGCCGGCGTTGATGTCCTGGTCGAAAAACCGCTAGCCGCGTCGCGGGCAGACGCCGATGAACTGATTCGTCTCGCCCAGAGCCTGGGCCGTATCGGCCAGGTCGGTCATCTGGAAAGATTCAATCCGGCGGTTCGCGCCACCGCTCCGCTCATCACCCAGCCCATGTTTTTTGAAGTCCATCGGCTCAGCATATTCACTCCCCGCTCACTTGATGTGGACGTCGTTCTCGACCTTATGATTCACGACCTCGACGTCGTGCTCTCATTCGTGAAATCGCCGGTCAAGGAGATTCGCGCGGTAGGTCTCCCTATTCTTTCCGGCAAGAGCGATATCGCCAACGTGCGCCTGGAGTTCGAATCCGGCTGCGTGGCCAATTTCACCGCCAGCCGAGTTTCTACGGAACGGGTCCGCAAGATTCGATTCTTCCAGCCGCGGCAGTACCTGTCGCTGGATTACAGCCGCCAGGATGTTCTCGTGTTCAGCGTAGGCGGAGAGGGAGAAACGCCGGGAACTCCCTCGATCAATCCGCAGATCAAGGTCACAAGGCCGCCGATCGCGGCGGAAGAGCCTCTACAGGCCGAACTCAGGTCGTTCCTCGAATCGGTACGGACGCGATCGCAACCAGTGGTCTCATTCGAAGACGGTCGCCGCGCCCTGGCTCTGGCGCTCGACATCGTGGCCGCGATCCAAGAACACAGCGACAAGGTTCAACTGGACCAGCTGCAGCGCTGAAATTTTTGAATCAACCGTCTGCAAGTGCTTGCTGCGTAAACCTTTCGGCCGAATTTCCCTTTTACACTTCTTGACAAAAAATCTCGGGAGTTCGAGGTACTCTTTATTGACCAGTCAGGTACAAAGGTAAGTGCCCAGACGCACTGGTTTTTCGCAGAGATTCCGGAAAGATGCGAAAATGGAAAATGCCCCGGGATGTCGCACAAGCGTCTATTCCGAAGAATGAGACCGCGCTGGTAGCAACTCAAGCCCGGTCCGTTGTGTCTAATGCCGTAAGCCAGCAGGTCAATGCCAGCCACTGAAATCCCGCGAAGCCCCGCCCCTGCACCGCCCTCCGCCACTCCTCCGGGCAGCGATCTTTACGATGCGGGTGGTTGGGAAAGCGCTTATACCGAGATGCACGATGTTCCCGCCCTGCTGATTCAGCTGCAGGACGATCTCTCGCGCTCGCGGCAGCGGGAAGCCTTCTGGATCTCAGTGGTCGTCCACCTGGCCATCGTCATTCTGGCGGTCAACTCCACCCGGCTCGAGGGCTTGCTGCATAAGCGCGCCGTGATTGTGGTGAGTCCGGAAGACCTAATGCACCAGAAAGAACTCACGTACCTGGAGCTTCCTCCGGACGAGCAGAAGCTGACCCAGCGGCCAAAAACCAACAATATCTCGGACAAAGACCGGCTTGCGCAATCCAAGGCGCCGCAACTGGATCGCAAGGAACTGAAGAAGATTCTGGACAGTGCCCGTCCCGGAAGGCCCGGACCCAGCGGCTCCCCAGCGCAATCGCAGCAGCCCGCGCCACCCGCCCCCGCCGCAGAGCAGAATCTGCCGGCGCCGCAGGAACAGGCATCGCTTCAGCCGCCGCCGCAGAACCAGGTGTCCCGCCTCCAGACTCCGCCCACGGGCGCGCCCAAACCAACCTTTAGCAGCGGAGCAGTGTCACCCGGATCGGCCATCGAGCAGGCGGCTCGGGCCGCCATCACCAATCGTGGCGGATATGGTGGGGATAGCGGCGACTACGGCTTAGGCCAGGGCAAGCAAGCCGGCGAAGCCATCGGACCGCTGGACGTGCTGAGCGACACCATGGGCGTGGACTTCGGTCCCTACCTCGCCCGCGTACTGCACGATGTGCGTGAAAACTGGTATCGCATCATCCCCGAGTCGGCCCGCGCACCGCTCATGAAAAAGGGAAAAGTTTCGATTGAGTTTGCCATCCTGAAAAACGGCCAGGTCGCAGGCCTGCAGATCGTCGGCACCTCAGGAGATGTTGCGCTGGATCGCGCTGCCTATGGCGGGATCACTGCCTCTAAACCCTTTCCGCCCCTTCCCAACGAATTCGGCGGCCAGTATCTGGCCCTACGCTTCCATTTCTACTACAACCCGGACAAGTCGGAAATACAGTAGGGCAGTCATCAGTCTTGCGCAAACTTTCAGCCGCCGACTGTCGCTGAAGCCTAAAGACCGACGACTAGTTTCACCACACCCGGCATCTGTTCTCCCTCACCATCGCCGAACCGGCCTTGCACTGAAACGCCTGCTGAAATTCCGGAGTATCGGAAACTACTCCATTCGCCCGGTATTTGTCCGGCGAGTGCGGGTCGATGGTGGCGTACATGCGTTTGGTCTCGTCGCGGGTCTCAGCACACCAGCCCTGCCCGTACCCGATGAAGAAGCGCTGCTCCGGAGTGAAGCCATCGATCGGATCCAGCTTCTTGCCGCCAGTTTGATTTTGCCACGCCATGTAAGCGAGCACCAGTCCGCCCAGATCGGCCACATTCTCACCCATCGTCAGCTGGCCGTTGACCTTGATGTCATCCACGGCGACATATTGCGAATACTGGTCGGAGATGCAACTGGCACGCTGCTCAAATCGTTTTCCGTCCTCGGGCGTCCACCAATCGCGCAGATTGCCTTGCGCGTCGAATTGCCGGCCTTCATCGTCGAAGCCGTGAGTGAGCTCGTGGCCAATGGTAGCGCCCATGTCGCCGTAATTCGGAGCGTCGTCCGCTTTGGGATCGAAGAACGGCGGCTGCAGAATCCCCGCTGGAAAATTTATGTCGTTTAGTTGAGGACTGTAGTACGCGTTCACCGTGGGCGGCGTCATGCTCCATTCGCCCCGGTCCACGGGCTTGCCAATCTTCGCCAGCTGGCGGTGAAACTCGAAGTCACGGGCACGCAGCACGTTGCCCAGCTCGTCATCGCGCGCAATCGTTAGCGCCCTATAGTCGCGCCACTTGTCGGGATAGCCGATCTTGTTGGCCACGGTATGCAATTTCTCCAGCGCTTTCTGTTTGGTCTCCGGCGACATCCAGGAAAGGCCTTCGATGTCGTGCTCCATGGCTTGCTCGATTTCCTTCACCATTCCCTGGGCGCGTTGTTTGGCCTCTGGGGGAAAAGCCCGCTGCGCGTAAGCCTGTCCCAATGCCTCGCCCAGGTCGTTGTCCGCATAGTTCACGCAACGCTTCCAGCGTGGCTCGAGTTCCTGTGCTCCTGACAGAGTCTTCCCAAAGAACTCGAAGTCGGCGTTCGCGAAGGCCGAGGACAGATAAGGCGCATTGGCATGGACCACATGCCACCGGAGGTAAGCCTTCCAGCTTTCCAGGTCTTCTTTCTGGAGAACCGCATGCATGGCTTTGAAGAATTCCGGCGCGGTCACATTCAAACTGCGCAGCCCAGACTGGCCGGTTCCGGAGAAATATTGCTTCCAATGGAAGGACGGACTAAGCGCTTCCAGTTGCTTCCGCGTCATCTTGTGATAAAGCAGTTTGGGATTGCGACGCTCTACCTGGGTGAGCGATCCGTTGGCCAGTGCCGTTTCAATCCGCATCACGGCTTGCGCTTCGGTTGTGGCAACGCCCGGCGCGTTACCCAGCAGTTTGAACATTTTTTGCACATGAGCCAGGTAGGCTTGCCGAAGTTCGACTGATTTCGGATCAGTCTTCACGTAGTAGTCGCGATCCGGAAGGCCGAGCCCGTCCTGGTCCACTTCCGCAATGACTTGGGTGGAATCCTTGAAGTCCTGATCGGATTGGAGGTCGAACAGGGCGCCCCGGTTGGGCATGCGGGCGACTAGGCTGGCAATGTCTCGCTTGGAATGCATTCGACCGATGCGATCCAACTCCGTCTTCAGCACTGCCGTCCCCGCCGCATCAATGGCTCTTTCATCCATGCAGGCGGTGTAATAGTCGCCGATCTTTTGTTTGACCGGATCCTTCTCCGGCGCGGGTGCCGCCGCTTCTTCCAGAATTTCGCGCAGCAGCACTCGGTTGTCATCCGCGAGCTTGGACGAGAGGCCCCAGCCCGTCTTGTCGGGTGGAATGGGATTCTTCTTGAGCCAGCCTCCGCACGAGTACGTGAAAAAGTCCGCGCAAGGATCCACGCTGGGGTCCATGGAATTGACATCGAGGACGGATTGGTGCCCCGTCGAGGCGCTCTGTGAATAGGCAATTGGGGCAGCGAGAAGTGGCATCAGAATGATGAGCATCAATGCGATTCGAAGCATGAGTCTCCCTCGGCGAAGCGACCCACCTGGGGCGATTTCAGATTGAGGGTTTCAGATTGTAGGTGGTACAGGGTGAGCCCCTTGTGGTTCGACTATGAAATCTAGAATCTAAAATCAAAATCTGCAATCTCCGTATCTCCTGTGTCTACGACTTGTCCAGGTGAATCGAGCCATCCCCGGTATGAATCGTAAGCAGGTTCCCGCCGCCGTTGAGCTTGCCACGAATATTGTTGCGTCCCAGCCGTCCTTCCACGCTGACGGGCAGGTCCAAACTGATGTGGCCGTCGCCCGTATGCAAATCCACATCGGCGGCAAAAGCCTCCGGCAACTGCAGCGTGACGCTTCCGTCGCCGGAATGAACATCCCAACTCGAACTGATGGTTGATCCGCTTAGCGCACGGGCTTCAATGCGGCCGTCACTGCTGCTGAGTTGCAGCGAGTCGAATCGCCCCGCCGTCTTGATGTGGCCGTCGCTCGCGTGTGCCTTGAGCGCACCGTCTACCCCCTCAACTTCCATAGCGCCATCGCTCGATTGCAGATCCATGTCGCCCTTGAAATTGGCCAGCCGGATGGAACCATCGCTGCTGTGCAGATTCACCCGTCCTTCGCGAGGCATGTGGACTTCAACATCTACCCGGTGGCTGGTCGAGTGAAGACAGACAATGCAAACGTTGCGCGGAAGGCGGACCTCCAGTTCGACGGAGTCCCCCGTCTGATGATCCACCACTTTGACGCCACCTTCACCGATCTTCCAGCCTTCCGCTGTGACTCGGGCTTCGATGGTGTTCTGGTCCCAGGTATCCACGCGGATGTTGGCATCGGAGGTCGTCACCCGCAGGTCGGGCTTTCCGGTGAGGGCAAAAGTCTTTGACCACTGTTCCGCCCCGGCCAACGGTGCGGCCGCCGCCAGGCACAGACCCAAAATCATGGATGCAATTCGGTGCATAACCTGCCTCCAAACCGGGACGATACACGCCTACCTCGGTTTCAGACGGTGTTACGTAACTTTCGTGAGCAAGGTTCCCGAATTGTCAGCAATTCGCAAGCGCTTTCAGCCGCGAAGCGGCGCCTGAATGCAGATCACAGCGTAATCCGGAGGGCAGAATAGAAGAGGTCGAGCCCTAAAAGGGCGAAAGAGGCGTTTGCGAACAGACTCGCACCACCGGGCTTACGGCTCGGGCCACGGATACGCCATCCGCAGCAGCGTCCGCTCCGAGAACGGCACGTAAAGAAGCGCCGCCGCCGCCCCGAATGCCGCCCCAAATCCGATCTTGTTGGCTAGAAGAAATGGGGCGATTGCCCACAACTGGTCCATCACCAGGATCGCCAAAAATATCCGTTGGAACTTTTCACCGATCCGCTGATGATCGAAAGCCGCCGCCGAGAGCAGATAAAAGCGCAGCGGGATGCCCACCCCGGCCGTGACCAGCACGGTGGCGAAAATGGCAAGTGACCCCCACCCGGGCAAGAACGTGCTTGTCACCCGGTCGATCTCGGTCAAACGAAATAGCGCAATCACATAAAAGCACAGATACATGATCTGAATCAGCCCAAAGAGGCCTCGGATGACACCTCGATCCGGCAAGGGCACGGCCAGATCGCGATGCAGGCTCGTGACCGGCGCCACGGCCGCAGGCGCCACTATGGCAGAGTCCGCGGCCAACGAGTTCGCCTCCCCTTCCACCGGAGCCAGAAACCGGTATCCCCGCCGCGCCAGTGTCTCCACGTAACGCGGGCGGGATGCGGAGTCTCCCAGCGCCTCGCGCAGCTTGTTGACGGCGGTATTCAAGCTGTGGTCGAAATCGACAAAGGTGTCGGCGGGCCACAACTTCTGGCGAAGTTCCTCTCGCGTGACCACCTCTCCGGGGCGTTCCAAAAAGAAAACGAGCACCTGGAAAGGCTGTTCCTGCAACCGTATGCGGACGCCATTTTTGCGTAGTTCTCCCGCTGCGAGATCCACCGCGAACACTCCGAAACGCACGATTTTCCCCGCGGAACCGCTGTGTGGCATTGGCACGGCAGCACGAAGTTTAGCATTTGCGAATTTTTGTGCCGAAATGTCGGCGCGAGCGTCCCGCTCGTTGCGGAGCGGCAACCACTAGGTTTCGGCCATGACGCCTTCGATCTGAAACCCAATCCCGATGGAGCAAGGCCCGGAGCACTTCATCAGCGCCGCCGGGAAAACTGATTGCCAGCCCCGCGCGAGAGGAACGGTCGCGCCCACATCGACCGGCGCTACAATATTCCGATGCCCGTAGCCAGCCCGCCGCCGCAACCCGATCCGCCACCCGCACGGCGGCCCAGCAAACGCCACATTTTCAGCTGGAAGGTGCAGGTCTTCGAATCATGGGTGCGCTGATTCCGATTCTCGCCTGGGGTGGCTGCTAACCGTGTCTTCCGAACCCCTGCTGGTTGTGGTCCTCGGCCCAACGGGAAGCGGGAAGACGGCGCTCTCGCTCGCGCTGGCGGCGCGCTTCCGGGGCGAGATCGTGAACTGCGATTCGGTCGCTATGTACCGCGAGTTCGAGATCGGCACGGCGAAACCGACCCCCGCTGAGCGCGCCAGCGCGCCTCACCATCTGCTCGATTTCGTCGACCCCGCCGGCTACATCACGGCCGGTGAATATGCGCGCCAGGCCCGCGAAGTGCTGCAACAGATCAAGTCGCGGGAAGCACTGCCGATTGTGGTCGGCGGCACCGGACTGTATCTCCGCGCGCTGCTGGAGGGCCTCTTCGGTGGTCCGCAGCGTTCGGAAGAACTGCGCGGGCGTTTGCGCCAGCGCGCCGCAGAGAAAGGCTCGCCCCATCTGCACCGGATCTTGAGCCGCTTGGACCCCGCTGCCGCGGCCAAGATTCACGCTAACGACATGTCCAAGCTGGTGCGCGCTATCGAAATCTGCCTGGCCTCGCGGACGAAAATGACCGAAATGTGGCAGCAGGGACGCACTCCCTTACACGGTTTCCGCATTGTGCGGATAGGTCTCGACCCTGACCGCAACGCGCTGTACCAGCGAATCAACCAGCGCGCAGATCGTATGTTCGAGAGCGGTCTAGTGGAGGAAACGCGAACTCTGTTGGCGAAGCATGGCGAGACAACGCGTCCCCTGGCTGCCCTCGGCTACAAGCAGGCCTTACTGCTGCTGCGCGGCGGGATCAATCTCGAAAGCGCGGTGCAAGCCGCTCAACAAGCGCACCGAAACTACGCCAAGCGCCAGATGACCTGGTTCCGCCGCGAGCCTGACGTGGTTTGGCTGGCTGGCTTCGGAGATGAGGCGAGGGTGCAGCACCAGGCGATTCTTAAGATCTCAGATTTGGCGTGATCTAGCTTACCGCTTGAGAATCTCTTCCAACGCCTGTCTCAGCTCCGGATGCCGGAACTGATATCCACTTGCGGTGAGTTTGGCCGGCTCCACGCGCTGGCTGGCGAGGAAGAGTTCATCACCCATCTCTCCAAAGAGCAGTCGTAAAAGGAAGTCGGGCACGGGAAAGATCGCCGGGCGCTTAAGAACAGCTGCCAGGGTTTTGGTGAATTCGGCGTTGGTTACCTGATTCGGTGCGACCGTGTTGACCGGACCTTGCAGCGATTCGTGATTCAGCACATGGTGAATTGCGCCTGCGACGTCATCTACTGACACCCAGCTCCACCACTGGCGGCCGTTGCCCAGCCGCCCGCCCAGACTGAGTCGGAACGGAAGAAGCATTTTCTGCAAAGCGCCGCCATCCGCACTCATCACCACTCCAATGCGCATTTGTACAGTGCGAATTCCAGCCGCCGCCGCGGGCCGGGCGGCAGCCTCCCACTGGCGGCACACCTCGGCAAGAAATCCGCCCCCCAAGGGACTCTGTTCTCCCAGGATTTCGTCACCGCGATTGCCGTAATAACCCACCGCGGAAGCCGAGATGAACACCCGCGGGCGCGGCGCCGTTTTGGCCAGCGCTTCCGCCAGATGCCCCGTGCCCTGTGTGCGGCTGTCGAGGATGCGTCGCTTTTTGGCTTCGGTCCAGCGGCCGACGATCGATTCTCCCGCCAGGTGAATGACCGCATCGAAGCCCGAAACAGAATCTGGCGACAAGGGCTGGGCTGGGTTCCACGTGATCTGATCGGCGCCGGTTGCCGCGACGCGAACCAAACGTGTGACCGCGCATCCGCGCGCTTTTAGAGATGGCAGAAGAGCTGCACCGATCGGTCCGGAAGCTCCACTGACGAGCACGCGAGACGAAGTCATGGCGCCCTTAACTCTAGCAGGTCGCGGACGCGGCAGTGCCATAACCCATCGGCTGCTTCCTATCGGCTCTGACCGCTTCTTAGCACGCTATAATCCATTATGGCGACCCTGCGCCAACAGTTCGCGACCAATGTTCTCACGGTAACCAAGTTCCGTGAGCTGATGCGCAGAATGCGGGCCAACCGGCCCAACGACGATCTGGAACTCATCCGCAAGGCCTACGAGTTTTCTCAAAAACACCACGCCGGACAAAGCCGAGCCTCGGGCGAACCCTACCTGATTCATCCTCTGGAAGTAGCCCTGGTTCTCGCCGAGATGAAAATGGATCCGGTCGCCATTGCCGCCGGTTTGTTGCACGACTCCGTGGAAGACACCTCAGTCACGGTCGTCGACATCCGCAAGGAATTCGGCGAGCAGGTAGCGCATATCGTAGAGGGCGTCACCAAGATCAGCGCCATCGATTTCGCTACGCGGGAAGAACAGCAAGCCGAAAACCTGCGCAAGATGATGCTGGCCATGGTGGATGACATTCGCGTCGTGCTCATCAAGCTGGCCGACCGTTTGCACAACATGCGCACCCTGGAACATCTACCGCCCGAGCGCCAGCAGAAGATTGCCCGCGAAACGCTCGACATTTATGCCTCCATCGCCCACCGTCTGGGTATGGGAAAGATTCGCGGCGAACTGGAAGACCTCGGCTTCCGCTACGTCGATCCCATTGGATATCAGCAGGTCCACGATGCCGTCGAGGTGCGGCGCAAGCCCGGCGAAGCCTTCCTCGCCCATGTCGAGCAGATATTCCGCGACAAGCTCAAAGAGGCAGGAATCACCGCGACGGTCGAAAGCCGCATCAAGCGCCTGTACAGCATTCACAAAAAACTGCAACGCCAGCACATTGCAGTCGAACAGGTGTACGACCTGTATGCCATGCGCGTGATCACGAAATCGGTTCAAGATTGCTATGCCGTGCTGGGAATCATCCACAACCTGTGGCGCCCCGTCCCCGGCCGGATCAAAGATTTCATCGCCATGCCCCGTCCGAACTTTTACCAATCGCTGCACACCTCGGTGATCTCGGAAGAGGGCATGCCTTTCGAAGTGCAAATCCGCACCGAAGAAATGCACAAAATGGCCGAAGAGGGCATCGCCGCGCACTGGAAATACAAAGATGGTCCGGTCTCAGCGCAAGACGAGCAGCGCCTGGCCTGGCTCCGCCAGGTGGTGGAGTGGCAACGCGACGTCTCCGATCCCAGCGAGTTTCTTTCCACGCTCAAGATCGATCTTTATCCGGAAGAGGTCTACACCTTCACTCCCAAGGGCAAGGTAGTAGTTCTACCCCGCGATTCCTCCCCCATTGACTTCGCCTATTCCGTGCACACCGAGGTAGGGCACAGTTGCGTGGGCGCCAAGGTGAATGGACGCATGGTTCCACTGCGCTTCAAACTGCACAGCGGCGACATCGTCGAGATCCTCACCCAGACCGGACATAAGCCCAGCCGCGATTGGCTGGCGATCGCCAAATCTTCTCGCGCCCGCAACAAGATCAAGCACTGGCTCAACGTGCATCAGCGTGAGCGCGCGATTGAAATCGGCCGCAAACTAATTGAGAAAGAGGCGCGGAAATACCGCGTGTCGCTGAAGGAAATCAAGGAAGAGGAACTACTGAAGATTGCGGCCGACTACGGCGTAGGCCGGGCCGACGATCTCATGGCGGGTATCGGCTACGGCAAATTCTCGGCGCGGCAGATATTGGGGCGCCTGGCGCCGGCGGCCAGCGAACCCGTCGCCGACGAAGAAAAAGAAAAGTCCAGTGGACTCGCCAGCGTGGTGCGGCGTGTCTTCGGCGGCGACCAGAACAACAACGCCATTCGCGTAACCGGACAAGGCGACCTGCTGGTCTACCGCGCTCGCTGTTGCAACCCGATTCGCGGCGAATCGATCGTCGGCTACGTTACTCGCGGTAAAGGCGTCGCAGTTCATGCGCTCAGTTGTCCCAACGTTGTCAACCTGATGTATGAGCCGGAACGAAAAATCGATGTCGAGTGGGCGCGCGATGACGGAACGCCCAGCGCCTACCCGGTAAAACTCACCGTCTTCTGCGACGATCGCTTCGGCATGTTGAAGCAGATCACGGCCGTGATTAGCGATACTAAAACCAACATCCGCAACATCGAAGCCCGCACCAGCAATGGCCAGGCGAACGTCGATATCGTCCTCGATATCGCCGACTTGAAGCACTTGGAGAACATCGTTAACGGCGTCCGCAAGATTCCCGGCGTACACGATGTGCAAAGATTGCAGAAGATCTAGTGGTCGGTCATCAGCAACAACCAACAAGAACCAAGGGGAACTGACAACCATAAACTGACTATGATTTTATCTTCCGTTCTCACGAGAGGAGTTGACTCGAACGGCGTTCGTCTGCATTAATTCTGATCACTGATTTTGGAGGTTTCATGCGCGACGTCATTGCCACAAAAGAAGGCCCGCAGGCAATAGGCCCTTATTCCCAGGCGATCCGGGCAAACGGATTCGTCTTCGTCTCCGGGCAGGTGGCCATTGATCCCTCGAACCAGCAGGTCATCAGCGGAGACGTAGCCGCGCAGACCGAGCGCGTTCTCAAGAACCTGTCTGCGATCCTCACTGCGGCCGGCAGCGGCCTTAAGAAAGCAGTGCGCACTACCGTCTTTCTTAAAAACATGGGAGACTTCACCGCCATGAACGAAGTCTACGGACGATATTTCAACGTCGCGCCGCCTGCAAGGTCCACCGTCGAAGTTGCCCGCCTACCCAAGGATGTTCTGGTCGAGATTGACGTCATCGCCATGGCGTAGGCGATCTAGACGGGCCACGCAAGGGTGGGTGTTCCCCCCGCCCAGCCGAGCGAAGCTCGGCAGATGGCAGCGGAGCGCTTTGTCGACTGACCCACCAGCAGGGAGCCCGCTGACTGGCCACCAACCCCGCGTCCATTTACAATCCCCTGTCCCGCACTTCTCATAAACATCAGGGAGACCACGGTGATCCCACGCTACACCCGTCCCGACATGGGCCGCATCTGGAGCGACGAGAATCGCTTCCGCACCTGGCTCGCCGTCGAGGTAGCCGCCACAGAAACTCTGGCTGAAGCCGGCATGGTGCCCAAAGACGCCGCCCGCGCCATTCGCGAGCGCGCCGACTTCAACATCAACAGAATTGCGGAAATCGAAGCTGAAGTTCGCCACGACGTCATCGCCTTCACCACCGCCGTGGCTGAGATCGTCGGCCCGCACGCGCGCTGGTTTCATTACGGCTTGACATCGAACGACGTAGTTGACACTTCCCAGGCCCTGCTCATCCAGCAGGCTTCCACCATCATTGCCTCCGACCTGGAAAAACTTTCCGTTGTGCTGGAACGTCGCGCCTGGGAGTTTAAAGATACGCCCATGATCGGGCGCACCCACGGCATCCACGCCGAGCCCATCACCTTTGGGTTCAAGCTGGCTAATTGGTACTCCGAAACCCAGCGCAATATCGCGCGCTTTTGCAGCGCCGCCGAAGACATGCGGGTGGGGAAATTTTCCGGAGCGGTTGGCACGTTCGCCCACCTGAGCCCGGAGCTGGAAGAGAGCATGTGCAAGCAGCTGGGATTGAAAGCCGCCGCTATCTCATCCCAGGTGATTCAGCGTGATCGTCACGCTGCCTATCTCGCCACCCTGGCGGTCCTTGCCAGCACCCTGGACAAGATCGCCACCGAACTCCGGCACCTGCAGCGCACCGAAGTACGCGAGGTGGAAGAGTTCTTCAGCGAAAAGCAGAAGGGTTCGTCCGCCATGCCCCACAAACGCAACCCGATTACCCTGGAGCAGATCAGCGGCTTGGCCCGGGTAGTGCGCTCGAACGCACAGGCGGCCTTTGAAAACGTCGCTCTGTGGCACGAGCGCGATATTTCACACTCGTCGGTGGAACGCATCATCATCCCCGATTCCACCACCCTGGTGGATTACATGCTGCAAAAAACTACCAACGTGCTCGACACCATGTTCGTCTACCCGGAACGCATGAAATCCAATCTGGAAAGCACGGGCGGCCTGGTGTTCAGCGGCCAGCTTCTGCTCGACCTGGTGGAGCACGGAGTTTCGCGCGAGGAAGCTTACCGCGCAGTGCAAAGCCACGCCATGCGCGCCTGGAAGGAAGGTCTGAACTTCAGGGAACTAGTGTTAAAGGACAAAAGCATCACCAGCCGGGTTCCACGCCAGCAGATTGAGCGAGCCTTCGATTTGAAACGTCAGCTGAGGAATGTCGACAAGATTTTTGCCCGGGTATTCGACGGGAAAACCAAGCAGAAGCGCAAAACCGCGGGAAAGGCGCAAAGGAAGTGAAGTCCCGCAGGGACGGCTGAAACGCCGAACCGGGGCGGGAAGGACTTTCCGTGCTCGGCCCAGAATTCGTCGATTGGGAACAACGAGGTAACCTTACGAACCATTGCATTCAGTGGCGGTCAGGTATACGTTGTCGGTCGCACCGGAGCTCGACAATCGAATTCCGACTATCGTTTAAGGTGAATGGCTCTTCTTGACTCTATTGTTAGTTTAGGCGCGCATGGTAAAAGTGAAAGAGCTGGCCCGGGTGGTCATTTTTCCCGGGTGACCTGCCTCGATTTTCTCATCCATGTAGAACTGAGCGCCTAGAAACCGAGGATCTCAGGTAAAGGAGGACAATGTGATCTCAAGACACCTCTGGCGCGGAGTTCTGATTGTCGTTCTCAGTGTGGTCCTCGCCAAGCCGGCTGAGGCAAAAGGATATCCCTCAGGCGGGGCGATTGTGGCGGCAATCGTTGGGGTGGTTGCGGCCGTGGTGATCGTAACCGTTGTGATCATTCACAAATCGTCTGAAAAGCGAACGATTACCGGGTGTGTCAACTCGGGAGAGAACGGGATGAGTGTGACAGACGACAAAAACAAACGCTTGTACACGCTCTCCGGCAACACGGCAGGCGTCAAGCCGGGCGATCGGATGACCTTGCAGGGCAAAAAGATCAAGCGGCAGGACGCAGGCAAAACGCTTGTCTGGGAAACAAAAACAATCAGCAAAGACCTCGGCGTCTGCCAGCCCTGAGTGTGAATCCGGCTTACTCCCGTTTCGCCAGCGCTCCGTCCACCGAACCTGCTCCCGGTCCGATCACCGTCAACGCAATGCAAGCCGCCAGTAAAGTCAGCGGATACTCGAAACCCATGGGGTTGAAAAATCCGTTCTTGAGATGAACCGCGAGAATCGCCACCACCATGTCAAAACCGTTGAGCGCCGCGGCCCAACGAGTTAACAATCCCAGCACCAGGGCCGCGCCGCCCAGGAACTCAACCGCCATCAGCACCACCGACATCACGCTGGGCAGCGGAATGCCCATCGAGCCTAGCATTCCGGTCACACCGTGATGTCCGAACGTGAAAACCTTCTGCGCGCCGTGCGCCAGAAACACGATGCCCACCACGATTCGCAAAACCGTAATCCCCCAGGACTGATTCGAACCGTTGCTCATGAGATTCCTCCAGAACCTTTCTCTTTCGTCGAGTGGCTTACTCCTGGAAATACTCAGAGGGCCGGCCGGGCTCTCTGTTTGCAAGAACGCGGTACGTTACGCCTTCTCAACGGCAAAGCCAGCACCTTCCAGCCCACCCTCGTCAGCGCGAACGTTTTCGTAGCCCAGCTTCGCCAGTTTCTCCGCCGCCATTCGTCTCTGCGGACACGTCAGGCCGCCGCAGTATACGACGATCTTCCCGTCCTCGGGCAAATTCGTGCATGCGTACCTCGTTCCCCATCTTGTCCAGGGGCGTGCACCGCAACCTGGAAATGTCTCATCCTTGAACCATTCGTCAGTCACGACGTTCCAGAATTGGAAGGAACGGCCGCTCCTAGAAGCTACCGAACCTCCTGGTTGAAATGGTCTTCACCGCTACTTCGGTTGCCGTAGGATACTCATGCTTGGTGCTCCTTTTTGAAGCCTACACAACAGATGTCGTGATAACGACAAAATTATTGTTCCGGCTCCCGCGCCGACGCCAGCAGCTTGATCAAGATCCGTAATTGTTGTTCGCCCAAGTGTCCCAACAGCCTGCGATTGAACTCCTCGGTCGGCCGATCCAGGGCTCCCAGGAGCTCCAGGCCCGCCGGAGTGATGCGGGTGGTGATGACCCGTCGGTCGCGAGCTTCTCGGCTGCGCGCCACCAGCCCACGGCGCTCCAGGCGGTCTACCAGCCGGGTGATGTCGGGATCGCGCTTGATCATGCGCTCAGCAATCTCGCTGCACGCCCACCCCGCGTCCCCGGCACCACGCAGGATGCGCAAGGCGTTGTATTGGGTAGGCGACAGCCCATGCGGCTTCAGCATGTCGCTAAAACGCCCGTGCAACTGGTCGGCGGTGCGTTGCAGCGATACCACAGCTTCATCTTCGAGCGTGCCGAAAGGCTTGGTCTGCTGAATCTCGGCCTGAACGCCTTTAACCACCCAGCCAATATATTCGTTATCACGACTAATGTCAAGCGGAACAATGTCCTCCGCCTGTTGGCGTCATTCGAAACTGGGCGTCAGCGCCGTTGAAGAATCCTGTGCGCACCTTCGCGGACGAGGACTGGTCCTTTCTCTGCCCGTACATCTCCGCCGCAAACGTCCGCATCCAAAGAATTAACTAACTGGTTAAAAGGTTAGAATAGGAGAACGACATGAAGAGCATTCTCAGAGCCGCGGCCTCATTTCTCATGGTGGGTATTCTCAGCGCCGGTCTCGCCGCGCAGACTTCGAGCGCCCGCTACGACAGCGACATCCGGACCAGGGTCATGCAGCAGTTGGCGAAAAAGAACGAATACCGCAACCTGCAGGCGAGCGCGGAAGACGGCATTGTCACCCTCTCCGGCACCGTGGGCCTGTACCAGCAAAAGTTGGACGCCGCCAAGAAAGTGCGAAAGCTGGATAAAGTCCAGGGCGTACGAAACCAAGTTACGGTCAGCACCACCGCGCCTGACGCAGAACTGGCGGCGAAACTCGAGCGCAAGCTGCACTACGACCGCATCGGCTACGACAATCAGTTCAACTTTGTCGACGTCTCTGTGAAAGACGGCGTCGCCACTCTGAACGGAGAAACTCGCACCGACGTCGGCCGCGACTCCGCCCTGTCGCTGGTAAACAACGTGCCAGGCGTCAAGGAAGTGGTGGACAACATCAAGGTTGCTCCGGTATCAGGTTTCGATGACCGCATTCGGATCAACGCCATGCGCGCCATCTACCGCGACCCAGTGCTGAGCCGCTACGCCAGCGACCCGGCGAAGCCCATCCGCATCGTGGTAGACAATGGCAAGTTGAGCCTCTACGGCACGGTTGCCAGCGCGATGGACAAGCAGGTCGCCGGCATCAGGGCGAGCCAGGTATTTGGCGTGTTCAGCGTGCAGAACAACCTGGAAGTAGTCAAAGGCTCGTAAGAGAGTTAGAGGTCGAATCGGAGGAGGGGCACGGCTTCGGCCGTGCTTTTTTCCGGTGTGCCGAACATGTTGGACAACTCGGGGGTGAAAGTCCTCGGCTCAACCTGGTGGAGGTGAAGAGCTAGAGAAGCGCAAGAGCGTGGTCGCAAGGCGGGGGCTGAAAGAGGCGTGGATCAAAAGCGCGAACCGATGAACAAGAACCGGATAGCAGGCCTACGGTGCAGGGCGAGCTGGCTAGTGACAGCCAAGCCGGCGCCCAGGGACCGGTCTCCGACCCGTGCAGGCAGAGCGCAGCTTGGCAGTCCTGCTTGGCAATCGTCTTACAGCCGGTTAATCAACGCCGCCACGTACCCGGCCCCAAATCCATTATCAATATTCACCACGCTCACATTCGAAGCGCAGGAATTCATCATTCCCAAAAGTGCTGCCAGCCCCTTGAACGCCGCGCCGTAGCCCACGCTAGTCGGCACCGCGATCACCGGCACCCCGACCAGGCCGCCCACTACACTGGGCAGCGCGCCTTCCATTCCGGCGCAAACGATCACCACTCGCGCCCGCGTTAGCGATGCGCGATTCGCCATCAGACGATGGATACCCGCCACGCCCACGTCGTAAAGGTGCTCGACGTCATTGCCCATCATTTCCGCCGTCACCACAGCTTCCTCCGCAACTGGGATGTCGCTGGTGCCGGCAGAAACCACGGCGATGACCCCTTTGCCGTATTTCTCCCTGTCGCGCTGCAGAACAATCGACCGCGCCAGCGCCCGATACTCGGCCTTGGGGATTTTCTTTTGTACCGCGGCAAACTGTTCTTCACCCGCACGGGTAGCCAGAATGTTTCCACCGTGCCGGGCCAGCCGGGAGAAGATGGACGCTATCTGCGCCGGAGTCTTGCCCTGCCCGAAGATCACCTCCGGCATCCCGTTGCGCAGCGCGCGATGGTGATCCAGTTTGGCGAATCCCAGATTTTCGAATGGCAAATGCCGTAGGCGGTCAACGGCCTCATCAGGGGATAGCGTGCCCCGGCGGACCTGCTCGAACAGTTTGCGAATGGAGTCGGCGTTCAAAGAGGCACTCAGTGGTCAGCACTCAGCACTCAGCCAGCGCGAGTCTAGATTAGCACCTGGGCTTGCACAGATGGGATGGGTTCAGAGGCTTTAACCATATCGAGGACACGGAGACTCACGGAGATTTTAGGATTCTCTCACTGATTCTCCGTGTCCTCTGTGGCTAAGCAGCAGTTGCAACTATCGTGTCACCGACGCGGGCAGCTTCTTAGCATCGCAGCGAACCCTTGCAGCAATTTCTCGAAACGCTTCTTTTGCGATACCCGGCTCCTCCAGGTGGGCCAGAAACAACTGGCGCACCATACTCCGGGAGACTCGCCCCTTCAGATAAGCCTCATACAGCGCGTCGCCCAGCAGGTAGCCGAGCAACTGGGCACTGGAGTCGATCTTCTTCCGCTCCGACTCCGAGGCCTCGTGCAACTCGTGGCTGGCGCCGTCTTCAACGGCTGGGCGTGCCGGGTTTAGCACCCGCGATCCGAAATAGCCCAAAGCGTATTCCAGAGCCTCAGCGTAAAAACGATTCGCATTCGTGCCCGGATGACCATTGCCGCGTGCCGGCAACCCACGGCAGGCATGATGCAAAAAGCGCGCAGCTTCTTCCGCTACATACGTCATCTTGAATTCGCGCACGTAGAAGACGTTCACCTGCGGCAGGTACACGCTTCCCCTTTGTTCCACGTGACGCACCATTGCTTCCGTCTCTTCCTCCGTCGCCGAGTGACGGGAAAGCAGCTGGCGCAAGCGCGCGTCCGAAGCCCGGCGACATACTTCCGGCATCAGGTCAACCAGAAACTTTGGTTCGGTGCCGTTGTGCGAGGAATAGCGATTGATGTTGAGGAATCGCACCAAGCTGTCAATCAGGTTGTAGACGGTGGGGGCAAGATCGGGGCCTTCCTCGTCGCTACGTCCCCAGCGGCTCAAGTGAAGCCGGTAATTCTCGTATTTTTCCAGCGGAGTGGAATTGAATATGCAGACTACATCATCACTCACGCGGACCGCTTCCACTCGCTCTTGCCGTTCGCCCGCGGCTCGCCAGTAAAGCAGGTCCACGTTCTGCAGGACAGTGAGCGTACGTTCATCTGGCAACCGCTCACGCAGCATCCGGGGAAGATGCCCCGGCGCCAGGTGCGACTCGCCAAACAACACCATGATGACTGCGTTCGGATGACGCTGCCGGATCTCGGCCATCTTGTGGGCCGCATGGCGATCACGCGCTCGGATCTTGCGCAGATCCTCTCGTGGCATGCAATCCAACCCATAGATGGCCTCGCCATGCTCGCGCGCGGTTACCAGCAGTTCGTAGAAGGGCGGCCAATCGTAGCCCCAATCGAGATCGAAGCGAATGCGTTGCTGCAATTCTTCTTCATCGATCTCCCGCCTCCACCACTCGTCGAGAATGTGCTGGTCTCTGGCAAAGATCGCTTCGACACCCAACACGACTGGGCGATCGCCTGGATGAGCACGCTCTTCGAGTAAACTCGCGGCAAACTTTTGGCAAGCGGGAAGCGCGTGGTAATCGCCAATCAGAACAAGGTCCGCAGCGTTTACCGAGGCCATGAGTTGTTGTCGATCGATAACCGATTCGTAAGAACGAAAAGCCTGGCTAAAGTCCCGCAGGTATTTACGCCGGCTGTTTGGATCGTGAACCCGGATCTCTCGTTCCACTCCAGCCAGGGCGTGCAGCTGCGCCTCACTGCGTCGAAGCCGTAAGCTGGTGGTAGACGCCATAGGTTTCGCTGGTCCTTGGTCCCTGGTCGTTGGCCGTTAGGCCGCGGTCACAATCGTGGCGAGTGTGGCCAAGGACAACGACTAGCGACCGACGACTGCTTCTTGACTGTTCCGCTCCGCACTCCCTATGCTCAAGGCTCCTGGTCGGAGCCCAATTTGCCCAACCACTCACCGCAGAACCTGACCGTCGCCACAACCGGCGCCAGCGGCTCCATTTTTTTGCGGCAACTGCTGCTGGCGGTTGAACGCGATCAGCGCGTCCAAGCCGTCAACTTCATTGCCTCCGACAGCGCCTTGCGCGTGATGGCCGAGGAGCTCGGCCTGCGTGGCCGCAACAACCTTGTCGGCCAAATCCTTTCCCGGCAATCGGGCCAGCAGCCGGACAAACAATCGGGCAAGCCGTCGCGCAAAATCCAACAGCAGGCCAATGCCGATATCGGCGCCAACATTGCCAGCGGCTCTTATCCCGCCGACGCCATGGTCGTCATTCCGTGCAGCATGGGCACCCTGGCGCGCATTGCCAACGGCATCGCTTCACAACTGATCGAGCGCGCCGCCGACGTCTGCCTCAAGGAGAAGCGGCCACTGGTGCTCTGCGTTCGCGAGACGCCGCTCAATAAAATCCACATCCGCAACCTGTACCGTGCTGCCGACGCCGGCGCCACCGTGTTCCCGCTCATCCCTGCCTACTACTTCCGTCCCACCACCTTGGATGCCATGGCGAGCGAATTCGCCTATCGCGTGCTGGCCCACATCGGCCTGCCCCAACCCAACGCCTACCGCTGGAAAGGCTGACCGCTGGACAAGCTGAAGATCCGCCGCACAAATCGGTCCGGTTACCTGCGGTTACTTCAAGTGTAGGAAGGCGGGAGAGAAGCAGGTAGATTCCGGTGGGCCATGGCCCGCGGGGAAGGAAAAGCGTGGAGACTCAAAAAGGCCCCGGCAAAATGAAGATATGTTCCACGTAGAACATATTGCACTCACAATAACGTACGTACATCAATATACGTATCATAAGTTAAGTGCATGAAACGACAAACGTAAGCTGGAATTGTTCGCTGGCCCTGCAAGGCGGGCCTGCCTGGCAGACTCTTCGTGCCTTTCTTCCGCGCAGCTTCCTATTGACCAATCTACCTTGGTCAAGACCGTACTTAGGGGGTATCCGGCCGGCAGTCCAATGAGGAGGCCTCGGGTCGTCGCGAGCGCAGCCAATTGGGTGTTTTCATTGTTCATTTCCAGAGTCCATTTCCAGGTATTGCCGGCGCTGTTCCATTCCTTTCTCTGGATCTTGAAGCCGGGTCGCAGCTCCATGTCAATAAACTTCAGACGCGCCATCGCCTGGTAAGCTTTGACAAAGTCGTGCCCGGCAGCTGTTTCCAAAGCTTGGCGATCACTCGCGAATCTGAAAGACGCCAATTCCCATGCTCCGAACAAGCCCAGGCCCGTCCCGGAATTGCCGTGGCGATGCGCGAGCCCATGCCTCCCGTCCTGGCTTCGCCCAGGCTAGGCCCCCGGTCTCGGTGGGCAAAATCCTGCCCAGCTGCGCTCGGCCTGGGAGGGGTCGGAGACCCGCCCCTGCACGACCAGGGTGAGGGTTCATTACTTTTCCGACTCCCCACTTTCGTGCTGGTTGACTCGGCGAAGCATTTCGTACTAATGTGCAGTTACACCGGAAAGGAGGTGGTCTGATGACGAGTTCTGACTGTAATAGTTGTGGGAATCAAAGACCAGGTGAGGTGGCTGAGACTTAGGGCGGTCGCTCTTTGTCGGGCTCCCAATGCGCATGCTTTTGGCGGGTTGGGGGTACAACATCCATCGCACGACTGCCGGTGATTCTGGCTTGATCCGAACCTTGGCTCTGAGCCTGGTTCGAATAACGATCGGAGCGCCCGGCGAGTAATTACCGCCGGGACCCGGAGTTCGCCGAAGGGGCCACGTTAGAGTGACCACCTCTTGGTCAATCCCAATCAGTCCACCGGGCGGCCCGCGCATTTTACGATGCGGGGGCCGTTCTATTTTAGGCGCGGCACTGCGAGGGGCATCTTCTGAAACGCCTCCTGAGGACGTGCGGATGGGTAAATTGTGCCGATAGAGCCACTTATCGCCGGTGACGTAAGTTCCAGAAAAATTTAGGGTTTGCAAGCCCAAAAGGGGAGGCGGCGGTTCATTCCGGGTAATGAGACCTTTGTGCCGGGCATTGTCCTTCTTATCCTTTGCCAAAGTCCGGACTGCAGGACAGAATGTAGCTTGTAGGGCATTCCCCAACGCCATGCAAAAAGCTTCAGGAATCGCGCTCGCGCCTTCGCGTCCCGGCAGGAAGACTTCGGCCCGGGTCGCCCTGGTCGATATCAAGGAACCCACCGGTTCACTTTTGTCCGACTGTTTCAAGCAGTTCGGGATCGAGGCCGTGTTCATGAGCGGCGGTGTGCCCGAAAGGCTGCAGAAAGAAAAGTTTGAAGCCTGCGTGCTGCATCTGGGCCCGGCAGCTGAGGCAGTGATGGAATCAGCGCGCCGCTCGCCTTCGAACAGCCACATGGTCATCTATGGGCTGGGGGGCAGCGCACAAGAGGCGATGCGATTTTCCAAGTACGGGGTCAATGCCATCTTTCAGGAACCGCTGGACCGGCCAGCGGCCCTGAAGCTGGTGCGGGCCACGCAGATGCTGGTGCTGCACGAGTTTCGTCGCTATATACGCATCCCGATTATTACCGAAATCGCCATGGTATCTTCCGACGGCCGGCGCTTTACCGCCACCAGCCAGGAGATCAGCACGGGAGGAATGTCCGTCAAGAGTCCCGAGGACGTTTCCCCTGGTACGGAACTTGAAGTCTCATTCGCCTTACTGACGTTGCCGCGGATCTGGGTTCGGGCACAGGTCAGCTGGCGGAAACCCAATAAGACTTTCGGGGTCCGCTTCGACGCCAAAGATGAACGCCGCTTTCGAATCAAAGAGTGGATTGAAGCGTATTTGGAAAGCTAGGGCAGGCTTCGGGAAAAGGCTAAAGTTAGGCAATTGAGCCACCCCGGGGCTTAAGCCCGCTGAGTTTTTTCCGCAGTCTGTGAAGCTCCGCCGTCACTACCCGGCTAGCGCACATTTCGCACCCTTTCCCAGGCGCTGAGGCCCTGAGGCGCTGGGCCGCTCTCGCGACGCCCACCGAGGCTGAGTTCTGTGCTGGGCGCTTTTTCGCGGGCGAGGGCGTCCGCGGCCCAGCCCGGTTTCGCCAGAGGTGAAGGTTGCATGTAAAATCGGACCAGACATGGCAGCGACATCCCAACTGGTGCAGATCGCGGTCGGGCTTCCGGTGCGGCAAGCCAAGCCTGCGTGGCTTCGAGCGAAAGCCCCCGTAGGCGAGAACTTTCACAATCTCAAAAAACTGGCCCGCGGGCTGGGACTGCACACCGTGTGCGAGTCGGCACAGTGTCCCAATATCGGGGAGTGCTGGAACCAGCGCACGGCCACGTTCATGCTGCTGGGCGATATCTGTACCCGGCGTTGTGGGTTTTGCGCGGTGCCCAAGGGCAAACCTGGACCGATTGACTGGGACGAGCCGCGGCGAGTCGCCGAAGCCGTGGCTACACTCGGTCTGAAACATACGGTCGTGACCAGCGTGAATCGCGATGACGATAACCTGGGCGGGGCACGTGTTTTCGCCGAAACCATCCGCCAGATCCGCGAGCTGTCACCGGGTTGCCGGGTTGAAGTTTTGATCCCCGACTTCCAGGGACTCGACGAAGCGCTGAAAATTGTCCTCGACGCGCAGCCCGATGTTCTGAACCACAACACCGAGACGGTGCCGCGGCTCTATCGGGCGGCGCGCTCGGGCGCCCGTTACGAGCGGACCCTGCGGCTTTTGGAAAACGCGAAGGTGCTTGCGCCGGCGACCGTGACCAAATCCGGCGTGATGGCGGGGCTGGGCGAAACTGCGGCCGAGCTGGTGGACGTGTTCCGCGATCTGGGGTCACGAGGCGTGGATATTCTTACAGTGGGGCAATATCTGCGGCCCTCGTTGGACCATCTGCCTATCTCCCGTTTCTATACGCCAGAAGAATTCCAGTATTTGAAAAAGGAAGCGCTACAATTCGGCTTCCGACACGTGGAATCGGGGCCGTTGGTGCGCTCTAGTTATCATGCCCACGAGCAGGCGGAAGCGACTGCGGAGCCGCGGTTGGTTTAGATTTGCGGGGACGACAGTTACCGGCGAGAAGAACTGCCGAGCTTCGCTCGGCCTGGAGGGTTCCTTCGACTTCGCTACGGTAGGCTCCGATCCGTCCCTAGGCAAGAAACATCACTAGGGAAGAAACATCAAAATACTTTGAAATGGATGGTCAGGTAGGTCTTGGGGTTTTCCCGGATTGACTTGACCAAGCCTCGGGTTTCGATGAGCATCTGGTCCGCATTGGTGTAGAGCGAGGGATCGCGAAGCAGCCTGCCGGCCGTGCCTTCGCCCGCTTCCAAGCGGTCGGAGATGGCGGAGAGTTTGTCGAGAGTATTCTGGAGTTTGCGGGCAAATTCCTCATCCTTCGCCATTTTCCCGATTGCGCCCTTGCCGGCATTGATGTCGTCGGTAAGTTTTTTCACGTTGGCGATGGTGTCGTTGGCGTTGTTATAAAGCGTGGGATCCTTGAGGAATTTCCCCGCGCTTCCCTTGCCCGCGTTCAGGTCGTCAATCACTAAATTCAGCTTGTCCACCGTGGCATTGGCCTTGTTGTACAACTCCTCGTCAGAAAAAAGTTTACCTAGCGTACCCTTGCCCTGAGCCACCTGGTTTACGAGTCCCTGGAATTCACTGACCGTGCTATTGAGCCTGTTATAGAGCATGGGATCGTAAATCAGCTTGCCGACCGATCCCTGCCCGCTTTCGACGAATGCGATGATGCGATCCAGACGCTTCAACAGCGCGTCCATGTTCTGCAGTGTGCTCTGGCCGGAACGTACCATGTCGGAAAAGTCCGGAACCTCGCGGCTGGGCAAAACGTCACCGTCGGAGGCTTGTGGTCCCCTGGCTTGCGAGCTGTTAATGTCGATGTAAGTTTCACCGAGCACGCCCGCGGTAGAAAGCAGAGTCAGCGAATCTTTGCGCAAGCTAAAGCGGTATCGGGTGTTCACCTTCATCAAGACTTCGACCGGGGTGAGCTGTTTGCTTGGGTCCTGTACCACCCGGATCTTGGTGACGTTGCCGATGTCCACGCCCGAGAGCCGCACGGGCGCGCCCACGCGCAGGCCGTTGGCGTTATCGAAATACGATTTCAGTAGAATTTTGGTGCCGAACAAACCGCCGGTACCGCTCATGAGGAAAATCAGAACGGCAAGCGTGACGCAGGCAGCCAGCACTGTGAGCCCGACTTTGAGTTCAGACCACTTTAGCTGCTTCTGGCTAGGCACGCATTCTCCCGAGCAAAGTCATTCTACGTGACCCACGGATACAGCTTAGATTCCCAGAATAATAGCAGACCGCGCGATCGGTTCATGCCACTTTGGATACCGGACGCAGGGTTGTGACCAGCGCGAGCGCCAGGAGATAGGCTGCAGCACCCGATGCCAGGGTGGCATTCAGTCCGAACTGGATGGCGATGATGATGGCCACGACCGAGCCGAGAACGCTCGAGGCCGCGTTCATGGCCCAGGCCCACTCCACCAGATTTCCACTGCTTTCGTTTTCCGGGGGCGCGGGAAATTTACTCGCGGGCTTATTGGCCAGGGCACGGAGTCCTGTCGGGAACGGCATGCCCATGGCGAAGCCGAGCGGAACCAGCAGCCCGGCGCTGACCAGCAGTTTGGCGGCCAAGGGCAAGCCAACCAGGCGGTTCAGCAGGCCGGGCAGGATGGCGACGTACGCCAGCAAGGTGCCCGCGATCAGCACCAGGGTCAGCCATATTCGACGGGTCTCGGCCAGCCACCAGCGGGAAACCATGCTGCCCGCACCACTGGAAAGCAGCAGCAGGAACACCACTACGGTGAGTGCGTAAACCGGGTGTCCAAGAAACAGTACGAAGCGCTGGATGAAGGCGATCTCAACCAGAATATATCCCAGGCCGACGGCGATGAAATAAAGCAGGCGCACCGGACGGAGTTGCTGACTTCGAGCGCCCATCACCAGAGGCACAACCAGAAATCCCAGCACCGCCAGCACAGAGATGGCCAGAACCATTCCCAGCACGGCCACACCCAGATTGACTTTCCAGTCCATCCCCTGCTGTAGAGAACCCGGGCGCAGGATCTGGCCGAGCTTCAAGTTGAAAAAGAAAAAAGGAGCGTTGTCGGTCACGGGGGAGACGTCGTACGGATAGCGAGCTGCGAAGCGGTGCGGGTCGTTCAGCTGAATGAGCTGGGTAAACGAATCAGCGGTGGCCGGATAGTGGTCTTCCTGCCCGTTCACCGTGACCAAGTCCCGATCCGACGATGAATACAACAGAACAAGCTCAGGATTGGCCGCCAAATGTTCCCGCACACGGCCCTGCTCCTCGAGGGTAAAGGGAGTGCGCTTGGCCAGCACGGCAACAGGGATTCCGTCCTCGTCCAAGTCTCCTTCGGAAACCACCATGAAGTTGCCGCGAGTATCCGCAACCCCCAGCTCATGCAAGGCTTGCATCGCCACCGAAACCACGCGAAGAGCTTCACGAGGCTGCTGAAACTCCCAGCGCGTGATGGCAACCATGCCATCGGGCTTGAGATGCTCGAAGTACTCGCGGAAAGCTTCGACTGTGTAGAGGCTGTTTTCGCTCAGGGCAAATGCGCCGGCCGCGGTGGAAGCCCATGTGTCCACCAGGGTCATCTGCACGACGTCGAATTGCTGGCTGGCGTTGCGCACAAAGGAGCGGCCATCGGTGACGTGGATGTGCACCTCGGGCCGCTCATAGAGGTGGTAGACGTAGTCGGCGTAACGGCCGCGCATGATGGTGTTGGCTATGATGGGATTGATTTCGATTCCGGTGACGCTCGGGCTGCCGGAAGCCAGGGCGCGCACTACATCCACCCCGCCGCCGGGGCCGATGATGGCGTATTCGCCGTGAGGGCGCAGCACATTGGCTAGCGCCGGCGGGGCTGACATCAGATTCTTCTCCCATTCCGTGCCCCGCCAGTGTTTGAGGTCAACATTCATCAGGTACGTGGAGGCGTCGGCGTCGATCACGATTGCCCGGGCGTCACCCTGGCGATCTACTTCCACCCGCGAGATTGCATTCCAGCGCGCGAACTCAACCCAGGCGGCGTCCCGAAACCCTCCTTTGGCATAGACAATGTCGAATAATTTTCCCGAGTAGTTGACGGCAATTAAGATGAGCAAGAAGACGGCTCGGGCGGCGGAAGAGTTGCGTGCCTTGCCATCCATCGCCCACACCATTCCGGCAACTGCCATACACACCCCGGTGAAGAGAACGGTGTTGGGGCCGCCCAGCCAATTGAGCAGAGGCACGATGGCGAGACAGGCCAGCGCGCCCCCCCCGAGGTCGGCGGCATACAGCGGGGAGACATGCTTCGCCTGGCGGGCAAACACGACGGAGAATTCCAGTCCGGTTACGAAGAAGGGCCCGGCGGAGGCCAGGTAAATCGCAGTCAGCCGGAGGAAGTTCGCCTTCGAAATTTCCAGCGAAACCGGAATGCGCAGCACCGTCACCAGAACGACCGGCACAATTAGCGCATTAAGGGCGCAAAGCCGCGCCACCAGCGCCCGAGTCTCGAAGCGAGCCAGCCAGTCTTTCCTAAGGTGCGCGAACACGCCTCCGGCGCCGAGTCCGAGCAAGGCGATTGAAATGGCGAGAAAGGCGAAGTGGTAAAAGAGCACAACCGAAAACAGGCGGGTGAGCGCCAGTTCAAGCAGTAGAGCGGCAAAGCTGCTCAGCGCAATGCCGGCCAGCAGGGCGCGATTTGGGGTTTGTGCTGTGCCGCTGGTTGGAATCAGGAGGGTGGATTCACTCATCGCCATGGGTTCAATACGTTCAAAACGAACTCCCGTTTCGTCTACCTGACTAGTATCGCCCGTGCCGTGCGCCTACCTCTTCAGCAAATCTACCGGCTCCCTCACATCATGCACTCGCAAATATTTCGCCAGTGCCGTATATCTCCTCGCCACCGCTTCATACATCGCGTAAGCAACCCTGCGATAGGAAAAATGGCCTGCGGGACCTGTCCTCAGCTCTGAAATGTAGACCACCTCGGCAAAATCCATTTTGAATAGCGTCCGCTTGCGAAAGCCCAGGGGGATTGCGTACTGTGAGCTTTCCCGCGCCTCCGCTCCACCTCGCGACGCCAACTGCTCAACGGCAGCCGCGGTTCGCTGCATCACCGCATCGTAGTTTTCGCGTGCTCCGGCAGCTTGCAGTTCTTCGGGCGCGTCGTAGCCATGTTTCGTGGTGAACTCCTGTCCGATTTGAATGCAGCGACGGTGGCGGTGCATGTCGCGGAAGCCGCCGATGTCCATCAGGATATCGAATCGGAATTGCTGTCCGGCGCAGAAAGCTCGCAGCACTTCGTCATGGCGGCCGCGGTGGCGCAACCCCAGGTCGATGACCTCACGGCGAATGGCCTCACCCGCGGCCTGCACAGCCTGGCGAATCTGACGATAGGAATAATGGCTGTGCTCGTATATCAAAGTGGAGGCCAACTCGATCTCCAGCGGTTCTTCTTCCAGAAGATCGACTGTCGGGGCCGCGGCGATTGGCAAGTCCCCCATCAACTCGGACGCGACCTGCTTCAGCGTACGTCGAGTCTCGATTTCGTACTGGTTGGGGTCGGCATATTTCACCAACGTGGGCGCGACCCGGACTTCCCGCAGCAGCTCCTGCGCAGCGCGCTCGCCCAATTCCGGTGAAGCCGCGCGAATCTGTTCGACTAATTCCCGCCATGATTCCTGATTCACGTTGTAGGCAGGAGACGTCGCCGCTTGTTTTAGCAATTCTCCCAATTGCCTGACTTCTTTGTGGGTGTGCGCGAGCAGGTGCGAAACTTGGTTCTCGAGGGTGCGCGCGTTGACGATCTCTCCCATTGAAGTGTTAGCCGCCAGCGGCAGCAGGTACCGAGATAGGTCGAAGGCGCGCGCCCGCAATGTGCGGTCGTAGGCCTCCTGCTTCATTTCCACCGGCTTTGGGGTGAGCCCGGCAAGATAGCGGAACATGTTCTCCGAAAGTGATTCGTATTCCGCGAACAGAGAGTCTACGGTTTCCCGATACAACTGATTGGCTGACAGCAGGGCGGGCGAGTCGCCCGCCACCACGCGGGCTTCGCCAAAGTCGGGAGTGTAATAGCCGCTCTTTTTGAAATCCTGATAGCGCGTGGAACGTTCCTGGCCGTCCCATCGCTGCTCGTCGGCAACTGCGATGGCCGCGAGCATGGACAGGCGTTCGATGGCCAGGGCGATGTGCGCGAGATCGGCGATGGAGCGATGGCCGTACTGGAAGTAGAACGTGTTGAGAAATTTCTCTGCCTTTTGCTGACTGATCTCCCGCAGCGACTCTTTCAGGGAAAGCGCCGAGCGCGAGTACTTGGCCATGGCATAAGCCTGAATTTCAGGTTCGACACCGTACACGGCATAGACTTCGGCCGAAGGCGTGCCGGCGGGTTCAGAGTTCGAGTTTTCGGAGGCGGGCTTGTCGACAACTTCAGGCATGAGCATCTTTATCCTGGTCCTGAACTTCTCTGACCTATTCTGCGCTTTTCCGGTCTCAAGGAGCAGAGACTTGGAATCTTACTGCAATCTTCAACCTCAATGTTCAATGCTGCGCGGCGAGAAAAAGATCCGCGACCTTGAGAGCCAGATTTGCCGGAACCAAGTCATCGCGATTGCAGAGCACGATAATGGTGAGCTTGTCGTCCACCAAGCGCTGAATGGTGGTGCGGAAGCCCACGCTTTCGCCGTAGTGCCACATGCGCGGATGATTCTTGTACGAATTCAAAAACCAGCCAAAACCGTAAGCGGCGGAATTGCCATCGGGTTCCTGGACACTACCGTCGAACACTTTCACCGGAGTGATGGCTGGTCTCATCTCGGTTTCGCTTAACAAGGTGTGGTGCGTGAGGGCTCGATCCCACTTGGCCAGATCGTCGAGCGAAGAATAAACGCCGCCGTCGCCCAAGACCGCCGACGTTGCGCTCTGATCCATTTCGCGCCAGGCGCCGCTTTCGTGAGTATGACCGTAGGCGCGGTTGGAGACGGTGTTCTTGCCCTTTTCATAGGCCACGGTCGCATCCATTTTCAGGGGTGCGAAGATCCGGTCGTGAAGAAAATCGCCAAACGGCTGGCCGGAAACTTTTCCCACAACCATGGCCAGAACCGCGTAACCGGAATTGCTGTAATCCCATTTTGTGCTCGGAGGAAATCTTGTGGTCCTCTGTTGCTTTAGTAGTTCCAGCACACCGGCGTCCTTAATCTGGGGGACGGTTTCACTGGGTGCGTCTGCGGCGGGCTTCACCATTAGGTCTTCATAGTCTAGAAGTCCGGAGGTGTGGTTCAGAAGATTGCGAATGGTGATGGATTTCCCATAGTCCGGAGAGTCGGGGAATACGTCGCTGAGCCGGTCTTCGTAATGCAGCTTGCCATCGTGCACCAGCAGCATGGTCGCCATGGCAGTGAACTGCTTGGTGCACGAGGCAAGACGGAAGTTAGTGTGCGCGTCGATTTTCCGAAACGAACGCAAATCGGATACGCCATAACCACGCTCAAAGACTACACGCCCATTTTCGAGGACAACCACGGCTGCGCCGGGGGCACCCGTCGATTCAATCCGCGCGAATATCTCATCGATTTGTTCGGGTTGGACTGGGCGGCCCGCCATACAGACTTGGGGCGCACCTAGCCACGTGAACAGGAACGCGAGCAACAACTCGACTTGGGCGGGTCTTTTCAAGAAAATCTCTGGGTCACGAACATCTCCGGCTGAAACCCTGACATTACAACCGAATCCCTGCCACGGCCATCATGCGTCCTGTAACTGCCTTTTCGGCGCGATACGAAAACAGCAGATCCGTGCGGCACGCCGTACACAGCGGCGATGCGCTGATATGCTTCGCCGCAACTCCGATCGCAAGCAACTGGCGGCGATTGGCCTCAATCAGGTCGAGAAAGATCTTCTTCGGTAGCTCGCTATGGCCAGGAGCGCGAGCCGTCAGGAAGAGCAGGGGATACTTCTCGCGGACCGGGTCCGACTCCTCGACTTCGCGGAATAACGTGTTTCCGTACTCGAACTGGGATTCGAACTGGGCCCGCACTTCCGGGCCGACCGCGTAACAGCAACCGTGAACCCCGGGGCCGATGGCGGCCCTGAGATCAGCGGGTGACGTGCCAAACGAGCGATGCATCTCGCCCACGCCTTTCTCTACGATGCGTTTCACGGTTCCGCGCCAGCCCGCATGGAACACACCCACGGCCCGGCGTTTTGCGTCCACCAGAATTACGGGCAAACAATCGGCCGTCAGAATTCCCAGCAGAATGCCGGGCGTTTGGGTGATCAGGCCGTCGCCGGTGAGCCCCGAGTTGGGCGCCTCGGAGATGCAATGAATCAGGTCAGAGTGAATTTGATGCAGGGTAACTAGGGGCCACTCGCGGCCCTTGCTGATGGCTCCGAGCTGGCGCAAAAATTTCGCTCGATTTTGCTCGACCGCGGCGCGGGAGTCCTGTTGGGTGAAGCCTAGATTCAGAGTCCGCCCTCCGTAAACTGTGGAGAATCCGCCGGGCCGCGTGCTAAAGCCATGGATGAGCCAGGAAACCGGCGCGAGAGACAGCGAATCGGCCAGGATCTTGCCTGGGGCTCTCCGGAGAGTTTTGAGCGGCACCGAAACATCTTAACAACGTCTCCGCCATCTGCAACACGTGCGCTGCAACAAATAGCTAGCGCGATATTGATGTTAAGGTTAAGTTGTGGCCCGCTCGAGCGTGCCCGCCGGCCTCCGTCGTATAATTCCGCGCTGCGGTCATTCAAGAGTTTGCCAAATCAGACATACTTCAGGAGCCCCATACATGCGTGTCCTTATTGTGACGTTTGCCTTGTTGTGTGCGCTCGTTGCCGGAGCCGTGGCACAGCAGGCGAACTCGTCAAACGACGAGCCCAAGGAGAAGAAGACAAAGAACACCGAGCCAGCGGCCAAAGCCCAGGAGAAGAAGCCGAGTCAGGCGACCGAAAAGGCCGCAGAGCCAAGCCCGGCGGCGGAAGAACAGAAAGCGGTTGCCAAGCCGGGGGCCGACAAAGACAAAGACAAAGAAGAGTTTGACGTTTCCGAAGTTCCGCCGGTGGTTACGCACCACCAAGTCACGCTAGATGGCAAGTTGTTGAAGTACACCGCCAGCGCGGGACGGCTCCCCATCAAACGCGGGGACGGCAAGATCGAAGCCGAGATGTTCTTCGTGGCCTACACGCTCGATGGTCAGGATGCTGGCAAGCGTCCGTTGACGTTTGCATTTAACGGTGGCCCCGGCTCTGCTTCGATCTGGCTTCACATGGGAGCGTTGGGCCCGAAGCGAGTGGTGTTGCAACCCGACGGTTTCTTGCCGCCTGCTCCTTATCACATCGCGGACAATCCATACACGCTGCTCGACAAGAGCGATCTGGTATTGGTGGATGCGATCGGAACCGGCTTCAGCCGCGCCGCCAACGCCGAGATGTCGAAAAAATTCCTGGGAGTGAAGGGCGATATCGAAGCCTTCAGCGAATTCATCCGGCTGTACCTCACGCGCAACGAACGCTGGAGTTCGCCGCTGTTCCTGTTTGGCGAGAGTTACGGAACCACGCGTGCGGCTGGTATTGCTGGCAATCTCGCGGATCAGGGCATTTCCTTTAACGGCATCACCCTGCTCTCGACCGCGCTTACCTTCCAAACCCTGGTGGACAACAAGAGCAACGACCAGCCTTATATCCTGCTGATCCCGAGCTTCACCATGATCGCCGCCTATCACAAGAAACTGCCGCCGGACCTGGCACAGGACCCTGCCAAGGCGCGGCAGGAGGCAGTGCAATGGGCCTCGAGCGAATATGCGCAGGCGCTGGCCAAAGGCGACGCGCTTACTGGGGAAGAGCGGCAAAAAGTTATCGATCAGATGGCGCGCTACACCGGCTTGAGCAAACAGGTTCTCGATGACGCCAACCTGCGCATCGATGTGCCCAAATTTACCCACTACCTGTTGCTCGATCAAAAATTACGGGTGGGCCGCCTGGACGGGCGTTTCACTGGTCCCGATCCGGACGGGCTGCTGGACACGCCGTTTTACGACCCAACCGAGTCGGCCATCATGGGCCCATACACCTCGGTGTTCAACAATTATGTGCGCACCGAACTGGGTTACAAGACCGACATGCCCTACCAGGTGTTCCCGTCGGATCAGAATTTTTTTGAAAATACCTGGAACTGGGGATCAGGTATCGCCGGCTTTCCGGATACGGCTACAGCGTTGCGGCAGGCGATCGTGAAGAATCCCTATCTGAAGGTTCTGGTGATGGAGGGCTTCTACGATCTGGCGACTCCTTTTTACGCTGCCGACTACACCATCGACCATCTGAATCTGAGTCCACAATACCGCAGGAACGTCTCATTCGCCACCTACGAGGCGGGCCACATGGTCTATCTGCCCAGCGACGGGTTGAAAAAACTGAAGGGCGACGAGGCTGGTTTCATGGACAAGTCGCTGGCGGGAAATTGATCAATTGTCATGCTGCGCCTAGTTCCACTCGTCGCTCGCGACCGGTCGGACGGAGTCCAAGCATCCCTACTCTCTTCAGGGCAACAATGGGGAGCCGAGAACGTCGTATCGGGAAAAGTTTGTGGAGGGGTAGGTTCCCCTCGGCTTCGCTCGCGGCAGGCTCTTAGACTTTGCATTGCGTTTCGCGAGCGAAAGGCAACGCCGCGCGCTCAGGATGACGGCGGCTCGCGCTTGTGCCAGGTGGTCGCCTGCTCATAGGCCTGGGCCAACTGCAAAACCTTCGCTTCCCCCCAATGCGGCCCGATGATCTGCAGGCCAATGGGCAGGCCTGCCGGGGTGAATCCGCAGGGGATTGAAATCGCAGGCAGTCCCCAAACGTTGATGGGGCGTGTGTTTCGCAGAAGCAGGAGTTCCCGGGGACGGAGAAGATCGGGATTCTGTTTCAGCTCTGCGATCGAAGGCGCCGGAATCGGGGTAGTCGGAGTCACCACCAAATCCACGGCAGCGAACGTAGCCGCGATGTCGCGGCGCGCGCGTTCCAGTTCGCGGCGGCATTCCAGCAGAGTTTCCTGGCTGACATTCTCTCCGCTACGAATCCGGCGCAGGGTTTCCGGCTGGTAAAGCTCCGGGCTGCGCGCGACGAACTCCGCGTGAAAGGCGTAAGACTCGGCGCTTTGCAGCGTCCGGTTGGTCGGGACTGGCAGTTCAATTTCACGGAGTTCCGCCCCCATCGTCGCCAGGCCCGAAAGAGCATGATTGGTCGCGGACCCAACGTCAGCGTCCAGGTCTTCGAAAAAAAACTTCCTGGGGACGCCAATTCGCAGCGGCTTGAGGTTCTTCCCCAGCGCCGCGACATAGTCTTCGACCGGAACATCCACGCTGGCCTTGTCTTTCGCATCGAAGCCCGCGATGACCTGCAAGATGACTGCGGCGTCTGCCGCCGTCCGCGCGATCGGCCCTACGTGATCGAGGGAGATTGAAAGCGGAATCACGCCCCGGGCGCTAACCCTTCCGTAAGTTGGCTTAAGACCGACTACACCGCACAGCGCTGCAGGCTCCCGGATTGAGCCGGCCGTGTCGGTGCCGATCGCGCCGTAACCCAATCTGGCGGCGACCGCGGTCGCCGAGCCTCCGGAAGAGCCTCCGGAGATGTGGGCCGCATTCCAGGCGTTGCGCGCCTCGCCAAAATAACTCACCATCGAACTGCCACCGTAAGCGAACTCGTGCAGGTTCTGCTTCCCCAGCAGCACCGCGCCGGCCTCTTTCAGGACACGTACAATTTCGGCGTCTTCCGTAGGGATTCGATCTTTGAACAGGGAGCTGGCAGCGGTGGTGCGGACGCCGGCGGTGTCGATCAAATCTTTAAGCGCCAGGGGAACGCCATGCAAGGCGCCGCGCCAATCACCGCGTCGAATCTCGGCTTCGGCCTGGCGTGCCTGCGCCAGGGCGGAGTCTGCGGTCATGGTAATGAAAGCATTGAGCCGCGGGTTCAGTTTTTCGATGCGCGCCAGACAGTCTGTGGTCAACTCGAGGGGCGAGACGGATCCTTGGCGCAGCAACTCGCTGGTTTGCCGGATGGATTGCAAGTGTTTTGCCTCCTGGTGGGGAAATATTATCGTCTCATGCGGCAGCTGCCTCCAGTAAGTGAAACACGCAGGCCCGGACCCCCCGTCCGGGCGGGCGAATGGAGCTTGCCAGGCTTCGTCGCTGTGCCGGACGAAAACTGCCGGGCTTGCTCGGCTGGGCGGGTGAGGGCGCCCGCCCCGAGGTGGTCGGCGGTGGTAAGTAGCGACGGGTTTTGTCTTTGCTCTTGACAGGTGTTAGGGCGCATGACCAACGAGGGGTTGTGAAAGGCCTATAATTGTTCGGTTGTTGACCACTTCACTTCCGACGGAGGACTAAGATAGCGCCATGGCCGAGATGACTGCGACTCCCGTCAGCACCCAAGGCTTTTTTGTCGATGGCAAGTGGTGGGAGGAAGGTGATCTGGTTGAGGTCCGCGCGCCCTATGACGGCAGCGTGATTGGATCGGTCTTCCAGGGCAGACGGGAACATGCGGAAGCCGCGATCGCGGCCGCAGTGAAAGCTTTCGGCACCACTCGCCGGCTGCCTGCTTTCGAGCGTCAACGCGTTCTCCGCCGCGTGTCGGAGAACATTTCCGAGCGCAAACAGGAATTTGCCCGCACCATGGCTCAGGAGGCGGGTAAGCCGATCAAGGCCGCGCGTACCGAGGTGGAACGTGCCATCTTTACTTTCAACGTGGCCGCCGAGGAAAGCACTCGGATCTACGGCGAGTACCTGCCGCTGGACTGGCAGGAGTTCACCGCCGGGCGCTGGGGTATTGTACGCCGCTTCCCTTTAGGACCGATTGCCGGAATCACTCCGTTTAATTTTCCTTTGAATCTGGTGGCTCACAAAGTAGCGCCAGCCATTGCCGCCGGTTGTCCACTGGTATTGAAGCCCGCGCCCCAGACTCCTTTCACCGCGATGCTCTTGGCGGAAGCGGTACAGCAGGCAGGCTGGCCGGATGGCGGCCTAAACGTGCTGCCGCTTTCGAATGAGGACGCCGGCCTGCTGGTGAGCGACGAGCGCATAAAGCTGATCAGCTTCACCGGAAGCGCATCCGTAGGCTGGCAGATCAAGAAGAATTGCGGCAAGAAGAAGGTTGTGCTGGAACTCGGGGGCAACGCCGGCGTAATCGTACACAGCGATGCCGACCTGGTTTACGCCGCCGACCGCTGTGTGATGGGGGGCTTTTCCTATGCCGGGCAGACCTGCATCTCGGTGCAGCGCATCCTGGTAGAGCGCTCGGTCTGCGGAAAGTTCACTGACCTGCTGCTGGAGGGTGTGAAAAAGTTGAAGACTGGCGACCCGCTTGACGATTCCACCGATCTGGGACCATTGATCCGAGAAAGCGACGCGGTTCGCGCCAGCGACTGGATTCAGGAAGCGCTTCGGGGCGGAGCCCGCGTACTGTGCGGCGGGCGGCGCCGGGGTCCAACGCTCGAGCCCACAGTTTTGACCGGTACGCGCCCCGACATGAAAGTAAACTGCCAGGAAATATTTGCTCCGGTAGTGACGATTGAGCCTTACGACGATTTCGACCAGGCTCTGCGCCAGATCAACAACTCTCCGTACGGATTGCAGGCCGGACTTTTCACCCGCGACGCCAAGTTAATATTCAACGCCTACGAGGAACTAGAGGTAGGAGGGTTGGTGGCTGGTGATGTGCCTTCGTTCCGTATCGATCACATGCCGTATGGCGGGATCAAGGATTCCGGATTGGGACGTGAAGGCTTGCGCTACGCCATTGAGGAAATGACCGAACCCAAGCTGCTGGTGATGAACCTGAAGTAGAAACTGCGGCAAGCAGTACGGCTTTGCAAAACAGAATTATTTTGACTGGGCCGAAGTTCCTCAGTTTTTTGTCAGGAGTCGCGGCGATGCGCTCTCAATCTTTCCCCTGCTATAATCAAAAGTTTTCCAGCTCCGTACGATAGCGGTCAGTGACCGTTTTAGCGCAACGCTGCACAAACCGGGCGCCTGATACTTGGTTCCCGCCGCACGGCACTTTCTCTTTCGATGCAGATTTTTCATCGCAGCACGAACACACTCTCGCGGGCGACCATCTACGGCGCCGTGTTTGTGGTGGCCGCATTATTTTGGGCTGCGGCGGAAATTCAGCGGTCTCCCTACGTGACCTATGCGGGCGTGCGCCGGCCGCAACCGGTTCCTTTTAGTCATCAACATCACGTGGCCGGCTTAGGAATCGATTGTCGCTACTGTCACACCTCGGTCGAGATCTCCAGCTTTGCCGGCATTCCGCCGACCAAGACCTGCATGAACTGCCACGCGCAGATTTGGACCAACGCACCGCTGCTCGAACCGGTCCGGGAAAGCTACAAGAGCGGCAAGTCGCTGGTCTGGACCCGGGTAAATGATCTACCAGACTTCGCTTATTTCAATCACAGCATTCATATCAACAAGGGCGTAGGTTGTAATACTTGCCACGGCCCCGTAGACCGGATGCCGTTAATGTATAACTACGCCTCGCTGCAGATGGAGTGGTGTCTCGACTGCCATCGCGCTCCGGAAAAATACCTCCGGCCCCGCGATCAGGTGTTCAATATGCGTTACGAAGAACCATCGGGAGGCAAGCCGGTGGAGGTGGACGGCAAGGAATATACCGATCAGGTTTCGCTCGGTACCGACCTGGTGAAGAAGTACAAGTTGCGCACGGTGACGGACATCACCAGTTGTTCGACGTGCCATCGCTAAGCGGATGAAGATGGAAGAGAGAAAAGACAACGCGCGGCGCCAAGATGTCTGCCCTACCAAAAAGGGAAAACTCGATCTCGATGCCGCCCGCGACCGGATCGCCGGGACCAAAGGCCCGGAATACTGGCGCAGCCTTGAAGAACTGGCGGGCAGCCCGGATTTCCAGGAGATGCTGCACCGCGAGTTTCCCAAGGGCGCGTCGGAATGGCTGGACGCAGTTTCGCGGCGCGGGTTCCTGAAGCTAATGGGCGCGTCACTGGCGATGGCGGGCATGACCGCCTGCACCAAGCAGCCGTTGGAGCCAATCGTTCCTTACGTAAAGCAGCCGGAGGAGATGGTTCCTGGGCGGCCGCTATTTTTTGCCACTGCATTCACGCTCGGCGGATACGCCAGCCCGATCCTGGTCGAGAGTCATCTTTATCGTCCCACCAAGATTGAAGGCAATGACCGGCATCCGGCGAGTCTGGGCGGGACAGATATCTTCTCGCAGGCTTCGATCCTGGGTATGTATGACCCCGATCGTTCGCAAACGCTCACCTACCTCGGGGAAGTTCGCACCTGGGGATCGCTGGTAGAGGCCATGCGTGCCCCGCTCAATATCCAGAAGAGCTTGCTGGGAGCGGGCATCCGCATCTTGACCCCGACTGTCTCCTCGCCCACCCTCGCTGACCAGTTGCGTTCGTTGCTGAAGGTTTATCCCGAGGCGAAGTGGCATGTCTATGAGCCGACAAACCGCGACAACGTGCTCGAAGGCGCGAAGCTGGCGTTCGGGCAGCCGGTGGAGACGCAATACAAGCTGGAAAACGCGGACTTAATTTTCTCTCTCGACAGCGATTTCCTCTACGCGGGATTCCCCGGCTTCGCGCGCTACGCGCGAGATTTTGCGAAGCGGCGCAATCCCGATTCCAGCAACATGAGCCGGCTTTACGTGGTCGAGAGCACGCCGAGTTCGACGGGTGCAAAGGCGGACCATCGGTTGCCGATGAAAGCCGTCGATGTCGAATACTTCGCATCTGCTGTTGCCCAAGAGCTGCTGGAAATTACGCGAGGGCAAGCGAAAAACTTGAGCAGCAATGGTTCCAGTGAAGAGTGGGGAGGATTCCTCCAAGCCCTTTGCAAGGACATCGCTAACCATCCGGGGTCGAGCGTCATTATTCCCGGCGATCACCAGCCACCCGCTGTCCACGCGTTGGCCCATGCCCTCAATCAGAGCCAGGGTAACGTAGGCAAGACGGTTTTCTACACCGACCCGGTGGACGCCAACCCGGTGAATCAAACCGAGTCGTTGAAGGACTTGGTTGCCGACATGCGGGGCGGCAAGGTAGATCTTCTGATCATGCTGGGTGGAAATCCTGCCTACGATGCGCCCGCCGACCTCGGTTTCGCCGATGCGCTCAAGAGCCCGAGCGTCCCACTTCGTGTGCACCTCGGCCTTTACCAGAACGAAACCGCGGAACTCTGTCAGTGGCACGTGAATGAGGCGCACTACCTCGAAGCCTGGGGCGATTCCCGTGCGTATGACGGCACGGTCAGCATCGTACAGCCGCTCATTGCGCCGCTCTATGACGGCAAGAGCGCGTATGAGTTGGTGGCGATGCTTTCTGGTCAGCCTCAAACCAAAGGCCACGAAATCGTCCAAGCTTACTGGAAAACACAGCATTCCGGCGCGGACTTCGACACATTCTGGCGCAAGTCGCTGCATGATGGGTGGATTGAAGGTTCGACCTTTTCTCCCAAATCCGTGAACTTCAAGTCAGGAGATATTGCTTCCGCAGTAAGAACCGACGAAAAAGCCATCGAGATCAATTTCCGCCGCGATCCTTCGCTGTATGACGGCCAATTTTCCAACAACGGCTGGCTGCAGGAACTGCCCAAGCCCATGAACAAGCTCACCTGGGACAACCCGCTCCTGATGGGCCCCGCCATGGCCGAGCGCATGGGAATCAAAACCGAAGATATGGTCGAGCTCGAGCTCGAAGGCAAGAAAGTCACGGCCCCCGTTTGGATTCAGGTGGGCCATCCCGACAATTCCGTGACTGTCTTTTTAGGCCACGGCCGCCGCCGCGCCGGCCGGGTGGGCACAGGCGCGGGGTTCGACATGTATCAGCTCCGCTTCAGTGCAACGCCATGGTTTACCAGTGGAGTGACGATTCGCAAAACCGGCGCGACTTACAAGCTGGCCTCCACCCAGGGCTACCAGACCATGGACACGCCCACTGGCACGCGGCCCCTAGTGCGTGCCGCGACTTTGGAGGAATACCGCAAGGAACCGGACTTCGCAAAAGAGGAAGAGCCGCCCGCGGAGCTGACTTTATACAAACCCTATCCCTACACCAGCGAGCCTTACGCGTGGGGCATGACCATCGACATGAATGCCTGCGTGGGCTGCAATAACTGCATTGTCGCCTGCCAGTCGGAGAACAATATCCCGGTTGTGGGCAAAGAGCAGACGGTTCTGGGTCGGCACATGCATTGGCTGCGCGTTGATTCCTACTACCAGGGCGACCGCGCCAATCCCAAGGCTTATTTCCAGCCGGTGCCTTGCATGCAGTGTGAGAACGCTCCCTGCGAGGTGGTCTGCCCGGTGGGCGCGACCGTCCACAGCAGCGAAGGCCTGAATGACATGGTCTACAACCGCTGCGTAGGGACGCGCTACTGCTCCGACAACTGTCCTTACAAGGTGCGCCGCTTTAATTTCCTGCTGTTTCAGGACTGGGAAACGCCGCAGCTCAAGATGATGCGCAATCCGGATGTGAGCGTGCGCAGTCGCGGCGTGATGGAAAAGTGCACGTACTGCGTCCAGCGCATCAACCAGCACCGGATTGATTCCGAACGCGAAGACCGCAAGATTCAGGACGCCGAGTTACAGACGGCGTGCCAGCAGTCGTGTCCGGCAGAGGCCATTGTTTTTGGCAACATCAACGATCCCAACAGCCGGGTTTCAAAGTTGAAAGCAGGCGCGCGGAATTACAGTCTGCTGGCGGACCTGAACACGCGCCCCCGGACAACCTATCTGGCCGATATTCGAAATCCAAACCCGGAACTTGAAGCGGCGAAAGATTCGCCCGCCGAGCACGGCTAGACGATGGAAGAGCAAGTCGAAAACCCGCGCGCGCCGGTCATCGAACCTGGCCACACCTTTGGTTCGGTCACCGACAAGATCAGTTCGATCGTGCTGACTCGTCCCACCTCCAACGGGTGGTTCGTCGGTTTTGGCGTTGCCTTCCTGCTCACCATGATGCTGCTGTTTGCCATCGCCTATCTGTTTGTCAAAGGCGTTGGCATCTGGGGCGTCACCATTCCTATCGGCTGGGGATTTGCCATCGTCAACTTCGTCTGGTGGATCGGAATCGGGCACGCGGGCACGCTGATTTCCGCCATCTTGCTTCTGCTGCGCCAGTCGTGGCGCAACTCGATCAACCGCTTTGCCGAGGCGATGACCCTATTCGCCGTCGCCAGCGCGGGTATTTTCCCCCTGATCCACGTCGGACGGCCCTGGCTCGCCTACTGGCTCTTTCCCTATCCGAACACGATGCGAGTGTGGCCGCAATTCCGCAGCCCGTTGGTGTGGGACGTTTTCGCGGTTTCTACTTACGCCACCATCTCGCTGTTGTTCTGGTTCATCGGGCTGATTCCTGATCTGGCCACTTTGCGCGACCGCTCCGAGGATCGCTGGAAGAAGATCATCTACGGCATGTTGGCCATGGGATGGCGTGGTTCGGCCCGCCACTGGCACCGCTACGAGACGGCCTACCTGCTGCTCGCGGGACTGGCCACGCCGCTGGTGCTCTCGGTGCACACCGTGGTTAGCTTTGATTTTGCCGTGGGTATTGTGCCTGGCTGGCACACCACCATCTTCCCACCATACTTTGTCGCGGGCGCCATTTACTCTGGCTTTGCCATGGTGCTGATGCTGGCGATCCCTATCCGCAAGGTTTACAACCTTGAGGATTTCATCACCGAGCGCCACCTGCAGAACTCGGCCAAAGTCATGCTGGCCACTGGACTGATCGTGGCTTATGGCTACGTCGTGGAAGCTTTCATGGGATGGTATGGCGGCAATCGTTACGATGCGTTCCTGCTCTGGAACCGCCTGCACGGGCCGTACTCGTTTTTCTATTACATGCTGCTGATCTGCAACATCGTCATCCCCCAGGTGCTGTGGATTCCTAAGCTCCGCACCAGCCCGGTCTGGTTGTTTTTTATTTCGGGCGTCGTTCTGGTGGGCATGTGGCTGGAGCGATTCATCATCGTGGTGGTCAGCCTGCACCGCGATTTCCTGACTTCTTCCTGGGGAATGTACTACCCCACCCGCTGGGACTGGATGACCTACATAGGAACCATCGGCCTGTTCCTGTCGGCCATGTTCCTGTTCGTGCGCATCTTGCCCATGATTTCGATTTTTGAAATGCGGACCCTCCTGCCCGAGGCGGAGGTTAAGGAATGAAGCGCGCCAAGGTCTACGGAATAATGGCGGAATTTGATTCCGTCAACTCCCTGCTGGATGCGGCGAATCGCACGCGGGAAGCGGGCTACAAACGGATCGACGCCTATAGTCCGTTTCCGGTGGAGGGACTGGCGGAAGCGATCGGCTTCCACCACGACGAGGTACCCCTGGTGGTGTTGATCGGTGGTCTGATCGGCGGCCTAACTGGCTACCTCATGCAGTACTGGATCTCAGTGGTCAGTTATCCGGTGAATGTGGGCGGCAAGCCCTATCACTCGTGGCCGTCGTTCATCATCGTGACCTTTGAGATGACCATTCTTTTCGCCGGCATCTCGGCGGTGTTCGGCATGTTGGCGCTCAATGGGCTGCCCATGCCCTACCATCCAGTATTCAATGTGCCGCGCTTCGCTTTTGCGACCAAGGACAGATTTTTCCTAATCGTGTTTTCATCCGATCCCAAGTACAACCCGGTGGAGGTTCGCGGTTTCCTGGAACGTCTGGCACCGCGGTCGATTTCGGAGGTGCCGGATTAATCGGCTTGCACAACGATTCGGGCTTTGGGTGGAGCAGCGCTTCAGCGCTGCGGTGCCTGGGCACAGCTCCACCCTGGTATGGCTAGCAACCATGCTTGCGCTTGGCGGTTGCCGTCAAGACATGCACGACCAGCCTCGCTTCAAGCCTTTTGCCGAGAGTGATTTCTATACCGACCTGCGCTCGGCGCGGCCGCCCGTCGAGGGCACGGTGGCGCGCGGCCAGCTGCGTGAAGACAGCTATCTCTACACCGGAAAGATTGGCGACAATCCCGGAGACTATATGCCCTTCCCGGTTACCAAAGAACTGCTAGCCCGGGGCCAGCAGCGCTACAACATCTATTGTGCCCCCTGTCATTCACGGGTGGGCGATGGCAACGGAGTGATTCCCTCGCGCGGCTTCCCGCGCAAGCCGCCCTCGTTCCACACTGATCGTTTGCGCAAAGTGCCTTTGGGATACTTGTTTGACGTCACGACGAACGGCTTCGGCAGCATGTCTGACTATGCATCGCAGATTGCACCTCCAGACCGCTGGGCCATCGTGGCTTACATCCGCGCGCTGCAATTGAGCCAAGGAGCCACGGCAGGGGAGGTGCCGGCAGGGCAGAGAGTTCCCTCCGCACCGCCCCGGTTTCAGGAACCTGGTTCGGGTGCGACCCTGCCTGCTCTCGAGGTGAAACCCGCGCCCGAGGAGCCGAAATGAACCCGGCTCCCGCGCACAATCTGGACTTGATGGCGCCTCCGGTGGTCAAGATCATCCAGCAGCGTTCGTTGCTGGTGGGCTTGGGTTTCGCGGTCATTGCGGCCGTGGGCGCATGGGCTCGACCGGACCAGTTCTTCCGCGCATACCTCATCGGCTTCATGGCGTGGCTCGGAGTGACTTTGGGATCGATGGCGATTCTCATGCTGCGGCATTTAACCAAAGGCGCATGGGGAATGGTGATTCGCCGAATTCTGGGTGCGGCCATGCGTTGTGCGCCGCTGATGGCGGTGTTGTTCGTGCCGCTTCTGTTCGGTGTCCGCAGGCTGTATCTCTGGGCGCGACCGCTTGATTCCATCGCGGACAATCACCTGCGAGAGCACTTGCAGGAGATCACCAAGACCTACCTCTCAGTGAATGGATTTATCATCCGGGCTGTCATCTACTTTGCCATTTGGAACCTGCTCTCGTTTTTCTTGACCAAATGGTCGGCGGAACAGGACCACCCTCCAATGCGCGATAACAGTGGGCGCTTCAAGGCCCTCAGCGGGCCAGGCCTGATCCTTTACGGATTTACCATCACGTTTGCCGCCATCGATTGGGTGATGTCGATTGACCCCAGCTGGATATCCACCATCTTTGGCCTGTCGTTCCTGATCGGACAGGTGCTCTCGGCGCTGTGTTTCGCCGTGGTCGTGGAGCGAATGCTGTTCCGTTACAAACCGATGTCGGAGTTGCTGAAGCCGGAGCAGGTACACGATCACGGGAAATTCATGCTGGCCTTCATCATGGTCTGGGCCTACTTCTCATTTTCGCAGTGGCTCATTATCTGGGCGGGAAACTTGCCCGAGGAAATTACCTGGTATATGCGGCGCCTGAACGGTGGATGGGGATACGTTGGGTTGTTCCTGGTCCTGTTCCACTTCGCGGTGCCATTCGTGTTTTTGATTTCACGTCCTTTCAAACGCGATATCACGCGCCTGGTCTGGCTGGCGGGTTGGATGTTGTTGATGCGCTACGTGGACCTGTTCTGGATCATCGAGCCCAATTTCTCCGTGACCTTCAATCTGAGCTGGCTGGACATAGTGGTTCCCATTGCGATAGGCGGGTTGTGGCTGGCCTACTTCTTCCGCAACCTGGGCGCCATGCCGCTGGTTCCAGCTTATGACGTTTTCGCGGTAGAAGTTCTGGAACCGGCGCATGAACATCAGGTATGAGTCATAAGTATGAGTGACGACACTCACATCGACGGGCATAACCGGGAAGTTGAGTTTGAGCGTGAAGACCTCGCGCCCAAGCCGATCCTGCTTTTCCTGCTGGCGCTGATTGTCGGCTGCCTGATGGTTGCTCTCGTCCTGAGGGGGATGTACAGCTACCTGGACGTCTACGAAAATCATCACGAGCCGGCACAAAGCCCGCTCGTGGAACCAACGACGGCGGACACGCGAACCGTGTCGCCGGGCGACATCACGAAATTTCCGCAGCCGCGCCTCGAAACCGATGAGCGTCGAGAAATCAACGATTTCCGCGATCAGGAGGAGCAGACGTTGAACAGCTACGGCTGGGTGGATCAGCAAGCCGGTGTGGTGCGAATTCCCATCGACCGGGCTATGCAACTGCTGACGCAGCGCGGGCTTCCCACCCGGCCGCAAGCCGGAACCGGGCCGTCATCGGAGGTGAAAACGGGGAAAGAAGGGGCGCGGCGATCCGATACGAGGGGTACGCCAGCAAAGCGGAAATAGACTGGTGATGGTGGGGCGGCGTACTAGATTTTGGGTGGAGCGGGGCTTTAGCGCGGCATCAAAAGCTCGGGCCAGCGGCGGCCTTAGCGGCTGAGGTACCTCGCCGGCCTGAAGCCCCTTAGGGAGCGGCTTTTGTTGCAGGACTGAGGGCCTGCTCCACCCGGGATTGCAGGCGTGCCTTGAGAGGATCAGCAGTGCCAGACGTAACTCACAACTCGAAACGAATTCTGGCGACCACATTCGCCGTGATGGTCATGACCCTGTCGTCCTTCGGCCAGGGCATGACCCAGGGCATCATGTCGCCGCCGGCAAACGTGCGTCCGCCGGGATTGAAGAATGTCGGCATCGAACAGCATCTGGACGAACCGATTCCACCGGACCTCATATTTCGCGATGAAACCGGCAAATCCGTCCGCCTGGGAGATTACTTCGGCAACAAACCCGCGATCCTGAACCTGGTTTACTACCGATGCCCAATGCTTTGCGGGGAGGTCCTGAGCGGTCTGGAAAGTGCGTTGCGAGTGCTGAAATTCGACGTCGGAAAAGAATTCGACGTCCTGACCGTGAGCTTCGATCCGCGCGAAACGCCGGACATGGCAACGAAGAAAAAAGCCGAGTTCCTGAAGCGCTATGGACGTCCCGGCGCCGCCGCCGGCTGGCACTTTCTGACCGGTCCGCAGGACTCGATCGACGGGTTGACCAAAGCCGCCGGTTTCCAATATCAGTACGACCCTAAAACCGGGCAGTTTGCCCACTCCACCGCCATCATGGTGCTGACCCCGGAGGGAAAGATCGCGCAGTACTATTACGGAGTCGAGTACGCGCCCAAGGATTTGCGCCTGGGATTGATTCAGGCTTCGGAGAACAAGATCGGCAACCTGGCCGACCAGGTGCTGCTTTACTGCTATCACTACGATCCGACAACCGGCAAATATGGAGCAATCATTGCGCGTGTCCTGCAGCTTTCCGGACTGGCGACGGTACTGCTTCTGGGAGTGCTCATGACGGTGCTGATCCGACATGGGCGGGGCTCAGACGGGCACGCAGCAAGCTGAAGACCGACGACTGAAGACTGACGACTAACTATGTTCGACACCTTTCCACTTTGGCCCGCAAGAGCCTCGACTACAGCCGGGAGCGTAGACGCGCTCTTTATTTTTCTGGTCGCTTTGTCGGCGATGGTGAGCGCGGCCATCTTCACTGCGATCGTGGTGTTCGCGGTGCGGTACCGTCGTCGCCGGGGAGTTCCCGCAGAGCAGATTGAAGGCTCGACCGCGCTGGAAGTGACCTGGTCGGTGATTCCGCTTTTTATTTTCTTTGTAATCTTTGTCTGGGGTGCGGTGATTTACTTCAAGGAGCGGACTCCGCCACGGGGTGCGACCGAAGTCTATGTGGTAGCCAAGCAGTGGATGTGGAAGCTGCAGCACGAAGAAGGACAGCGCGAGATCAACGAGTTGCACGTTCCCGTGGGCCGCGATGTGAAGATGATCCTGACTTCGCAGGACGTGATCCACAGCTTTTATGTTCCAGCGTTCCGCATCAAGCAGGATGTCCTGCCTGGCCGCTATACCACCGCATGGTTTCATCCCATCAGGGCGGGAACCTATCACCTGTTCTGCGCCGAATATTGCGGCACCCAGCACTCGGGGATGATCGGCCAGGTGGTGGTGCTGGAGCCGGCGCAGTATCAAGCCTGGCTCAGTGGGGGCGGCGGGGCGGGATCGATGGCCTCGAACGGGCAGAATATTTTTCTGCAACTCGGCTGCTCCACTTGCCACCGCTCGGATACGCAGGGACGCGGACCCAACCTGGTCGGGCTGTTCGGCAGGCCGGTACAACTGGAAGACGGGCGCGTCGTCACGGCCGATGAAAATTACATTCGCGAATCCATTTTGACGCCAGGCGCGAAAATGGTGAGCGGATTCAAGCCCATCATGCCGGTATTTCAAGGACTGGTGAGTGAAGAGCAACTGAACGCGCTCGTGGCCTACGTGAAGTCACTAAACCAGAGCCCATCGGGAGCGGCGGGCGGGCCGAGGGTGGTTCCGTCTGGCGCGAAACCGCAGGAACCAAAGGTGCAATAGCAATGGTCACCGCTGCAATCACCGCGGAACGCGAGAACTATCTCAACCAGGAATATGGCATCAAGTCCTGGCTGCTGACCGTCGATCACAAGCGCATCGCGCTGCTTTACCTACTGTCCATCACTTTCTTTTTCTTCATCGGAGGATTTTTCGCGCTGCTCATCCGGTTGGAACTGCTAACTCCGGCAGGCGATCTGGTGCAGGCCGACACTTACAACAAGCTTTTCACCATGCACGGCCAGGTCATGGTGTTCTTTTTCCTAATTCCTTCCATCCCGGCGGTGCTGGGCAATTTTTTGGTGCCCTTGATGATCGGCGCCAAGGATCTGGCCTTCCCGCGCATCAACCTGCTGAGCTGGTATCTTTACATCATCGCCGGCGTCCTGATGCTGCACTGCATGCTCACCGGCGGCGTGGACACCGGCTGGACCTTTTATACGCCCTTCAGTACAGCGTTCAGCAATACCAAGGTGATCGAGGCCGGCCTCGCCATCTTCATCTCTGGATTCTCATCAATATTGACCGGGCTGAATTTCGTCGTGACGATTCACCGCATGCGGGCCCCGGGCATGACCTGGAATCGTCTGCCGCTGTTCATCTGGGCGCACTACGCTACCAGCATCATTCAGTTGCTGGGGACTCCGGTGATCGCGGTGACGCTGGTGCTGGTGGTGCTGGAACGCGCGCTCCACCTCGGTATCTTCGATCCCACGCGGGGCGGCGACCCGCTTCTGTTTCAGCACCTGTTTTGGTTTTATTCCCATCCCGCGGTTTACATTATGATTCTGCCCGCGATGGGAGTGGTCACCGAGATTGTGCCGTGCTTTTCGCGCAAGCGCATTTTCGGCTACCAGTTCGTAGCCATGTCGAGCATTGGAATTGCGGTCCTTGGCTTCCTGGTCTGGGCGCACCACATGTTTGTGGCCGGGATTTCGCTTTATGCGGCCCTGATTTTCTCCGCCCTGAGCTACCTGGTGGCCGTCCCTTCAGCCATCAAGGTCTTCAACTGGACCGCGACCATGTACAAAGGCTCGATTACGTTTTCCACTCCCATGCTGTACGCCTTTGGTTTCATCGGCCTGTTTACCATGGGAGGTCTTACCGGATTGTTCCTGGCCGCGCTGGGGATTGACGTGCATGTCACCGACACCTACTTCGTCATTGCCCACTTCCACTACATCATGGTTGGCGGCGCGGTGATGGGTTACCTTGGCGGGATGCATTTCTGGTGGCCAAAAATTTCCGGGCGGATGTACCCCGAATCGCTGGGCCGGCTGGCTGCGCTGATCGTGTTCCTCGGATTCAACCTGACGTTTTTTCCGCAATTTATCCTGGGCTACCTGGGGATGCCGCGCCGCTACTGGCAGTATCCTCCGGAATTCCAGGTGTTGAACGTGCTCTCCACCGCCGGGTCCACCATTCTTGCGGTCGGCTATCTTCTCCCGATGGTGTATTTCCTGTGGTCCATGCGATACGGGAAAGTTGCCCCGGCCAATCCCTGGGGCGCCTCCGGGCTGGAGTGGAAGGCCAGTTCGCCGCCTCCGACGTTTAATTTTGACCAACCCCCGGTGGTTGACTGGGAGGCTTACGACTACGAGAACATTCCCGCACCCGAGGAGGCGCGCGTTGCCGGATAGTCCGATCGCCGTCGCACGTCACAATCCGGAGTTGAAGCACCACTTTGCCGACATGGAGCAGCAGCGCGATGCTTCATCGCTGGGCATGTGGTTGTTTTTGGCGACCGAGATCATGTTCTTCGGCGGCATGTTCTGCGCCTATCTCATCTACCGGCTGTGGTACTACCCCGAGTTTGCCGCCGCCAGCAACTCGCTCGACATCGCGCTGGGTACGGTCAACACCGCGGTGCTGATCTGCAGCAGCTTGACGGTGGTACTGGCCGTCCGCGCCGCGCAATTGGGAAAACGGCAGGCCCAGGTGATTTATCTGGCGCTTACCCTGGTGCTGGGTCTGGCATTCCTCGGCGTCAAAGGCATCGAGTGGACCAGCAAGTTCAGGGAGCACCACATCCCCGGAGCGTCATTCCATTTTGAAGGGGAAGTTCCCGGCCATCCCGGACAGCCGGTTGATCAGCAGCACGCGCAAATCTTCTTCTCTCTTTACTTCGCGATGACCGGCATGCACGCGTTGCACATGATCATCGGAGTAGGAATTTTCAGCTACCTTACATTCTACGCGTGGAAAGGGCGGTACACGCCGGAGTATCATACGCCCCTGGAAAATTCCGGCCTGTACTGGCACTTTGTGGACATCATCTGGATTTATTTGTTTCCGTTGCTGTATTTGATTGACCGTAAAAAGTGAACACCTGGTACTGCTATGTCCGAACACATCGTGACTTTTAAAACCAATGTTGCGGTCTGGCTGGCGCTGCTGGCTTTGACCGGCGTAACCACCGGCGTTGCCTTCATTGATCTGGGGCCGTTGAATACCGTCGTGGCCCTGGTTATCGCCACTTGCAAGGCGCTGCTGGTGGTGTTGATTTTCATGCATGTGAAATACGCCAGCGACAAACTGGTCAAAGTCGTGGTTATTTCCGCTCTATTCTTCCTCATGCTGCTGCTGGGTTTGAGCCTGGCAGACTACTCGACCCGGCTGCTTTAGTCGAAGCTCCGAGTGGCCAAGCATGGTGCGGCCAAGCATGGTGCGGCGAACTTGCGATATACTCCGCCGTCAGTGCGAAAATAATTGGACGCGAGGCGAACTTTATGGCGTTCTGTAATTCTTGTGGCGCAACTCTGGACGGAGGAGCAAAGTTTTGCACCAAATGTGGCGCTACCCAGCCCGTGGGCAGGTCAACGTCAGCCACACCTTCTTCACCTGCTGCGGCTGCAACTCCACTTCCAGCAGCTCCGAAGAGCGGTAATGCTCTGAAGGTCATCCTGATTGTTGTCGCCGTGGTTGTCGGCCTCGGTATTTTGGGCATCGCTGCCGTATCCTTCATCGGTTACCGTATCGCCAGCCACACCCGAGTTCGCAACCACGACGGCAACGTGCAGGTGGAAACGCCCTTCGGCAGCGTGCAAAGCACCACCGATCCGGACGAAGCCGCCCGCGACCTGGGCCTGGATTTGTATCCCGGTGCGGAGGTGGTCAAGGGCACCACTTCCAGGGTGAACCTGGGAACCATGCATACCGCTGCGGCGGATTTTGAGACCAGCGATTCCCCCGGTACAGTCGCCGACTTTTATAAGTCGAAGGTTCCCGGCGCCAATGTCATCTCTTCAGAAAGGGATCACTACGCCATCATTTCAACCGACAAGAAAAACATGCTGACCATTAACATCGAGCCGAAAGATGGCAAGACCAGAATTCACATCGCCAAAGTCTCCGGCAAGCTAGTCAACGGCGGCGATTCGGACAACTAACCCGGCGAATGCCTCATAACTTCGTAGAAATCGCCAGCGCCGCCAGGACTTCCGTAGTGGATGCGGCCGCTCTGGAAGGCGATCTGCGGCGTCAGCTACGCGGCGACGTCCGTTTCGATTCCGGTAGCCGCGCCCTCTACGCCACCGACGGTTCCAACTATCGCCAGGTCCCCATCGGTGTGGTCCTTCCCCGTGACGTGGACGACGTCATGGCCACAATCTCACTGGCGCGCGAATATGGCGCTCCAATTTTGTGCCGTGGCGGCGGAACCTCCCTCGCCGGCCAGTGCTGCAACGTTGCGGTGATACTGGACTTTTCCAAATACATGGGGCAAATCCTGGAAATCGATCCGGGGCGGCGCATTGCCCGGGTCCAGCCCGGTGTGGTTCTCGACCATCTCCGCAACGCGGCTGAGAGGCATCATCTGACCTTCGGGCCGGACCCTGCCACGCACGACCGATGCACCCTCGGCGGCATGATCGGCAACAACTCCTGCGGCGTGCACTCCGTGATGGCCGGTAAGACTGACGACAACATCGAAGCGCTGGACGTTTTCACCTACGACGGCCTGCGCATGACTGTGGGCAGGACCGGGGATGCGGAACTCGAGCAGATCATTCGTCAAGGCGGCCGGCGGGGCGAAATCTACGCCGGGCTGAAAGGACTAAGGGATAAATACGTCGATCTCGTCCGCCAGAAGTATCCCAACATTCCCCGCCGAGTTTCGGGTTACAACCTTAACTACCTGTTGCCCGAGAACGGTTTCGACGTAGCCCGCGCGCTGGTCGGGGCTGAAGGCACCTGTGTCACCATTCTGCAGGCCACTTGTCGTCTGGTGGAAAGCCCTCCGGCACGAGTGCTGCTCTTGATCGCGTATCCCGACATCTACCAGTGTGCTGACCACGTACCCGATGTTCTAGCCCACAAGCCGATCGGCCTCGAAGGCATCGACGACTTGTTGGTCGAATACACCCGGCGCAGGGGCATCAACTCCGAAGGGTTGGCACTGTTGCCCGAGGGAGGCGGCTGGCTGCTGGCGGAATTCGGCGCCGCCACCGTCGCTGCGGCGGAGGCCCAGGCGGCCGGGCTGATGGAAACGCTCGGCCGACGCCCGAACCCGCCCCGGATGCGGCTTTTCATCAACCACCAGCAAATTAAGCGAGTGTGGGAAGTGCGGGAGTCCAGCCTGGGCGTGATTTCCTACGTGCCGGGTGAGCCGTTGAGTTGGGAAGGCTGGGAAGACTCGGCCGTGGCCCCGGAAAAACTCGGCGCTTACTTGCGCGACTTGCGCAAGCTGATGGACACCTTCGGCTACCGCGGCACCCTCTACGGACACTTTGGCCACGGCTGCGTGCATAACCGCGCCAACTTCGATCTGGAATCAAAGGACGGCATTGCCCAGTTCCGAAAGTTCATGGAAGAGGCCGCAGACCTTGTGGTCAGCTACGGCGGATCACTCTCCGGCGAGCACGGCGACGGGCAAGCCCGGGCGGAGCTGTTGCCAAGGATGTTCGGGCCGAAGTTGCTCCAGGCGTTCCGCGAATTCAAGAACATCTGGGACCCCAGCTGGAAAATGAACCCGGGCAAGGTGGTCGAGCCCTACAAGCTGGACGAAAATTTGCGTTTGGGAGCCAGCTACGACCCGTGGCAGCCTGAGACCCATTTCAAGTTTCCCCAGGACCATGGCAGCCTAGCCCACGCCACGCTGCGCTGCGTGGGCGTAGGAAAATGCCGCCGCGATGAAGGCGGCGTGATGTGTCCGAGCTTCCGTGTGACCCGCGACGAACAGCACTCAACCCGCGGCCGCGCCCACCTGTTGTGGGAAATGGCCCAGGGCGATGTGATCCTTGACCGATGGCGCGACAGGATTGTGAAGGAGTCCCTTGACCTGTGCCTCTCTTGTAAAGGCTGCAAGAGCGATTGCCCGGTGGGCGTAGATCTGGCGACATATAAGGCCGAGTTTCTTTCTCACTACCATGAGGGACGTCTGCGGCCTCGCAGCGATTATGCCTTCGCCAACATCGACCTCTGGTCTCGACTCGCCGCAAAAGTTCCGGGATTGGTGAACCTTGCCACCCAGTTACCCTTACTGCGGGAGATCGCCAAGCTCGCAGCGGGTATGCCGCGGCAGCGCAGTGTCCCCGCTTTTGCTCCTCAAACTTTTCGCGCGTGGTTCAATGGGCGGCAGGCAAGAAATCCCGAAGCAGCGGTAGTGGTCCTTTGGCCGGATACGTTCAATAACTACTTCCTGCCGGATACGGCCAAAGCCGCTGTAGAGGTTCTCGAAGCCGCAGGATTTCGCGTGGTCATCCCTGAGGTCATTCTCTGCTGCGGCCGTCCTCTCTACGACTTCGGCATGCTGGATCGCGCCAAACGCCTGCTGCTGAAGACGTTGGACGCCCTAGCCCCCGAAATCGACGCGGCGATCCCGGTGGTTGTCCTGGAGCCGAGCTGCGCTGCCGTCTTTCGCGACGAGCTGATTAATCTCTTCCCCAACCATGAACGGGCGCAAAAGTTATCGCGGCAGACCCTTCTTCTCAGCGAATTTCTGGAGAAGAAAGCGGATCACTTCCAACTGCCCAAACTGCCGGCTAAGGCTCTTATCCACGGCCATTGCCACCATAAATCCGTCATGAAGATGACCGATGAGGAGTCTGTGCTGACAAAGATGGGCGTCGACTGGAATGCGCCAGCGCCGGGCTGTTGCGGCATGGCGGGATCGTTTGGCTTCGACCAAGACAAGTACGACGTATCGCTGGCGATTGGAGAGCTGGAACTGCTGCCCGCAGTGCGCCAGGCTCCGGCGGAGAGCCTGATCATTGCCGATGGCTTCAGTTGTCGGGAACAGATCGCCCAATGTACCGACCGCCGGGCTTTGCACCTGGCGGAGGTCCTTGCCATGGCCTTGCACGGCTCATCCGTCCCGGACGGGAGCTATCCCGAAAAGCCGCAGGTTGAGCGCAGGCAGGGCGATCTGGAGCGGTCGATGAAGCGGGCCGGGCTGGGCGTGGCTGGAATCGTCGCCGGGGCAGCGCTCTTGTGGTGGCTGAAGAGCAAGGATTAAGCAATGTGGGCGCACGCGTCCGCCCGTGCATCCTGGTCCCTGCGTCCTTAATCCCCCTCCGGTCGCTATTGCCGGTCCGGCACGGGCGGGACGCTCGCGCCTACATTTAAACCAATACAATCAATAACTTACGTGTTTACCTTCCCGCCCCTCCCCAATCTGCCTGGATTCTGGGACAATATAATGCTTACCGACGGCTGGGCCATCTCCAGCCCTCTTGATCCCGGCTGGCAAGCAGGCTTTTATGGCATTAGACTCAGAGACCACTCTTACTCTGCCCCAAACCCCCCGAACGGTCCAGGTTGCCGCCGAGACGGCGCTTTGCGGCTCTGTTCTCGTCCTCATCCAGTTCGACGTTTGCGAGGAAATTCGCCTTGACCAGCTGCGGGAGCTTTTTGGCGCGCGCACGCTCGAGCAGCCCAGCTTCAAGCACTCCGCTCCTGCTTACGTTCGGTACCAGCGACCGCCGGTGGTCGAGCCCATTGGGCCGCTGGTTTTGGACAGCGGCGAGCGGCTCGAGGGACAAATCAAGTATTACGACTACGGCGTGCTGAGCGTTGTCTTCGAGCTGCCTTTTTCGGGCGACTGGGACACCCTGGTTCGCTTGGGCAGCCGCTGGGTCTGGGATGTCGATTTCGAAAAACATGCTACCCGCATTGTGCGCGAGAAATTGCAGCGCGCGGCGCCGGCCCTGGTTAAACCCTATCCGGAATGGTTGAGCGAGGACTACTTCATCTTCCACGTCAGGGAGATTGCCGGTTCGCCGTCGGCCGCCGAGCTGTGCGCTTCGCAAGGTGGGCGCATCGCGCAAATTGTGCGCGGAGAGATCGCTCAACTTTCTGATGGTGAACGCAACGAGATCCTCCAGTCCCGGGCTTCTTACTATCCCAACGACCTGGCCGTGATCGGTTGGAATGCGGCATTTCTCTACGACAGTGAAGCGGGCGCCGAGACAGCCATCCAGTTGCTCGAGTACGCCAACTCGCAGTTGCTGGAATTCCGCCACTACGACGAGTTGCTTACCCGCGAACTGGCGATTGTGTACGCGGCTCTGGACAAAGGGACAGGGATGCTAGCCCGCTGGCGCCTGGCGCGGGCTGCCACCAAGCTGCATACCGTCCTGCTGGACGTAAATGAATTGACCGAACGCGCCGACAATGCCATCAAGTTCCTCAGCGATATGTTCTCCGCGCGCTTGTACAAATTGGCGGCGGCCAAAGTCGGCGTGCCGGACTACAAAGACCTAGTCACGCAGAAACTGCAAACCGCGGAGGACCTCTACCGTTTCATGGTGGACCAGTTCAACCAGAGCCGCGCCTTCGTCCTGGAACTGATGGTGGTGATCATCCTGATCATCGAATTAGCTTTCCTGTTTGGCGGCAAGAGGTAGCTTCCGACCTAGGCGTGAGCGTCCCGCTCGTGCAGGGTCATTCATCATTTAGCATCATTGGGATTGGGGGACGCACGGGCGGGACGCCCACGCCCACAACAAAAAGGGAGACCCATGCGAGGACTCAAGAGCAAGCGCGTCCTGATCACCGGAGGCGCCAGCGGAATTGGCGCGGCGACCGCCGCCCGCTTTTTGGAGGAAGGCTCAGATGTGGTGGTTCTGGACCGCGACGCCAAGGGCCGCAAACTGATCGCGGCACAACTGCCGAAACTAGCCGGGACCGTAGACGCCGATGTCTCCAACCTGAAGCAAGTGGAAGCGGCTTTTGCCGGAGCTGTAAGCATGATGGGTGGTGTGGATGTCCTGATCAACAACGCTGGCATCAGTATTCGCCACAACTTTCTCGATATCACGGCCGCGGAATGGGACAAGGTCATCGCGGTAAATCTGACGGGCGTGTTCTACATGGCGCAGACCGCAGCTAAGCACATGTGGGAGCGGGGCAGCGGCGTGATTCTGCAGACCGCGTCAACCAATGGGCTTGTCGGCCAACCCTACTACGCCGACTACAACGCCACCAAGGCCGGAGTGATCGAGCTGAGCAAGTCCATGGCTCTGGAACTGGCGCCGAAAATTCGCGTGTGCGCGGTCGCTCCGGGATACGTGCTCACGCCCATGCAGCGCGCCGAGTACACGGATCAAATGCTGGAAGAAGTAAATCGCAAGATTCCGCTGGGCCGCCATGCCCAGCCGGAGGAGATCGCGGCCCTGTTCGCATTCCTGGCGTCGGATGACGCCGCCTATATGACTGGCCACGTCTATACCATTGACGGTGCCGAAACCGCAGGAGGCCTGGCCAGCCGATGATGATATTCAGGCTTTGAATTCCGTCCGCAGTGCAGTCGTGGTTTCCCTTGGTATAAGCTGGAACACAGAGTCAGACCGAAGCGGAGCCAGCGGATTGGGGGGACCTGCTTTCTCGGCAGCTCAAAACGCCCGGAGGTCAAATCGATTATTTATGTTGCGGACTTCTGGCCGACATTAACTTATGGTTTTTGTCCTCGACAATTACGATTCGTTCACCTACAACCTGGTCCAATACCTGGGAGAACTGGGTGCGGAAGTTGAAGTGCGACGCAATGACCAGATAAGCCCGGCGGAGGTTGAGGCGATGCATCCGGAACGGATCGTGCTCTCGCCCGGCCCCTGCACGCCGCAGGAGGCTGGAATCACCATCCCACTGATCCGCCATTTCGCCGGCAAGGTGCCGCTGCTGGGCGTTTGCCTGGGACACCAAGCGATCGGAGCGGCCTTCGGGGGCAATGTCGTACGCGCGCCGCATCTGATGCACGGCAAGACCAGTGCAGTACAGCACGACGGCAGAACCGTTTTCGAGGGTATCCCGTCTCCCATGACAGCCACACGCTACCACTCCTTGATCGTGGAAGAAAAAGATCTGCCCTCCGATCTGGAAGTAAGCGCGTACACCGTCGAACGAGACGGATCGCGCACGATCATGGGATTGCGGCACAGAAAGTTTCCGATTGAAGGTGTGCAGTTCCATCCTGAGAGCGTGCTGACGGCGCACGGAAAGATGCTGGTTGAGAATTTTGTGAAGCTAGCAGTCAGTTTCCAGTGACCCGTTCCCAGTAATTAGCTGCTGCCCAGTCGGGGAAACCAGGGACCTCCTTCGCCGCCTGACAACTACCCACTAGCCCCCACCCCGAGCCGCCTCTACCGCCCTCAACACCGCCTGCGCCTTATTCATGCACTCCTCAAACTCACGCTCCGGGTCCGAATCTGCAACAATGCCAGCTCCGGCTTGCAGGTATGCCTTCTTACCCTGCATTAGCATAGTGCGGATGGCGATGCAGGAATCCAGGTTCCCGTCAAAATCCGCATACAGCACCGCACCCCCGTACACCCCGCGCCGCGTCGGTTCCAGTTCTTCGATGATCTGCATGGCTCGAACTTTGGGAGCCCCGCTCAGCGTGCCCGCCGGGAAGCAGGCTGCGAATGCATCGAGCGCATCCAGGTCGCGGCGTAGCTTGCCGTCGAGCGCCGAGACGATATGCATGACGTGAGAGTAGCGCTCCACATACATCAGGTCTTTCACTTTTACTGAGCCATATTCGCTCACCCGGCCCAGATCGTTGCGTCCCAGATCCACCAGCATCACATGCTCCGCACGTTCTTTTTCGTCGTGCAGCATTTGCTGTTCCAGGCGCTGGTCGTCGGCTTCGTCGCGGCCGCGCGGATGAGTGCCGGCGATGGGGCGATATTCCAGCTTGCGTCCGGTGACGCGCACCAGCATCTCCGGCGAGGAGCCCAGCACGTGCGTGTCTCCCATGCGCAGAAAATACAAGTAGGGCGAAGGGTTGACGGCACGCAAGGCGCGATACACATCGAAGGGCGCGACCCCTGGAGTGAAGTTCAGACGCTGCGAAAGCACGACTTGAAAGATATCTCCCGCAGCTATGTATTCCTTGGCGCGTTCGACCGAATCGATAAAGCGTTGCCGCGTCGTTCCAGCGCGAACCCTCAGTTTGCCGGTCGACTTCTTCGCCGTCTTGTGCCAGTGCGCCGGGCGCAAGCCCGCGGCCAGCTTCTTTTCCAGGATGGCAATGTCGGCGGCGGCGCGATCATAGGCCCGTCGCGGACTCTCGCGCGAGACATCGGCGTTGGCGATGATGTGAATCTGGTGGCGCAGGTGATCGAATGCCAATAGACGGTCGAAGAACATCAGCACACAATCGGGCAGAGAGAGATCGTCCTTTGCGTGCTGGCCAATATTCTCCAGTTGCCGGACTGCGTCATAAGCGAAATATCCCACTGCGCCCGCCGTGAAAGGAGGCAATCCCGGCACCATCGCGGGGCGATGCTGGCGCAGCAATTCCTTCACTACCTGGATTGAGCTGCCCTGGCGCATTTCTTTGTGCTTGCCCCGCTGCACCACAACCTTCCCGCCTTCAGCTCGCACCTGCATGTAGGGACGGGCGCCCAGAAAGGTGTAGCGTCCAATCTGCTCGCCGCGTTCCACCGACTCAAGAAGAAAAGCATTCGGCTCGTCGGCGGCGATCGCGAGAAAGGCGGAAACTGGCGTTAGTAGGTCGGCCGTAACCGACTTGACCACTGGCACCAGCGTGGCTTCGCCAGCTAGGCGTGAAAATTCTTTGTAGTCGGGACAAAGCATGGGTGAAGTCATTATAGAGAAGCGGGCCCGATGAGGTGGGACCGCCGCGGGCAGAGCCTTGTAGAATCGAGTCAGACAGCACTCAAAGCTTCTCCCATGCCTACCGTGTCCATTCGTCCTCCCGGGCCTCCGCCGAAATTCCTCATCGGAAATTTCCCTTTATTCAGCCCCGACCCGCTGGCCGTCTTCACCCGCTGGGCGCGTGAATTCGGCGACATCTTTTATTACCGCGCAGGCTGGATCGATGTGTACTTCCTCAACCATCCTGACCTGATCGAATCGGTGTTGGTGTCGCAATCGCAGCATTTCACGAAAGACAAAGTGATCCAGAACAGCCGCTGGTTTCTTGGTGAAGGCCTGTTGACCAGCGAAGGACCGGAATGGCGGCGGCAAAGGCGGCTCTGCCAGCCTGCATTTCATCGGGAGCGGCTGGCCTCATACGGGCAGGCGATGGGCGCGTACTCCGAAGAAATGCTGGCGGCCTGGTCGGATGGTGAAATCCGCGACATTCACCAGGAGATGATGCAGCTCACCATGCGAATCGTGGCCAAGGTGCTGTTCAGCGTGGAAGTGCAGCAGGACACGGAAAGAGTCGCAGGCGCGCTCAGTGTGCTGATGCGGCACACTTCGGGAGGGCGGATGATTCTGCCTCCGGTCCTGCGCCACCTGCCGCTACCGGCGCTGATGCGGGTCAAGCGGGCGGTGGGGGAGCTGGATGAAATCGTCCACCGCATCATTCGCCAGCGTCGATCCAGCGGAGAAGACAGTGGCGACCTGCTTTCCATGCTAATCGCCGCCCGCGACGAGGACGGTAGCGCCATGACCGACCGCCAGTTGCGCGACGAGATCATGACGTTCTTGTTGGCTGGCCACGAGACTACTGCGGTTTCTTTGTCTTGGACTTGGTATCTGCTGAGTGAGCATCCCGATGTCGGGCGAAAACTTCGGCAGGAGTTAAACCACGTCCTGGGCGGGCGCACGCCTCAACTGGAAGATCTGTCGCACCTGCCTTTCACCGATAGAGTTGTGAGGGAGTCGATGCGTCTCTATCCTCCGGCCTGGAGCCTGGCCCGCGCGGTCACAAAGGAAATGGAGATTGCCGGCTACCGGCTTCCGACGGGTTCGAATGTGGTCATGAGCCCATGGATCATGCACCGCGATCCGCGTTTCTTCCACCATCCCGAGCAGTTCGATCCTGACCGTTGGACTCTCGAGGCAACCCAACAACTCCCCCGTTTCGCCTACTTTCCCTTCGGAGGCGGACCTCGCCTGTGCATCGGAGCTTCGTTCGCCATGATGGAGGCGAACCTGCTCCTGGCGGCGATCGCGCAGCGATTTCAGTTGCGTGTGGTTCCCGGCCATCCCGTCGCTCCGCAGCCCGGTATTACCCTCCGCCCCCGGCATGGCATGCGCATGAAGATGACCAAAAACTGAGTCGAGAGTAACCAGCGAATGAATTGACGGATGCGTCCCGCCGTTGGAAGATGGCAGTTCAGGCCAAATCCGCTCAACGGGGGCGTATGCGTATCAAGTTCTGGGGCGTACGTGGATCCACGCCGACTCCCCAGCCCGACAATTTGCGCTATGGGGGAAACACCTCCTGCGTCGAAGCTCGCCTGGGTAACGATCTCTACATCTTCGACTGCGGCACCGGATTCCGCTCGCTGGGGCAGCAACTCCAGCGGGAGTCCGAGGGCAAGGCCATCCACGCCCAAATTTTCGTTTCGCACTTCCACTGGGACCATATCCAGGGCATACCCTTCTTCGGACCGCTCTATGACAACCCGCAAAATTCCTTCTCCTTCCACTCTTCCAGCCGCACCCGCACTCTCAAGCAGGTGATGGAGGAGCAGATGGCCGCGCCTTACTTCCCGGTGGATATGAGTGAAATGAAGGCGCAGCGCGGCTTTTACAATATGGAACAAGGCAGGGTTCCCCTGGACGGCGTGACTGTCGAAGCCATGTGGCTCAATCATCCCCAGGGCTGCATGGGCTTTCGTCTGGAAACCAAAGGCGGAGTGCTGGTGTACGCCACCGACAATGAGCCCGGCGATCCCATGTTCGACAAGAATGTGCGCGAGCTGGCCGCCGGGGCCGATGTGCTGATCTACGACGCGCAATATCTCCCGGAGGAATACGAAGCCCGCAAACGCGGCTGGGGCCACAGCCACTGGCGCGAGGCTATCAATGTGGTGATGGAAAGCGGCGCTAAAGAGTTGATCCTGTTTCACCATGATCCCGACCACGATGACGCCTGCATCGATAGAGTCGTGAAGCAAGCGCGCGATCACTTTCCTAAGGTGCGAGCGGCAGCGGAGGGGATGGAGATAACGCTCTAGCTCGATATGTCTTGCGGGCTCGGTTGGGTAAAAGAGGCCTCAGGGGCAGCTGGAACCGCGAACGCCCAAGCGAGATTGCAGTTGCTTACGGTATCGGCGGCTCAACCGGAGTCGAGCGCCGTTTTCCAGGAGCACCTGGTATTCGCCATCCTCGCTGAGCAGTAGACCCCGGACCCGATCGAGGTTCACAATAGTTGAGCGGTGGATGCGGCAAAAGACGGTTCGATCTAACTCCCGCTCGAGTTCCGACAAGCTGCGGCGCAATAAATGTGTTTTCGTTCCCACTTGCAGGCACGCGTAATAGTCCGCGGCCTCGATCCAATCAATCTCGGAGAGTTTTAGAAAACAGATCCTCCCGGCGCTCTTGACGGCTAAACGCTCCACCGTTCGCAGCGAATTTCTGCCATGTGCAATCCTCTCCTTGGCGCGGCCCAGCGCGCGCGCGAACCGAGTATTGTCGAACGGCTTCAATAGGTAATCGAGCGCCCCGGCCTCGAAAGCCCGCAGGGCATACTGGTCGTAAGCGGTTACAAAGACGACGGCGGGAGGCAGATCCTTGCCCAGCAGTTCCAGCACATCGAAGCCGTCGCATTCTGGCATTTGAACGTCAAGGAAGACCAGATCCGGTTTCGCCCGGCGAATCTCGGCCAGTGCTTCCGCGCCAGAACCGCATTCGCCGACGATTTCAATCTCCAGGTCAAGGCGCAAGAGCACGGCAAGATTGCTGCGCGCGAGGGGTTCGTCGTCCACAACTAGCGTGCGTATTTTTGACGAATGCTCTTCCGGATGCACGAATCACCCCTTGGGCTGCACAGAAAGGAGGGGGACAGAAACTGATACTTCCACGCCACCCGGCTCTCGATTCTGCAGGCTCAGGTCGAAGGCACTTCCATAGAGGCTTTGCAGGCGAGTGCGCACGTTGGAAATCCCAATCCCGGAATTAGTCTTATCCCAACCTGCGGGTAGGCTGGGACCATCGTTATAGACGGTGAGAGTGAGCCTGCCATTCGAGCGAAACCCGGCAATCCGGATCGAGCCGCCCTGCACTCGCTTCGCGATGCCATGCTTGACCGCGTTTTCGACCATGGGTTGCAGAATCAGACTGGGAACCTGAGCGGAAAAGAGTTCCCCGGGCACGTTCACACTGAACTGAAGGCGCTCGGCAAATCGCACCTTCTGAATGTCCAAATACTTCCGTGTAAACTCCAACTCCTCTCGCAGCGGTACCTGTTGTCGATCGGAATCTTGCACCACGCGGCGCAGAAAATCGCTCAGACCGGCAATCATGCTCACGGCTGAATCGTTTCTTTTGTCGCGCACCAGGGCGGCGATGGCATTAAGAGTGTTGAACAGGAAGTGGGGTTCGATTTGTCTCCGCAGGGCGTTGAGCTGTGCCATCGAGAGCTGCTCGTTGAGGCGCGCGGTTTCGGTTTGTTCATTGGCTAACCGCTCTCGCGAATCCAGCATGGAACCGGCCAGGAGAATCGCGCCGTAAACCACCGAGTATGAGAGAAAGCGGCTATAGAACGTATCTAACCAGAGATACGCGAAGGGCTCCGGACCGGGATACTTGGCCCATGGGTTTAGCAACTCTTCGAGAGACGCGGACCATGCAGCACAGGCGAGACCGATGGCGGCGCAGGCGGCAAGGTGCACAAGCCACGGGAAGAAGCGTCTCCATTGCATCGGAGGATACTTGCGACACAGGCGCATCACCAGCGGCGTCGCCAATGCCCACGGTAGCCATAAAAGCAGCAGGGTCACAAACAGGTAGGCCCAGGCGTGCTGCATGCCTTCTGTCCGCATCACGACGACGGTCTGGGTCGCGTCGAAGAGTCCTACACTGAACCAAATCGCTGCTATCCAGAGCCATGGTGGTGACGCGGAGTCTGTACCAGTCGCGCCCATGAGGAGAATCCTAGCCTAGGACGCAGCCGATAGGCCAATAATGCAGTGAATCGCCGGCTCCATGCAGTGGATGGTCTTGGCCCAACCAAAAATGTGGCGTCATACTGGCCGCATGATCAGCAAAGCTAAAACCATACTGCTCAGTGTGATGGTTCTATTGTCCTCGGCCGCATTCCGTGGGAACACGACGCTGCCCGGTAACGGCCCAAAATATACCAGCGATGGCCAACTGAAAGTACCCGAGGACTATCGGGACTGGACATACCTCACAACCGGGTTTGATATGAGTTATAACCCCGCGATGCAAGCGGGGGACCACCACATGTTCGACAACGTCTTTGTGAATCCTGAAGCATACAAGGTATTCGTAGAGACCGGTACGTGGCCCGACAAAACGGTCCTGGCACTTGAAGTTCGCGGCGCCGAAGGGAAAGGCTCGATTAACCAGAAAGGCAATTATCAGGGCGTGGGCGTCATGGCGCTTGAGGTGCATGTGAAGGACGAATCACGTTTTCCGGGAAAGTGGGCGTTTTTTGGCTTTGACGGGAGCAAGACCGCGAAAATGATTCCCACATCCGCCGACTGCTATAGTTGCCATGCCGAACATGCGGCTGTGGACACCACGTTTGTCCAGTTCTATCCAACCCTCCTGCCGATCGCTAAAGGCAAAGGCACGCTTTCTGCCGCATACCAGAAGGAGGTTGGAGCGCCCGCACAGAAGTAGCCGCTTGGCTAGGAAATCTGCTTTGATCGGGTCTAACTTGCCGTTGCGTCGATAACTCAATCAGTTCGCCGTAACTTGCCTCCCCGCCCCGGCCCTGCATATACTTTAAACCGTTTGCCCGCCCACTCCGGGGAAGTCGCCCGGCGCCGGCCAGCATCTTACCGTCTGACCGACCAATCGGAGACCGCCATGGCTATGAAGACCATTTCCCTCGAACAGGAAATCAACCCCTGGGAGGCGCAAGCCGCCCGTTTCGACTTTGCAGCCCAGAAGTTGAACTTGGATGAGGGTTTAATGAAGGTCCTGCGGTATCCCACCCGGGAGATCATCTTGCACATTCCGGTGATGATGGACAACGGCCATCTGGAGGTCTTTACCGGCTTCCGGGTGCAGCACTCCATCGCCCGGGGCCCTGCCAAGGGTGGCCTCCGCTACTCTCCCGATGTCACCCTGGACGAAGTTCGCGCCCTGGCCAGCTGGATGACCTGGAAGTGCGCTGTGGTCAACATTCCCTTCGGCGGTGCGAAAGGCGGCGTGATCTGCGATCCCCACAAGATGTCCCAGGGCGAACTGGAGCGCATGACCCGTCGCTATACCGCGGAGCTGGTCGAGTTCATCGGTCCGGAAAAAGATGTTCCCGCACCTGACATGAACACCAACGAGCAAACCATGGCATGGATGATGGACACCTACTCCATGCACATGCGTCAGACCGTGACCGCCGTGGTCACCGGCAAGCCAATCAACATCGGCGGCTCCCGTGGACGGCGCGAAGCCACCGGCCGGGGCATCATGATCGTGTGCGACGAGGCGGTTAAGAAGCTCGGCCTCAGTCCAGAATCCACTCGAGTGATCGTGCAGGGCTTTGGCAACGTTGGCTCCAATGCCGCGCGACTGATGGCGGAAGCTGGCTACAAGGTGATTGGAATTGTAGAGGTGGATGGCGGTCTGGTGAACAAGAACGGAATCGACGTCGATGCGCTCTGGGAGTATCGCCAGCGCAATGGCAGCATCCATGGTTTCAAGGGCGCCGAGGCCGAAGATCCCGCCGAATTGCTGGTTAGCGATTGCGAAATCCTTATTCCCGCAGCCACCGAGAACCAGATCACCAGCCGCAACGCCGACCGGGTGAAGTGCAAGATTCTCGCCGAAGGCGCCAATGGTCCCACCACGGCCACGGCCGACGACATTCTGGCCGACAAGCACGTATTCGTCATCCCCGATATTCTCTGCAACGCCGGGGGTGTTACCACTTCTTACTTTGAATGGGTGCAAGACCGCCAAGGATATTTCTGGAAAGAATCCGTAGTCAACGAGCAGCTCGAGCACATCATGAAGACCGCGTTCGAGGATGTGGTGCGGTTCTCCGAGACCCATGGAGTCAACAATCGGATCGCCGCTTATATGCTGGCCATCGATCGCGTAGCCTACACCGTCCGCCAACGTGGGATTTACGCCTGATCGCTAGCCCTCCCGCTGGATCTGGACTATTTTTCCAAGGGTTGACCCCTAACGGTCGAAATGTCATTATGGTCGCCCCGCAGACGGGCCAGGAAGTGCCCCCAACGCCCAGAGGCGCGCTTCTACAGTTGTCCAAGGCCAGTCCGGAACGAGAAGAGGAAATCATGACCAGACTGCAAACCAGGCTAAGCACGTGGATGATGGTGCTCTGCGTGTTGTTCGTCATGTCCGGGATCAGCGCCCTGGCCAAGCCCCAGGCCGCAGGTTCCACGGACGACCAAACCTCCACTACAACCAGCAAGAAGAAAAAGAAAAAGGCAAAGACAAAAACGGATACGAGCGCGTCCGGCGATCAGGCCGCCGCCACTGATACTTCGGCCACCGCGGCCAAGAAAACGAAAAAGAGCAAGAAGGCGGCTTCCACCGATGCCGCATCTGCCAGCTCAGATAGTTCGGCAGCAGCCAGTGACACCGGATCCAAAAAGTCTAGCAAGAAAAGCAAGAAATCGGCAGCCGCAGAGCCAGCCAGTACGGCGTCCGCTGACATGAGTGCGACTCCGACCAAGAAAACTCGCAAGAGCAAAAAGGCAGCAGCAGACTCCAGCGCGGCGCCAGCTGCTGCGGCGGCCAGTACTGAAACTAGCGCAGCCCCAGCCAAAAGCACTCGCAAGAGCAAGAAGTCGGCCATGGATTCCGGCGCTCCGGCCACAGCGGCCTCAGAACCCGCTCCTGCCACTCACGCTGCAACCGCAAACTCAACGGCTCCCGCGAACTCGATGGCTGCCCCTTCGAATTCAATGGCTCCGGCAAAGACGGCACCGACAAAAGCCAGCAGCAAGGCAGCAGCCTCTGCGGCTATTTCCGATCCGCAAATCGCGTCAGCCAAGTCGAACGGAATGGTCTGGGTCAACACCGATAGCGGCGTCTACCACAAAGGTGGCCGGTGGTACGGCAAAACCAAGACCGGGAAATTCATGAGCGAAGCCGACGCCAAAGCCGCCGGCTACAAAGCTTCGGAGAAGGATTAAGGAGACTCCATGAAACGGAAGAACATCATCGCCAGGATTCTGTTCTCACTTTTCGCCCTGACGCTGCTCACCGGCATGGCTGCGGCGCAGGCTACCACCACCAAGCCCGCCAAGAGTTCCAAAACAGCCAAGGCGGACTCCGCCATGGCCGCCCCCGCAGCAGCCGATCTCCTCGACATCAATTCGGCGACCAAGGAGCAACTGGATGCTCTTCCCGGCATCGGGGAAAAGTATTCGCAAAAGATCATTGACGGCCGTCCCTACGCGAAGAAGACCGACTTGACCCGGAAGAAGATTATTCCCGCGGCCACCTACGCCAAGATCAAGGACAAAATCATCGCCAAGCAAAATTAGTTCAGGCCGAACGTCTAACGCCGGGAGCTCCGGCTCCTGGCGCACTCTTTAAGCGTTTTGCTCCGCAAATTCTAGGAGGCATCATGAGTTTTCTGGAAGATATGGCTGGCAAGGAACTGGGCAGCACGCTGTCGGGCAGTTCCAATCCCCTCGTGTCCACAATTATGCAGATGATCAACAACCAGCCCGGCGGGCTCTCCGGGTTGGTGCAGCAGTTTCACGACAAGGGTCTGGGCAGCCTGGTTAGTTCGTGGGTGGGTACGGGACAAAACCTCCCCATTTCGACGGATCAGCTTCAGCACGTTCTGGGAAGCGAACAGGTAAAGCAACTCGCCGCCCAGGCGGGAATCTCGCCCGAGACAGCCAGTTCTCATCTCACCCAGTTGCTGCCCATGCTGATCGATAAACTCACACCCAACGGACGGGTTCCAGAGGCTTCGTCTTCTACTTCATCCATGCTCGAAGCTGGACTGGACATGCTAAAGGGTTTGGGCAAGACCGGCACCAACGGCTGACTCGTCGACGGCTGGATTGCTGGTAGTTCACGGGCTACCCTGTTCCTCTGGGGCGGGGCGCAAGCTTGTGTATTCCTTAGCAGGAGTTAGTTTCGTTGCTTCCACCGCCGTGGTGGGGGATAATTACCTGCTGCCAGTTTCCCTTCTTGCTGGCTGGCGGCCCGTGCCCGCGGTGAACCTGCCCAACTCCATCACGCTGACCCGCATCTTCAGCATTCCACTGCTGATCTGGCTTCTGTCCACGAATCGTTTTCGTGCCTTTGACGGCGAACAGGAATTGCTGGCCTCGGCGCTGTTCATCGCTGCCTCGATCACCGATGGAATCGACGGATATTTGGCACGCCGACGCGGCCAGATCACGACCATGGGGATGCTGCTCGATCCTCTGGCCGACAAGCTTCTCATTGCCGCCGCTTTTATCGCGCTGGTGCAATTCAATCCTGGCTTGGTTCCGGCCTGGGTGGCGGTGGTGATCATTGCCCGTGAATTTCTGGTGAGCGGATTGCGTTCGATCGCGGCCTCTGAGGGTTTTACCATCGAGGCCAGCGAGCTGGGCAAATTCAAAATGCTGGTGCAAATCGTTTCCGTGGTCGCCGTCATCCTTGACCACCGCTGGAAAGTTTGGCCGGTCGGGCCTTACATTTTCCCCGTCCACTGGATTGCTTTTGTTTCGATCTGGTTCATGGTTTTTCTGTCGCTGGTGTCGGCGATAGATTACTTTGCCGCGTTCTGGTCAAAGATCGACCGGCATGTGGTCAAGCGCCGCCGCCGCGCCTTCGTTCTCAGCCGGCGGAGGAAACGCGATGTGCCCGCCACTTGAAGATTCGCCTTCCCGCCTGACGCACCCGGCCGCGCCGAACGAGTTTTCTCCGCAAGAACGCACCCTGCTACTGCAACTGGCTCATCAATCCATCGCGCAGGCCCTGGAGCGGCGCGAAATATCCCTTACCGCTCCTAGCGCGCATCTGGCTGAACCTCGGGGCGCCTTTACCACTTTGTATTACCGTGGCGATCTGCGGGGCTGTGTCGGTTATGTGTTTCCGGTGGCGTCGCTCTATCGCACGGTGGCAGAAAGCGCACGGGGAGCGGCGTTTGACGACTCGCGCTTCGCGCCCGTAACTCGTGACCAGGCCCAAGAGCTGGAAGTCTCCCTCAGCATCCTCTCCCCGCCGGAGCCGATTCAACCGGAAGCTGTCGAAATTGGCCGTCACGGCTTGCTGGTCAGGCTTGGCGCCTATCGAGGCCTATTGCTGCCGCAAGTGCCGGTCGAGCACGGATGGGATCGCATCACCTTCCTGGAGCAGGCCTGCCAGAAAGCTGGTCTACCCTTCAACGCATGGCAAACCGGCGCCCAACTAGAGGCCTTCACGGCAGAAGTGTTCGGCGACCGCCGCATGGAGTAGCGGTTTAAGTGGGCCAAAAAAATCCGGAAGGCCGAAGGCCTTCCGGAAACAGTCTTTGGTGCTCTGCGAAGTTACTGCTGGTCGAGTTCCACTTGGTCGCCCACGTGGACATCCTCCAGCGCAAACACCAGCATGCCGGTGGCAGTCGTCGGAGTAACATTGATCACCACGATTTCTCCCATCGCTCGCCGTGGCATGTCAGCTACGTGGATCGAGGGCCCCTTGGTCTTGGTGAACATGTGTCCCTCGATCGATGGAGGAATGTTCTGCGTGTCTTCGGTCGTGGACGCCTTGAAGGAAAGCGAATCAACCGGGTCGCGCAGGTCAGCCTCGTAGGTGCGTACGGCCCGCAAGTAGTCGCCTACCTTAACTCCCTGGTTGGCGCCTACGTTCATGTAGATTTTCGCGCCCGTCCCCAACAGGAGGTCGAAGTCCTTGGCCAGCACGATGCGTCCGCTGGCCTTGCCATTGCTTGGCATGAAGCGGTCGAAGTGTTGGGGCGCATGAAACGCAACCGCGGGCTTTTCCGCAAAAGGTATCGCGAAATCCCCAGGAACCATAGGTTCGCAGCTGAACTCCACGTGCCCCACCGCCATCTTGCCGCGGATGTCTACGATCCGTACCCGCCCTAGTTCGGAATACGGTTGGCCCATCGCCCTCAGCATGGAATGCTGGCCGGCGAACAGTTCGTACCGGTTGGGATCCTTTAACTCCCGCACGATCTCATACTGCTGCCCTGTCTGGTAACCCGAGCCCGCCAGGAACACAAGGTCATTACGAGCGAACTTGGTCGTATTGGGGCTTTCCAACCCGCCCGCCAGGAAATTGGCGTTGGGCACGAGGTCTTTGCTGACGAAACCGCCACAGTAAAGATCCGCCGCCGTCGGGGTCTGAACCCGCTCCACCGGAAAGCTCCCCGTCGTAATCAGCGTGCCTTGAGGGGCGGCCTCAGCCGCGGTGGAATCGGCCTGCTGCCCAGTTGCCGCCACCGTCATCGCCAGGCACAGTAACAGCAACAGTCCTGTTTTCTTCATGTTACCTCCGAAATCGAGGCCGGGCCCCGGGACCGGCTTTCTACCGCTAACTGCATCAAATACAAGGGCTTTCAAGCCGGACAGTAACAAGCGGGGCCGCGCCGGTCAAGGTTACGCTGGTGTTATCGTGGGTACGTTAAATAGTTTGGTGGCGCGAGATTCGATAATCCGTTGTTGCATCTGCAATTAGGCGCCTGTAATATCCCGACTCGTTCCCCCATGACGACCGCTGCCGCTACCAACTACATCAGCAGGCTTCGACCCTTGAGGCTCCCTCGGGTCTGCGTGGCCATCAGCGACTCCGATCCCACCGCGCTGGTGGACAAGGCGGAGGCGCTGATTCGAGATAACACCTTTCTGGAGTTCAGGTTAGACTACCTGCCCCGTCCCGCGCTGGCACTTCCGAAGATCAAGCGCCTCATGGAATTCAACCCCCACGTGGTCGCCATCGCTACTTGCCGTCGCGCGGCCAGTGGAGGCAAGTTTCAGGGCTCTCTGGCCTCTCAGTTGGACATTCTGGGGAAAGCGGGCGCAGCCGGGTGCCAGTTGCTCGATATCGAGCTGCAGAGCGCCTCCAAATGCAAACCGGAGCAGGTGCAGCGCCTGCGGAGCCGGTCGGCCTTGATTCTCTCGTATCACGATTTCCGGGCCACCAAGAATCTGGAGCCAACACTCGAAAAAATGGCGGCCATTCCCGCCGATTTTTACAAAATCGTCAGTACGGCCACGACTCTTTATGACAACGTGACCATGATGAAATTTCTGGAGAAAAATGGCGACCGCCATTCTCTGGTGGGCTTGTGCATGGGCGAGCAAGGTATCATCAGTCGTCTGCTCGGAGTGCGAGCCGGCAGCGTGTTCACCTTCGCGTCGATCAGCCCCGACGAGAAGACTGCGCCCGGGCAGATCACAGCCCAGGAATTACGCAATACCTACCGCATTGAACAGGTAGATGTGGCTACCAGGGTGTATGGCGTGGCTGGAGATCCGGTCGCGCATTCACTTTCGCCCGCCATCATGAACGCGGCGCTACGCCGTGAAAATGTGAATGGGGTCTATCTCGCCCTCCACGCCAAGACGCTGAAAGATCTGCTGAGCTGCGTGCGCGATATACCTATCCACGGCCTGTCTATCACCATGCCGTACAAGGAATCCGTCCTCAGACACCTCGACAACACCGATTCGCACACCACAAAGATCGGCGCGTGCAACACGGTGGTGAGGGCGCAGGACGGAAAACTGTATGGATTCAACACCGACGCCGCCGGTGTGGTGCGCCCTCTGGAACAGCGGATCACGCTGGAGAGGGCGAAGATTCTGGTCTTGGGTGCGGGCGGCGCGGCCCGCGCCGCAGTGTTCGGACTCAAGGAGCGCGGCGCCGAGGTTTACATCTTGAATCGCACCGCCCGCCCGGCGCAAAAGCTGGCCCACCAGGCCAGAGCACGGATCGCCAAGCGCGCGGACTTGAAAAAGCTTACTTTCGACGTAATCATCAATGCCACTCCCGTGGGCATGGGGAACACGCGCGAGTCTCTACTGAACGAAAACGAGATCAACACGCGCTACCTCTTCGACATGATTTACGATCCGGCGGAAACGCTGCTCATGAAGCTGGCCACAGAGCGCGGCGCGGAACTAATTCCGGGAATCGAGATGTTCGTTCACCAGGCGGCGCGCCAGTTCGAGATCTGGACCGGCAAGCCCGCGCCCTGGGATGACATGATGCGCGTGGTCACGCTGGCCTTGCACGAGCGCACGCTGGCGCGCCAAGCCGCCAAAGAACTGAAGAAATAGCTCGCGGGCGTCGGACCTCAGATCTTAGACCTCAGAGGTTAGGCCGGTTGGTCCGAAGTCCGAGGTCCGAAGCGCGCTCTTACTTGGCATAGTGCAACAGCGAGAACACGTCGTAGCCCTTCAAACGGTCCCGCCCGTTGAGAAAATCCAGTTCGACCACGAACCCGAGCCCGGCGATTTCCGCGCCCAGGGAACTGGCAAGCTTGGCGGTGGCGCTGGCGGTGCCGCCGGTGGCGAGTAGATCGTCCACAATCAGCACGCGCTGACCGTTCTGGATGGCGTCCTTGTGAATTTCCAGCGTGTTGGTGCCGTATTCCAACGCGTAATCAAACTTGGCGGTGGCCGCCGGCAGCTTGCCCGGTTTGCGCAGCGGAACGAAGCCTGCATTCAAACGATACGCAAGTGCCGGCGCGAAGATGAAACCGCGCGCTTCCATGCCCAGCACCAGGTCGACGTCTTGCTTGAGATAGTGTTCAGCCAACGCATCGATCACGGTGGCCAGCCCCACTTTATCTTTGAGCAGCGTGGTGATGTCGTAAAAGAGGATGCCCTGCTTGGGGAAATCCGGAACTTCCCGAATCAGTTTCTTCAGCGGTTCGCAGTTGGGACTCGACCGCTGCGGCGCAGAGTTCGACATTTACCAGGCTCCTTCGATGCGAAAATTGTTAAGGCCCGCGACCGGCTTGGCTTCGGCTTCCTCGACATCATCCACGCGGGCGGCACGCGGGCCTTCGCGCAGACGCGACCTCAGGCCGAGCAGCTGATCGTGCGAGCCTATGGCCAAAACTTCAACGCTTCCATCGGCGTTGTTACGCACCCAGCCGGCGATGCCGAGAATATGCGCCTCGCGTTCCACGAACCAGCGAAAGCCCACACCCTGTACCCGTCCGCGAACGAGGAAACGGCGGGCTTGCGCGGTCTTTTCAGCGGATGTCATTTTGTGCCACTCGCCACCTGTCATCCTAGCGATGTAGCTGCTTCGCTGCGAAACAGCCATGGAGGCGAAGAGCCTGCCCCCGGCGAAGTCGAGCAGTCCCCTATAAGCCAAATCGGCAGCTGGCAGCTTCAGGTGTTGTTCCGAAAGGCCCGAAAAAAACAGATCATCCAGTTACGCTCGCGCACCTACGCTTTGCGCACCTACGCGCGTGACAAATACGCGCCTTCCGCCGTATCTACGCGGATCTTCTCACCTTCATTAATGAACGGTGGGACCTGTACCACTAGTCCAGTCTCGGTCTTCGCCGGCTTGGTCACGCTGGAGGCGGTCGCGCTCTTCAGTCCCGGCTCGGTCTCGACCACCGTCAACTCCACGGTTTGCGGCAACTCAATGCCAACCGCTTTACCATCGAAGAATTCCACTTTGATCTGCAGATTGGAAATGAGGTAGTCCACGGCGTCGCCCAGAATCTCCCGCGTCAGATGGGTTTGCTCGAAGTTGGTCGTGTCCATGAAGTAATAGCTGTCTCCATCGGCGTAGAGAAACTCCATCTCGACTTCATCGACATTAATTTTCTCGATGGGGTCGGGCGACCGGAAACGGTGTTCGAACATCGCGCCCGTGCGCAGGTTGCGCAGTTTGGCCTGAATGAAAGCGCGCAGGTTACCCGGAGTGCGGTGCTCGACGCTGAAAACCGAATGCAGGTCATTGTTGTGCTTGATGATCATGCCAGGGCGAAGCTGGGTGGCGGGGATAGCCATTGCTGGGTAAGTCTCCTTAAAAATTATTGCGCGATTGCGATAAACGTCGTTCGGTTCACTTCATCCGATTAACGTTGGCGGAAGGCGGGCAGGCCACATTTTCCGCCGGATACGAGGATCCAACTCTTTATGTTACACGGGCTTGGGCTGATTTGGGAACAGAACCCCTCGGTTAGACAGAAAATTAAGACAGAAAGAAAGCCACGAACCGGGGAGAGGCGTCTAAAATCAGAGCACGGAAAGTTCAAGCCTAAACAGAAATTGAAAGGGTACTGATATGCGCATTGGAAAATACGAACCTTCTGATGGCGGCAACTCCGCCGGCACCGCCGTCACGTTCCTGCTGATCGGGTTGGGCGCCGGGGCGCTAATCGGCCTGTTGCTCGCCCCCAAAGCGGGCAAGCAACTTAGAAAAGACCTTCGCAAAAAATACGATTCCGCCAGGGAAACGGTCGAAGACTGGACCGACGACGCCAAAGATTTTGCCGAAGAAGCCATGGAACGCGGCGCCGAAATCGCCGATGAGGTTAGGGAAAGAGTGTCTCCCCTGACCAAGGCCATGCGTCGCTGAGCTCCTAGTACAATCGAAAGCGCACTTCCACGTTGACTTCAACGGCGACCGGCTGGCCGTTGAGTGTAGCTGGCTGAAAGCGCCACGTGTTTACGGCTGCGACCGCTTTCTCATCCAGGCCCATGCCCAGCGAGCGTTGTACGCGGATGTTGTGCGGCCGGCCCTCCGGACCCACCACCAGCCACATCAGGATCGAGCCCTGATAGTTGGCTTTTGCGAGCGGCGTCGGAGTAGTCGGGATCGGGATCATAGATCGGACGCGGCTGAGTCACGCCGCCTCGGCCCGGACGAAAAACCTTGCCGTCGTCGAAAGGTCCAAAGCCTGGCCCAGTTTTTGGCCCAACGCCGCCGCAGCAGCCACTTCCAATCCCACCGCCACCGCCCGGACCATTCGAGGGCGGTCCCTGAACCGCCGAGAGCGGGTCGCCGAGTTGCGCGAGTTGGGGCATTTTGACGTCCGATAAAGCCATCACGCTCGGTAGCTCGGGCAGCTTCGGATCGCGGTTCAAAGGCACCGCTTCCGCCGGAGTGAGTGGGTCCTCTAGAGTCAACTTGGGCATGGCCCCTCTGACGGCCGCCATCTTGTCATGAGTGCCGCCTCCGCCGTGCCCGCCAGGATCGTCCGGCAAAAATGAAATCGGCCCGATGTTAATGGCGTGGCTGACTTCAGGCCCCGCGTTTGACGGGCCATCCGTCACCCAGGTGGCCACCCACAGGAACGACTGCCAATGCCATCACGTGAACCAGAAACGATGCCAGAAAGTTTGCCGGCCGGGTGCGGTAAAGGCCAATATTATCGGTGAGTAGCCCTGGGAAAAACGGTGCCGGTGATTTAGCAGAGACCATCACGAGCACACCCCTTGAAGAAGGACTGGGGCCGATTTCTTGGTGAGACGCCGCCGGCAGCCGAAAGGATACCTCGGATTTCGGACCGGCTTCCAGAGGTCGGGAAGACGTGATTTTTCTCGGCCGACGTCCGAGGCCTGACGTCTGACGTCTCCTTATCTAAACAGCCCCGAGAAAAAACCCTTCACCTTGCCCAAGACTCCCTTGCGTGGTCTGGCCTCGGGCGGTGGCTCTGCCGTTGTGAGCAGGGGCGCCGGACTGGTTGAATGCGCCAGGGGCAGAGTTCCTGTTTCAAGATTTGGCGCCGACGGCGCTGAGTCAGCGGCCCGGAAGACGAAGGGAGCGTCCACCTGGACGTTCGCTGCGCCGGGTAGAGGTGCCGGCAACGGGGCGGTGTCAGGAGGGGCAATCGTGAGCGTGACCTGCGAGGGCGCCGTCCCGCGCGCGGGCATGCCGGAAGTCGATTCCGGCGGAGGCACCGGTTTAGCCTCGTCTCCCGGCTGTGCCAGACGTACCTGTGGCGGCAGATCTTTCTCGGAAACGGTTGGCGTAGGCTCCGCCGCGGCCCGCATCACCGGAATGGCCGGAGGCGGACAGCCACACTCGTCGGGCACGGTAGCATCGATCAGGTTTAGCCTCCCCGTGCGAAACACAACCTGCTCGTTGGGTTTCACCCAGTAGGTGCCATCGCCCATCAGTTCGGAAACAATCACCGAAGCAGTGTTTCCTGGCAAGGCGCGGACGCAGGTATTGCCACGCGTATCTGCGCTGATGGCATAGTGAAGCTCGCCCGGACCCGCAAGCATCATGCGAAAGTCCGGCGTGAGCACCGAATCGGCGGAACTATTCAAGGTGTAGTGAGCTTCGAGCGCACCCGTGCTCATGCCCAGCATCAGGTCTCGGCCATTCTGCGAAGTGGTCACGGAAAGAGTGGTCGCAGGGCACACCCGCACTTCGCCTCCGCGAGCCAGATGCAGAATCGTAGTCTCCGAGGCCGCCGTCACAGACGAGTCGCCCGCCAGCCGGCTTCCCGCCTCCACCACCGCCCCCGAACTGCCAAGACTGACAGGCACCGCCACCGGTTGAACCCCTTGCGTGAAAGCCGACACCGAGGGAGGTTCCGGGGTTGTCTGCCTCGCCTCGGCCATCGGATGCAAATGCACCAGCAGGCGCTCTCCTGTGCCGTCGGTGCTGTAACCCACGGGATGGACCAGATCGACTACGACGCGCGTCACCGGCGGCGCGTCGTGGAACTGGTTGATTCGCACCCTGCTTACCTGCGCGGACTCCACGGCGAGCCGCTTGCGCGGCAAAACAGCACGGGTATTGGGCAGATCGATCACAAGGCGGGGCGGGCTCTCCAGGCTTTCAATCGTGGGCTGCAGCGCCTGGCTGGGGTTAGTGACAATCTCCACCGCCGGCCCTTCCGCGTCGGATATGACTTTCACCGAGCGCAGAATCGCAGCCCGCAGAACAACGGCACGCGGAACCGGGGCGGCGGCAGAACCGTGCTCGGGTTTATCCGATGGCGACTGCGCTAGGCAGAAACCAGCGCCCAGCGACCCCGCCAGCAGCAAAAGCCGGAAAAATGCGCAGCCGATGCGAGGCAAAGACTTCATCTCTCGGGGGAAGCTTATAGCTGGAACGATAACACCGCGCGGCATCCCGGAGAAGTGGTGGAATTGGAACGAAAGGGCAGGGATAGGTTGCCAGCTTGCGAAGGAAGCATGAAGAGTTGACGGCAAACAACAGTCCAATACAATTACATCAGCCCGAGGGCGCGTAGCTCAAACGGATAGAGCATCGGATTTCTAATCCGACGGTTGCAGGTTCAATTCCTGCCGCGCCTACCAATCACCCCACAGTTGAAAAATTCACGTCCCCTCTCCGGTTTTTTCGTAACACTACTGTCCATCGGGCCGGTCTGGGGAACCGTGGCCGGTCCCCCTTTCCACTTGAACCAATTCGCGATCTTGCTGACAAATAGGGGATGATGAAACTTTATCGACGAAACCATCGGCCAGATGTGGGTGTTCTTTAGCTTGGAAGGCAGGGATACGAGGTCCACGAGCCGGGTCTTCACGCCGCTACAGCCGCCAGTAGCTTCGGTCGACTCCCGTGTTCTCCGGCCGTTCTGAAGAGATCAAGAAGGGAGTAGACCGCTACGGTAGGTACCCGCTCGTTCTGCCTCTAAAATAGTCCACGAGCGGTCTCTTGCTAACAACTGCCCCTGCCCACCATTACCGCTCCGGGAGACTCGTCGGAAGTCCCAGATCGGCTAGATCGGGGGTGTTCCTTTCGGTGTCCGGTGCTCGCATGTCGTGTTGAGGCAGGTGTCAGGCAGCACCAGCCTCTCCACCGGCTTTCCGCCCACGATGTGCGACTCGATAATTTCATCCACATCGGCGAGCGTGACCCGTCCATACCAGACCGCGTCCGGATAGACCACGAGATTCGGGCCATGCTCGCACTGGTCGAGGCAGCCCGACTGGTTGGCCCGGATCTTTCCCTTCAATCCGCGCGCCGCCAGCTTTTCTTTAAATGACTTCTGCAATTCTGCCCGAGCCTCGGGATCGCAGCAGGGGCGTGGCGCTCCGGGCGGGCGCTGGTTGCCGCAAATGAAAATATGTTTTTCAAACTTTGGCATGGAGAAAATGTACAGGATTCGAAGGCGAGGAAACCATTGTTGGCCTCGCTTCTTGACCACGGAGGACGCAGAGGATACTGAGAAAATCTCTTTGCCTGGACTTCGGCGAGACTTCCGCGGTTAGTCCCGGCGGCTAATCCCGCTTGGCTACCGCGTAATAACCTGTTCGTGACTGGATCTTGTAATCCTTCTTGGAGTGGATTTCCACCTTGCGGAAAGTCCCGTCCAGGGCTGTGTTACTGGGAGTATAGCCTACGTTGTACTGGCTGCGCAGCTCCTTCGCGATCTGGTCAAAGGCTTCCTTCAGCTTGTCCAACTTGTTCCCCACTTCGATGACGCGGCCGCCGGTTTCGCCCGCGAGTTTTTTCATTTCGCGATCACCCGAGTATCCGCCGAAGCCGTAAAAACCTCGGTCCGCAATCATCAGCACATAGCAGATGGAATCCGCCTTCTGGGCGGCTTCAATAGCTTCGGTGATCTTCAGCTGGCTGCCCTGATCTTCGCCGTCGGTGAGCAGGATCATGGCCTTCCTCCCAACTTCCTTGGCCAGCTCATCGTGCGACGCCAGGTAGACCGCGTCGTAGAGCACGGTGCCTTTCGGCGTCGAACTACACGGCAACGGTCCACCGCCGGCTCCGGGAAGGCCTCCGCAACTGGACGGAGGAGCATTAATGCGGGCGCTGTTGAGGGCATCCCTCAGCCGTCGCGACGAGTTGGTGAAATCCTGCAGCAGGTTGGTATCAACGTCGAAACTGATGACAAAGGCTTCGTCTTTGGGGCGCAGAATCTCGCTCAGGAAATTGGCGCCGACTTCCTTCTCCATGTCCAGAACTCGCTGCTGGCTGCCGCTCGAATCAATCAGAATGCCAAGAGTGAGCGGCAGATCGGATTCGGCGGTGAAATACTTGATGGTCTGGGGCTTGCCGTCTTCCAGGATCTGAAAGTCGTCCCGGGTCAAATTGGCGATCAGAGCGCCTTTCTTGTCTTTGACGTTGAAAAAGAGCTGCACCACATTCACGTTAACCTTCAACGTGCCCATGGATTGGTCTTGCTCGCCACTCTGATTGCCTGGGGTCTGGTTCCCCGCGTCCGGAGAACCGGCCAGGCGGGGAAGTTGCTGGGCGGAAGCCATACCCGAGAAAAGGGCAACCAGGATGGCGATTGCAAATGGAGTGGCCGCAAATGTCTGAAACCCGCGGACTTTTGGCATTCAGATATTCTCTCGCACTTTTTGTTAGTCTATTCCATCAGAGTTAGATGCACGAAATTGTAGGTTTTAGCATCCCAAAGGAAAGTAGTTGCCGTCAGGCGGAGAGTGTGCCGGTGGATTCAGCGATGGGCCGAACCGTGGTGGGCAAGGCTGTGACAGGCAAGGTATTCAAGGCCCTTGCAGAAGCGTTGGTGGGGTTTTGTTTGGCTTCCGGAATGGCGGTTGCTCAGCAGACCGAACAGAAGCAGCCGGAACAGAAGAAGCAGAAGGAAGATATTCCTGACGCGCCTTCGGCTAGCCGGCCGTTTCCCGGCAACCTACCGCCGTCGTCAGCTCCACCGCCGTCCAATCCGCGTCCGTCCAATTCCGGGAATCCACCCCCGAATCAGGCGCCGCCCACCGAGGCCAATCCTGCCTCGCCCGCCGACGCCAATTCTCTGCCGGAACCCACATATGCTCCCGGCGTCGCACCGCCGCCCCCAATGAAAGTAACGACCGTGCCAGCGGGGGGTGCCACGGAGCAGGGCGGTGCCGCCAATGAGGAACTGTTCAGACTCAGAAGCAATGTGAACCAGGTGGTGGTTCCGGTCATGGTGAAGGATGGTTCCGGACGCATGGTCAACGGGCTGCTGTCCCGGGATTTCGCCGTCTTCGAAGACGGCAAGAAACAGAATTTGAATTTTTTCACCACCGACCCGTTCGCATTGTCCGTGGCTGTGATCTTCGACATCGGCATGGCGGACGTGGCGGTGCAGAAAGTGAATCAGACCTTTTCCGCGCTCGAAGGCGCGTTCAGCCAGTTTGATGAGGTCTCTCTCTACACTTACAGCACCAGTGTGTCGAAGGCGGCTGATTTCGCCGCCGTAGGCAAGAGGCTAACCGCCGCGCTCGACAGCCTCAGGTACGTGAGCGGCAGAAACAATGGGCCTCCCGTAACCAGCGGCCCTCTGGGGCCGCAGGGGCCAACTGTCAACGGTGTGCCGATCGACCCCGGCTCGCCCAGGGTAGTCACGCCCCCCAAAGAATCCCACGTGCTGAACGACGCCCTGGTGGCCGCAGCTCTGGATTTGAGCAAGCGCGATCGATCCCGCCGGAAAGTCATTTTCATCATCAGCGATGGCCGCGAGTCCCGTAGTAATGCCAGCTACCGCGACACCCTGAGGATTCTGTTGTCGAACGGGATTATGGTTTACGGAGTGGCTGTCGAGGGATCGGCGATTCCGGGATACGGCCAGCTGCAGAAGTTGCATGTGCCGCTCTTGACCTCGCGGGTGGGCTACAGCGACATTCTGCCCAAGTACACTTACGCCACCGGAGGCGAGCTTTTTTCCGGGTTTTCCCGCGATGCCATCGAGACCACCTACGCCAGCGCGCTGGGCGAAGCTCGCAACCAGTACACGCTAGGATATGTGACCCACGCCACCCCCAGCAACACTCACCGGGAGATCGAAGTCAAGATCGCCCGCCCCGATCTGAAGGTCACCGCGAAGGAAGGCTACTATCCAATCGGGTTGTCCCGCTGAGTGGGAAGTGGCCGCGGCATCGCCGCGAGTACGGTCTTCCAGTAGTAACCTGAGTAACCTGCCGTCACCGCCGGGCCGTGTGGTATAAAACAGCAGTACCAAGCCAAATTTTTACCGGGAAACGCTTGCGCGATGCGGGCGTTCGCCACCGGTCCGAGGGAAGTCTTGAGTTTCATCAACTTTGCGGCCCGCGAGATCAACTGCAAGATCGTTTACTACGGCGCTGGTTTGGGCGGCAAAACGACGAATCTCCAGTTCATTTACCAGAAAACTGCCGAACAACAGAAGGGCAAGATGATCTCGCTGGCAACGGAGACGGAACGAACCTTGTTCTTCGATTTTCTGCCTCTGGATCTGGGATCGGTCCGCGGCTTCAAGACTCGCATCCACCTGTACACCGTTCCCGGCCAGGTGTTTTATGACGCCAGCCGCAAACTGATCCTGCGCGGTGTCGATGGCATCGTCTTCGTGGCCGATTCGCAGGAAGAGCGCATGGACGCCAACGTCGAAGCTCTCGAAAACCTCATGGCCAATCTCAAGGAACACGGCTACGACTTCCACAAGATCCCCTACGTACTTCAACTCAACAAGCGCGATCTGCCCAACGTCTTGCCCATTGACGCCTTGTCAAAGCAACTGCGCCGCAAGAATGAGCCCATGATTGAAGCGGTGGCTTTTCAGGGCCCCGGAGTCTTCGAGACGCTGAAAGAAATTGCGCGTCAAGTGCTGACGGATCTAAAGCAGGGGGGGTAGAGCAGTCGTCGGTCGTCAGAAAACAGCTTCCAACCTTTTCTGGATCACATCGCACGCCCCACTTCCTGGTACGGGGAATTCCTCGCGCCGAGGGCTAGTCTGGGCTGACGACTTAAGACCGACGCCTGACGACTGAACTAACGAAGCTTCAACGACTTCAGCATTCGTTCGAACGTCGGCCGTAGCGATTCGAAATCTTTGTCCGGCGCGATCGACACCATGTATACCAGGCTGCCATCCGGACGCCGGAATGCGACCAGCCAGTCGCGCTCCTGCCCCGGACGTCCGCTCTGATCCCGCAGGGGCGAGGTTCCGATCAAGTCCACTGATTTTCCTCCAACCCCATTCACCCGGATGTTTTCATCATGCCCAATCTCGCGCAGATCGGGGTTGGACTGGCGCAGCGATGCCAGCAGATCGTGAGTTGCCTGATCAAGGCTGGCATGGGAGTCTTCAGGCTGATATGTGTTGATCATGACTCCATAGGCCACGGCGGACTGCGAAACTCCATTCTGCGGAGCAATCGTAACCGACGAGTTCTTGTCGCCGAACACCTGCCAGTTGTCGGGATAGGAAATATCGAAGTCGTTGTGGTTGAAATTGCGCATGTTGCCGCTGGGCTGAATGTCGCCACTGGAAGCGCTCATGGCGGGAGTTTGGCGTTCCGCGATTTGCTGCGCGGTGAGCGGCTTCATGCCCCCGACGCGTTGTTTGATATCGCGGAACTCAGCGCTGTCGCTGCGATAGCTGGTCTTTCTGGGTAGAGTGGCGACTTCTTTCGCCACCGCCTCGGCACGATTTCCGGGATTGGGGTGGTCGCTTAGAAACTGCGGACCACGCGCGACGCCGCCTTCCTTTTCCAGCTTGGTGAAGAATTGCGCCATGGCCTGAGGGTTGAAGCCGCTGTCATACATGATGTCAGACCCGAGCAGATCAGCCTCGGACTCCGCTTTGCGGGAATTCTTCAGGAAATAGGAGCCGACTCCAAACGAAAGCCCCATCTGCGCCATTTGCGAGAGCGCGCCCTGGCCCATCACTCCGCCCAAAATTGCCAGCGGAAGTTGCGCTGCCATCTGTTTGCTGGCCGCTCGCGTGCCGTGCCGCTGTACCACGTGGGAAATTTCGTGCGCCATCACGCCGGCCAGTTCGGCTTCGTTGTCTGCCGCCTGAACGGTTCCCAGATTTACAAACACCGGCCCGCCCGGAAGAGCAAAAGCATTGATCTCTTTTTGATTCACCACGTGAAAGCTATATGGCCACTTCTCGCCCGGAGCATGTGTGGCCAGTTGGCGTCCCAGACGTTGTACGTAAATCGTGATCGGATCCGAGTCCGGAAGGAGGGGTAGCTGCTTGCCGACCTGGGCGGCTGCCTGCTGTCCAGCCTGAACTTCTTCCTGGGCAGAAAACATATCAAAGCCGTGCGAGGGCTCTACTCGTGCTTCGAGCAACGGCGCTGACACAGCAAGAGCGAGCAGTACTGCTGCCCAGCGTGCGGCGGCTAAGTTGACCCTCATATTTCCTCCTGGGCAGTGCTGCCTGCCAGGACCATATTTTCTCATTCGATTAGATGCGCCAGCCGTGCGCCCTTCACGTGGGGACAACCCCTTCGGCCAAAAGCGTGCGGGGCGGACACCCTTGTCCGCCGCCTTTGACTTGGATCTTAGGTATGCAAAACAAATACGAGGCCCTTATAACCAGTAACAATATCCCAAACAAGAAACAACTTCAAAAACGGCGGACAAGAGTGTCCGCCCCACAGGTTGGCAAAAAAAGGTGCCGGTTTCCCGGCACCATGAGCTGGTTGAATTTAGTGGAGGAGCTTACTTGCCGTCCAGCGTTCCGGTTGCGCCAAACTCCCGCCGGGCCACGGTCCGGGCCGGCCGCGCCATGGGAAGCGCTCCAGCAGCCGCGCCATGACGCTCCAGCAGCATGGGAACCATCGCGTTCTCAGCTTCCTTGATAAACATGAGCTTGCCTTCCGGGCTCAGGTCAATGCGAATGAAATCGCCGAGCTTGATCTGTCCGGTGGCCACGAGGTTGGCCAACTGAAACACAATGTGACGCTCGATGGCACGCTTTAAATGTCGCGCGCCATATTTCGGATCGGTTCCCTCGTGTAGCAGAAAGCTCTTTACCTTCGGCGTGCAGCTGAACACGAACTGGTTTACCGCCGATGCCATCAGAATGCGCTGCTGCACCATGCCCAGCTCGATTTCCAGAATCTGCTGCAAGTGTTCCGAGCGCAACGTCCTGAACACGACCGACTTGTCGATGCGGTTCATGAACTCAGGACTGAATTTGCGCCGCGCTGCGTCGACCGCCGAGCGGTTGATCTTGTCGTCGAAGGAAGCGTCCACCTGCATGGGTTTTTGTGCAAAGCCCAGGCCGCCGTCCACCATGTTGCTCATCTCGCCGGCCCCTAGGTTCGAGGTCATGATGATGATGCATTGCGAAAGATCCACGCGGCGATTATCGCCCAGCGTCAAAGTGGCTTTGTCCAGGATTCCGAGCAGCAACTGCCAGAGCGAATCGGAAGCCTTCTCGATTTCGTCGAACAGAAGAATCGAAAGCTTCAGGGTCTCGGTGTGCCATTGATTGAGAGCTTCCTGGGTCAGCAAAGGATGCGTCTCGCGATGGCCCAGGTAGCCCGGAGGCGAGCCGATCAATTTGGCAATTTCGTGCGAGTGCTGAAATTCGGCGCAGTCGATCTTGATGCAGGCGCGGGCGTCGCCGAACAAGGACTCGGCCATGGCTTCCACCACCCGGGTTTTTCCTGAGCCGGTGGGCCCGAGGAATAAAAGATTGCCCACTGGACGGCCAGGAGGATTCAGGCCCGCCAAAAACATCTGGTAGATTTCGACGACTTTCTCGACGGCCTGGTCCTGACCGACGATTCTGCGGCGGAGGGCGCTTTCGAATTCTCTAGCATCATTGGAGCGGCGCGTAGGGTCGAGCATGGTGTTGACGACGGTTTTCATATAGGGTCTGGCCCTGCTTTTCCTTTCCTGGGCCCCTGTGCTTCGTGGGAGAGCGGGTCCCGCCGTCTCGCAATGAGAGACAAATTCTGTCATCTCATATCTTCGGCAATCTCATTACAGCAAACGACTCGCCATTCCGGCGTCCCGCTTATGCCTTACTTTCTACTAGCCTTAGATGCTCGCAAGGGCTCAGAAGGAGTGGCTGTGCCGCAGGCGGGGTTGGGCAAAGGGAAATACTTTGCCACTACCTGGAAATTTCCTGGCGCGGCGTGCGGAACAACCACGGTCTGCACGAGCTTGGGGAAGCACACCGGTTCCAGTCGCGCGTAAGTGCCTGAAATAGTTCCGGCTTCGGCCGCCACGCCTTGCCAAGGACGCAAAAGACCAGTCAGGAGCGGCGATGGAGCCCGCTTGGCACTGGCCCGACGTTATCTGGCAGGCTGATTTAGCCGACGCTAGCATCCGTGAAAACAGCCGTTTCCACGGAGAACAACTTGCGTCATCTCGGCTCTGTATCACTTGTTAGTATCCTGTTCATTTCCTTTGGTTTGAGTGTATTCGAGATCACGGCGGTGCCTGCCGTTTCCGCCCAGACAGCGCATCCCAAACTGTTGCTTACCTCCAAACCTTCGACTCCCATCGTTCCCAAAGCTCCGGAACAGTCGCTGGTAACCGTAGCGCCGCCCGGCAGCGCTCTTTACGTCGCCAAGCGGGGCGATAGCATTCCCCTGGTTGCCCGTCACTATCTTTCGCAGACTTCCTATCTGACGTCCAGCGAACTGAGCGACGCGATCCGCGGTGCCAACGGCGATTTCCGAGGCACACTCCTGAAGGCGGGTCAGCCTGTGATCATTCCAGGACTCCTGCCGATGCCGATCGTGGAGAAGTCGGTTCCGGTGCAGCGTGATTTTGAAGTGCGGGCGGTATACCTCACGGGACTCATGGCCGCAAGTGACCGCGGGATACGTATAATCCGCCGCTGGCGCGAGGTGGGCGGCAACGCAGTGGTGTTCGATATCAAGGACAGCGACGGCAGCGTCACCATCCCCTTCGATCATCCGCTGCTTGGCAGTCATCACGCTCCTTTTCATGATTTGCCCAAGTTCGTCCGCTTCCTGCATTCCCAGAACTTGCACGCCATCGCCCGGATTGCCATCTTCCGCGACCAGCGGTTGGTTGACGCCCATCCCGAACTGGCAGTGAAGTCGCGCAGGAGCGGTCAGGCGTGGCGCGAAAACGGAAAGCTGGTATGGACCGATCCCTCGCAGCCCAAGGTCCAGGAATACGACATCGCACTGGCTAAGAAGGCTGCCGAGGCCGGAGCAGACGAAATTCAGTTCGATTACGTGCGCTTCCCCGCCGAGGGCGACCAGAAAGATGCCAACTTCGTCTACCAGGCCGAACATCCTGAGTGGCATCGCTCGGACGTGATTGCCGACTTCCTCAAACACGCCTATGCCGAGCTGCACCCCACGGGTGCTCTGTTGTCGCTCGACGTGTTTGGCATCATGGCCTGGCAACGCCCCGTGGATCTGGCCCATACCGGGCAGGACATCCAGCGCATGGCCAAGTATTGTGATGTTCTTTCGCCCATGATCTATCCGTCACATTTCTTCGGCATGGACGGAATCGCTCATCCCGGCGACGCACCCGAACATTTCATCGGCGAGTCCATGGTCCGGTTTGAATCGATCACCAAGGGCAGTGGCGTGGTCATCCGGCCTTGGCTGCAGGCCTTTCGCTGGCGCACCAAGACTTATTCACCGAAATATATCGAAGCCCAAGTGCTGACCGCGAAGAACAAAGGCGGGATCGGATTCCTTTTCTGGAATGCCGCCAATGATTACAGCAAACCGTATGCCGCCATGCCGGAGATGACCGTGGCCAAAGGGCAGTACTTCCGCGGGGATGAACAGTCCAGTAGTGTGCGCGCTGCGGACTTGGCTGCCGGAGCCAAACCCCCGGCCGAAAGGGTAAGGCCCTAGTGACGTACGGAGACTCTACGCGTGTCGTCGATTCGGCTACTGTAGCGACGTAGCTTGCTACGGCTAGGGTCATGGCGAGAGACATAGCAAGCTACGTCTCACGACGAACTAGAGTTTTCAGCAGCTTCTGCCGGTTCGGTTATAATTTGAGTGTTTCCCAGCCCTCCCTTTTTAGAAGTGCAGCCCGATAACTGCCGGCAGACAGGTCCAGACGTGGAGGGAAAACCTGGCGGAAAGAAAGCGCATCCCTCAGTGGTGTTAGCGAAGGAGTATTCATGCCCCTGCAAAAGACTGAGAACATCTGGCACAATGGCAAACTGATCCCCTGGGACAAAGCCACCCTGCACGTGATGTCGCACGTGATTCACTACGGCTCATCGGTGTTCGAGGGCGTGCGTTGCTACGCCCTGCCCAGCGGTCCGGCCATCTTTCGCGCCAAGGAACACATGGGGCGCCTGCTGGATTCGGCCAAGATTTATCGCATTGACGTGGACTTTGCCGTGGAAGACCTGATTGCGGGCATGGCGGAGGTGGTAAAAAGCAACGGAGTGTGGCCGTGCTATATCCGTCCGATTGTGCTGCGCGGTTACGGCGAGGCGGGCGTGAATCCGTTCAATTCGCCGACCGAGGTTTATATCTGCAACTATCCGTGGGGGAAGTATCTGACGTCGGATTCCGGGGAAGGCGCGGACGTGTGCGTCTCCTCCTGGACTCGCATTGCCCCCAATACGTTGCCGGCAATGGCCAAGTCCGCCGCGAACTACATGAACTCCCAGCTCATAAAAATGGAAGCCGTGGTCAACGGCTACGTCGAAGGCATCGCACTCGATTCCAACGGATACGTAAGCGAGGGTTCGGGGGAAAACGTCTTCGTAGTGCGCAATGGCGTGCTGCAGACGGCGCCGTTGGGCAATTCCGTATTGCCCGGGATCACGCGTGATTCGGTTCTAAAGATTGCGCAGGATCTGAACATTCCTGTAGCCGAACAGTGCATCCCGCGCGAACTACTCTACATTGCCGATGAAGCATTTTTCACGGGCACGGCCGCCGAGGTCACGCCGATCCGTTCAGTGGACAAGATCAGCGTAGGCAAGGGCGTGACCGGTCCCGTCACCAAGGCCATTCAGAAGGAGTTCTACGCGATTATCCGCGGCGAAAAGGCGGACCGCCACCACTGGCTTACGCCGGTTGCGGTCGGGAGCAAGCAGCCGGTGGGCGTTTAGAGCCGCAGCGTAGGAACTTCTCGCAAGAGACCGGCCGCCCTGCGGGGCGGCGTTCTTTAGAATTCGGCTCGCTGACAGAGCGGTTCGCCGTCCGCGCTAAGGCTTGAGCGACGATCACGCGATGTACTTCATTTGCGCTTCCCGCGCTGCAGTTTTGGGAGTTCGCCGTCGTCCGCCATCCAAACTTGTCCGCGATCCCTTCCCAAGGGCTCGGGTTTTCTTCTGATTCGGTTTCACCGCTACCAGCCGCGCCACCGGTACCCCGGAGCGTGCGATGGTGACTTCCTCTCCGGCCACCACTCGTTGCCAAAGCCGCGAGAGATGAGTCTTTGCTTGATGGATGTTTACCTGCATGATGAAGCGGTGACCAAGTCTGTAGACTTGAGTCTACCTCACCGCCCTCTGTTTTCTGTTTCACCCTCGCCCTTCGATTGGGGCGCTTCGTAACCGACCCCAGGCTACAAACGCCGCCAGCGCACCCAGTACGATTGGCACTCCTAGCAGGTTGGCTTCTCCTCGTTGAATATGGAAGGGAACAGCCAGAATCATGATCGCGAGCAGCCCAGTGGCAGCCAGCGGTGTCAGCCCGGGCAGAATCCGGAGGGCTGCAGGCAAGATCAGGCCGATGGCGGCCGCAAGCTCGCTGAGGCCAATGAAACGAACCAGGATTACCGGCGTGCTGCCCACCCACATCAACTTCTGTGCCAGCGCTGGTATCGGCATCGTGCTCTTCATGAAGCCCGCCATGGCGAATATTCCGGCCAGCAGAATCTGCGCAAGCCACAAGCTGACGTGAAGCGCCCGGCTGGGGCGTGTCTTAGTACTGGATAGCGTAACGCTGTTGCTCATTGAATGTCTCTCCTGAGTTGTTTGAAAACTTCTGGATGTGTTTGACTCGAACTCGTTCAACCTGGCTCGTTCAACCGGGCTCGCTAGACCTGGCTCGCTTGCCTTGCGCTTCGTTCGATCTGTTGCCGGGCAGCTGCCAGCGAAGCGCTGCCGGCTTCCCGCCCCTGGCTTTCCGCGTGAATGAAAGTCACATCAGTAAGGCCGATGAATCCAAGAATGAAGCGTAGGTAAGGTTCCTGGAAGTCTGCCTTTTGCGCGGGAGTTCCAGGTCCGTAGGCGCCCGCACGGGAAGTAATGACCACGACTCTCTTGTCGGCTAGTAATCCTTTGGCACCCTCGGGACCAAAACTAAAGGTCTTGCCGCCGCGCACAATGTGGTCGATCCAGGCCTTCAGCGGAAAGGGAATGGAAAAGTTGTACATTGGGGCACCGATCACTACCTGGTCCGCCGCCGAGAGTTCAGCAACCAGAGTGTCGGAGGGAGAAAGGGCATGCTTCTGCGCCGCTGTCCATTGCGCAGGATCGGAATGGGCAGCTTCAACCCATTCGTCGCTAATGAGCGGAAGCACGGTGGTGGAAAGGTCCCGGTCGACTACCTGACCTGCTGGATGCTGTTCCTTCCACGTCTCCACGAATTTCTGGGTTAGCTTGCGGGTGACGGAACTGCGGCGCGCGCTGGAATCGATCCGAAGTAGTTTCATGGGTAAATCCCTTCACGAGGTTGGATCATCAGTCGGTTAGATCATCGGTGCGCGCTTTTGGTTACTTTAAATAACTACTTGTATAAGTACATTAGGAACTATAAAGTAACTATAGGAACATATGCGGCAGGCTAAAGATTCAGGTCCTTGCGCGATTCACGGCTTGCTGGAGGTGCTGGCGCGCCCTTGGACTATGTACATTCTGTGGATCCTCTCCACGAATGGTCCGACCCGCTTCGGAGCCCTTCGGCGGCAGGTTGAGGGAATCTCGTCCCGGGTTTTGACTGAGAGGCTGCGCAGCTTGGAACAGAAGGGTTTTATTTACCGCAAGTACGAGCCCACCATTCCTCCGGCGGTCACATACGGGATCACGAAACGGATGCAGGACATCGGGTCTGTCCTTGATGAATTGAATCGCCTGGCTCAAAGCTGGCAACGGGAAGATGGCTCACAGCCACACAATGCAGGTGTAGGACACAGTGTCCGGGCCAAATCCGGCTCTTCCCACTCGCAGGAACTCGCTTCAGACTGAAGCATCAGCATTCGCTCCGGGTGCCGCCAGCCCCAAAGTCCGCCCAATCAGCCGTGTCAAATCGTTACTTAGGTCATCTTGGGCCCGGTGACTTTTCGGTTCATCATACGGGAGGTTATTTGGGGGAAGTGTCGAATGAATATTGATGATTTGCTGCGCATCGCCATGGAGCGCCGTGCCTCCGATCTACATTTGAAGGTGGGCAACTATCCCCATCTGCGCATTGATGGCGACCTGACTCCGCTGACCGATCAGCCTCGCATCAGCGCCGAAGATATGCTGACCATGGCTTTCAGCATGATGTCCGCACGCCAGAAACAGAAGTTCAAAGAGACCACGGAAATCGACATGGCTTACGGCGTGGCCGGATTGGGCCGCTTCCGTGTGAACGTGTTCCAGCAGCGCGGCAACGTGGGCCTGGTACTGCGCGTAATTCCCACCAAGATCCGAGCGCTCGACGAGCTTTATCTGCCCAAGATTGTGGAACAGGTTTGCGACATGCCGCGCGGCCTGATTCTAGTCACCGGAGTCACCGGTTCCGGTAAGTCTACAACCTTGGCAGCCATGGTGGATCGGATCAATTCCACCCGCGCCGAACACATCGTCACTATCGAAGACCCGATCGAATTTCTGCATCGCGACAAAAAAGGCTATGTGAACCAGCGCGAAGTCGAGGTCGACACGCCGTCATTCGGTGCGGCGTTGCGCGCTTCCCTGCGTCAGGATCCCGACGTCATCCTGGTCGGCGAAATGCGCGATCTGGAAACGATTGGAACCGCGCTGCACGCCGCCGAAACTGGCCACATGGTGTTCTCCACCTTGCACACTTTGGACGCGGTGGAAACCATCAACCGTATTATTGCGATCTTCCCGCCGCCCGAGCAGAAGCAGATCCGCTTGCAGTTGGCGGCGGTGCTGCGCGCCGTCATCAGCCAACGGCTGGTGAGACGCTGCGATGGCGACGGCCGAGTTCCCGCCGTCGAAGTGATGATCAACACGGCTTACATCCGGGAATGCATCCTGGTTCCAGAGAAGACCCGCGCCGTCCGCGACGCGATTTCCGCGGGCACTTCGCAGTACGGTATGCAGACCTTTGACCAGTCGCTGTGGGATTTATTCCAGGCAGGATTGATTAATTACGAAACTGCTTTGGAAAACGCATCCAACGCAGACGACTTCAAGCTGCGTATGCAGGGTGTTTCTTCCACTAGCGACATTTCCCGCAACGCCATGCAACAGACGGGTTTTAGCGGGGGACGCTGAGGCGGGGGACGCCACAAACAATCAGGGGCGCGCATCCAGCGCGCCCCTTTTCGTCTGACCGATGCGCGCTCCTATTTTGCCGCCAGGGCTTGAGGCTGGCTCAAGAATCCAGCCGCATACTTCGAGTGATGACACTCGCCGCCACCGAGCACCCTCAGCGCATCATGCAGCGACGAGATTTCGAACACGCGGTTCAAGCGGGTGCGGGTCAGCATTTCGTTGACGAAACGCGATGGGTTCACCAGTTTGAGCTGGACTCCGTGGTTGCGCGTCCAGTGATGCAACGACACCAGGGCGTTCAATCCCCCGCCATCCATGAACTCCAGTTGCGAGAGATCCAGCACCATGATCCGCGCGGTCTTTTCCGATACTACCGCGTTCCTAAGGGTGGCCACCTCGGCGCCGCGCACCAATCGCCCTCCGCAGTGCACAACCGCCACATCGCTGGCTTTTTCAACGTCGATCGTTAACATGACTGACTCCATCTCGTGACTCATGATCTTCTTGTACTGAATAGACGACGAGGTGGGAAGAAAGTCACCACCGCATCGTCCAGCTTGCGCCGCTCATTCGAACTGTCATTTATCTATACGCAATCAGTGGTTTGGCGGTTCCATCTCGATTTGCAGAGCCGCCGAAACGGGGTTGTTTACAACAATTTACATCTTTGGCGTAAGGTTGCTTTGTATGCCGCTCTCGCGCCCGAAAAAAACTGATTCCGAAGATGTGCTCTACGAATATGCAATAGGCGCGCTGGCCCGCCGCATGCGTTCCGTGGCCGAACTCAAACGCCTGCTGCGTCCGCGGGTGGAAGCTGACACCGAATACGGCAGGACGCTGGTGGAGTTGGTGATTCGCCGCCTCAAGGACCAGGGTTATCTGAACGACGCCAAATACGCCGCCGCGTATTCCTCATTCCGGCGCGACAATGAGAAATTCGGACGCCGGCGCGTGATTACCGACCTGAAGGCCAAGGGAGTTCATGGAGAGGTGATCGATAAGGCGGTCGACTCGGTTTACGACGAAGTGAACGAAGAGAAGCAGGCACGCGACTACCTGCGCCGCAAGCGCTTGCAAAAGCCCAAGAACCGGAAAGAAGCGGCGCGCGTCTTCCGTCAATTGATGCGCGGAGGATTCGGGGCGAAGACGATTTTTGCCATCCTGAAGAAGTGGGATGTGGATGATGAGACGCTGCAGGCGCTGGAGGGGGAGAGAGAGCTGGAATGAGAATCATGCTCAAGCAGGCGAGCCAGTGTCCGCTGTGACCGCTGTGAGCGAGCCGTTGCGTTTGCGCCCGAAATGCTGGATACTCCCCCAGACCATTTTAGTCAAAATAGGGAGGAACCATGAAATTCAGATTAGCGATAGTACTTGCGGCAATGTTACTCAGTTCGGTCCTCGCGTTCTCGCAGGGTGCCGGATCCGACGTCAACAAGGCGGCTGACAAAACCGCCGACGCTACCAAAGACGCGGCCAAAGATACAGGGCACGCCACCAAGAAGGCAGCCAAGAAGACCGCGCACGCAACGGACAAGGCGGCCGACAAGACCGCGGACACTACCAAGGACGTAGCCAAAGATACAGCACACGGCACCAAGAAGTTGTACAAGAAAACCGTGCATGCCACCGACAAGGCGGCGGACAAGACCGCGGACACGACCAAGGACGTGGCCAAAGATACCGGCGACGTGGCGAAGAAGACGGGACACGGCATCAAGAAGGGTGCGAAGCACGTTGGTCATGACGTCAAGAAGGGTGCCGAGAAGACCGAAGACGCAGTGAAGTAATCCTGCCGATAGTCATTCCCCAGGGACTTCCGAGAGCAGCCCGGCGTTTTCAGCGCCGGGTTGGCTCTCCTCTGACCCCATCTGAAATCATCCCCACACGTGTTTCGGATCGTAGTCGATCGAGTGTTTCTTCAGAAACGCGACAAACCCTTCTTCAAAGCTGCGCTTCCGATGATGCTCGGCTTGCGGTTGGATGTAGTCGATCGTTCCCGACCTTTGCGAAACTCCCAGCGTAAACGCGCATAGCCTCCTGCCAGGAAAATCCCATCCCGCGATGCGCTTTCGCCGATGCTAGAATCGAGACAGAAATCAAATCATGCCGACCGGCACTGAAACCCGCCGCAAATTTCTGGATTTTTTTGTTCAGAAGGAACACCGCGAGGTGCATTCGTCATCCCTTGTCCCGCAGAACGACCCCACGCTGCTGTTCACCAACGCGGGCATGAACCAGTTCAAGGATGTCTTCCTCGGCCTGGAAAAGCGCGACTACAGGCGAGCCACGACTTCCCAGAAATGCGTGCGCGCAGGCGGCAAACACAACGATCTAGAAAATGTCGGTTTCACTAACCGTCATCACACGTTCTTCGAGATGCTGGGAAATTTTTCTTTTGGCGATTATTTCAAGAAGGATGCCATCGCCTACGCCTGGGAGCTGATCACCTCGCCCTCATGGTTTGCCATAGAAAAGAACAAACTCTACGTCACCATCTTCAACGGTGAAGGCGGAATGTCGCGTGATGTGGAAGCCTACGATTTGTGGGTGGGGCAGGGCGTGCCGAAAGACCGCATCTTTGAGTTTGGACTAAAAGACAACTTCTGGCAGATGGGCGACACCGGCCCCTGCGGCCCCTGTAGCGAGATTCACTACGACATGGGCCCGGCGGCCTCGGATCAAGGACACACGGACTGCAAATTCGGCTGCGACTGCGGACGCTATGTCGAGCTGTGGAATCTCGTCTTCATGCAGTTTGACCGCGATGCGAACGGCAAGTTGAATCCGCTGCCCCAGCCATCAATTGATACGGGGATGGGGTTGGAGCGTGTGGCGGCTGTGCTCCAGGGAGTGATCTCGAATTACGATACGGATTTGTTCACGCCGCTGATTCGCGGTGCGGCGATGTTTTGCGAAGTGGCTGGTGCCAAACACAGTGACTTTGACTATCACAAACTAGATCCCGGGGCTCGGGCCTCACTCAGGATTATCGCGGACCACAGTAGGGCGACCACTTTCTTGATTGCTGACGGGGTGCTTCCCTCAAACGAGGGACGGGGCTACGTGCTGCGAAAAATAATGCGGCGTGCGATGAGGCATGCACGCCTCCTCGGTGGCAATTTTTATGTGTTGAGCAACATGGTCGGCCGCGTCGTCGACGAAATGGCTGGGACTCCTGTCGACCCGATAAGGAAAACCAAACCATACCCAGAGCTACAAGAGTCTCTGAATCATGTAAGAAAAGTGGTGCGGGCGGAGGAGACGAGATTTGAGCACACGCTCGCAATTGGATCAAAGAGATTGGACCAGTACCTCGCCGAAGCGCAGGCTCAAGATAGGGCAACCACGGCCAGCCTCTCCGGTGACAAGGCGTTCATGTTGTACGACACCTACGGGTTGCCTCGTGACTTTATCGAGGACGCCTCACGGGATCAAGGAATTCAGTTCGACTCCGCCGGATTTGAGCAAGCAATGCAAGAGCAGCGGAGGCGCGCTCGGGCATCGTGGAAGGGCGGCTCCAAAGCCTCCGCGAACCCTGTTTACAACCCACTGCCCAAAACACTTTTTGAGGGGTACACGGCCAAGGAGATGCCTGACAGCGACTACCCGTCGCCACTCTCAGAGGATTCGATTGTGTTAGCCATTGTGAAAGATGGCAGGAGTATCCAAGAGTTGGCACCAGGCCAGGAGGCAGAAATAGTTCTTGACCGTACCCCTTTCTATGCAGAGCAGGGCGGACAAGTTGGGGATACCGGGTGGCTTAACGCTCGCGGCGAAGTTGTTGCCAAAGTCACGGATTGCGAAATGCCGTTGCAAGGTGTCCGGGTTCACAAAGTGATAGCCATGGCACCGATTCGAGTTGGCGAACACGTGGATGCGCTGGTTTCTGCTAACCGGCGGCGTCAGATTATGAGAAATCACACAGCTACCCACCTTCTTCATGCAGCTCTGCGGCTGCACTTGGGACCTCACGTCAAGCAGGCGGGATCTCTAGTTGATCCAAATCACTTGCGATTCGATTTCTCTCATTATGCTGCCGTGGAGGATGAAGAGCTTCAGGACATTGAGGAAACAATCAACCGATGGGAAATGAAAAACCAGAGGATCGAAGTCATCGAGAACGTGCCCATTGACGTCGCCATTAACGAATACAAGGCAATGGCCCTGTTCGGCGAAAAATATGGCGACAGGGTCCGTGTGGTCAGGATCGGGGATTTCTCCACCGAGCTTTGCGGCGGCACCCACACTGCCGCCACCGGCGAGATCGGACTCATCAAAGTCTTGAAAGAAGGCAGCGTTTCCTCGGGTGTGCGGCGTATCGAGGCTGTCACCGGCGAAGGCTCGCTGCATCATTTCCAAAAAGATCATCAACTGGAAACCGTTGTGGCCGAGCTCACCAGCCGCGAGGCCAACACCTCGCCGGCTGAAGCTTTGAAAACGGAGCTCGAGAAAAAAGATGCCGAAATAAAGCGGCTGGCCCGCGAACTCGATCAGGCGCGGATGAAATCAGCGTCATCCACCGTGGCTTCGGTGACCGACAAAATCAAAGATGTCGGCGGCGTGAAGGTTCTGGCGCACCGGGTGGACAATCTCGAACGAGCGCAGATGCGTACCCTGGTGGACCAACTGCGCGACAAGCTGGGATCGGGCGTGGTGGTGCTGGGCTCGGCAAGCAATGGGAACGTCGCGCTCATCGTCGGGGTGACCAAAGACCTCACCAGTAAAATTCAGGCGGGAAAAGTCATTGGCCCGGTGGCGCAGAAGGTCGGAGGCAAAGGCGGTGGCAGACCTGATCTGGCCGAAGCTGGCGGGAAAGATCCCGGGGCGCTGGATGCGGCACTGAGAGAGGTGTATGGCGTGGTAGAGGCTCTGTTGGGGAAATAGAGCCGGTTTTCAGATATTCGTTCCCGGTTCCCAGTCCGGCGGTTTACCGACGCCCAGCGAAAAGTTTGCACGCGATTGGCCGTCTGGCTACACTCCTGAGCGGTGATAGGAGGGCGGATGAAAAATCGCATCCGTTTCATCAGCCATAAGGACAAGAAGATTCTGCTGGCGGATGGTTCCAATTGTTCACCCGAGGAATTGGTGGAACTCGCTGCGCTGGTTCAATCCCAAGTCACGGCTGAACCTCGCGGTTCGGTGCTGCTTCTGGCGGATTTCGCGGGCGCGAAGATCGATAAGAAGAGCCTGGAGCGTCTTAAGCCCGCGCTGGTACTCGATCGTCCGCACCTGAAGCGCTCCGCCTGGGTGGGAACAGAGAACCTGCCGAAAGTCTTCTACGAGCACCTGAAATCATTTTCGCAGCGGGAATTGCCTACGTTCAAGACGCGCGAAGAGGCTTTGGATTGGCTGGTGGAGGACTGAACTCTGCGGATAGGGAACGGAAACTAGGCCCCCCTTCGACTCGCCTTACCGCGCACGCGCGGCTCGGACCGCGCTCGGATGACAATTTCGTCTGGGATCGAGGCCGAGGTTAATTCATATCAGCTCCTCCACTTCAGCGTGACCGGACCTGCCAGGGGATGTTTCATCTCCCCGCCCGTTCTCCGCGCTTCCAGATAGGCCGCCTTCAATCCGAAATACCACTTGGCGGGACGGTCGGCGTCATCGATCAGCATCAGGTGTGGATTGTGTTTTAAGCCTTCCGATTGTTTTTCCATCGTCTGGCGATCTTGTTCCACAAATTTCGCAAAAACAAATTTGAGCAACTGCGGCCCCAACGGAACCCAGCGAAAAAGATTCCACGCCGCCACCACATCAATGCGGCAGTGGCTGCGGGTGATTGGGGTCACCGTAGTCAGGGAGGAGAACCAGTATTTGCCGGCCCGGATGGTCTCCAGCCGCAGGTTGGGCAGAACAAAATCAATCGTGGTGGTGATGGACTCGGCGTCCGCGTACAGCCGCAGCAGTTTGTAAGGCGCGCTGTTGGAGCTGGGTGTGTGCGCGCTCATGCGGAAGCCATTGGGGATGGGCTCGAAATTCTTGTGCTTCTCGTGGATGCTGTCCCGCGATCGCCACCACCAGGCTTGATGGACAAATGGACCATGCGCCGGGTCCATCAGCCCGATGATGCCGTGATCCACACTGCATGGAAGATCAGCGGTTAGGTAAGCCAGCTTGTATTTCTCGCTGAAGGTGGGAACTCGGGGCGCAGGCATTGGTGGCTCGACAGCTTTCGTAAATCCGGATCCCGGCGCCGCCGGCTCGGGGATGAAAACCCAGATGAAGTCATCATGCTCCTGGCAGGCATAGCTTCCAGCGTAGATGCGGTCGATCTTTAGCTTCTGATCCGCGGTGAGTGACGGAATGAGCTGACACTGGCCGGTCTGTCCGTCGAACCTCCAGCCGTGATAACTGCATTCCACGTGCTGGCCGTCGATGCGACCGTGGGAAAGCGGCATGCCGCGGTGGGGGCAGGCGTCATGCAGTGCGAACGGCTGGCCCTGGCGATCGCGGCCGATAGCCAGGGGAGTTTCGAGCAGCATGACCTTGCGTAGTTGCTTCCCACTCACTTGCCCGGCGGGCAGGGCGCGATACCAGAAGCCGTAGAGCATCAGGGAATCCGGCGTTTCGCGTGGCGGCGGGGGGATGTCGTTCATGGGGGACGCAGGCAGCGTACTACAGCCGCCGAAGGAGGTAAAAGGCAGAGCAATCCTGCTCCTTTGCGGAGTCGCAACCGATCGCGTGCCGGCAAGTAACCTCAGGACGCGGTAAATATCTTTGTTCTCAATAAATTGCTGTATTACTTCCGTGGTTCGATTGGGCTTTCGATTCGTTGCTACTGGGTCGTTCAGCACCTATAATTGCTCCACTCTGGTAGGGATTCTCCGTCAGGTTCCGGGTAGGTAGACGCGGTGGTATTGGTCTGTCCGCGTGTAAGCGCTGAACCCGGCTATGCGAAAGCACCTGCAAATCGCCCTGATGGCTAGTCCCGTAATCGCGACCTTCCTTTCTTTCACTACGCCATATCTGCAGGCACAAGCCGGCTTCGGCACGGTTGCCAGCATCACCACTTCCGACGACTCTGGCCGCAAGATTTATGTAAACGACTCAGGGCCAGCAGTCGCGGCGAAACCGGCGTCAATCGCTGGGTTACGGAGGAATGGGCTAGCCTATTGGAGCCCCACGGCGCACCAATGGAAATCGGTGCCATCCGCCAAAATCGGGGCAGCGCGTTCGGCGGCGGCTGAAGTCAGCAGCACCGAGCAGGTTTCCAGCTTTGTGCGTGGCAAACCATTCACCCAGCAGGAGATCGATGCGGCCATTGACCTAGCCGCCTCCCGGCACAACGTGGATCCCAGTCTGGTGCGCGCGGTCATCAAAGTGGAATCAAACTTCAATCCCAACGCAGTTTCCCGCAAAGGGGCGATGGGGCTGATGCAGTTGATGCCACAGACGGCGCGGCAACTGAACGTAGTCAATCCCTTCGATCCGGAACAAAACATAGATGCGGGCGTCCGCCACCTCAAGCGGCTCATGGAGAGTTACGGTGGAGACGTCAAGCTAGGCCTGGCAGCCTACAACGCGGGCGCAGGCGCGGTTTCAAGAAGCGCGGGAGTACCGCGCTTTAGAGAAACCCGCAACTATGTGAAACGGATCACGGAGTTGTACTACGGCGGGACCGCTTCCGGCTACCGCATCCTGAGCAGCCCGGTGCACGAGCCAGTTCTGGTACAGCGCGACGACCGGGGCGTCTTGCACTTCAGCAACACCGACTGACGATTCTGCATCTGTAATAGGGCGAGCGGCTGGGCGCTCATAAGCAAGGCGATTACGGGCTAGAAAAATTACGAGCTAAAACAATTGAGGATCTTCGATCCAGGCCAACGCGCGAGGCGTCTGGGCACGGCTCTCGTCCTGCTGCTGCTTCCGGTGCTGCCCGCCCAGGCGCGAGGCAAGTCTGAGGCCTGGGCCAATACACAATTTTCCGCCGCCGAGCGCGTGCGGGAAGCGCTGAACGCCCTCCCCGCCAAAGAACGAAGCCGCCACGAATACCAGCGCGTCATCAATGCGTATCGCCGGGTTTATTACGGCGCTCCGGCTTCGGCCAAGGCGGACTCCAGCGTGGGTGCGGTCGCGGACCTGCTGGCGGAAATGGGGCGCACTTTCAACAATGAAAGCGCTTTGCGTTCCGCCATCGGCCAGTACAAATTTCTCCGCCGGGAATATCCCGGCAGTCGAGAGCGTTTCGAGGCCCTGTTCAACATCGCCCAAATCTATCAGGATGACCTCAAAGATCCGGCCCAGGCCAAACCGGTATTCGAAGAATTTCTCCGCCGCTATCCCCGCAACCATCTCGCGGACGCGGCTCGCAGTGCGCTCGCCCAGCCAGAGCAGCAGGCGGGGTTAAGGTCAAAGGTCGAAGATAAGGGCGACAAGAGGGGCGACGATGCAGATGATGACTCCAACGCTCTGAAAGAACGTGCGGGAAAGCAGACCTCCAGCCGGATTCCGGCGCCTTCCGTGTCTCGAGAAGGCTCAGGCGCGATCGATGCCGAAAGCCACAACGGGACTTCGAAGCTTTCGCGCATCACCAACGTTCGCCACTGGTCCAGCCCAAACTACACCCGGGTTGCCATCGACCTCGAACAGGACGCAAAGTTCGAATCCCAGCGGATTGATAACCCTGAGCGAATCTTCTTTGATTTGCTAAATACGAATCTCGTCTCCAATCTCTTGGGCAAAACCTTCGATGTGGATGACGGGCTGCTGAAAAAAATCCGAGTGGCCCAATTCCAGCCGGGGAAGTCGCGGATTGTCCTGGAAGTGGCGGATCGTTCTGACTACGACACCTTCATGCTGGCGAATCCGCCGCGGCTGATCATTGACATTCACAGCAAGGATATTCAGAGCAGGGATATCCACGGCGAGGATATTCAAAACAGGGCGATCGACAGCAAGGACCCTCCCGCAACCCGGGACAGACTGGCGAAAGCCAAAGGCGGTGAGCGCAAGCAGGCAATTCGGGCGCAACCGATTCAGGCCGCGTCGCTAAAGCGGCCCGAGCCGCTAAATTCCGGGAGTACGGAAATCGCTTATGGCGCGATGGCGTCCAAGTCCGAAGACTCCCCAGCCTTAGAAGCAAAGTTGCCGGCCACGGCAACAAGCAAAAGCAGCGTTCCGCTCACCCGGGTGGCGAGTGGCGGCGGGACGAAGAAGACGGTTGTGGAAGCGGATGATGCTGAAGACGACAGCGCTGCCGCGGTCGCCAAGGTGGATCCGCCAGAGGTCAATTCTCCGCAGATCAAGCTCTCGGATATCAAGTCTTCGGCCAGGGCAGCCAGCACTCTGGCTCTGCCGCCGTCCAAGAACTCTGTCAGAAACAAGCGCAAGAATGTGGAAAGCTTTCCCGATGTCCGCGAAGCCTCACCCACTGCGAACGGCGACCGGTCGTTGATCCGCGCCCTGGGGCTGAAAATCGGCAAGATCGTGATCGATCCCGGCCACGGCGGACACGACACCGGCACCATCGGCCCCAACGGTCTCGAGGAAAAGGACCTCGTGCTGGATGTCGGCCGGCGGCTGGGCAAACTGCTGCAGGCCCGCCTGGGCGCCGACGTAGTCTATACGCGCAAGGACGACACTTTCATTCCCCTCGAGACTCGCACTTCCATCGCCAACCAGGAGCAAGCTGACTTGTTCGTTTCCATCCATGCCAACTCCAGCCGCGACCGCGACGCCCGCGGTGTGGAGACCTATTACCTGAATTTCACTTCGTCCGCGGAAGCGCTGGATGTGGCGGCGCGCGAAAATGCGGCGTCAGACAAATCCATCCACGAACTTCAGGACCTGGTAAAGAAGATCGCGCTAAAAGAAAAGATTGAAGAATCGCGCGAGTTTGCCTCCAATGTGCAGCGTGCCCTGCACAGTGGCCTAGCCACGAAGAGTCCGGGAATCCGCGATCGTGGAGTGAAGAAAGCCCCGTTTATCGTGCTCATCGGAGCCAATATGCCTTCGATCCTGGCCGAGATCTCGTTCGTCAGCAACCCGGGGGATGAACGCCGGTTACGGACCTCCGACTACCGCCAGCGCATCGCCGAATCGCTCTATCGAGGCATTTCGAAGTACGTAAGCGGCCTGAGCGGGGTCAAGGTTGCCAGCAAGATAGATAAAGGCGAAGCCCAGTAATCTTTCCGCCCGCCGCGCACCCCAACTTCGCGCTGCTGGAAACTTTCCCGGCTGGTCTGTAGTCTAATAACACAGGGCTTCGCCCCCTGTCCTGTTCATCCTCATGAAGGCTTCCCGAATCATCTCCGTGCTGATTTTGTCGGTTGCCACGGCCTTCGCGGGCGAGGGCGTACCCGCTGTACCCACCACCGTCCTTCTCCCACTGCAGTTCTCTGGATGGCAGATCTCCGGTTCACCCCAGACAAGCAAAGACCCCGCCGTAGCCGATCCCGCGAACGCCACATTGCTGAAAGAATACGGATTCACCGACTTCGAATCTGGCATCTACACCCGCGACGACGGGCGCAAACTCACCGTCAAAGGCGCGCGCTTCGCCGATGCCAGCGGCGCCTACGGTGCATTTACCTACTACAAGCTTCCGCAGATGCTCAAGGAGACGATTCCGGATCAGGCCGCGTCGCTCAACGAGCGTGTGCTCTTTTATCGCGGCAATATCCTGGTAGACGTGGTCTTCGAAAAGTTGAGCGCCATGTCCGCCGCCGAGCTTCGCGAACTGTCGCAGGCGTTGCCTTTGCCCGCGGGCAACACACGAAATCTACCCAGCCTGCCGGCATATCTTCCGAAGCTGGGCTATGTGAAGAACACGGCCAAGTACGTCGTAGGACCGGTCGGCTTGGAAAAAATAAGCTCGCCGCTTCCCGCGCAACTGGTGGATTTCAGCGTGGGGTCGGAGGTCGCACTCGGCACCTACCAGACCGCGGATGGGCAAGCGACTTTGATACTGATCTCCTATCCCACGCCGCAGATCGCCACCGAGCATCTGCGCCGGATTGATGCGGCCAACGAGCCATCCGTGCCGCGTCTGGCGGGAACTCCGCAGCCCTTGAATATTGGACCGGTCTTCGACAAGCGCACCGGCCCCATGCTGGTAATCGCGACTGGCGCGATCTCGCCGGACGAAGCGAAGTCCCTTCTGAGTGCGGTGAACTACGAAGCCGACGTTACCTGGAATGAAAACACCTACTCTGGCAAGAAAAACAATCTCGGCAACCTGTTGCTGAACATCTTCCTGCTGTGCGCGATTCTGATGGCCTTCTCAGCCGTGGCCGGCCTTGCTTTCGGAGGGATCCGCATCTTCTTCAATCGCATCTTGCCGGAGAGCGTGCTGCACCGCCAGAAGGACGTGGAATTCATCTCTCTAAACTTGTCCGAAGGTCAGGTTGCCGAGGCTGATTCCAACGTAAGCTCATCAATCAAAGCCGGTTAGAGCAGGGAAACAACCCGGATGTCTCAGAATGAGTCACCACGCGAGCCTGTTAACCTATTTTCTAAGCTATTGAAAACAAAGATATTTATTTCCCAAAAATTCCTTGACACCCCCCTTTTTCGGCTCATAAGATTTCGCCAGAAAGTTTTGACGGTTTTGCCCCGTTGGAACTATTCTCCCTAAAAGAGAAGGCCGCCTATTGCCAAGGTGGCCTTTTTGTTTGGATCAGTCGTCGAAGGATCGGTCGTCAGTCGCCGGTCCTCAGTCGTCAGCACCAACGAACTTTGCTGCGGCAATCTGAATTTCCCTGACGACTGAAGACTGACAACCGACGACTGCCTGCCACTCTTTACGCTCACTTCCCCTCGCAGTTAGAATCGAAGACAAGCCGACGTAGCTCAGTTGGTAGAGCAGCCGATTCGTAATCGGCAGGTCAGCGGTTCAAGTCCGCTCGTCGGCTCCAACATAACCCCAATCCCTCATTCAGTTTATCGATTCCGGCAGGGCGCTGAGAATCGGCTCAAGTGTCCCGAAGGTGTCCCGAAGTTCTGAACCTGGATTTTCGCTCACTGTTTTTTCGAGTTTAGCCATCGCGTTCCGAACGTCATCGGCGGCCGTCTTGATGTAGTAGTTGGCCGTCGTGCTCACATTCGAGTGACGCAGGATTCGCTGAATCACCATAGGCGGCACACCAAGGCGATACAGGTTGCTGCCCAGGCCGCGCCGTGCTGCATGCCAACCATGCCACTGCGGAAGACGTGCGTCCCGCTGATACTCGTGATCCGCTTTCAGGTGTGGTTGTCCTTTCGACCTTCCGCAGCGTGCGCAGCGATTGAGCACGGGCCGGATGCCACGCCCGAGTAGATTGTTCATGCTCATCGGATTGCCCAAGCTGTTGGCGAAGATCGGCCCACTCTGCGGACTGTGCGAGTGGAGCCGATGCATCTCCAGGCGTTCAGCGAGCTGGCGAATCACCGGCACTGGCGCGGCCGATTTCCGCGTCTTGGGCGCACCGATGTGGCCGTTCCAGATCGAGCGAGAGATGTGCATCTCGCCGTCGCGGTAGTCCTCCCATCTCAAGGCTTCGAGCTCGCCGATCCGCAGCCCCATGAACGCAGCCACGGCAAAGGCAGTCGCGGCCGGTTCTGGAAGCAGTGCGAGGAGTGATTGCACTTCTTCCAAGCTATAGGCGTACGTTTCTGCGGGCTCCGCGGCTGTCGGATCGATGCGGGTGTCTTGCACGGGATTCACTCCCTCGAAGTACCCGAGTTGCTTCGCGAGAGAGAAGATCCCGCTGAGAGTCGACTGGATGCGCTTAAGCGAGTTGCGGCTCAGTGTGCCACTCTTCGCGATCGCATTCAGCCAGCCCTGCACGTGGTGGGTGCGGGTGTCCTTCAGCCAAACGCTTTCGCAGGACGGCTCCCCGGTTCGACCTTTTGCTACTCTCAGGTGTTGCTTCCACACCTGCCGATAGCCCTTCAGTGTCGAGGGCCGCTGATAGCGCTCGATCCAGGGTATATAAACCCCTTCCACGAAATCGCCAATCGTGGCGATCCGCTCAGCGGGAATCGTGCCACCGTTGACGGTTGCCATGTGCCGCTCGGCTTCGGTCTTGATGTCTGCGGGTGGACGTTTCCCGCGTGTCGTAACCTCACCGATTGAATGGGTGACTCGCTTCCGCTCGATAGTCCCGCCGATGTTTCGGCGCTCCCAGTAGCGAACATACCAGCGATCCCCGATTCGGATAATCTGCCCTTGCTGTTTTCGGTTTCGCATGTCCTACGTTCCTCCTTTTCTCTTGTGTTCACGGGCTGCAACAGCTAACTTCGCAATCCGGCTACGCTCGGCAGCGGACAGCTTAGCGGCCCTTGCTTTCCCGCCCTTGCTGGCGATTTTGGCGACCTCTGCATCGGACAGATTTCGCGCCCGCGCCTTGCCGCCGAGGCTGCCTAGCGCCTGTGCGTTTGGGTTGAGCTTTTTTCCCATGCTGCGATTATCATGCTTAGCGATATGCAAGTAAAGAGAAAAGACTCCGGCTAATGCCGTCTCTTCGCCAGCCACTCAGCGAGCCTGGGACACCCCCATTCGAAGCGGACATACCGTCCGAGACGTATGCAGGGAATACGCTCGTCCTTTGGAGTGCGAGCGCGCGTGTGGTTCCGAATCCAAGACTCAGGGACTCGCCAGCGGTTTGCCAACTCTGCCGAATCAATCAATTCGACGGGGTTTCCGCTACTGCGGGACATCAATGGGACATCTGCTGTTTCTGTGTTCATGTTTTCAGCCACTTACGAGTGAGCAGCGGTTACCAGCAAACCGTCCAGTATTTATGCGGGTGTTAGGCGAAAGAAGTTTTACTCGCGTCTTGCGAGTTGCGCGAGTTGATTAGCCTGGTGATTTCGTCAAATTCAGCCTGTAGGTGAAGAATGAGAGCCTCGGCAAACACGGAGTCGTCATAGAGTCTCATACGCGCACCAGCGCGTGTTTTCTCATCCTGGATCTTTTTCTGCCACGGGGGACCAATCTTGTAGGCCTGTGGGTAGCTAGTCGGGGCTCCGTCCGGCCATCGCGGCTTTATTCCGTGCTCGTGTAGAAACGAGCAATAGCTGGGGCCTTTGTGCCCGATCTTTATCGCTGCGAAGATAACTGTGTCGCGCTTTAGGAGCTTCGGTGGCTTAATCGGTGGTGCAGGCACCCGAGCGCTGAACTTGCCCATTAAATATTCAACAATCTTATCCCCGGCTGCGGCTATAGAGCTGTCGGCGGAGGTGGGCGTCTCTTCTATCGGCCCGGTCGCTGGTAAGGTGTTCGTCCGTACCGTTGTACCAGTTGCTAACGGGCTGGGCCCAAGGTTCTTCCCCACGATTAGGGCCAGCAAGGAAGTGGGCTCGAGCGTACCCATGGCCAGATCCCCGGACCGTTTGGCGATCATCTTTGTCAGAACACCCGTAACCGCCTTTCCATGCCGTTTATGCATGGCAATGATTCTTTCGGCGGATTTACTGCGCCTTCGTTCGTAGCGAACGGCCCGACTGAGTTCGGCGTTAAACAGAATTGCCAATTCTGACTCTGACCGGTTCTTTAGCTCAATTCCGTGTCGCGTGTAGTCAATCGCAATCTTTTTCTCGTAACCGTTCTTTCGAGGCCCGGTAAATACATCGGAGACGTAGTCCGCTTTGGAATCGTACTGCTCAAGGCCGGCGGCCATAATTGCAAATCTTCGATCAGTACACTGGCTACAGGTGCCGCAATGCTTTTGAGCACTAGATTTGAACATCAAATGAGCACACGAGCAGGTAGAGCCAATCAGATCCTGGACGTTGTGCGAGGCGAGAACCTCGAGAACATCCGTTTTTGTCTTGAACAAGTAGGGGTTGTCCACAACGAGATCCCGACCCGCAACGGCAGTGCACAACGATGCCAAATGGTATAGGGTCACGGGATGAGTTGTGCGGGATGCACGAGCCCGCAGCACCTCCTCAGCAAGAGGCAGGTTCAAACTCACAACGCCATTCTCGTAAAAACGAACCCCGCCTGCATTGAGTGGTTCGGCCACAACCGCGCCAAGAGCGGCAAACAGGAATGAGCGCGTGCGTTGAGTGGACTCACGTCCAAACTTCTCATCTTTGTTGATCCAGACCGGTACGTGGACGAATTGATTTGGAAATCGCTTCTGCAGCGCATGAAAGAGCTTCTTCTGGTGCGCAGACAAAGTCGAGACAGAACGATGACTCACCAGAACCACACGGTCCCCTGTGTTCGCGGTTTCTACCGCGCCAGCGAGTGAATCCAGCCCTCCTGAGAACATAACCACGCGCTCGGGCGCATGGAAAGGCCAGGTTTTGCGTTCCGCAAACTCAAAATAATGCTGCTCTGAACGATCCTGCGTCAGAGGCACGAAGGTGAAGGAATACTTGTCGTTGGAGAGAAAACTCAACGCTTCTTTGACGAGAGCCGTGACCTCGGGCTTCGTCCAAAAGGCAGGGTCTCGCACCGGGATAACAAACGCAAAATCGCGACCCCACGCCTCCTTGCTATCGTCATCTGTCCAATGTTGGCCACGTTCCGTAGCGCAATCGGCGGTAAAGACGTAAGAAGCAATCTCCAGAAAATCGACCAGCCGGGCAGGAAGGTGTTGATGTAGAGCCCTTGTGACATTCTGGAACCGAATGTTGACATTCGGGTGGGGGCCGATGGAGTCAAGAGCGATCCGCTGCCTGCCTTTTGCGACAGCGCTTTCCGCGTCGATCTTTGCGCCGCTGCATGTGAACAGGCGGGGTGTGATCATAGCTCGTGCCCCTGGCGGCCAAGTTCGCTGCGCAGCTTCTTGAAGGCAACGGCTAGAAATTTAGACGTGTTGTTTAGATCAATCCCCTCCCGGTACACTGTCTTCGAGAACCACTCACCGCAGAAATCCCGCACGATGAGCGCACTCTGGTCGCAGTGGACGCGCAGGGCGTCGTTGAATTGAGCAACATCGCCCAGATTTCGTAGCCGCGGGCTCCCGAGACTGGCGGCTGTTACGCGACTGAGATAGAAATTCAGAAAACGCGCTACGAATCGCCCGAAGAAGCGTTGCCCCAGATCACCGAACCCCTTCTTGGTTGAAAGGGAGCGAATGGCATTTCGCACATCTTCACCGCTGCCGCCGAACATGCCCACGGTTCGCGGGCCCGCCAGGCTCGCAATTGCTTCTCCAACTGATTGCTGGGCTATTTCGCTCAGGTCTGTTGAGCCATAGCGACT